>JACCDN010056591.1_pt1 | contig 14643 bp, 8 predicted proteins | sample 7441691 | NCBI WGS metagenome assembly JACCDN01 (sample SAMN15323439, study PRJNA562643) | freshwater metagenome | isolation source: river surface water | place: USA:Blue River Watershed | collected 2017-08-16
AGCTCCCCTGTCTCTACATGCCATAACCGGATGGTGTGGTCATAACTCCCAGAGGCCAGCAGTTTGCCATTCGGGCTAAAGCTCACACTAATGACATGATCTCTGTGACCTTCTAAAGTCTTTTGCAATTCCCCTGTCTCTACATGCCATAACCGGATGGTGTGGTCATAACTCCCAGAGGCCAGCAGTTTGCCATTCGGGCTAAAGCTCACACTAGCGACATGATCTCTGTTAGTGACATGATCTCTGTGACCCTGAGCCTCTAAAGTCTTTTGCAGCTCCCCTGTCTCTACATGCCATAACCGGATGGTGTGGTCATAACTCCCAGAGGCCAGCAGTTTGCCATTCGGGCTAAAGCTCACACTATTGACTTCACGACTGTGTCCCTTCATGGTTTTTTGCAACTCGTCGTTATCTATATACCACAATCGAATAATCTTTTTATCATCCAAAAAGTCTTCATTGCATATATACTGCTTCTCAGATAAGAAATCGCCGCCGATAGATGCTAGCAGTTCGCCACTCGGGTTGAAGGTTACACTTAAGACTGATTGACTGTGACCCTCTAAGGTCTTTTGCAGTATCCCAGTCTCTACATGCCACAATCGGATTATCTCGTCAGCACCTCCTGACGCCAGCAGCTTCCCATTCGGGCTAAAAGCCATGCTGAGAATAGGTTCCCTGTGCCCTTCTAAAATCTTTTGTAACTCGCCACGCTCTACATTCCACAACTTAATTGTTTTGTCGTCAAATTCATCTGATGAGGCTAGCAACTCACCATTCGGGCTAAAGACTATCACACCTACCCTCCCCCAACCAAAGGTCTTCTGCAATTCGGCACGCTCTACATTCCACAAGTGGATTATACCACCTCCAGACGCGAGCAGCTCACTATTTGGGCTAAAAACCAGATTTGAAACAGGGCCAGGGTGCTCTAAAGTCTTTTGTAACTCGCCACGCCCAACATTCCATAACCGGATGGTCTTGTCATAACCCCCAGAGGCCAGAAGCTCGCCATTGGGGCTAAAGCTCACACTATCGACATATCCCTTATGACCCTTTAATGTTTTTTGCAGCGTACCGAGTTCGACATTCCACAACCGGATTATTTGGTCATCACTCCCAGACGCCAGCAGCTCGCCATTGGGGCTAAAATTCACACTATTGACAGATGCCAACAGCTTACTCCCCCACCAGGAGGTGTGGTCCGGTCGAAATCTCACACTATTGACATCTCTATACAGCCAACTGTGACCTTTTAAGGTGTGGAGCAGAGCACGAGTATATGTGTTATAAATCTCAATGTTGTTACTGGTGGCTACTGCCAATAGGCGACCATCTTTAGAATAGCAACAGCTTTTAGCAGTGTCTTTGAGAGGTAGGTAAGGCAATTCACCAAAGTTAACCCCTTGCATTTTGGCGCTTTGGAAATTAACCCCTCCTAAAGAAGTTGCTTGCAACTGTACGTTACTTAAATCGGCATTGCTGAAGTTGCTATTGTCGCAAATGGCGTTACGTAAATCCGCTCCAGGGATGCGAATGCCAGTGAAGTCTTTAGCCCAAAAAACCACATTCGCACTGTTCAATACAGTAATAGCATTAGCTGCCGCTTGAGCAAGAGTTTCGTGCTGTTTAGAAGCTTCAATCAATGCAAATAATTGCTCTTTGGCTTGTAGGTAAATCGCTTTTTTGTTTGTAAGCTTTTGTTCATAAGAAGCGTCAGGTAAATGGAAAGGATAATCGGTTTGATAGAATTCTACCAAGAAGTCAACCACTGCCCTTTCTTCAGTTAATGGTCGAACATTCCAACGACTTGATAATGTTTTTGGATCTTTTTTTAAGACATTCCAAAGGTTAGCAGCTACAAAGTATTCATACACAGATTTGTGTAGGAAAAAATATTCGTCTCCTGTGCGCTTTAAGGGGCATGCTTCCCGGATATGGGCTTCCGCTTGGCTAAATAGCTGCCAAAGAGTTGCTTTATTTTCAGTGATGCTAATAGTCTTTTCCGTAAATAAGGAAAAAGCTAAATTTTCTGCAAACTGATGATAAGCAGAGATATCAACCATCTGACCATACATTTCTTGTTGCTTGTACGCCTCTTTATTAAATAAGGTATCTATAAACGCCTGATAGATGTCAGCGCGTTTAATGGCTTGCTGGCTTTTTCCATGAGCTTCTAACAAACGGGGTAAGGCTTGTAACACTAGGTTTAATAAGAATGGATTATCTAGTAAGGGCATTAACCCTGGGATAGATTGTATTTGGGCATAGGTGTCTAGATTGGAGTCAAAGGCATTAATGTACGTTTGGATGTCCTCCGGAGAAAAGGGAGAAACATAGATGGCTTTAAAGGTGTTGTAGTTTTGGTTTAGGGCAAAGGCTTCTAAATGTTGAGAGTCTTTATCAAAATGCTCCGGTCTGGAGCTGATTAATAGTTTGGCATGGGGCCAGTCTTTGAGTTGTTCAGCATAGTTAGGTCTTGTACCTTTGCCTAGCTCGTCATAACCATCGAGAATGAAGAGTATTTTTTGGTGAATTCCAAGGCCTTGTTTCAAGGCTTGAATGTCGTTTTCGTCTAGCTGATACGTGTCTTTCAGGGTTGAATGAATGGCATCTTGGGCTTTTTCGTTGGCGTAGTTTTTAAGAGGAATGTAGATAGGCAGCCATTTTGGGGTAGGACCGGCAGAGGCTCGCCATTGATGCCATTGTTGAACGAGCTCTTTAAAGGTATAGAGAGTAAAAAGGGATTTACCTGAACCGGCTCGACCGAAGGTCACGTAGGTTTTAGTGTCTTTAGACAGAAAGTCGTTAAAGTGTTTAGGTAAGTCGTAACGGCTATCTAAGGGGTCTTCGGGTCTAGAGAGGGCATTAGGCTCTACATAGGCTTTCAGACGATTGTCGATGTCGTAGGATTGGATTTCATCTTGGTTCTTGTTGGTAATCAGATGCGTGGCAGGCAGAAGTTCCAGGGCTTTATGCAGGTTGCTGAGTTGTTCTTGATAGACAGCCTCATCGATCTTCACGAGTTTTGGAATAAGCGCGGTAAGTTGTTGGGTATAGATGGATTCCTCGTCTATCTGACGGAAGTCTAGGCTGTTTGGGTGATTGAGGAATTCGGGTGGGAATGCATTATCACCTAGGAATTGTAAGGGGAATACCTTGAGGTCTCCTTGTTTTTCTTTAGCGACAATGGCTAAGTATTCTTTTCTCACATTGGTTGGTATTGCAGCTCTTTGGGTATAAAGCGGTGTTCCAATCACTAACGCATACGTACTGTTTTTGATGTTGCCCGCCATTTGTACATCGATGTCACCCGTCATGCGTTCAATATCTAACCAGGTGGGTATGCCTAAGGCACTTAAGTCTCGAGTAATTCTGGAGAGATGCCCTTGTTGGCGAATTCTGGCAACTTTATCTTCCCAGGCATAACTGATAAACGCTTGCGGGTTTTGGGATAGCACGGGTTTGAGCGTTCCTTCATCGACCAAAATCTTATTAAGCGTTTGCAGGAACAGACTGACTTCTGTTTGTATGGCTTGGGCTTTGGACGAAAGCGCTGCGTCGTCTTGTAGGGTGTCAGCAATTTGACTTTGAGACAGGGAACTTAAAGCCAACGCTTCAGCTGCTTGGGGTGCAAAATGGGGCATGGTGTGTACCAGTAAACTATCCATTTGCGGATTGGCTGGATCGCTTAAGAAACAGCTTTGATAATCCCGGTGTTGGAAGAAATCAGCCCGACAGGTGACCACTACTTTAACGTTAGGCCATTGTCTGAGTTGGTTTTTGACATAGAGGTTGTCATAGGCGCCGAGTTGTTCATAGTTTTTGAACAGAATCACAAGAGGTTGGCGTTTCAATGCTTCCATGTCCGGTCGCTTGAATCCTAAGCGCTGTAATGCCAAGCGTACCGATTGACCCGCTAGCTTGTGAGGGGCGTAGTCTTGGCAGTCTATGCTTAAGATTAGCTTGCCTTCTTCTAGCAATAATTGCTCCAGTTTAAGACCGGTTAATAGGGTGTCCCCCTTGGTTGGACACAGCAATAATCCTGTCTTAAACACGGGTTTAGTCAATGTCTTGGATAAGACGGGGGGTAAACTGTGATCGGGAAGCGCATAGTCCTTCAAAGGATTTTGCGCTGTTTGACGCTCTACTTCTTGCGTTAATCGGTATTGATTGGTTAGATCTTGTAAGGCGTTAGACAGTTCGCTAAATAGCGCTGTATAAACGCTGCGTTCTTTAGCGTGTTCCATTTTTTCCAAATCCAATAAATCCGGCAAAAAACCTAGTCCTTGATTGCCCGACACATTTAAGATGATGTCTACAAAGGTTTGTAAAGACGTTAACGAGGCCTCTAATTTAAGCGCTCCCTGGTAGCTGCGTATCAAGTAATGGCCATCTACAACTTTAAGGGCGGTATCCCCAAACCCACCCGCACATAAAAAAGTGTGTAAGGAATCGTTTTTCGTCTTGCCGAATTCATCGATCACCTCACGAATCGTAGGTTCTTCCGAAATCCGTTTGGCATAGGCCGGTGTACACAGCACCATATGGACATCATGGTTTTTCTGGTGAGCGCTTAAAGCGTCTGCCGTGGTCAACGGAATTAAAGAAACCGAAACCCCTAAGCCAGTTAGGCAGTGTTTGAAAATCTGAGCTGCCTGTTCAATGGGAACGCCTCCTTCGACTTCTGGCACATAGCTGATCATCAGCGATGACAGGTCTAATGCCTGCGCTTGTATGACGTGTTGTTGGACTTGGCTTAAGAACCGTTGTATTACCGCAATGACATCGCGTTGCCAATATGAGATCGCATTTTTTTGGTCAGAAACGTTGAATAAAGTGGTGAGGGTTTGAGCGGAGTCATTTTGGGCGGATGCGATGGTTGTTTCAACGCGGGAATCAACAGTCATGGGAAATCCTTTTTTTAGTGTTTGTAGTGTTTGGTTTTTAAGGCGCAGGTTACAGCGCGGTTAGAAAAGAAAGCCGAGGGGATTTAATCAGATGAAACCCCATAAGTCAATAAAGTTTAAGCGTTTTTTAATGAAAAGGTACGCCAGGGATCAACATGAGGTTGAATGCGTGTGGGTCACTCTGCTTAACGGTGGAAGTGGCGCCAAGTGTCGCTACCAATCTGAACTCCTTGATCGTTTGACTTCCATCTGAAACGTTTTGCCGCAAAAGGCCAAGCCTATGTTCAAGATATCCTGCAGACCCCGTTGCTGCAGTTCTGCTTGGTAGTCATGGTGTTCAATCTGTGCTAAGGCTAGTCTGGCTTCTTTTTGGAGTAATTCGTCTAAATCGTTTTCTTTGTCTTTTTTAGGCAGTTTGACGCTTTTGAGTTCCAACAAAATCGCTAAGTGTTGCGTATCTTTGGGAATAATCGCAATGTCATAACGACCATAGCCGCTTTCGCGGTTGGATTTTTTTTCATAATTTTTTTTATCTAAGCTCGCTGTCAACCCGAGCATTAATCCTTGATAAAATGCTTCGGGTTCACGCGCCAGATCATGCACGCTGGCCGTTTGTAGCATGATTTCTCTCAACCCTTCTTCAAAGCCTGTCACATTGCCTGTTAATAAATCTTGCAAGAATTGGTTGTACCATTCAATGCCCTTGCCATTAGATAACCACTGCTCAATGATATGACGGTATAAGTTTTTGATTTCTTGATTGGGTATCTGTAATTGACACAACGTGCCTTGTAACGTTTCTTCGGAAGACACCACTTTCAAATAACCCGTCATCCATAATAAACTCCAGACCACCGAGGGATTTTTTTTCAGGTCAGGAAAGACAAAGTTTTCATCTAAAAATTTTTCGACTACGTTTCCTTCCATAAGCCCTTCAAAATCGTGTTTAAACGAGGTGCTGGACTGAATCAACAATTCTTTGATCAGCGCATTGTCGCTGGTGTTCACCCAATAAGGTTGTAATACGCCTTGGCGTTTGATGCAATTCACAATAGACCAAGGGTTATAGACAACCGTGTTCCCCACCTGATAGCCATTATACCAGGTTTGGATCGCTTCTAATGTCACGTCTAAGTGACTTTCTTGAAGAAGTAGGGCGACTTCTTCTGTGGTAAATCCAAAATATTGGCTATATTCCGAACGAAGCAGTGAATACACCTCTAAATTATTCAATCCCGAAAACAAGCTTTCTTTGGAAACACGTAAAATGCCCGTCAGCAGCGCGCGGTGCAGGTAGGGATTGCCTTTTAAACCTGCACCAAAAAAATGACGCATGAACTCTACTATGTTAGGATAGTAACCGTGCACATAACCGGACTGAATAGGCGTGTCGTATTCATCCATGAATAAAATGACACCTTGATTATAATAACTATATAAACAGCTCGTTAAATCAAACAAAGCCGTTTTTATTCGCGACTCATCGGCTTCATTTTTTAAGACCGCTTCAAAATTTTTTTTCTTATCGCTGGGCACTTGAGGACTGTCCAATAAAAATTGATATTCTCCAAACACTCTAGCTAATAAGTTTTTCAAGTTAGCATAATTTAAATTGGGATCACTATCTTTGACATCTTTGAAACTTAGAGAAACAACGGGGTATTTACCTTGATGCTGAGTATATGGGTGGCCCTGCTCCATGATTTTCAGTCCTTTAAATAAACCGTTGGTTGGCTTGCCATGCACTTCTGCTGCAAAGAAATGATGCAGCATGGACAGATTCAGCGTTTTGCCAAAACGACGAGGACGTGTGATTAAAGCGACTTTTGTGCCATTATCATCTATGAAATCCTTGATGAACAAACTTTTGTCGACGAACGTTAGCTGTTGATCAATAATTTCTCTAAAATTGTCGTAACCGATAGGCAGTTTCATAAGAAATCTCTGTTATGGAAGGGTTGTTCCGCTCAGATGGAATATATTATCGTGGTTATCTTTCTCATTCTGTCAGATTAGGCTCTATTACCTTTTAGCAATTCTGTCTATTAAATTCAAAACTAACTTTATTCTGACAGTTTTATGGCGTATACTCTGACATCTAATTAGGGTATACACAAATCTGACACCACTAAGCCTGTAAACTATCTTGGAGTGGTCGCCAACGATTGTTTGTTTTTTCTTTTCATAACACGATATGTTTTAAACAACGTTTCAGTTGCTAAGTAAAATTGTGTAAATAATGCTTTTATTTCTAACAAGGGTTTGGTTTTAACACTCTCATTTAATTCAATAACTACCGCTTCCACTTGCGGCACTTTGAAAAAATGGAGCCCTCCCCTTATTTTATGAAGCAATTCTTTTAATTTTTTAACATCCCCTCGCTTCTGCGCATCTTTTATTTCTTTTACATCCAATGGCATATCTTGGCATACTGTATCTAGCATATGCCAGGCTGCTTTTTCACTTCCAAGAAGTTTTACCGAAGCTTCCATATCAAAAATAGTTTTGTCTATCCCATAGTGATTAGAAGTATGAGTTTCTTCCTCACTGCCTGGTTTTGCTTTCGAGGGTACATAGCGCTGAAAAATGGCTTCTAATTCTACTGTAGAAACCGACTTTGGAAGCGTTTCTTGCATGCCCGCATCTAAACATTCTTTTGCTCTTTCAGGATCAGTGGCATGTCCGGTAACGGCAATGATAGGAATATTTGCTTTTTCCTTGTCACGCAGAGAACGGATTTTCTTAGTTGCCTCAACGCCACTAAAATCTGGCAAACCTACATCCATTAAAATAAGGTCGTAGCGGTTCTTTGTGGCCTTGTCTACAGCTTCTTGACCATTTCTTGCAACATCCACAAAACAATTCAATGGTTTTAACGCTATGTTTAATGCCATTGCTACAATTGGGCTATCTTCAACCAGTAACACGTGAGCAGTTTCTTTACCAGGTTTGCTTTTTTTATGGATGAATGCTCTGCTGCTTATTTTATTAGAATCCGTAATGACGGCTTCTGGTAGAAATTTGGTGGATTTGTTTGGTTTTGGCACTTTGTCAGAAACAACAAATGGCAAAGTGATTTTAAAGCATGCCCCCTCTCCAACTCTGCTTTCTACCTCAATATGCCCGTTCATCGATTCAACATAGCGTTTAACCGTGTAGAGTCCTAACCCAGAACCTTTATATAAACCTTGATAGGAAGGTGTTAATCGAGAAAAATTCTCGAATATCACGTCAAATTTATCTTCTGGAATGCCAATGCCCGTGTCCTCAACCATGATCTGTACAGCTACATTATTTTTGTGTTTTTTTGAATTATTTTTTAAATGAAGTATTTTAAGTTTTACGTAGCCCTTCTTGGTAAACTTCAACGCATTGCTTAATACATTTAAAAAAATTCGGTTCGTATAGTCTTTTAGACCAATGAAGTATCTTGGCAAACCTTTGTCGATATCTGCGGTTAAACGTATCTTTTTGTTAAGGGCAACAGGGGTTAACAGTTCTATATTGTTTTTCGCTAATGCATGCAGATCAAAAACTTCTGGGGGTTTGCTTGAGATCCCATTTTCTAACCGGGTAACTTCTAGAATTTCATTGCAAAGTTGCAATAATTGATGGGTAGCATTCATCAAAAGATGGCTATGGTCTTCAATACAATCGGTTAATTTTTTAGTTAGACTGGAAATTTTTTTGACAGTGTTAGCGTCTTTTCTGGCTAATTCTTTCTTAGTCTCTTTCGTAATGTTTAATAAATCTTGCACTACACCCGTCATCCCAGCAAGGGGTGTACGGATATCATGGCTCACGTTAGCGATGAATTCTGATTTTGATTTGTTACTTATCTGTGCAAGTCTATTTGCTTTTATCAGCTCTTTTTCCTGTTCTTTAAGCTTAGTGATATCAGCATAAATACCTAGAATCCCGATAATTTTTTTATTTTTACTGAATAAAGGAGTTTTACTTACTAATAGCGTTTTTATTTTACCATCTGGTTGTCTTTGCTCTTCTTCATAATTTAATATTGCGATGCTTTTTAGTACATTTTCATCATCGTGGCGATATTTCTTTCTCATCTGAGATGTAAATGAGAAATCAGAATCTTTCTTTCCAATAATATCGCTTGATTTTTCAAAACCGAATTGTCTTGCAAACTCTCGGTTACATCCACGAAATATAAAATCTGTATCTTTCCAAAAAATTGCATGTGGGACATTCTCGATCAAAGTATCTAAAATAAATTTATGTGAAATCTCTTTTTGCATACTCATCAGATAGAAATGCCAATTAAAGCTTTGCTCTTAACTTAAATAGTTGATCATTCTTTGGTTTTAATTTTTTAGAATCTGACTGTGTTCTATAACTATAACCATTTCGAATTAATGCGAGTACTTCTTCTTTTCTCTTTATAGTCTCAAGAATATTGCTCAAAACAAATTCAGTGGAAAACCTTGCAGAAACAGACAAAAACGATTTTTTGCAAACAGAAAATAACAAAGGATCAGTAAGGTATTTTTCATGATCTTTACCTAGTTTTTTTAGTACAGCCACTATCTTTGGTTTTATATTATTCAAAAAAACGTAAAACTCTCGACTCAACCGGAGATGGTGATCCAGTCTTTTACAAGCCTCTTTAGCATTGTGTACAGTATAAGTCATCTTATTTCCAGAATTTGCAATATATCCTAAACCTCCTGACTCTACTTCCACACCTCTTTCCAGTCTTTGGTGAATTGCACTATTTGCATCATAGAGCGAAGGCAATCCTTTGTAAGGAGTTGAGATATGAATCATTTTCACATGCCCTAGCATTATCTCTAATACTTTAGACTGAATTAAATCAGGTAAATACAATGCACATTCGCGAAGTATTTTCTCAGCAAGAAAACCCCCGACCCCTTCTTCTGGAGTTAACTTAGCTCCATATATCTTCATTAATGCAGGTGAGAATTCTCTGGTTCCAGCCTTATAATAACCTATATTTGTCGTAGATTCGCTGGCCAAAACAGCTTCACCATTTCCCAAGTTTGTAAGTGATGAAAATGGTCCAATAGAAAAAATACAAGTATTAACGTTTTTTAAAGATTCTGGCAGCCTTACCTTTATACAAACCTTAACTCGAATTACTCTATTTTCATCTGGAGTATAAAAACCTAATTGCTTGCTGAAATATTCGATGTTTTGCCATGTACAATTGATTATTGCTGGTACATGCCATGTTTCACTTTCTTTCTGCCTAATTACCGTAACAGAGTATCCTAGTTGATCAGGTAGATGAGATAAATTGATGACTTTTGTATTCGGAATAAAAATAATATTTTTGTTCTTTTTTATCTCTTCATTTAGATATGCTCTTAATTTTAAAATGTTTATCTGTGATTCGCCTGTTTCAATACCTAAAACCACCTGGATATTTCGTTTTTTACGGTTGGATTCTGTAAATAAAATATTTTCTGCTATATATGGATAATCTCGTCTTGACAAAAATTTAATGAACTCTTCAGGTGCACCAAAAACCTTATTTTTTGGATCTTCTAAAACTAGTTCGGTATATCTTTTTTTCAAGAGTAAGGCTACTTTCTCTATATTTTCTGCCGGAAACAGAGAATTAGACATGATAAAGTGACGACCGCGGCGCCAAGGAGCATCTAGCTGAATGGAACCTGCCAAACAATCCACTGGAATCAATCTGGCAAATGCTACAGAATCTTCTAGACATTTTAAGGCAGTTTTTGGGTTACCTGCATAATGCAGTCCGGTATGTAATTTGTAACATTCATTATAGCTAGAACTTTCATATGGAATAATTTGATTACCTTGTTCAATTAAGACAACTCGATAGTTCTTTTTCGCTGCTTCTAATGCAGTGAAAACTCCTGACAGTCCCGCACCCATTACCAGGACAGTATTTTCTGAAGCTTCTGAATTTATAGGTTCCGAAACCATAGTATTACACTAGATATTTGCTATGTAGGATACTAAAACTCATAAAACCTCCAACTTGTTGGAAAATTTTTACAAACAAACAGTGGGTTTTAAAAAATATTTTCATTTTTTTTTACGCCTTTGTACCCAGTTCTTTTAACAAACCCAAGCCATATCGGACTATGGAACTATAAACGCAACGCCAAAAAAGATAACAGTTCAATGTATGATGGAAAAGCCAGCGCACTTAGCATGAATGGAATAGCTCACTACCTACGCCAGCTTTTCACCATACTAAGCAGCTATCCTTGAAATATCTTTTTCAAAAGCCTTTCCGCTTCTTCCAGATTGTCAGCCAATTGCACCGATACATGTGTCATTATTTTTTTAACAGCTTGCACAAATAAGGAACAATAGGCTGCTTTATTTAAGCGGATGTGAAAAGCTGCCCCATCAATCAAGTTTGCAACCGCATAGGTTAAAGCAGACGCACGATTTATACTCTCTGTTCTGTTTAAATGAGATATAAAAGACGCCAAATGTGGTTGATAACTAGAAATAAAACTACCGTCAACTAAAATAATTGTAAAACCAAGCCCAGCAATCAGACTTAGTTCTTTGAAGTAGTCTTCTTTTAATGGATTATTTTGCTTTACACGATGCTGAAATGATACTTCTAAGATTTGAGCAAGACTTAAAATATCATTGCTCGATAGCGATAGACTCGCTACACTGCTGTTAACCATCTTGACCTCCAGTTAAGGTTAATTTGGCTAGCGTCACCAAAGTGCTTGTAACACGGCGGTGGCGCGCTAATAATATCTGAAAACTTAAAGCCTCAACACTCAGAAACTCTTCGTCTCAAATATTTACTTGTTGGGCGAGCTAGTAACAACGGCTCGCTCATAAAGTAAATGCCATCATCTACTTTCATGATTTAAAAGTCAAGCGTGTCTTTTCCGCAGCTTGCTACGGCATACACCCACTTCTGTAATTTATAACATTTCTCCAAATTAATGCATCATAGCTCACTGTTTTGTGCATAAACGCTTGATGCGTCCTAGCTCACCGATAAATTCATTCCATGCTTGGCAACTACTGTCTACAATATCAATGTAGCCCGTATAGCAACGATTCGCTAAATAACGATCTCGTAGTTGTTGCCATACTTGTTCACTCGGATTGAGCTCAGGAGACGCAGGCGGCAAAAACAATAATGGTACATTGGAATATTGCTTCAATTTCCGTGTGGTATGCCAACCTGCTCGATCTAAAACAACCACTGCATGCCACCCCTTTGGCACTTGCTTAGATACTAAATCTAACTGTGACTGCATTGCCACTGTATTGGCTTTCGGCATGACTAAACCAACCGCTTTATCTTGGGAAGGACAAACAGCTCCAAATATATACTGCTCGTACTTGAAAGTGAGAATTTTTTTAGCACACTACCGCGTCATACCGGCGAAAGCCGGTATCCAGATCGGAATCTAATGTGCTTCACATCCTGTTGCAACGTTTTTAGAATGCAACTAAGTTTCATAGTAAAGATGACTGTTTGCCAAAAACAGCTTTCCTGGATTCCGGCTTTCGCCGGAATGACGACCTTTTCGATGCAATACACTATAATTCATTCTCACTTTCAAGTTAAACCAGTATATACGCATACTCATACTGCTGTTGTCTAATCACGCGAGGTCTTGTCCCTTTTTTAGCCCATATCCGAGTCATTGTTCCTTGCTGCCCAATGCGCGCTTCATCTTCAAACCAGACATCTATTTGGCCTAAGGCTATTTGTTCAGGGACACACTTCCTCACGTCTTCTGCAAAGTTTTTTTAAATGCTTCTTGAGCTTCAAGGTTGGCTTTGGGATGTTTGGAGCGAGCCGTTATCCAGGATAATCCAGCTCGATGTAACGTGCGATAAACACCGGGTAAAGCATACTTAACCCCGAACTTATCGTATAATAATTGCTGGACATCCTTTGCCCTAGCGCGCCCTCCGCGAGCGTGTTGATGCCATTTTTCAATGGCTTCTTGTACATATAAATCAGTCTCTGCTGGTAATAGGAGTTTTCGACCACGCCCAGGTTTTTCTTGCAGTCCCGCAAGACCTCCTTCTACGAGACGTTTTATCCAACGTCTAGGGGCGGATATATTAACCTTAAAAATGCCGGCAACCCCCGTATAATTTTTTTCTTTTTGCAAATGAGCTAACGCTAATAAGCGGCGAATACAGACTCTAGCATTTCTTTCGCGTCGGGCTAAAGATACAAAATCATAGTCATACAGGATTGATGGTAGTTGGATAGGTCTTGCCATACAAGTCTCCTAGGTCAACAAAAGGCGTAGTATAACCAAGATAGTCGTTTAATGCTTTAATTTCGAGAAATGGTATAACGAGATACCTTTTTGCAGCGTTAATCCATTATGCTATTTGCTTTTAGTGATTTTCCCCTCTCTGGCTTCTGCAACAGCGGCTCTTAATTCTGCTTGATGGGCAGCTTCTTGCAGCTTCTCTATTTTTTGCTCTAGTTCTACGATCTTCTTTTCAGCCTGTGCGCTAGATTTATCTGCACGTTCAAGCTGTAATTGCGCCTTGGCACATTCTGTGCGAGCAGATTCTTGCGCAATAATGGACTCCTTCCATTGCGCCTCCAATTTTTCTACCTGTCGCCCTAGTTCAGCGGCTTTTTCTTCGGTGGCAGATAATTGTTTTTCAAGTCCGAGTGTTATGGTTGCATGTTGTTCTTTCTCATTTTCGGATAGGGACTCTAATTCTGAGATGCGATTTTCAGCTTCGTTGAGTAATAGCCCTGCCTCTTTATTTTGTGCGCGTTCTTGAGACAGTTGTGCCTCTAAGTGATCACGCATGGATTTTGTCACACGTCCATATTCAGACAATATAGCCTGTCTTAAGGTCTCTGAAATATTGTCATCCACACTAGCCGCTAAGTCTGCGTCATTCCGCCATTGTTGTAGGTAGCCTAACAAAGTGGAGTTAGAGCCACCGATCTTGGCACGGATAAGTCTGACTGAAGGTGTCTGACCTTCAGCGCGAATCTCGTTGGCGGCCTGGATGAAAGTAGCGTAGGTAATTTGATCTTTTCGCATGATGTTGTCCCCTTTAAGTGATTGTTTTATTGATAACAGATAACGTTATTGTAACATTACTAATTGTTACTTATCATGGGAGAATAGATTATATTTGTCAAGCGGTTAATTGGGTTTTTCCGAATATCCAGCCCAAAACAGTTATGCGTTAACTAAGCGACCTTCAACACCCCTGCTTTTTAAAAACGCTTATTTTATTATCGTGAGCAGCTAACCCTATTAATAAAAATAAGTTAACGTTGCGTTTAGTAACGATATTTTTTGATATCAATACGATATGATATTTTAAATACCTCGTTGAGGGTGCACAGGCAAGATAAAATTATACCCCCTTATGTGATGCCGACAAGGCCTCAGAAAGCTCTGTCTGCCCGCTCCTCCATCGGCTGTTAAAAAAATTAACATGGGAAATTTGAACCTGTGGAACTTGTGGGCAAAGGCTCGTGCTGTGGGCAACACCTGTGGAGAACGTCTTTTTGTTCTCCACTCGGTTTGTCCACAGCCTTAAGCGACGTTCGTTCGATGTCTTTTCGAACGATTGTCCACAAATCCACAGGTTAGGGAGGGGTTGGAAACTGCATCCTCCCATTAAAAATAATCCCTCTTAAGCTCCCTCTCTGTGGACGTCAGTCCACAGAGAGGGAGCTTGAAAAGCTTATTTGCCTTGACCGGTGGCTGAGTCTTTCCATCCGCTCCAC
>JACCDN010955354.1_pt1 | contig 14642 bp, 16 predicted proteins | sample 7441691 | NCBI WGS metagenome assembly JACCDN01 (sample SAMN15323439, study PRJNA562643) | freshwater metagenome | isolation source: river surface water | place: USA:Blue River Watershed | collected 2017-08-16
ATTCGGGCTTAAAAAAAGACCACCGAGATTCGGTGGTCTTTTTTACGAACTAGATCTTCTGGCCGCGTTTTACACGAGGCTTCGGCAGACGCATCGGCCGCATCTGAATTGAACGCATGGCTGCATACCAACGCAATCCCGGTTCCAATTTGTCAGCTCCATATTTGGCAGCGAGCTCCTTGGTCGCCTTGCGGCCAAGAATGGTTGCATTTGCACCAACCAAAATGAACAGGACCCACATGGCAACCAGGGTGGTCAACTGAACCACGTAACTGTCAATCGCAGAAACGATAATCACCAAAAACAGCGTAGGCATGACCAGTTCGCCGGCGGTGAAGCGTGAATCAATAAAGTCACGGATAAACGCGCGCTGAGGCCCACGGTCGCGAACTGGAAGGTACTTTTCCTCACCTCGAGCCATTCCTTCGCGTGCGCGAAGACGCTCTTCCCTAAGCTTTGCTTTCGCAGCAGCGCGTGCCTCAGGGCTTCGATCGCCAACTAGTGGCTTGCGGTTTTGTGCCTCTTGTTGCTTACGCGATGGGGTCGGGCGGCCTTTTGGTTCACTTGCGTTTTTTTGCTCGGTCATTACGTCCTCAATAACTTGCTTGGGCTTATAGATTACTCTCATGACCACTGTGCCAGATTCGAAAATCCTTCTACTCGCCGAGCAGTCCTCGAGAATCATTGATCGACTTTTTGAGCAGACCCTAGAGACTTTGGTCGACTTAGCCAAAATACCCGGTATCGCTTGGGATTCTTTTGATGCTCAAGAACTAGAACGCAGTGCGCAGGCGGTAGCTGATGAGTTTGCAGCCCTCGGAATTTTTGATTCGGTCACGATTCGCCGAGGTCAAGTTGGTGACAAGGCAGGTGCGCCGGCTGTTGTAGCCAAGCGTGCGGCAAAAAATGGTCGCCCACAGATTCTGCTCTACGCTCATCACGATGTGCAGCCGCCAGGCAACCTTGAAGACTGGAAAACTGAGCCATTCCAACCCACCCGGACCGCTGATCGCATCTTCGGCAGGGGAGTGGCCGATGATAAAGCGGGCATCGTCGCCCACTTGGCAGCGCTGAAGGCTCTCATGGAGCTTTCAGACGGTGATTTTAACCTCGGAGTAACCCTGTTTATCGAGGGTGAGGAGGAAGCCGGTTCACCAAGTTTTAGAAACTTCCTTGAAGCCAATCGTGATGATTTAGCCGCCGATGTCATCATTGTGGCTGACTCTGGCAACTGGACCACAGAAATTCCGGCACTCACCACAACCCTTCGCGGGCTGGTATCGCTGGTTATTGAGGTTTCTACACTCGATCACGCTCTGCATTCCGGAATGTATGGGGGAGCAGTTCCAGATGCCATGATGGCAACGATTCGACTGCTCGCAAGCCTTCATGATGAAGCTGGAAATGTGGCTGTGCCGGGGCTAATTACCGCTCAGACCGACCAATTGCCATACACCCAAGAGCAATTGCGCCAAGATGCCGGATTGCTAACTGAAACTCAGACCATCGGATCCGGCAGCATTCTCGAGAAAATTTGGGGTAAGCCGGCAATCACAGTGATTGGCATTGATGGCCAATCGGTGGCAATGTCCTCAAACACACTTCTACCGAGCGTAAAAGCCAAAATTTCTATGCGAATTGCCCCCGGTCAGGACCCTGAACAGGCCTTGGCTTTACTCAAGAATCACCTGCAGGATCAGGTTCCCTTTGGTGCAAAACTCAGTTTCGGCGAGGTTGAGTTGGGTAAACCATTTGCCATGGATGATTCAGGTTGGTCTGCCTCTTTGGCCAAGCAGGCTCTATCTGCAGGTTGGTCGAAACCTTCGGTAAACATCGGGATCGGTGGTTCAATCCCATTTATTGCTGATCTGACTGAGGTGTTTCCGGCGGCACAGATTTTGGTCACCGGAGTTGAAGATCCTGATTCTAGGGCGCACAGCCCGAATGAATCGGTGCATATTGAAAGCCTCAGAAAAGCCATGGTTTCAGAGGCAATCTTCCTGCTGGCGGGGAATGAACTGACCCTTTAGGGGGTTCTATTTTTCGAGGTAAAAAGTTAGACTTATCTCAGAATTCCAGCAGAAAGAGGCCCTGATGACTCAGACCCTAGAAAACGGTGTAACTCTTACCGAGCAAGCTCAAGAAAAGGTTAGAACCCTTATCTCAGCTGAGGGCCGCGATGACCTTCGCCTTCGTGTTGCCGTTCAGCCTGGCGGTTGCTCCGGTTTGATTTACCAGCTCTACTTCGACGAGCAGCTAGCTGAAGATGACGTGGTTAAGGACTTCAGCGGTGTTGAGGTAGTTGTCGACAAGATGAGCGTTCCTTACCTTGACGGCGCTTCAATCGACTTCGAAGACACCATTCAGAAGCAGGGTTTCACCATCGATAACCCGAATGCTGCTGGGTCCTGTGCCTGTGGAGACTCATTCAACTAGTCTTTGATCTGCTAAAAATAAGAAAAGTTTTCTAAAACCCCGATTCGCCCCCTTGCGAATCGGGGTTTTTCACTTCTAAAAAGCACTAAGCCACGGTGTTTTATGGCTCTCTGGCCTTGATAAAGAGCGTAGGATAGACAACGTAACGATTCGATATTTGAAGGGTCGATTGTGCTAAAAAAGCGTGCAATTAAGTGGGCGGCATTGCCTACTGCAGCATCACTGATGTTGCTCCTAAGTGGCTGTACTCCTCAGGAGTTCCAGCGTGGTCTGCTGCCGGGTGAAACTGGTGTAACTAACCACACCGAGCGCATTGTTGGTCTTTGGACCACATCATGGATTGTCCTTTGGATCATCGGTGGAATTGCCTGGGCTCTAATGTTCTGGGCAATCATCGTGTACCGTCGCCGCAAGGGCGACACCGGTATGCCGCAACAGTTGCGCTACAACAACCCGATCGAAACCATGTTCACCGTGGTTCCTTTGGTGATCACAATCGGTTTCTTTGCCTTCACCGCTCGTGACATGGCAGCTATCGAAGAGCCAGTGGCTAACCCAGACGTTGAGATCCAGGTAATCGGAAAACAGTGGAGCTGGGACTTCAACTACGTTGACGGAAACGTTTACGACTCAGGTGTGCAGTCAGACTTTGCCGGTGAAGAGGGTTCAGAAGCCAAGTTGCCTACCCTTTACCTACCTGTCAACAAGTCAATCAAGATCGACCTAAACGCCCGCGACGTTATTCACTCATTCTGGGTAATTGACTTCTTGTACAAGAAGGACATGTTCCCAGGCCGCACCAACACCATGTACTTCACCCCTCAGGTCGAAGGTACATATCAGGGCAAGTGTGCCGAGCTTTGTGGCGAGTACCACTCACTTATGTTGTTCAACGTCAAGGTTGTTTCGCAGGCTGAGTACGACGCTCACCTTGCCGACCTAGCTGCTGCCGGAAATGTTGGCCAGCTTGATGAAACTTACGACCGCAACCAGAACCTTCCGGGCGACAACCCAGAAATCAGAGGATAAGGACTATGGCTACCGCAACTGCAACCAAGCCGGCCTACGGAGCTGTGAAAAAGACCAAGGGCCAAATCATGGTCGACTGGATCACCACCACAGACCACAAGAAAATCGGTTACCTATACCTGATTACTTCATTCCTTTACTTCCTAATTGGTGGCGTAATGGCACTCGTCATTCGTGCCCAGCTAGCAGCCCCTGGTCTTGACATTGTTCAGACCAAGGAGCAGTACAACCAGCTGTTCACGATGCACGGAACCATCATGCTTTTGATGTTTGCAACGCCTCTGTTTGCAGCATTCGCTAACATCCTGATGCCAGTGCAAATCGGTGCACCAGACGTGGCTTTCCCTCGTCTGAACGCAATCGCATACTGGTTCTACTTCTTTGGCTCATTCGTTGCCGTAGCCGGTTTCTTCACTCCTCAGGGTGCAGCGAGCTTTGGTTGGTTTGCTTACGCCCCGCTGAACAGCACTACCTTCTCACCTGGCATCGGTGGAGACCTTTGGGTCTTTGGTCTTGCACTTAGCGGTTTCGGCACCATCATGGGTGGTGTCAACTTCATCACCACCATCTTGACCATGCGTGCTCCTGGCATGACCATGTTCCGCTTGCCAATTTTCGTTTGGAACACCCTAGTTACCTCAATCTTGGTAATCATGTGTTTCCCACCTCTAGCCGCAGCTCTGTTTGCATTAGGTGCTGACCGCCGTTTTGGCGCGCACATCTTTGACCCAGCTAACGGTGGACCAATGCTTTGGCAGCACCTGTTCTGGTTCTTTGGCCACCCAGAGGTTTACATCTTGGCGCTGCCATTCTTCGGAATCATCTCTGAGATCTTCCCGGTTTTTAGCCGCAAGCCAATCTTTGGTTACAAGACTCTGGTTTACGCAACCATTGCTATTGCCGCTCTGTCGATGACCGTATGGGCACACCACATGTACGTAACCGGTTCGGTACTGCTACCGTTCTTCGCGTTCACGACCATGCTGATTGCGGTTCCTACCGGTGTAAAGATCTTCAACTGGATCGGAACGCTCTGGAAGGGTTCTGTTACCTTCGAAACCCCGATGTTGTACGCCCTTGGTTTCTTGACCACCTTTATCTTTGGTGGCTTGACCGGTGTCATCTTGGCTTCTCCAGCCTTGGACTTCCACCTTTCGGACAGCTACTTCGTTGTTGCTCACTTCCACTACGTAGTGTTCGGTACCGTCGTGTTCGCGATGTTCGCTGTAATCTACTTCTGGTACCCAACGTTGACTCGCAAGATGCTAAACGAGCGTCTAGGCAAGATTCAGTTCTGGCTGCTGTTCCTTGGCTTCCACATGACCTTCCTAATTCAGCACTGGTTGGGTGTTATCGGCATGCCACGCCGTTACGCAACCTACTTGCCTGAAGACGGCTTTACCTGGATGAACGGTGTTTCAACCGCTGGTTCTGCTCTACTAGCTCTGTCGATCATTCCTTTCCTTTGGAACATCTACATCACAGCTCGTAAGGGTGAACGAACCACGTTGAACGACCCATGGGGCTTCGGCCGCTCACTAGAGTGGGCTACAGCTTCACCGTTCCCTCGCCACAACTTCACCTCAATTCCACGCGTGCGCTCAGAGTCTCCAGCGTTTGACTTGAACCACCCTGAGTTTGCAGCTCCTGAGGCCAAAGCCTCAGCTGCTAAGCAGAAGTAAGGACCAAACATATGAAGTTCAATGGCAACCTATTCTGGTTCCTAACCGTTTTCTACTTCGTAGACGCTGCGGCTTACGCAGTTTGGTTCTACAACAGCAACAACGGTGGTTTTGAGCCAATCGGTACCGCTGCAATCGCAATGCTCGGCTTCATGTCAGCATTCTTGGCCTTCTACATCAAGAAGACTCACAAGGTGCAGGGGCCGGTTCCAGAGGACCGTCTTGACGCAAACATCGAAGATGGCGACTCAGAGCTTGGTTACTTCGCTCCATGGAGCTGGTGGCCATTCTTCTTGGCCATGTTCACCGGTTTGGCTTTCGCCGCACTAGCTATCGGCTGGTGGTTGTTCTTCATCGCCTTCCCACTTGCTCTTGTAGCGATTATCGGGTTTGTATTCGAGAGAAGCCGGGGCCTAAACGCCCACTAAGTTATCGGTGGTTTCCACCAAGAAAAAAAAGACCCCATCCTTTTGGTTGGGGTCTTTTTTCATATCTAGTCCAGATTGTGATCTGCCCACAGATTTATGGCCTTCTGGATAAACCCTGCCAGTCCTGGTTCATAGGCCTCGTAGGTTGCCTTGAAGGCCGGATCCATTGTGTAGGTTAGGGCCAGCGACTTATAGGCAATTCGGTTCGGCGTCCAGAATTGGGCCACGAACTCATAGTGCTTTCCAATCCAGTGCTGCACCTCAGGCCGATCAATTTCGGCTCCGGCAACCATGAGGTCGGCTATGTTTCGAGCAATGAGGTCGTGCCCTCGCCTGTATTCGTCGTACTGCGCCTGGTTTGTGTGCTGGCTGGCATGGTGGCTAACGTGACTGGACTGGTTTGATTCAAACATCACCTGATGAGTTTATGTAGCTCCTAATCAGCCGGGCAACTCTGGTTAAACGAAAACCCCCACGAGTGATCGTGGGGGAGTCCGTTTACTTGAAGATTTACTTCTTAGCAGCTGTCTTCTTTGCTGCGACTGCCTTCTTAGGCTTCTCCTCAACCGCTGGAGCGTGGTCGTGGTGAGCTGCGTCAAGTTCTCCCTGAGTAACCGGCGCAATGCGGTCCTCGAAGTAGAAGCGTGATAGGCCAGCGCGGATTCGAGCACCTAGGGTGATCTTGCCAGCTGCGTTAGGTCGAGCCAGAGTCGGAGCATAGTCCTTGAAGTCAACTAGCTTCCACTGCTCGTACTCGTCAAGTGGCTCGTGAACCTCGATGTACTCACCGTGAGGTAGGCGAACAATTCGGCCAGTCTCACGACCGTGAAGCACAATCTCGCGGTCCTTGCGCTGCAGTGACAAACAGGTGCGCTTGGTGATGATGTAGGCAATAACTGGGCCAATGATCAAGAGAATCTGCATTGAGGTAAGCACCTGGTTCAGAGACATCTTGAAGTTGGTTGCGATCAAGTCAGTTGCTGCACCAGCCCAAAGAACTGCATAGAAGACCACACCAGCAGCACCGATAGCGGTTCTGGTTGGAGCGTTGCGTGGACGGTCTAGAACGTGGTGTTCACGCTTGTCACCGGTCACCCAGGCCTCGATGAACGGGTAGAGAGCTACAACGATTAGGAAGCCCACACCAACAATCATTGGAAGCAAGATGTTCCAAGCCCAGGTGTAGCCGCCTACAACGGTCTCAATGCCGGTTGGGGCCAAACGAAGGGCACCGTCTAGCCAGCCAATGTACCAGTCAGGCTGAGTACCAGCAGAAACAGGAGATGGGTCGTAGCCACCGTAGTTCCATACTGGGTTGATGGTGAAGGTAGCTGAGATCAGCATGATTACACCAAAGACGATGAAGAAGAATCCACCAGCCTTAGCTACGTAAACCGGCATCAATGGGTAACCAACCACGTTGGTGTCCTTGCGGCCTGGGCCTGAGTAGTGGGTGTGCTTGTGAATTACCACAATGAATAGGTGAATCACGATAAAGATCAAAATCAGCGCTGGAACAAGAAGAATGTGCAGGCCGTATAGTCGAGCCACAATCTCTTCACCCGGGAATTCGCCACCGAATAGTAGTGATGATGTGTAGGCACCAATTACTGGCAAGCCCTTGATCATTCCATCGATAATGCGAAGACCGTTACCTGAAAGTAGGTCATCAGGAAGAGAGTAACCGGTGAAACCACCAGCCATGCCCAGCACGAATAGAACGAATCCAACCACCCAGTTGATTTCACGTGGCTTGCGGAAGGCACCGGTGAAGAACATGCGAAGCATGTGTAGACCAGCCGCTGCTACGAAGAGCAATGCTGACCAGTGGTGCACCTGACGCATCAACAGACCACCACGAACCTCGAACGAGATGTCCAGGGTAGAGGCGTAGGCAATTGACATCTCAGCGCCCTTGAGCGGGCCGTAGGCGCCCTCGTAGATCACTGGAATCATCGACGGCTGGAAGAAGAAGGTTAGGAAGGTTCCTGAGAGCAAAAGTACTAGGAAGCTATACAGGGCAACCTCACCGAGCATGAATGACCAGTGGTCAGGGAAAACCTTGCGACCAAAGTCCTTCAGAATGCCGGCTACGCCAACGCGCTCGTCTAGGTAGTTAGCGGTTCCCGCTAGGAAGCCGCCCTTTTTCGGTGCTGCAACTGCGTTACTCATTTTTTAGCGCTCCCAAAAGCTAGGGCCAACAGGTTCGGTGAAGTCGCTCTGTGCGATCAAGTAACCTTCGGCGTCAACGGTGATAGGTAGCTGTGGCAGCGGGCGTGATGCTGGCCCGAATACCACCTTGCAGGCATCAGTAACATCGAATGTTGACTGGTGGCAAGGGCAAAGCAGGTGGTGCGTGTGTTGCTCGTAGAGTGCCACTGGGCAACCTACGTGGGTACAAATCTTTGAGTAGGCAACGATGCCGTCGTATGACCAGCTCTTGCGCTCGTCTGACTCTTTTAGCTCTGATGGGTCGAGACGAACCAAAAGAACAGCAGCCTTAGCCTTCTCTTCAAGCTTGTGGTGCTCTAGCTCGGCTAGGCCCTCTGGAATTACTTGGAAAACCGAACCGATGGTGACATCTGATGCCTTGATTGGTAGACCGCTTGGGTCCTTAGCCAAGCGAGTGCCCTTCTTCCACATAGTGTGGCGCAAGGTGTCACCTGGGTTTGGCCCGAGGTCTCCAAAAATCATGATTGCAGGCAGTGGGAACAACGCAAGTGCACCGTAAAGTGATCGACGGATCAGCTTGCGGCGGCTGAAACCTGATTCTGAATCAGCTAGCTTAATGATCTCAACTGCACGAGCACGAACTTCTTCAGAACCACGAGCAATGTGGCGCTCTTCAGAAACCTCGGCGTCAGGCATCAAAGTCTTGGCCCAGTGCACAGCACCGATGCCAATACCTAGAAGACCCAGGGTGATTCCAAGGCCTAGCAGTAGGGTGTTCAGACGAACGGTTCCCAACTCTTCGCTCAGCGGAAAAGCAAAGTAGGCAAACACGGCAAATGCACTACCAAAGATTGAGACAAAGAAAAGTGCCGCAACCTGTCGAGCAGCGTTCTTCTCGTGCTTGATGCTCTTGTCTGTCATGCGCACACGGTGTGGCTCTAGACCTGGGTCCTGAATGCGGTCCGCAGGCAGAACAGCTAGGCCGGCACCGTATTCGTACTCGGCCTCGTGCTCTTGCGAATCTCCTGAAGAGATGCTCTTGTTGCTCACTTTTTGCTCCCTTGTAGCTCTAAAGTTTTGAAAATTAGTTTGACTTTGCGCCAAGCCAGATGGTGATGGCGATAATCAGACCCAAAATAAATACCCAAGCAAACAGACCCTCAACCACTGGACCAAGGTTCGCTAGTTCATAACCACCTGCAGATGGGTTTTCTTCCACAAACTTTAGGTAGGTGATGATGTCTTTCTTGTCTTCTGGAGTCAGGTTGGCATCGTTGAAAACTGGCATGTTCTGTGGACCAGTGATCATGGCTTCGTAGATGTGGCGAGATTCAACACCCTTTAGTGAAGGAGCAAACTTACCTTCGGTTAGCGCTCCACCCGCTCCAACAGCGTTGTGGCACATTGCACAGTTAATGCGGAATAGCTCGCCACCGCGGGTGGCATCTCCATCTGCAGCAATCGCCTCGTCAGATGGAATAGCTGGTCCAGGAGCTAGAGAAGCCACGTATGCCGACATAGCATCGATCTGCTCCTGAGTGAACTGAACCTTTTTCTTTTCAAGCTGAGGGCCAGAGGCCTGGCCAGGCATACGGCCGGTTGAAACCTGGAAATCAACAGATGCTGCACCAACACCAATCAAGCTTGGGGCTGCTGCTGAGCCTTCAGCGTTGGTTCCGTGACAGCTCGCACAGTTAGCTAGGAAGAGCTTGCGACCTTCCTCGATCTGAGCTGCACTGGCTGCTGCAGAAACTGGCTTGACCTGGTCAACAGCTGCGGTTGCGGCTGCGTAGCCACCACCGGTAAGGGCTAGGCCAGCAGCCATGACTAGTACTGCTGCAAATGGGCTACGTCGAGAGCCCTTGTTCTTCATGAAAGCCATTTATGGAGTCTCTCTTTACTTCAAAACGTAAACGATTAGGAAAAGGCCGATCCAAACTACGTCAACGAAGTGCCAGTAGTAAGAAACCACAATTGCGCTAGTTGCCTCGTAGTGGCCGTACTTCTTGGCAGCAAAGGTGCGGCCGATGATTAGAAGGAACGCAACCAGACCACCGGTTACGTGCAGGGCGTGGAAACCGGTAGTGATGTAGAAGGCACTGCCGTATGAGTTTGAGTTGAGAGCAACACCCTCAGAGATAAGAGTTGCGTACTCCCACACCTGGCCGGCAACGAAGATGGCGCCCAGGAAATAGCTGAGCATAAACCACTCGGCCACACCCCACTTGGCAGGCGACCAACCGGTGGCACGTGGCTGAAGACGCTCAGCGGCGAAAACACCGAACTGTGCGGTGAAAGATGAGGCCACCAAGATGATGGTGTTGATCAGTGCGAACGGCACATTCAAAATTGCAGTGTCGTGGGCCCAAATCTCAGGTGAGTTGGCGCGGAGGCTGAAGTACATCGCGAATAGGCCAGCAAAGAACATCACCTCGCTTCCAAGCCAAACAATGGTTCCAACCGAGGTTGAACTTGGGCGATTAATGACAGGTGCGCTTAAGGTCGTCATGTCTCAAGTCTAACCCTGAGAAGTGCCTGAAATCGGCATTTTTTGGGCACTATGTCGAGTTTTTCGGCAATAAACTTTCGGTTATGACCTCAGCATTGACCTGGCCACAAATTCTTGCCAAATTGATCGCTCGCACTGACTTAACCCGTGCTGAATCAAGTTGGGTTATGGGGGAGTTCCTAGGGGGCGAGACCCCTGAGGTAATCATGGCTGGGTTTATGACCGCCATGCGTGCCAAGGGTGAAACCGTAGCCGAACTTTCCGGTCTAGTTGACGCCATGTTGGCCAATTCGGTGAAGTTGGAAACCGGTTCCAACGCACTTGACATCGTTGGTACTGGGGGAGACCTAGTTGGAACGGTGAATGTATCGAGCATGGCTTCGGTTGTGACCGCAAGTGCTGGAATCCCAGTGCTGAAGCACGGCTCAAGATCGGCCTCGGGTAAAACTGGCTCGTCAGAGATGCTTGAAGCTCTAGGAATTCGTTTGGATTTAACCCCGCAGGCGGTGGCTCAAGTGTTTGAGAAGACCGGAATCACTTTCTTCTTTGCCCCAGTTTTTCACCCAGCGATGCGTTTTGTGGGTCCTGTCCGTAAGCAACTTGGAGTGCCAACCACCTTCAACTTTTTAGGCCCATTGGCAAACCCGGTCCAGCCAATTGCCACCTCATTGGGTGTTTCCAATGCCCAAATGGCACCGTTATTGGCAAGTGAACTAGCGGCGCGAGGCCGCTCTGGACTAGTTTTTCGCGGAAACGATGGGTTAGATGAGCTCACAACTGTCACCGACAGCAAAATCTGGCAGGTTTCTGGGGGAGAGGTGCACGAATTTGGCTTTGATCCACGAAAACTTGGCGTTCAATTGCGTCAGATTGAAGAGCTAATCGGTGGTGATGCCGTTGAAAACGCGGCAGTTGCCACTAATTTGTTTGCCGGAAAAACCACAGGAAACCTGGGTGCGGTAAAAGACATCGTCTTGCTAAACGCAGCGGGTGGAGTTGTGTCCTACGAGCTGGCCAAGGACGCGTCCAAAGCTGATGTGGATTTGGAGCTCAGATTTGCAGATGCGCTTCAAAAAGTGACTAGCGCGCTGGAATCAGGTGCAACCGCCACGAAATTAGCTGAGTGGGTATCTGCCAGCACTGAAATGGGAGCGTAGAGCGCTCAAGAAATAGAACTGTGGCTGGGGTAGTCGCTGATAAAAACTACTTGACATAATGTACATTATCGGCGATTAGTGATGATTTGAGAAGTGGTCTTTCAAGTAGTCCGATAGCCCGTGCGGTCCGATTTGCTCTGTGCTTGAAATTAGCTCTGCGATGCTCCACCAGCGGTATTCCAAAACATCTCGCTGTTCGTCTTTGGTCCAGCCTGATGTGTCTAGTTCGAAATGCTCAACTCGGAGTTTGAAGAAATAATCCACGTAGGTATGAAAGTTTCCATCTGACCAGTCCCAGCGACCAGAGGTTTGCCAAATCTGTTCTCCAAGACTGTACGAATCTACTCGAAGCCCGGTTTCTTCAAAAAGCTCGCGGACGGCAGCCTCCATCGGTGTCTCACCCACGTCAATTCCACCGCCGGGTGTGATCCATCGAGGCGGTAATCCAACCTCAGGGTCAAAATGGGTTAGAAGCAGAAATACTTGCCCAGCGTCGTTGTGCAAAATCACTCGGGCAGTTTCGCGATGTTGTCCAGGCCTCATGTGGTAATTCTTGCCTACTTTTGCAATATGCTCGCTGTATGGCAGGCACAGAATCCCACTCAGGCGTTTTGGTTTTGGCACACCGTGGCTTGTCAGAAACCCGCGGTCTGCTTGAAAACAGCATCGCGGCTTTTTCTCTGGCGCTAGAAACGGGGGCCAATGTGCTTGAAACCGATGTTCAGGTCACCCGAGATGGTGTGCCGGTCTTGTTTCATGATGCCAGCCTGAAACGCATCGCTGGAGTCAATCGTCGAGTCAGTCAACTTACCTGGGCAGAGATTCAACTTCTGCTCGAAGGTCAAATATGTAGCCTCGAGCAGGCACTCACAGCACTACCTAAAGCATTCTTCAATCTGGACATTAAGACCCGATCTGCCGCAGTGCCGAGTGCGGCGGTTATAAACCGGTTGAAGGTTCAAGATCGGGTTCGAGTCACCTCATTCAGCGAAACCAGGCGTCGCAGGGCCGTCAGGTCAATCGATGGTCGGGTGGCCAGCTCTGCCAGCGCTTTTCTATTGCTGTTGGTTTACTTGTCGGCCCAGATTGGTTGGTTGAAGGGAATCTCGCTGGTTACCAGGCAAATCGATTCGCTTCAGATTCCTCGTAGACAGGGTCGCTTAAGGTTCGATACTCCCCGATTCATCGAATCAGCCAAGCGTGCTGGTCTTGAGGTTCACTACTGGACCATCAACTCCCCTGCGGAAATGCGGGAGCTTATTGGCCTTGGCGCTGATGGTCTGGTCACCGATAGGTGTGATTTGGCTGTGAATATCGCCAAAAACAGGCTGTGAGTTTGCTGTTAAGTCACTAACTTTGGGATGATTGACTGTTCCCGCCGAGTTAATCCTCGACGAAAGGCCCACAAGGCCGCAATTATTTGGAGGATAAATGGCACAGCAGACCATGCGCGGAATGCGCCTAGGCACTCAGAGCCTCGAAAGCGAACGCGGAGTTAATTACTCAGCTCGTTCAAACCACTCATACCAGTGTGTAAATAACCACGTTTCAGAGATGGTTTTCTCTGCAGATGCAGAAATTCCACAGACTTGGCAGTGCAAGCAGTGCCCTGAGCAGGCCACCCTGCTAGAAGACGGCAAAATGATTGTTCTTGACGCCTCAGATGACAAGACTCCACGCTCACACTGGGAGATGCTGCTTGAGCGCCGCACCCGTGAAGAGCTCGAAGAAATTCTTCAGGAGCGTCTCGACTACATTCGCGCCCGCCGTGCCGGTGGTCAAGCGGACCTGTAAAAACCCCATTTGGTGACCAGCCATAGTGCCTCGAGCACTATGGCTGTTGTCATTTTTGAGGCGCCGAGGATTCGCTCGACAAAAGTGATTGGCACCTCAACCACTACTCCCCCTGCTCTTGCAGTTCTGAGCGCCATCTCAACCTGAAATGCGTAACCTCGTGCTGCAACACCCTGCAAATCCAAGCTTTTTAGAAACTGCACGTTGAACGCTCTGAAACCGGCCGTCATGTCTTTGATGCCGGTGCGCAGCATTAGGTTGGCATACAGATTGCCGATCCTGGAGATTGCCTTTCTGTAGGCCGGCCAGTTGACCACTGCTCCCCCAAAAACCCAGCGAGAACCAATTACGAGATCGGCTTGGCTGGCTTTTTCTAGAAGTCTCGGCAAATCGATGGCTCGGTGAGAGCCGTCTGCGTCCATTTCAACAACCGTTTGGTAGTCCCGTTCAAAGGCCCAAGCAAATCCGGCAAGATATGCGGCTCCAAGCCCACCCTTTCCTTCCCGGTGCAAAACAAAGATTTGAGCATCTTTGGTGGCCAACCTGTCAGCGAGATGGCCGGTACCGTCGGGGCTATTATCGTCAACAATCAACAGGTCTACCTCGGGGCAGACCTCTCTAAGCTCAGAGGCAGCATTGGCAAGACTCTCAATCTCATTAAAAGTCGGCATGATCACCAGTGTCTTCATGCTTGCTCCTTTTGATCTTGATTACCCAAACGCCTGCGATAAGCATAGGCAACAGCAATCGATGCCAAGATCGCGGCGGCAACATTAACCAATAAATCAACGAACCCGCCCAGAAGTACTCCGGGGGTTATCGATGTTCGCAGCGGCACCTCAGTAATCATCGCCCCTGCGGTGAAAGTTTCCAACTGGTCTAATGTGGTGCCATCAGGGCCATAAACGGCAGAAACCCCAACAGTAGAAACGTTCACCACCGCGCGACCGGTTTCAATAGCCCGCAACTTAGCGAATGCCGCCTGTTGAAAGGTCTCGTCGCTCCGCCCAAAGTCGGCATTATTGGTTTGCGAGAAAATAACCTGAGCGCCTTGGTTTGCGAGATTTCTACCAATTTCGTCCACGGCAATCTCGAAGCAGATCAGAGTGCCAACTTTCCCCTTAGCAAGTTCGTAGATGCCATCACGCTCACCGAACGCGTAACCGCGTGAAATCAGACCAATCAGGTCTGGAGCCAGCTGATACCAAAAGTCTCGATCCGGAACATACTCGGCGAAAGGGACTGGCCTTTGCTTGTCATAGAAATCGGTTGGCCCGACACCCGGTTCCCAAAGAATCGAGCTGTTATAGAGGTTGTCGCCACGTTCAGTGATAGTGCCAAAGATGAGCGGAACTTGGAGATCTTCTTCAACTAAACGACCAATTTTCTGGCTAGCGGAAACATCGCTAAATGGGCTGAGATCAGAAGCGTTCTC
>JACCDN010660167.1_pt1 | contig 14641 bp, 15 predicted proteins | sample 7441691 | NCBI WGS metagenome assembly JACCDN01 (sample SAMN15323439, study PRJNA562643) | freshwater metagenome | isolation source: river surface water | place: USA:Blue River Watershed | collected 2017-08-16
CAAAACCTACAACGGGTCGGCTGGGGCTCAGCGCTGCTCGATGGGCTTGACGTTGCGGTGAGCCGAGCCCGTGAAGAGCTGGCGGGGGCGACCAATCTTGTACTCGGGGTCGCCAATCATTTCGTTGAGCTGGGCGATCCAGCCCACGGTGCGGGCAAGGGCAAAGATGCCGGTGAAGAGGTCCACAGGAATGCCAATGGCGCGCTGCACGATGCCAGAGTAGAAGTCCACGTTGGGGTAGAGCTTGCGGGAGACAAAGTAGTCGTCTTCGAGCGCAATCTTCTCCAGCGACTTGGCCAGCTTGAACAGGGGATCGTTCTCCAGACCCAGCTCCTTGAGCACCTCATTGCAAGTCTCTTGCATGAGCTTGGCGCGGGGGTCGTAGTTTTTGTAGACGCGGTGACCAAAGCCCATGAGCTTGACGCCCGAATTCTTGTCCTTGACCTTCTCCATGAACTCGCCCACCTTGGCCACACCGCCCATGGCCTGGATTTCTTCGAGCATGTTCAGGCAGGCTTCGTTGGCGCCACCGTGAGCAGGACCCCACAAGCAGGCCACACCGGCAGAAATGGCGGCAAAGGGGTTGGTGCCCGAGGATGCGCACAAGCGAACGGTGGAGGTGGATGCGTTTTGTTCGTGGTCTGCGTGCAGGATGAAGATGCGGTCGAGGGCGCGCTCGAGCACAGGGTTGACCACATAGTCCTCGCAAGGCACGCCAAACATCATGCGCAGGAAGTTGCCCGAGTAGGACAAGTCGTTGCGCGGGTACATGAAGGGCTGGCCAATTTTGTATTTGTAGGCCATGGCCACGAGCGTGGGCATCTTGGCGATGAGGCGGATGGCGGCAATGTGGCGATGTTCAGGGTTATGGACGTCGGTGCTGTCGTGATAGAAGGCCGACATTGCGCCCACCAGGCCGGTGAGGATGGCCATGGGGTGTGCATCGCGGCGGAAGCCACGCAGGAAAAACTGCATTTGCTCGTGCACCATGGTGTGCTGGTTCACGAGGTGATGGAAGTCGTCCCGCTGCTTGACGTTGGGCAATTCACCGTTGAGCAGCAGGTAACAGGTGTCAAGGTAGTCGCAATGCTCAGCCAACTGCTCGATGGGGTAACCGCGATAGAGCAGCTCGCCCTTGTCGCCGTCGATGTAGGTGATGGTCGACTGGCAAGAGGCGGTCGACAAAAAACCCGGGTCGTAGGTGAACATGCCGGTCTGGGCGTAGAGCTTGCGGATGTCGACCACATCCGGCCCGATCGAGCCAGCGTAAACGGGCATTTCGACGCTGGGCTTGCCGTTGCTGAACGATAGTGTGGCGGTGTAATCGGTCTGTTTCATGATGATTTCCTGGTTGGTCTTCGTGGGTCAGGCCCACAACATCTCAAGCACTTCGCGCACGGGCGCTGGGTTCTTGTCTGGCGAAAGGGCGCGCCGTTTGAGCAGCACGTCCATCAAGTCGTTGTCAGACAGATCCATCAGCGAATAGAGCGCCTGCGCCTGACCCACGGTGAGGTGGTCGGCATGCCGCTCAAAAAATCGCTGGATGAACAAGTCGTTCTCCAACAGCCCGCGCCGACAACGCCAGCGCAGTTTGCTCAATGCCTGGGCGCTCAGGGGCAATCGAGCGTCAAGGCCATCGAGCGTGGGGTCACCCACCGAGGTGTCTAGACCCGCATAGTCTGTTGCCATGGTGCGTGACCTCTGGTGCGCCTCAAACGGCGCGGCGCACCATGAGTTCCTTGATCTTGCCGATGGCCTTGGTGGGGTTCAGACCCTTGGGGCACACATCGACGCAGTTCATGATGGTGTGGCAACGGAAGAGGCGATAAGGATCTTCCAGGTTGTCGAGTCGCTCGGCCGTGGCCTGATCGCGGCTGTCGGCAATGAAGCGGTAGGCCTGCAACAAGCCAGCGGGGCCAACAAATTTGTCGGGGTTCCACCAGAACGAGGGGCAGCTGGTCGAGCAGCTGGCACACAGGATGCATTCGTACAGGCCATTGAGCTCTTCGCGCTCCTCGGGCGACTGCAGGCGCTCCTTTTCGGGGGGCAGCGTGTCGTTGACGAGGTAGGGCTTGATCGAGTGGTACTGCTTGAAGAACTGGGTCATGTCCACGATCAAGTCGCGGATCACGGGCAGACCAGGCAGGGGCTTGAGCACGATGACATCGGGCAGGGTGCGCATGTTGGTGAGGCAAGCCAAGCCGTTTTTGCCGTTGATGTTCATGGCGTCCGAGCCACACACGCCTTCGCGGCAGGACCGGCGAAAGGACAGGGAGGGGTCTTGCGCCTTGAGCTTGATGAGGGCGTCAAGCAACATGCGCTCATGTCCATCGAGCTCGATGGAGATGGTCTGCATGTAGGGCTTGCTGTCCTTCTCGGGGTCGTAGCGGTAGATTTTGAATGTGCGTTTTTGCATGATGCGTCTTCCTTAGCTCAGAACGTGCGGACCTTGGGGGGCACGGTGTCCACGGTCAGGGGTTTGGTCTTGACCGGTTTGTAGGTCAGGCTGTTGGTGGCGCTGTGCCAGAGGGTGTGCTTCATCCAGTTGGCATCGTCACGCCCCAGCGGTGCGGTGGGGTGGTCAGCAGGATGCTCATAGTCGGATACGGTGTGGGCGCCACGGCATTCCTTGCGGGCGGCGGCGCTTTCCATGGTGGCCTGCGCGCATTCGATGAGGTTCTCGACCTCCAGGGCTTCGATGCGCGCGGTGTTGAACACCTTGGAGTTGTCCTTGAGGCCAATCGATTGCGAGCGCACGCGCAATTCGGCGATCTTGCGCACGCCCTCGTCCATGCTGGCCTGCGTGCGAAACACCCCCGCGTGCTTTTGCATCGCGGCACGGATGTCGTTGGCCACGTCCTGGGCATATTCGCCATTGGGTGCATGGTCCAGGCGGGCCAGGCGAGCCAAGGTGCGGTCAGCCGCATCGGCGGGCAGGGGCTTGTGGTTTTTGTTCTTCAGGTTGAAGTCCACGATGTGGTTGCCCGCAGCGCGACCAAAGACCAGCAAGTCGAGCAAGGAGTTGGTGCCAAGGCGGTTGGCGCCGTGCACCGACACGCAGGAACATTCGCCTACGGCATAGAGGCCATTGACCACCGCATTGTGGTCAGTGGCGTTTTGAATCACCACCTGGCCATTGATGTTGGTGGGGATGCCGCCCATTTGATAGTGAATGGTGGGCACGACAGGGATGGGCTCTTTGGTGATGTCCACGTTGGCAAAGTTCACGCCGATCTCATAGACCGAGGGCAAGCGTTTGTGGATGGTGTCGGCGCCCAGGTGGTCGAGCTTGAGCAGCACGTAGTCCTTGTTGGGGCCACAGCCACGGCCTTCCTTGATCTCCTGGTCCATGGAGCGCGACACAAAGTCACGCGGTGCCAGGTCCTTGAGCGTGGGCGCGTAGCGTTCCATGAACCGCTCGCCATTGCTGTTGAGCAAAATCGCGCCTTCTCCACGGCAGCCTTCGGTGAGCAACACGCCCGCACCGGCCACGCCAGTGGGGTGGAACTGCCAAAACTCCATGTCTTCGAGCGGGATGCCCGCACGAGCGGCCATGCCCAGGCCGTCGCCCGTGTTGATGAAGGCATTGGTCGATGCCGCAAAGATGCGACCTGCACCGCCCGTGGCCAACAGGGTGGTTTTGGCTTCAAGGATATGCAGATCGCCGGTTTCCATTTCGAGGGCGGTCACGCCCACCACATCGCCATCGGCATCGCGGATGAGGTCCAGCGCCATCCACTCGACAAAGAAGTTGGTGCGTGCCTGGACGTTTTGCTGATAGAGCGTGTGCAGCATGGCGTGACCGGTGCGGTCGGCCGCAGCGCAAGCGCGTTGCACGGGTTTTTCGCCGTAGTTGGCAGTGTGGCCGCCAAAGGGACGCTGGTAAATCGTGCCGTCTGGGTTGCGGTCAAAGGGCATGCCCATGTGCTCGAGTTCATAGACCACTTTGGGGGCTTCGCGGCACATGAATTCGATGGCGTCTTGGTCGCCGAGCCAGTCAGAGCCTTTGACGGTGTCGTAGAAGTGGTAGTGCCAGTTGTCATCCGACATGTTGCCCAGTGAGGCACCAATGCCGCCTTGCGCTGCCACCGTGTGCGAGCGCGTGGGAAAGACTTTGGAGAGCACAGCCACATTCAGGCCTGCGCGAGAGAGTTGCAAGGAGGCACGCATGCCAGAGCCACCTGCGCCCACGATCACGACATCAAAACGGCGACGGGGGATTTGCTTGCTGGTCATGATCAGAGTCTCCACAAAACCTGAATGGCCCAGCCGCCGCATGCCAGCAGCCAGACGATGGTGAATACTTGCAGCACCAGGCGCACTGCAACGGGTTTGACGTAGTCCATCCAGACATCCCGGATGCCCACCCACACGTGATAGATGAGGGCCAGGACCACGGCAAAGGTCAGGGCTTTCATCCACTGAGGCGCAAAGATGCCAGCCCATTGGTCATAGCCAATGGCACCTTGGGTGAAGATCACCTGGAGCACAAGAATCAGGGTGAACAGGGCCATCAAGGCCGCTGTGACGCGTTGAGCCAGCCAGTCGCGCAACCCGTAATGGGCACCGACCACCACACGCTTGGAGCCGTAATTCACGGACATGGTGTTTTCCTTTGATGAAATCAGTACAGACCGAACAACTTGGCGCCCAGCGCGGCAGTCAGACCCAGGCTCAACACCAGGGTGGCGACAGCCGAGGAGCGGCCAAATTCTTTGGTCACGGCATGAAAGACGTCCATGTAGAGGTGACGCACGCCAGCGATGAGGTGATGCAAGTAGGCCCAGATGAGCGCGAGCACCACCAGCTTGACGAACCAGCCAGGCACGGGACCCAGGCCGGCTTCGAAGGCCGATGTGAATCGGGCGTACGAGATTTCCGAGGACACAGAGACATCAAACAGCCAGATGACGAAGGGCAACAGCACAAACATCAGCACGCCGCTGGCGCGGTGAAGGATGGACACCCAACCGGCTGCGGGCAGGCGGTAGGTGGTCAAGTCCTTGAAGGCATTGATGTTGCGAAACTCAGGTTTGCTTTGAGCGGTTTCGTTCATGAGAAGAGGCTTTCTTTCATTCCAGTGAAAAGCTGGTCGACAGCTGCACGGTGTGCCACAAAAATTCTATTGCAACCCAGTAATCTGACATGAGGATTGCGGTCACCTAGGGGCGCACCAGTTTGAAGCATGACAAAACAGCCGTTCAATTCAACTCGTTGCGGTAGTGATGGTGCTCGGTCAGGTACAGACCCTGGCGTACTTCCATCGGTTGATCGTGATAGGTGTAGGCCAGACGTTCTACCTGCAACAGGGGCGTTCCCATGGGCAGTTGCAGGGTCTGGGCTTGTTCCTCGGTGGGCAAGACGGCGCGCAGCCGTTCCTCGGCGCGCACCATGCGCACCCCAAATTTGGTCTCGAAGAGCGCGTACATGGGGCCTCGGTCGGTATTGAGCTGCTCGGCGCTCAGGCCTTTGAAGGCATTGGCCGGCAACCACAGGTCTTCAAGGATGGTGGGCTTGCCCGCAAAGCCCAGCACCCGGCGTACATGGAACACCGAGTCGCTGCTGCGCAGGTGGAGCTGGCGTGCCAGCTCAGCCGTGGTGCGGGTGCGCTTGAATTCGATGATGGTGCGCGAGGCTGCACCCATGCTGCCGTCCTCGGCGGGGGCATCGGGGGCGAGGCGCAAAAAACGAAAGCGCACATGCTGAGCCGAGTGGGTGGCCACAAAAGTGCCCTTGCCTTGGCGGCGGATGACGAGGTTTTCGGCGGCCAGTTCGTCGATGGCCTTGCGCACTGTGCCCTGGCTCACGCGGTAGCGGTTGGCCAGCTCCATCTCGCTGGGGATGGGCTCGCCGGGCTTCCATTCGCCCGACTGAAAGGCATTGAGGATCAAGGACTTGATCTGAAGATAAAGCGGCGCAAATGCCGGCCCCCGGGTCCCGTTGGACTCCTCAACTGCTGGAGCAGAGTGGGTGGTCATTGCTTTTCGTCAGGTCAATGTCATGTGTGGGTCGCTATCATATCTTCTATAAGACACAAGAGAAGCCCTTTGGGCCAGGCCCCAGCGGTAAACTTCTTTCAACACAAACCTTTATCACTTTGGAGCCTTCCATGAGCAAAAAACCCGTTCGCGTCGCGGTCACCGGAGCCGCAGGTCAAATTGGCTATGCCTTGCTGTTTCGCATCGCCTCAGGCGAGATGCTGGGCAAAGACCAGCCTGTCATCCTCCAGTTGCTCGAGATCCCCGACGAGAAAGCCCAAAAAGCCCTCAAAGGCGTGATGATGGAGCTGGAAGATTGCGCCTTCCCCCTGCTGGCTGGCATGGAAGCCCACGCTGACCCCATGACCGCTTTCAAAGACACCGACTATGCCTTGCTCGTGGGCGCACGTCCTCGCGGTCCTGGCATGGAGCGCGCCGATTTGCTCGCCGCCAACGCCCAGATCTTCACCGTGCAGGGCAAAGCCCTCAACGCCGTGGCCAGCCGCAACGTCAAGGTGCTGGTGGTGGGCAACCCTGCCAACACCAACGCCTACATCGCCATGAAGTCGGCGCCCGATCTGCCCGCCAAGAACTTCACCGCCATGCTGCGACTGGACCACAACCGCGCGGCCAGCCAAATCGCGGCCAAGACCGGCAAGGCCGTGTCCGAGATCCGCAAACTCTGCGTGTGGGGCAACCATTCACCCACCATGTATGCCGATTACCGCTTTGCCACCATGAGTGGCCAGTCGGTCAAGACCATGATCAACGACCAGGACTGGAACGCCAACGTCTTCCTGCCTACCGTGGGCAAGCGTGGCGCAGCCATCATCGAGGCACGGGGCCTGTCGTCTGCCGCCTCGGCTGCCAACGCCGCCATTGACCACATGCGCGATTGGGCCTTGGGCACCAAGGGCGAATGGGTCACCATGGGCATTCCTTCGCAAGGCTGGTATGGCATTCCCAAAGGGGTGATGTTCGGTTTCCCCGTCACCTGTGAAAACGGCGAATACAAAGTGGTCGAAGGCCTGGAGATTGATGCATTCAGCCAGTCCTGCATCGACAAGACCCTCAAGGAACTGACCGACGAACAAGCCGGCGTGGCCCACCTCATCTGAGCCCAAGCCGGAGCCCGCAGTCATGACAGCCTTGCCCGCTGAGTTGCACCCCAACAAGGTGTTGTTGGGGGCACAAGCGGGCATGGTGCGCATGCCTGTGTGCGACCACTACAGCGGCGTCGAGGTGCGCATGCGCAAGTCCTTGCAACTGCAAGCCGAGCTCACCGAGGAGATGGGCACTTGTGTGTTCGACGTCACCCTCGACTGTGAAGACGGCGCCCCCGTGGGTGGCGAACTCGAACATGCCTTGCTGGTGAGCGAGCTCGTGGCCACCGCTGCGCCTGAGGCGCGGGTGGCCGTGCGCGTGCACCCGGTCGATCACCCGAGCTTTCATGCCGATGTCATGGCCATCGTGCCCAGCGTGGGGCATCGCCTCGCGCACATCATGGTGCCCAAGACCGAATCCGTGGCCGATGTCGATGCCGCCGTGCAGGCCATCAACCAGGCTGGCGGTCAGCACTTGCCCGTGCACGTGCTCATCGAATCGCCCTTTGCGGTGCACCAGGCGTTTGACATTGCGGCGCATCCTCGTGTGGCCTCGCTCAGCTTTGGTGTCATGGATTTCGTTTCAGCCCATGGCGGTGCCATCCCTGCCCAGGCCATGGGCGTAGCGGGGCAGTTCGAACACCCTCTGGTGGTGCGCGCCAAGTTGGCGATTGCCAGCGCCTGCCACGCTTACGGCAAAGTCCCCTCTCATTGCGTGGTCCCCGAGCTCAATGACCTGGCTGCGTTTTCCCGCGCAGCCCAGGTGGCGGCCAACGACATGGGCTACACGCGCATGTGGAGCATCCACCCATCGCAGATTCGCCCCATCCTCGAGGCCATGTCGCCATCGCAAGCCGACATCGACACCGCCGTGGCGATCATTCAGGCGGCCATGCAAGCGCACTGGGCGCCCATTCGCCATGCAGGCCAACTGCACGACCGCGCCAGCTACAGGTATTTCTGGCAATTGCTTCAACGGGCGCATGCCACTGGTAAGCCCCTGCCCACCGATTTGTCTGATCAAATGGGTAGCTGACCGCTCAACCGCCGGAGACCGCCATGAAAACCCTGCTTTCCACCATCCTGATGTCTTTGGCCCTTGTGGCCTCGCCCCTCATCTGGGCGCAAAGCACCACCGGCGTGGATGTGTCCGAGCCCAGCGCGGCAGCCAAAGGCAAATCCGCGAAAAAGAAAAAGCCCCAAAAGTCCAAGCACAAGGCAGAGGCTGATCCCTCTGACAACCCCCAGCTCACCGCACCCACACCTGTGGCCGCTGCTGCAGGCCTGCCTGCCCTGAGCGAGCCGCAACTCGAACTCGCGCAAAAAGTGCAAACCGGCGACATCGCTTGCGACGACAAGCTGCGTGTCAAGGTGGTGCCCATGCCCGACTCGCCGGGCTACTTTCATGTGCAGCTTGGCGTCAAGGACCGCTTCGAAATGGTTCCTGTGGCCACAGAAACCGGCGCGGTGCGCCTTGAAGACCCGGCACGCGGTGGCGTGTGGATCCAATTGCCTGCCAAGTCCATGCTCATGAACACCAAGCTGGGGCAACGCATGGCAGACGCCTGCCGCACCCCGCAGCAGCAAGCCGTTGAGGCGGCGGCGCAGCACACCCCACCCCCCAATTTGCTGGAGCCACAGACCGAAGTGGTCCAGCGTTGATTCACCCTAGCACTTTGAGAACCTGACGGAGAAAACCATGTTGAAAGCCTACCGAGACCATGTCGCAGAACGCGCCGCTTTGGGCATCCCTCCCTTGCCGCTGACCGCCGCGCAGGTGGCTGACCTGATCGAACTGATCAAGGCACCCCCCGCTGGCGAAGATGCCTTCCTGATGGATTTGCTCACGCACCGCGTGCCACCGGGCGTTGACGATGCCGCCAAGGTCAAGGCCTCTTTCCTCGCTGCCGTTGCCCATGGCGACATCAAGGTGGCGCTGGTCTCCAAGGCCAAAGCCACCGAGCTGCTGGGCACCATGGTGGGGGGCTACAACGTCAAGCCCCTCATCGACTTGCTGGACGACAAGGACGTGGCCGCCGTGGCCGCCGAAGGCCTCAAGAAAACCCTGCTCATGTTCGACGCCTTCCATGACGTGGCCGAGAAGTGCAAGGCCGGCAACGCCAAAGCCAAAGAAGTCATGCAAAGCTGGGCTGATGCCGAGTGGTTCACCACCCGCCCCGAAGTGCCCAAGACCATCACTGTGACCGTCTTCAAGGTGCCGGGTGAAACCAACACCGACGACCTCTCCCCCGCGCCCGATGCATGGAGCCGTCCCGACATCCCCATGCACTACCTGGCCATGCTCAAGAACACCCGCCCCGACGCGGCCTTCAAGCCCGAAGAAGACGGCAAGCGTGGCCCCATTCAGTTCATTGAGGACCTCAAGAAGAAAGGCCACCTCGTGGCCTACGTGGGCGATGTGGTGGGCACAGGCTCGAGCCGCAAGTCGGCCACCAACAGCGTGATCTGGGCGACCGGACAAGACATCCCCTTTGTGCCCAACAAGCGCTTCGGTGGCGTGACCCTGGGCGGCAAGATCGCACCCATCTTCTACAACACACAAGAAGACTCTGGCTCATTGCCCATCGAAGTGGACGTGAGCAAACTCGAAATGGGCGACGTCATCGACGTCTTGCCCTACGACGGCAAGATCACCAAAGATGGCCAGACCGTGGCCGATTTCCAGCTCAAGAGCGACGTGCTGTTTGACGAAGTGCGCGCAGGCGGGCGCATCAACCTCATCATTGGCCGCAGCCTGACCGGCAAAGCCCGCGAATTCCTGGGCTTGCCTGCTTCCTCGTTGTTCCGCTTGCCCAAAGCCCCCAAAGACAGTGGCAAGGGCTTTACCCTGGCGCAGAAGATGGTGGGCCGTGCCTGCGGCATGCCCGAAGGCCATGGCATTCGTCCTGGCACCTATTGCGAACCCAAGATGACCACCGTGGGCTCGCAAGACACCACCGGCCCGATGACCCGTGACGAACTCAAAGACCTCGCATGCCTGGGCTTCTCGGCTGACATGGTGATGCAGTCCTTCTGCCACACCGCTGCCTACCCCAAGGCCGTGGACGTGAAGATGCACCGCGAGCTGCCCGCATTCATCAGCAACCGTGGTGGCGTGGCACTTCGCCCTGGTGACGGCGTGATCCACAGCTGGCTCAACCGCTTGCTGTTGCCCGACACCGTGGGCACGGGTGGCGACTCGCACACCCGCTTCCCCATCGGCATTTCCTTCCCCGCCGGCTCAGGCCTGGTGGCCTTTGGTGCCGCCACGGGCGTCATGCCCCTGGACATGCCCGAGTCGGTGCTGGTGCGCTTCAAAGGCCAGATGCAGCCAGGCGTGACCTTGCGCGACCTCGTGCATGCCATTCCCCTCTATGCCATCAAGGCCGGCTTGCTCACCGTGGAGAAAAAGGGCAAGAAAAACATCTTCTCGGGTCGCATCCTCGAAATCGAAGGCCTGCCCGACCTCAAGGTGGAGCAAGCCTTCGAACTCTCGGATGCCTCTGCCGAGCGTTCTGCCGCTGGCTGCACCATCCAGCTCAACACAGAGCCCATCATCGAATACCTCAAGAGCAACGTCGTGCTCATGAAGAACATGATTGCCGATGGCTACCAGGACAAGCGCACCCTTGAGCGCCGCATCAAGGCCGTGGAAGCCTGGCTGGCCAAGCCCGAGTTGCTCAAGGCCGACAAAGACGCCGAGTACGCTGCCGTGATCGACATCGACCTGGCCGAGATCAAAGAGCCCATCGTGTGCTGCCCCAACGACCCCGATGACGCCAAGTTCATGAGCGAAGTGTCTGGCACCAAGATCGACGAAGCCTTCATTGGCTCTTGCATGACCAACATTGGCCACTTCCGTGCCGCCTCCAAAGTGTTGGGCGGCGCGCGCGACATCCCCGTCAAGCTGTGGGTTGCACCACCCACCAAAATGGACGAGAGCGAGCTCATCAAGGAAGGGCACTACGCCACCTTTGGCACGGCTGGTGCGCGCACCGAAATGCCGGGCTGCAGCTTGTGCATGGGCAACCAGGCGCAAGTGCGCGAGGGTGCGACCGTTGTTTCCACCTCCACCCGCAACTTCCCCAACCGCCTGGGCAAGAACACCAACGTGTTCCTCACCAGTGCCGAATTGGCGGCGGTGTGTTCCAAGCTTGGGCGCATTCCCACCGTTGCTGAGTACCAGGAAGCCGTGGGCATCATCAACAAGGATGCGGCCAGCGTGTACAAGTACATGAACTTCGACCAGATCGAGGAATATGCCGACATCGCCAAGGGTGTGACGGTTTAAGACCTCGTTCCCAAGGGCCAGCACTGCGCTGGCACCAGCAAAGCCCATTCAAGCGCCAGCGCCTGGATGGGCTTTTCTCATGGTTTCATGGAGGATCAAGTCACTCAACGATGAGGCTTTATGCTTGTCCCCATCGCCAACCCAAACAAGTCAAAGGCTCACACCATGCTGCTCCGTTTTTGGAAGACCCCAACCCACCCTCACTACGTCATGCTGATGGCCACGCTGCTTGGCGTGCTGGGGCTATTGCAGGTCGGACATGCTCAAGCCCAGGCTTTGGCTTACCCCAGCAAACCCATTCGCCTCATCATTCCCTTCCCGGCAGGGGGAGCCACCGATGTGTTGGGGCGAGCCATCTCCATTCGCTTGGGCGAGAAGCTGGGCACCAGCATCGTGGTGGACAACAAGCCCGGTGCAGGTGGCACCATCGGTTCAGACTTGGCCGCCAAAGCCGTTGCCGATGGCTACACGCTGTTGCTGGCCACGTCGAGCACGCACAGCATTGCACCCACGCTCAACCCCAAACTCAATTACGACCCCGACGGCGACTTCACACCGATTGCCCATGTGGCCAATGCGCCCAACGTGGTGTTGGTGCCGCTGAGTTCGCCCGCCAAAAACATCGAGCAACTCGTTGCGCTGGCCAAGTCAAAGCCGGGCGCACTGAACTACGCATCCAGCGGCAACGGCACCGTGGTGCATTTGCAAACCGAGTTGTTCAAGTCCATGTCGGGCACCTTCATCACCCACATTCCTTATCGAGGCACTGCCCTGGCCATTCCCGACTTGATCAGCGGCAAGATCGATTTGCTGATCGACTCCATCCCCTCGGCTTTACCTCACATCCATGGGGGCAAGGTGCGGGCTTTGGCCGTGACGAGCCGCCAGCGCACCGCGCTCATGGGCGACTTGCCCACCGTGGCCGAAACCCTCAAGGGCTATGAGGCCGTCACCTGGTTTGGCCTCTTTGCGCCCAAGCATTTGAGCCCCGAACTCACCGCGCGGATCAACACGGCCATCAACGAGGCGCTGGCTGAGCCCGAGCTGCGCGCCCAGCTCAACCGCCTGGGTGCCGAGGCCGTGGGCGGCACACCGCAAGCCTTTGCGACCCATTACCGGCGCGAGCGGGAGCAGTGGAAGAAGGTGATTGCCGAGCGCAAGATCACGGCGGAGTGAGGTGCGATCAAATCAATTGAGCCGCTCTAGCTCAGGAGGTGAGCTCAACTGATGCCCATCTATTCACAAAAGAACGATAACCATGGAGAAGTTCAATTTGTGCATACAATTAGATGGAAATCCATTTCGATCCATTCAAAAATGTTCGGAACATCCTGGAACGTGGGTTGTCCTTTGAATCGGCTGTCGATTTTGATTTTGAGTCTGCCTTGGTACATGTTGATGCTCGCAAAAACTATCCCGAGACAAGGTATGTGGCTTTGGGTTTTTTGAAAAATCGGTTGCATGTGCTTTGCTTTTCAGAGGTCGATGAAGGTATTCGGGTCATCAGCTTTCGGAAAGCCAATCTTCGTGAGGTGAAGCGATATGTCAGTCTCAAAACGTTTAATTGATGCCAAGGGTGAAGTCCGTGAACTTTCATTGGCTGATCTCAAATCCATGCGAACTGCCTCTGAGGCCTTGCCTCAATCTGTGCTGACCAAGTTAAGAACGCGTGGGCCACAAAAGACGCCAACCAAAGAGCGCATCACCATCCGTTTATCGCCAGAAGTATTGACCCCATTCCGAGCGTCTGGCCAAGGCTGGCAATCGCGAATCGACGATGCGCTGCGGGATTGGTTAAAGAAAAACTCAGTTCATCTCAAGAACTGATTGAGCAGGGATTCAGCTATCCGAGCATGGAGATGGGCAGCCTTACCAGAAATGGCCTGTTGCTGTTGCAAGCCAGCCTAGGGCAATTGATGGGGGTGAGCCGCCAAGCTCAATCATTGCGGGACTCGTTGATCATGGGCATCGCGCCATAAGGTATCAGCACCGATTTGGATGTCGACCTCGGGCCAAACCACTGCCCATCCTTCGTCCTTGATGAGTTGGGCTTGAGCAAAAACCTTTTCTTGAGCCAAGGGCGCAAGTCCCTTGGATTGAATCAGCAGACGCTTGAAGTCAAGTTCAAAGTGATCGCCGTTGATGAATTTCAAGCGCAAGATTAATCCTGGCAAGGCCTGCACGCTGCAAAGGCGAGGGGGCTGCATGGTCATCATTTTTACCTCTCAAAGTGAATGAATGGTCATCAATGGATGCGTTTTTTTAGGTCATCAAAAAAATTCTTGATGTTGGCCTCTGTGTCGCAGGGCAGGCCTTCGAAGGGTAGCAATTCGACCTTTGCACCTCGCGCAACTCGACTCCAATTTTTAGATGCATCGCCATCTTCTTTTTCAATGTCGCAAATGAAAACCCGCTTATGTGTCCAATCGATGGATTGAAGGGCGGCCCACAGGTGAAGGTCTGAAGGTGGCAAGCTGAATCCAATCACCACAATGTTGCGCGCCTTGGTGATGGCGCGATGTGATTGGATCAAGGCTTCATTGAAGTAATCAGACCCCAAATGGATGTCTTTATTGAATGTAGGAGGGATGATGAAAGGTGTTGGTTCAAAATAGTCAGCTAAGTTTATAAATTGATTTCCCATGATGGGGGATGCAACATACCATCCAGATCGCATAAAGATAGGTATAAAGGAAGAAAATAAAGCACCTCCAGTTAATCGATAAGAGCTGTTTTTGAGCTTGTGAAAATGAATTGAACCATGCGGCTTGAGAATTTTGGTTAAGTATCGTTTTTGTGGTGGATCAAAATTTTGATCGTTTCTAAAAAAGCCATCAAGTGGATGTCTAAACGGGATGCCATGCGACCCATTAGGGTTGTAAGTCCCCATAGCATGAAACTCCGCAGTATTTCCTATAAAGGCCTCTAATAAGCCATCGTAATTCAAGCTGATAAAACTGATTTTGTTTGATTCTTGCTCCCTATTGTTGTAATCCATTAAATCAAAAAATCCTGCAACGAATGCATCTTTTCTTACTGTGCATCTGACGTGATATTCAAAATATAAGGAATTGAATTTATTGAATAAAGTTGTGGATCCCTTCCCAAGTCGATCTTCAAACAATTGGCATAAAAGAAAAATGATGAAGTCCATCACGTGTGGATCGTTCTGGGGGAGGTCAGGCCGATTTGCTGAGGGAAATTGCTCGAGGAATGACTTCTGACTCGCCAGCATCGAAATGAATTGCTCAAAGTTGGTGTCTGGGTTC
>JACCDN010241857.1_pt1 | contig 14636 bp, 6 predicted proteins | sample 7441691 | NCBI WGS metagenome assembly JACCDN01 (sample SAMN15323439, study PRJNA562643) | freshwater metagenome | isolation source: river surface water | place: USA:Blue River Watershed | collected 2017-08-16
TCCTACTAACATCAGGCTAACTCTCCGGTGATAAAAGGCACAAAACACACAGCCTCTATCGTTTCCGTCAAATATTCATTGCCATACCGTTGTATTACTTTTAGGGTTTGGGATTGTGCACCTACAGGTAAAACTAAAACCCCACCTTCATCTAATTGCTGCAATAGTATACCCGGTATCTCTGGTGAAGCCGCGGTGACAATAATGGCATCAAAGGGGCTGCGTGAGGCCCATCCTGACCAGCCGTCAGCATGACGGGTGGAAACATTATGTAAATCCAGTTGCTTCAGGCGCCGTTTGGCCTGCCACTGTAACCCCTTGATACGTTCAACCGAATAGACATGTTGTACCAAATGGGCCAGAATGGCTGTCTGATAACCAGAGCCGGTGCCAATTTCTAACACACGGGACGCAGGTGTTAATTTCAGTAATTCCGTCATACGCGCAACGATATAAGGTTGTGAAATTGTTTGACCTGATCCTATGGGCAATGCCGTATTTTCATAGGCTTTATGGGCCAGCGCTTCATCAACAAAATGCTCACGTGGCACATTTTCGATAACTTGCAATAGTTGCTCATCACGAATGCCTTGCTGGCGAAGTTGCATGAGTAATGTTTGTACTTGCTTATTTACCATCCCTAATCAACCTCAACCCCATGAAAATCGCAAACCACAACTGGCTTTAAAATCCACCTGACGGGTATAGAAATAACAGCATGATGACTCAATAATATCGGCATCTGGATTGTAACCTTTTCTATTTTTCGCAATCACATGCTGTGATTCAAACATGACTTTGCGCCAACAAAGTCACCATCATATCCTCAATCTCCTTTACCGGAGAACGCTGATTATTCACTATGATGGAGAAAACCAGGCGCGTATCATTAAGGGTCGTTACATACCCGGATATCGACGAAATACCACTCAAGCTACCTGTTTTTGCAACAACCCTTCCTGCTGCTGTCTGGCACATACGATGACGTAAGGTGCCGCCTTGTAATTTTTCAGGTAAGCAGGCTACAGGTAATGATGAATACCAAGAAGCAAACCAGGCTTCCTTTTGAACATGCATCAGTAAATCTGTCATGAATATTGTCGTCAGCAAGTTACGGCGTGATAACCCTGAGCCATCTACCATCGTCAAAGAGGAAGTATCCAGACCCTGATGATGTAATAACCCCATTACCCTGTTAATACCCGATTGCGTCGTGCCGATGGCATGATCTTTTTTTCCCATTGCTTTGAGCCAAATTTCAGCAATCGTATTATTTGATAATTTCATAAAAGGAACAGTTAATTCAGATAACCTGATGGACTGATGTTGTGCCAGTAAAACCGCATGTGCTGGCGTTTTTTTGCCTGTCCTTACAATACCTTTGATGTGTATTCCATTTTCTTTCAGTATTTTTATAAAGACACGGGACACTAACTGCGTCGGTTCCCAGACGCTCACCAGAGCCGTTGTTGTTTGAAAAGGAGGCACTGATCCTGAAATAACAACATTGTTGGTGCCATGTTCCCGCGTCACTGAAATGGAGTCATGCGGCCCAGTAGCAGACTGATTGATGATATTAACATAGTCGTTTTCTGGCACCATGGAAACCTGTCCCGCTGCATTCATATTATTGGACCCGGTCACATTGACCAATACGGACCCTGCATGATAACTGTCATCAGGTGACAGTGTTAACGCGGATATCTGCGCAGCATAAGCCATAGGCTCATCATCCTGCGCCCAGTCCTGGCCCAGTCTTATCTGATCAAATTCACTGTCATCGGCTATCAAGTCTCCCTGTATGGTTTTGATACCCTGATCCACGAGACCTTTTACCATGGCTTGCAGGTGACTTAAGGTTAAACCAGGATCACCCGTACCGCGCAAATACAGGTTACCCTGTAAACGACCCTCTTTTAGAGGCCCATCGCTCTGGAGACGGGTGGTAAATTGATAATCTCCACCCAATAGTGCAAATGCCGCCGATGCCGTGATCAATTTCATACCCGATGCAGGAATTAAACGTGTTGAACCCTGGTATTGATAGAGCATTTCACCTGTCTGTGCGTTTCTTACGGTGATTGATGAGATGGCACCGGTCAGTCTTTCATCCTTCAATAAGGAGGATATTTTTTCTGATAATGCTCTCTTATCGGCAGTTTTCTTACCGCTGTCATGGCCTGAACAGGCTGAAATTAACAGGAAAATAGCAATAACCCGTAATGTCTTTAGTTTCATTATGGCGTCTTTCCTGGCTGCACAGTAAATCTGCATTGTTGTGCAAACCCTGATCTCAGATTAGTCCCTGTTGGGTGGCATAAACCTTTTGCAAAACTCATGAGATCTATTCATGCCCTGTTATGACGGAAATAAGCTTTGATGCCCGCTAAAATTGACTCCGCAATCTGCTGTTGAAAGTGATGGGTACGCAGTTTATGCTCCTCTTCCAAATTGCTGATGAACGCGGTTTCTACCAAAATTGATGGGATATCCGGTGCTTTTAATACGGCAAAACCGGCCTGGTCAACACGATTTTTATGCAGGCGGTTAATTTTTCCCATGCGCTGCAATACCTCCTGACCAAATTTTAAACTGTCATTGACCGTCGCAGTCTGTAATAAATCAAACATGGTATGATCCAGATACTGGTCGCCACTTCTGCTGACACCACCAATCTGATCGGCTTCATTCTGAGTTTGCGCCAGGAAACGGGCCACATTACTGGTTGCCCCCCTGACTGAAAGCGCAAATACAGAAGATCCACGGGCTGCACCATTGGTAAAGGCATCCGCATGAATGGAAACAAATAAATCTGCCCGTCGCTTACGCGCCTCAGCCACCCGTACTTTTAGCGGAATAAATACATCCTCGTTGCGCGTCATATAGACCTGCATGCCAGGTTCTCGTCTTAGTAACTCACGTAAACGCCGTGCTATCTGTAACACAACATCCTTTTCACGCGTTTTATTTTTGCCAATGGCTCCTGAATCTTCGCCACCATGCCCGGGATCCAGCATGATAACAACAGGTCTACCCTGACGGGCTTTTCCCGGTTGCGGTGATACCCTTGCGGGTAAGGTGCGTTCTATATTGCCTTTATTATAATCTTCCAGTAGCACCAGCAGGGGATCGTCGTCCCGAAGAGGCCCTTTTGCCGGGTAAAAATCCATCACAAGACGGTGTTTGAACCTGGCAACGGGCTTTAAGGTAAAAATCTGTGGCCGGATACTTTGCTTAAGTTCAAACACTAACCGGACAGTATTGTTATCAAATTGCCCGACCCTGATCTGTTGCAAAAAAGGATCATTGGGCCGGACCTGAGTCCCCATGTTTTTTAATATGCCATTGCGTTTCACACCGGTAATATCCACAACGATCCGGTCAGGATGACTGAGTATGAAGGAACGGTGTTTCAGTGCCGTATTCGATTCCAGCGTCACACGTGTATAAGCAGAGGCCGGCCAGATGCGTATTGCCATGATCTCTGATGCTGCAATGCAGATCCAACTGACCGTTAACGCCCATGCAGCAAGGGCTCCCTGCAGTAAGCGACGACGCGCCGGATTATAATGTGAAGTCGGCATGCAAGTCTAAACAGTACCGGTAAAAAATGAAAACATACTAAAATATCCTGCAAAAAAATTCAGCCCGTCAATTTTGTGTGCTTACCTGAAAATAGTTTCATAGTGAGTTTGTTACGCGATCAACCACACCACTACGACGTTGGGTTGGAGTACGAATCGCGTGGATAAACACCTGTTCACTGGTATAAACCGTCAGGCGTGCTCTGGCACGGGTAACCGCAGTGTAAACCAGTTCACGGGTCACGATCGGTGCAATATAATTAGGTAATACCAGCGCCGCATGAGAAAATTCTGACCCTTGAGACTTATGGACTGTCATGGCCCAAGCCGTTTCATGCTCAGGTAGACGGCCAGGTTGTACAGATTTCACACTGCCATCAGGAAGCAGGAACCAGACTTTCAGGCAACCATCGGCGTCAAAAAGCGTCATCCCGATATCGCCATTGAATAATCCCAGTGCACTGTTATTACGACTAATCATCACCGGGCGACCTGCATACCATTTGCCATATTGCCTGGCACGGCTGATCAAACCCTTGCTCTGTAAAGCCCGAACAATACGTTCATTTAACCCATTAACACCAAAAGGCCCTTCACGCAAGGCACAAAGCAGCTGATAATGACCAAAGGCAACCAGCACTTCAGCAGGATCTGCGCCGGCATTCATCCTGGCAAGATAACGCTGATATTCCTCGATACTGGTGCGCAACAGTACCTGATAATCTTCATCTGCGGCCAGCGGGTGGCGGGTGACATCATGAAATTCCCCCCGCAATACCTTTAATGCCGCCTTGCTATCACCTGCATTCACCGCAAGTGCCAGCCCGGCAATCCCGGATTGCTCATCAAATCGCCAGCTTGTACGCAACAGGCAAAGACTGTCGGGTATCTGAATAGACCTCTTGCAACACGCTGCGGCAAAAGAATCCGCACGCCTGTTTTGTACTTGCCCCTGCAGAGCACAACCTGTGAGGCGGGTCAATTGTTCCTCTCTCTCAATGCTGTAACCCCACTCAATAAACCGGCAAATATCGCCAAAAACCGCACCCGCCTCAACAGAAGCTAACTGATCCCGGTCACCCAAAAGGATAACCCGTGCGTCTGCCGGTAATGCCTCTATCAGGCGTGCCATCATGGTTAAGTCAACCATGGCTGCTTCATCCACTACCAGAACATCCAGATTGAGCGGGCTGGCTCTGTGATAACGCAGACGCTGGCTGTTGGGTTGCATACCCAACAACCGATGCAATGTAACAGCTTGGTCGGGAAATAAAGCGCGTTCCTGTTGGGTAAGGGGTAGCAGGCGGCTGGCAACATTCAGGGATTGTGTCAGGCGCGCAGCAGCTTTACCGGTGGGTGCCGCCAGCAAAATGCGCAGCGTACCCGACGCTAACTGCACCAAAGCAGCCAGTAATTTTGCTACTGTCGTCGTCTTACCTGTGCCTGGACCACCAGAAATAAGGCTAATTTTGCTGGTAACTGCAATGGCAGCCGCAATTTTTTGCCAGTCAGGCTCCAGGGATACACCAAAAAATTTATCCAGAACAGCACGTAAACAACGTTCGTCCACCGCTTCAAGCCGACCATTGCCAAAAAACTGAGCAACGATGCCTTCATTTTGCCACATACGATGCAGATAAAGGCGATCCTGCTGCAGCACCAGCGGTGTTGGCTCAATACCTGTGCCAACAGCCAGGGAAGAATTCAATAATTCAATCCAGCGATCCTGCCCGGGCTCTCCCGCTGCCTGCCACAATTCATGAGTCAGCTCCGGGTATCCATCAAAAAGGTATGCGGGCTGTAATCTGTACAGGGGCAAACACACATGTCCTGCTCCCGTATCGCGGCTCAGTATCGCTGCAGCCAGCTGTAATGCCGGAGACTGTTTATGGGCAATCATACTGGCAAAATGCACGTCCAGTGGACGCAATAAGCCCAAGACCATGGCCTTTCTGAGACTGGCCATCATAGCGCATTTTCCTGTACTGACAGCGGTTGTTTTTTGCCATTGAATAGATGATCAAGACCTTCTATCAGTTGTCTCTTGGGCAGGCAGGAAAAAATACCCTGTCCCGGGTAATCTTTATCGACGCCGCGCAAGAACATATAAATCACGCCACCAAAATGGCGTTGATAATCGTAACCCACCAACCGGTGGCACAAATAACGATGGAGTGCCAGCGTGTAAAGCTGATACTGCACATCATAGCGATGTTCTATCATGATCTGTGCCATCCCATCAAAGGTATAGGCACTGTTGTCTTCTCCCAGCCAGTTCGATTTGTAATCCAGCAGGTAAAATTTACCCTGCCAACGGAATACCAGGTCGATAAATCCTTTCAGCATGCCCTGCACCTGATGGAAATTAAGAGGCGGGCAGCGTGCTGACAGGGGATCATATTTTTTGATGAGCCCCCCCAGCTCAGTGGCTGTTAACCGTGTTTTAATGGGTAAATGAAATTGCAATTCAGCCTGCCGGTCTTTTGGTGATAGACCCGCCAATGTTACCCCCGTCAAATTCAGTGGTGCGTGCAGGATACTGCCCAACCACTGTTGCATCACTGTCAACCATTGCTGATCCAGTCCCTGTTTTAATAACTGCCCGGCCAGCCACTGAGTGTCCATCAACACATTAACGTCGGATGATTCCAGCAGATGATGCAAAAAAATCCCCATTGCCGCTCCACGTGGAAATGAATGACGGCTGGGTAATACTTCATCCGTGGGCGGGCAAGGGGGTAATGATCCCTGCACTTCGGGACGATCCTGCCATTGATCTTGCTGTAAACGCCAGGGCCCGTGATGCTGTAATCCCGAATAACTGGTAATGCGCCAGTTATCCTGGATTGAACCGATAAACTGCCTGGCCGCCAGCGGTAATAAGGGTGTTGTCTCCGGCACAAAAACCTGCCCATCTTCATGGAGGACTGACGTAACAGCGATATCCGCATCCTGTAGTGCCTCCAGTTGTTCAGTCAGGTAGCGGGCATTTCCAGGTATACCACGTTGCACCAGCCAACCAATAGCACTGTGATGCACATCAGTGAGACTTGATTTTTTCCCCCTGGCCAGGGGAGCAATACCCATACTACAGTGGTAAATTGCACGCGTCAGGGCAACATAAAATAAGCGCATGTCTTCTGCCAACCGTTCTTCCTGCGCCAGCCTGCTGGCTTCTTGCGTGTGATTAAGATCCAGTACTGCCTGAAAATTATCGCGATCATGGTAAAGGCAATCTTTGGGCTGATGCTCGCGGTAGTTGGCGATAAAAGGTAACCATACCAGTGGATATTCCAGTCCCTTGGACTTGTGGATACTGATCACCTGAACCAGATGACGATCACTTTCCAGTCTCAACTGCTGGCTCGCTGACTGTGGATCAGGTTGTTCAATTTGCCGGGCTAACCAGCGTACCAATGCCGGTTCGCCATCAAGATGTGTGGCAGCCTCTTGTAATAATTCACCGAGATGCATGATATCGGTCAGACGGCGTTCCCCTCCAGGACTGGCCAGTAAGTTTTCTGGCAAAGCGCGCCTGGCCATGAATTCACGCAGCATAGGTAATATACCCCTTTGCTGCCAGTGCGAACGTAATGCGCTGAATTCCTCCACCAGCGTATCCCATGCATGCTCATCATGGTTCAGCGCGTCCAGCATGCGCGCATCCAGCCCGGACAGGCGCGTCGCCATGACACGACGTAATCGCTGTTCCTGTTCCGGTGCCAGTACTGCCTGTAACAACCAGAGTAAATCTTTTGCCTCCGGAGTTTCAAAAACGCTATCCCGATTAGAGAGATACACGGAAGGAATCAATAGACTTTTAAGCGCATTGCGAACCAGAGTCGCTTCACTGCGATTACGCACTAAAATGCTGATATCTGCTGCCTGAACTGCCCGGGTTTCTTTGTCGCTGATAAGAAAGGCCCGACCACTCTGACCTGCTGTCAACCAGTTACGTATCTCACGGGCACACTGGTGTGCCATCGTCTGTTGATATTCCTGAATACCGATATTTTCTCCCGGTGGTAGACAGAAACTCAACGCCGGTTGAGTCTGTCCATTAAGCTGAAATACCAAAGAGGCATTCTGCCGGGCTGGACTGACATCAATAAAGGGAATGCCTGCGAATAAAAAAGGATTATTCACCTGGTGAAAAAGACGGTTGATCCCCCGTACCATGGCATGGGAAGAACGCCAGTTGGTGTCAAGTGTATACTGAGCCTGTATATTGATCCGGGTGCGAACGCGGATATAGGTAAAGACGTCAGCACCGCGAAACGCGTAAATGGCCTGTTTAGGATCACCGATTAACAACAGGGCACAATCTGGCTGGCCAACATAAAGAGTCTGAAAAATACGGTACTGCTGAGGATCTGTATCCTGAAATTCATCGATCATCAAGACCGGATAATGACGGCGGATCATTTGCGGTAACAGGCTATTCTCACCTTGTAAGGCAGTATCCAGCTCCGTCAGTAAATCATTAAAACCCCGTTGGGCGCGTTGGCGTTTTTCCTGTGCTATACAAGCACGAATATCACTGACTGCGCGCACAATGATCAAGTCCCGCAGGGTCAACGGTTGTTCAATCAGGTGATCAATGGCGACAAACACCCGATGTTCCGGTGCCGCTCCGTTGGAAGATTTTTCCCGTAACACGGACTGGCAAAACCGTTCCAATGCTTTGGGTAACTGATAATCCTGCGTTTCCTGTAAAGCCCATAAGGTAATGGTTTCCAGCCAGTTTGGCAGATGTCGGGTACTGTAACTGCGTTTATCCACCCCGGATTGCGTAATGAGTGCACCCAGTTCACCCGCTACGGCCCGCCACTGTATTTTCAGGTTATCAATCAGCCCAACGATTTTATGGTGGCGACTGATAAGGGTTTCATCATCATCGGGCACCGGTACCCATACCGGCAGTTCTCCATCCAGCAGGGGCAAAATATCACGCAATAATGCCTGCGGCCCATTCCATTGCTGATGCACTGCACGGGCAACAGGCAGGGGTAATGGATAGCAATGGCGACGCCAGAAATCGGCACAGGCTCGCCGCCATAGGGGTAATTCGTCAGTCACCAGCGTTTGCTCAAACAGACTGCCGGATTCAAATGCATGGTCAGTAAGTACTTTCTGACAGAAACCATGTATGGTGTAAATGGCCGCTTCATCCATGTGACGTTCTGCAAGCAGCAGGCTTGAGATAGCTTTAGTGTTATCGGGTATGTCCGCCAGCAACGCCTGATACATAGGATCATCACTCATACCACGCACGCAGGCCATGCGTAATCCGTGAATATTATCACGAATGCGTCCCCTTAATTCCTTGGTTGCCGCATCGGTAAAGGTAAGTACCAGTATTTCTTTCACACTAAGTTGCCGGCCATACGCATTACTGCCGCCCAATCCAAGCAGCAACCGTAAATACAGGATACTGATAGTCCATGTTTTTCCCGTTCCTGCAGAAGCTTCGATCAAGCGTTCCCCTGACAGAGGTAATGTCAGGGGATCAAGTCCTTGAGGAACGGCAACGGTCATGGTACCTGCCCTTTGAGGGGTAATCTTTTTTGCAAGGTAGAGACATCGGGATACTTTTCCCCGCCCGCACCCGAGGCCAAGGTATTATTGTGGCCATAACCATTAACCTGTGATAACAGTGCCAGACCCTGTGGTTGAATAACCGCTTGCTGAAAATAGTCCGCAAGCCGGGTTGCGGTCAATTGCCTGACTTGTGCCAGCACTTTTTCATGACTGTCAAAGGCAAAATTACCGCGATCAAGATCATTTTTGAATCGTCTGGCTTCTTCATCAAGCGTCTGGGGGCGTTGTAACAACTGGTTAATCAGACCCTGTTGATATTGCGCAAAATCTTCATCTTTCATGGTACGTAAGCGTTTTTCTATCTCAGGATAAAAGGCCAGATAACGCTGATAGAGATAATCCGGATTTTTGCTGCTGCTTTGTAGCAAAAAAGTGATGCCCCATTGACGTCCCACCGATATGGGGGAAGCAAAGAGCGCATAGCCCAGCTGCTCCTGGGTTCTCAACTGCTCGAAAAACCAGGGATGGATAATTTTTCCCAGCAGATTACTGTAAGCCATTCCTTCAATTTCATTGTACCCATAAGGAATATACACGGCCGCCAGTGCAGCATCCGTACTCACGCTGGTACGCTGAATACTGGCTAACAGCCGCTGGTTAATCACTACCTCCGGCGCTGACCACCAGGTACTTTCCTCACAACCTAACTGACTTTTCAGTGAATCGGCCAGCTGGCTGGCCTGCTGCGCTGTCATGTTACCTGTCACCAAAAACTCAGCCGCCGATTTTTTTAGCAGATGATCTCTCCAAGCGGTAATATCCTGTACCCGGATAGTATCCAGCAGTTGCTGGCGTTCCTGACGTTCAGTATAAGGTACCTGGGATAGCTGTCGTACCGGCTGAATGGCCAAATCATACGCTCTGCCTTTTTCTGCTGCCTCCAGTTGATCCCGATACCAAGACTTGGCCTGTAGTAGCTGCTCCTCTGTGGGTTGAAAACCCGCATAACCGGCAACCCATGCTGTTAGAAATTGGGGTAAATGTTGGGTAAAACCATGGGCATATAACGACAATCCATGGTTATATGAAGTGGAAAATTCAATTCCCCCTGTTGCTGCCTGATAAATTAACTGATCCAGCAAGGTCCTCGCCAGATAATCGGTAAGAACAAACAAAACCTGGTTACGGGCTGAATCCCATGCATACCGGCTACGCAAGTTAATAGAAACCGAAGCTTTGGGTTCATCAGCAAAGTACCGACTGGGCATATAGAACAGGCGTAAACCCGGTTGGTCTAGCAATTGTTGTGGGCGGTGAATACTGGTATTTTCTGTTCCCGATGCACCCACCTTCACCTCTGATGCCATCAGGGAAAAATTATCCGGAATATAGGGGTTTAATGTTGGTAACGACAGTCTGATCTGCTGGCCAATCTGTTGCCATGTTGCCTGCTGTTGCCTGCTGATGCTGTTTATCTGATAAGGGGCATCAACAAAGTAGGCTGTTTTATTGTGAGGCTCTTTGGGGCTGATAAACCAGATGCGGGCATTTTGCGGGGTCATTTCAGCTAAACGTGCTGCTATGGCTGTGGCATCGTAACGATCAGCTCGATAAGGCGCATCAAGAACATGGGCAATGGGAACACGCAGCATCATATCCGCCAGACATTCAATATAATGCATATCACGCGTCATGGTAGGATAGCGAAAATCCAAATCCAGCACCTTAACCATTTCATTAAAGTAATCGGTCTTGATACCTTTGCTGCGTAACAGACTGAGATAACTAAAAATAGCCGCAACAACCCGATCCCGCTCTGCCAGCCCTTTGTCTGTCAATGTCACCCCCACTGTCAGTACACCTTCATTGCGATCGCTCATGGGATGAGTCTGTACGTGAAGGGTTTCAGCAAGACCCTGCTTTTGTAACCAGTCTGCCAGGGTGTTGTTGCTGCGATTGGTCATCAGGTAATTAATATAAGCCTCGGTCTTACTGCGAAATCGATCACTGTTATTTTCAATACGAAATTCGATAGCCAGCTGTTTCTTTGGTTGTGCTGGCACATAATGAATGAGGATCCCCTTATGCTCCGGTGTGACAACAGGTACGGTGATGGGAGGAATATGAGCCTGGCGGTTCGGAATTTTTCCGAATGTGTCTGCTGCAAGCTGTGCCAGCTGGCTGGCAGATTGATTACCGTAGAGTACGCCCACCATCAGGTTGGCAGAATAGTAACGCTGGTGAAACCGGATCAGTTCGTCCTGTAACAGGCTGGTGGGCTTATCACTCAAGGTTTCAAGATTACCACCGGCAAAAAACGCACCAGGGTGCAGGGGGTTGATTGTTTCTGCGGCAACCTGCGCCATGCGCATTTCATCTCTGGATCGTGCCAAAGTTAGCTCGGCATTAACGGCATGGCGTTCCCGATCAGCATTAGCCGGATCAAGCAGGGGTTGGGCAATGGCATCAGCCAAGCGATCAACCGCCGGGGTGAGGGCATCATTGGCCACTTCCAGGTAAAAAGCCGTACGCCAGGAAGCGGTACTGGCATTATACCTGCCACCCTGCTTGCTTAAAAATTCACCCAGACTACCCGATACCGGAAAACGCCGGGATCCCATCAGGATCATATGCTCAAGATAATGCGCCAGACCCTGCTGACTGGCAGGATTTTCAAGAGAACCAACCGGTAAAGCTAGCGCTGCCAGCGCATGTGGTGCTGATACATCAGACACCAACAATACTTTCATGCCGTTTGTTAGCCTGATAGCCTGGTACACGCGAGGATCATGGGGGCTTTTATAAATGGTTTCTGTCAGTGGTTGCCAATCAACCAGTGCCCACGTGGATGAAATAAAAAAAAACCACAAAAAAATCGTACTGATAATACCAATAACCTGCTTATACATCGTTAAGCTCTCTTAAATTATGGCGCATCACCGGTAGTAAGTAACGTTCAGTTTCCTTCAATAGGATTTTTAAATCAGCGTCATTCATGACAGGCCATACTCTTTGTATGTAGGGATCGTCCCCCTCTCCTGGCCCCCAGGCATTGTATAAGGTATGTAATAATTTAGCCTTGGCTTTAGCTTGTGTATCTTTATCCCAAAGAATTTGCCCACTGCTAACCTCATAACACTCATTTAACCACGCCCAGCCACTTTTTGTGAAAAGCCGCAATGGCTGGCACAACCCTTGCTGATAACCTTCAATCAGCACCTGAAAATACTGACAGGCGTCGTTCCTGCAAAGGGGAGCAAAACGCCAGCAGGTTCCTTTTCGGCCATACATCCTGCTCTCTCCATTGCCACCGGCCAAACAATATACTAAATGCTCCAGCCATAACAGCAATCCATCCACTGCCGTTAGTTCTGCCGGACGCCAGCGTAATAAACCATCCGCCTGAACCTGAGGGATAGAACCCTTTAACACCAGATTGTTAACGGTGATATTCAATTCGAGAGGATGAGATTCATGACGTTCATGGTTGATCCGTTGTGCCAGAGAAAGCATTTCCTGTTGTTGTTTTTGCCAGAACATTTCCCCAAAAGCGCCAAAGGGTAACCGGCCTGAGGCCCATAGTTTGCTAAAAAATCTGTCAGCATCTTCCTGTTCAACCATTGCAGATAATAATTCTGTATTAATTTGATAACAGCTGAGATTTTCCACCACGAAAGGCTCTTCATCCGGCAATGTTGTTTCTTCAGTAATGAAACTGACTCCCAGTCGTAGTTGAAAAAAGGCCCGTACCGGGTGGCGATAGAAACGCATCAGATCGTCAAGGGAAATTTCTTTTAATACTTGATGGGGCAATGGTTGGCTGAAATCAGGATAGGCCTGCCCTTTGGCCTGAGCAACAGCTAACCACTCAGCGGCATAACTTTGTTGCCGACTACCCGGGATAAAATTTTCTGCACAAAAAGGCGTTGAGGGATGCCAGCACAGTATGTGCTCTGTCACCCGCTGGGCACTGCTGTCTACATCCAGTGAAGCATCTTCAGGTAAACGGTAACTTTGCGCAATGTAATCGATAAGTTCACTGACTAAAATGGAAGGATAACGCTCACTGTTATCCTGAATCGATCGTCCTGTATAACTGATATATAAGCGATATTGTGCCGACAATATCGCCTCCAGGAAAAGATAACGATCATCATCACGACGGCTTCGGTCACCCAGCCGCCTCTGCCGTGCCATTAAATCAAAACCCAGTGGCGACACTATTGATGGGTACAAGCCATCGTTCATACCCAGCAGACAAACAATTTTAAAAGGGATGGATCGCATCGGCATCAATGTACAAAAATTAACTGCACCTGCAAGAAAACGCTGGCTGATTCTTTGACTATCAAGGCTGGTAGCTAATTCATCGCGTAATACCCCTAACGGAACGGCATCAGGATAACAGGCAGCAAGACCATAATTGATCACCTGGTGCCACTGTTGTTCCAACAACGCCAGAATCTCTGCAGTATCCTCGCTCTGTTCAAAGAAGGTATCCAGCAACTGACGGCACAGGGGTAACCATTCAACCAACGGCCTGACTTCGACCAGGTGTGCTCGCCATTGACTCAGTTGCCTTAATAACTCAACGAGTTTTCCTACCAGTTCAGCAGATAAGCCACTGGATTCATCATAAGGCAATACCCCCTGCCAGGTACCCATACGGCTATCCATTGTGTAGCCTAGCAACATACGGGTTATGCCAAACTGCCAGGTATGCTGGCCGGTTTCAGGTAGCATGAGATCACGCAGATTATCAGCATCCAGCCCCCAGCGAATACCTGATTGTTCAACCCATTGCCGCAAATGCGGTACATTCTCTTCCTGAATGCCAAACTTGCCTGCAAGTGCAGGGACTTCCAGTAGGATGAAGACTTCTTCTGCGCTAAACCGGCTTTGAGGTAAATCAAGCAAAGTGAGAAAAACCGACAATACCGGGTGTGCATACTTTATTTTTCGATCAGAAATGGTAAAAGGAAGGTATCTCTCAGCGGGCACATTACCAAATACCGCGCGAATGTAAGGTGCGTAGCTGTCGATATCCGTCACCATGACAATAATATCACGGACTGTTAATTCAGGATCTTCCATCAGGAATGCCAGTAGCTGATCATGCAGTACTTCAATTTCTCGCTGTGGGCTATGACAAACATGAAAACTGATGGAATGATCGGCAGAATCGAGCACGCGTTTATTATCACTGCGTATACATGATGCTGCGGTAGTCCCTGTAATACTGTAGTCCTTAAGTTCCAGCATATCATGCTGTATAGCCTGCAACAGGTTATCAGGTTGTATATCAACAAAAGCATGTATCTCCTGTATTTCATCCAGTTGAGATAACAGGTACAAATAATCCTTCCCCTGTTGCCCAAAGGAAGCCAGCAGAGGATTATTCAGTGCAGGCCCTTCATCCACCGCATCTGGCTCCCTGCATAAATCCTGCTCCAGAGGGTTTGAATAATGCCCTCCACGATCATAAGAGCTATCTCCCCAAAAATGACGGCA
>JACCDN010558655.1_pt1 | contig 14633 bp, 18 predicted proteins | sample 7441691 | NCBI WGS metagenome assembly JACCDN01 (sample SAMN15323439, study PRJNA562643) | freshwater metagenome | isolation source: river surface water | place: USA:Blue River Watershed | collected 2017-08-16
AACGTGCGCCGCGAAGTCCTGCCAAGTCCGTGGGGTGACGATCCCCCCGCGTCTCCATGAAGGTGTCCATGGGGGCATTGGCCGCGTAGTCACCCACCAGGGTGAACAAGGTGTTTACGAACACCGACTTGCCGTTGGCGCCCGTGCCGTACAAGAAAAACAATGCGTGCTCCTGCGTGCTGCCGGTGAGGCAATAGCCGAATACCCGTTGCAGGTAAGCCATCAGATCGACATCGTCACCCGTGGCTTGGCGCAGGAACTGCTGCCAGGTTGGACACTGCGTCCCTGGCGAGATCGTTGCCGTCGTGACCTTGGTCATGCGGTCGTTGCGGTCGTGCGGGCGCATGCGGCCACTGCGCAGGTCGACCACGCCACCGGGTGTGTTGATCAGCCAAGGATCGGCATCCCACTCCTCGGTGGTGCCTGCATGCCTGCGATCTGCACGGGCCAGCCGTTCAACACCGCCAACGGTGCTGGACCCCGCCAGTTTGGACGCCGTCTTGGTGTTGGAGGCCTTCAGCGACGCCTGACGACAGACGTGGCGCACGAGATCGGTGGCGGCCAGCGTGTCTTCAGAGCGCCAGCGCTGGCCGTCCCACATCAGCCATTTGCCCCAGGCTGCAACATAACGCCAGTCGCGTTGGTAGCGCCGCGTGAAAGTCAGCGCCAGGGCATCCTCGGTGCCCCAGACCGCTTCTTCAGGTCCAGTGCCTTGGGCGGCACTGGAAGGATCGTCATCGACCAGATGCATTTGCATACGTGGCCCGTGCGCAATGAAGCCCGCCACGTCAAAACCTTCAGCGCGGGCATCCGCAGCGTCCCAACCTTCCGGGGCATCTTCGGGCGGATAGAGGATGTGGCAAGTGCGAGCCCCGGCCATCAGGATGGCCTGGGACGCGCGGTCGGCGTACTCCCAGCCCGGCTTGTCCTTGTCCGGCCAAATGAGAATCACCTTGCCGGCCAGCGGTGACCAGTCGGTTTTCTCAACGGGGGCGTTGGCTCCATGCATGGCCGTGGTGGCGCAGACTCCAGTCTCGATCAAGGCCTGCGCGGACTTTTCTCCTTCAACCAAGACGACGGTGTCCACCGCCACCATGCCGGGTTGGTGGTAAAGCGGTCGGGGCTCGGGCGGAGCCATCTTGCGGCGCTTGGCATCCCAAGGGCGGAACTCCTTCTTGCCACCAGGCGGGTCATAGCGATACACGACCGCGATCAACTTGCCTTCGGCGTCCAGATAGTCCCATTTGGCAGTCGCCGGGCCCAGTTCGTCGACAGGGGCTACCTGCTTGGTTCGGCGTGCCGGTGTGAGCGTGGCTCGACCGAGCAGATCGGCGCACCGGGTCAGCACGGCAGCGAAGTCGCCATGGGCATCGATGCCATGGTGGCCACCGATCAAGTCAAAGATGTCGCCTCCGGAGTCATCAGCACGGTCGGTCCACAACCCAGCTTTTTCGCCGGTGAGCACCACCTCGAGGCTGTCGCCTGGGCTGCCCAGGATGTCTCCGATCAAGAACTTACCGCGCCTGATTTTGCCGGCCGGCAACAGTGCAGTGAGCACCGATTCCAGTCGCGCCAACAACTCGGCACGAACAGTTTCACGGGTGATCTCGCGCTCTTCGGGTGCAGGAGTTGCGATCTCATTGAAGTCGATCATTGCGGCTCCTCTTGCACTTCTCCCGCTTGCCCCTGGGGAAGTTGGCTGTTGGCCATCCACAGGGACAGTTCGGACAGGCGATAGCGGATCAGGCCACCGATCTGGTAATGCGGGATGCGATAGCGTTTGCGCATGGCCGGATCGCAAAACCAGTAATACGGCAGGCGCAGTGCGGCGGCAGCCTGCTTGGCATCGACCATGGGTTCGGTTTGTGGTGTGTTGTTATTCATGTGTGATTCCTCCAACACCGGTCCTGCCAGGCGCACATGCGGCATTCAAAATGGGTCGGATCGTTGAAGCTGCGGGGCAGCAGTTCCCCAGCCTGGGTGGCGGTGATGACTTTGACGGCCCGATCCGACATGCGCTGCGCCAGCGCAGGATCAAAGGGCACGAGCTCGGTGTAGATCTCCATGGTGTCGGCATTGATCGCCGTGAAGATGGCCGGGTGCTCGTGCAGTTCGAGATAGGCTTGATAGGTCGCAACTTGCGCGGCGTAGACCGGTTTAGAAACGGCCAGCTTGTGCTTGTCGAGATCGCGCCAGGATTTGTTGCCCAGGCACTTGTTCTCCCACAGGGCGGGATAAGCAAAGCCCTCGGGGCCGGCGACGATCACGCCATCGACGTGACCGCGCAGACGACCATCAGCCGCCGAGAAGCCAAACTGTTCGCCATCCATCTTGCGGGTGCGCAAGTCGAATCCGGCTGCGTGCAACCAGGCGACCATGCAGTCTTCCATGACGTGACCGCGCTCGAAGATGCGCAGCATGCGCCCCTCAATATGGCGGCCCGCATCGACGGGTGCTTTGGCGAACTCGTATTGCAGCGCCCGCTCGCAGACCACGCCTAGACGAGAAGCCCCAAGGTAGTCCCGGCCGGGCTCGTTGGCCCGGGCACGCTGCATTCCGGCATCGACCAACGCGGCGAGTTGACCTGAGATGCTGGCCGAGGAGTTGAAGTCGATCATGGCTTCGCTCCCTTCGGCGCTTCCCAGGGCAGGTCGTCTTCCAGATCGGCAAACGGATGGGCCAGCGGATCCGGCACGGGTGGCATGCCGCGCACCGGTGTGAACTTGCTGGCTTCGTGGTGCGCTGCCATGGCCTCCGTGTAACCGGTCACGATGGCGTCGATCACCTGCAGGGCTTCGGCCTCCGAGTAATCACCCAGGGGCTTGGCAAAGCCGATCTCGCCAGCGGCTTCACCGAACGCCTTGAGGCACTGGCGCATGGCCGAGCGTTCGATGTCAGAAGCGTCGATCATCTCGACCTCCTTGCCGAACCTCTGGGCATTCGTCCAGTTGCCGTACATGCGATGGAAGGCGTCCTGACAGCGGCGGGAACAGAACACCCAGTCGATGGGATAGCGCCGGGGGTTGCCCACACCATGACGGTTGTCGGTGTGGCCGTACCCCCGGGCCTGTCGTGAGCAGACCCAGCATTTCATTCACCCCCTCACTGCGCCCAGGCGGGCTTGCCAGACACCGCAGGGCGTTGTGCTTGTGTTGGTGCTGATGTTGGTGTCGCTGCAGCCGGAGTGGCGCTCGGGGCCGCTGCCGTGCGGTGGGGGACAAGGCCTGCGCCAGCCATCGCGGGTGCGTACTCGGGCTCGCCCGGCTCCACGGCCATCTTGACCACGTTCTTCGCCTCACCGCGACCGTCTTTTTCGATGTCGATGCGGGCGACGAACTCCAGACCATCGAGTTCGTGAAAGCCCTGGATGCGTCGCGCATCCGCCGCTTGGGGCGTGTGGTCGTCGGGGCGGACGTTGCGCGCCGAGTTCAGGGCCGCACGCACGAAGGTGCGGCCCATGTTGCCCCAGGTGGGCCCCTTGCTGCTGTGCAGACCAATGTTGGACCAGAGCTTGCGGCGGGCGTATTCGCCCTCGAGCACGACGAACTCGCAGGCCAGGAAGATGCTGCCGGTCTCAAAGCTCTGGGTGGCGTAGCCGCCAACCCAGCCTTGGCTGGGATCGTCGTAACCACCGGGTTTGACGGTCATGCGGACCTTGGCCACGGTGCCTTTGGGGATAAGGTCGAAGGATTGCTGTTGTTCGGCGTCGTTGAAATCGTTCCATGCGGACATGAGTTACTCCTGATTGGTGTGGGTTTTGGGTTGGGTTGCAGCGGCACACTTGTCGATGAGTGCGCGCAGGTTGGGCGGCTCCTGTAGCTCAAGCTGGCCGGAGCGGTCCTTGGCGGGATAGCCGTAGGGATTGAGCGTGTGGGTGATAAAAGCGCGGTAGCTGCTGACGCTGCCGTCCTCGTTGGGGGCCTTGATCTCGGCCAGCGTCACCACCTCGTCGACAATGCCGGGTAGCTCGGCAGCGGTCTTGGAGCCCTCGATCTGCGGCACGAACACCTTGCGGTTGAAGTCGTCGAGCTTCTCGTCGAGGATGGCGACAAACACCACGTGCTTGCCCCGGGCGTGTTGCAGGTGGGTCAGCGCGGTGAGCATTTCCTGACCCAACAAGCCATAGGCCCCGCGGGTGTCGGGCTTGCCGGTGCGATCCGACATGGCCTGGGGTTGGACCTTGGCCCAGATCAGCGCCAGCCGTGCCAGCACCGTGATACTGTCGACGAAGTAGGTGTCGTACTTGGCCAGCTGGGCCGGGTCGCCATAGCGCTCGCACACATGGCGGAAATGCGCCTCGGAGTACGGAGCCTCCGCGGGCAGTGCCGGGTTGGGGCCAGCCAGGAAGACCACCAGGTCGCGGAACTCAGGCCAGGTAGCGGGGCGCACGCAGTCGCCATGCCAGTCCTTGACCGCGAGATCGCCCGCCTCCAGATCCACGAACAGCGTGCTGTTCTCAGGCAGGGTTTTGAGTTGGGTGGTCTTGCCGATGCCGGACTTGCCGAGCAGCACCAATTTGACCCCTTGCTTTTCTGCCAAGCGCTGCGAAGCGCTGATGATTGGAAGTGCCATCACGCCACCTCCCGCAACTGTTCAACCACCGCCGGGTTCCAGAGGATCTGGTAGCCGCTGTGGCCGTTTCGGGAATACGGCATGGCTTCGGCCCATGCTTCACCGGCTTCGGTCAACTCCCATTCGTCACGATCATTGCGGTACTGCAGACCAAGTGCGGCCAGACGCAGGTTGGTGGCCTTGGCGGAGAGACCGGCCAGTTTCCCGAGTTGGGTGGCGTTGAGCGCGCAGATGGGCTCGTTGGCGGCTGGCAGCGTTCGACGCAGGGTCTCAACAGCCAGGCCGGTGTTTTCCTGGATGCAGGTGAGCGTTGCTGCCATGGCGATGCCAGCCTTCACCCCGGGCACTTTGGCCACGGCTTCGCCGATCAGAAGCAGCGCTGTGACACGGTCCTGGGTGGGGGCTGGCAGGCTGGCAATGGCACCGGGAACAGCGTAGCTGCCGGTCTTTCGGATCGAGGGCAAGACCTCGTGGGTGACCCAACGCTTGAAGCGCTTGGCCTCGGCCTTGCGGCTCGTCAGAATCAGGCTGTAAAGGCCAGACTCGTTGAGTACCACCATGTCCTGGGGGCCACCAGGGGTACCCACAGTGCGGGTATCCCTTTCGTCATCGTCGAGGCGCCCGTATGCGTTTTCGGGCTTGGAGATTTCCAACACACGGCAGATGTCAGACGCCACGAACCACGGCTCACCTTGTGAATCCGTCACGACACGGACGGAGCGGCCTTCGAAGTCAAAGGGGACAAGTTGCTGGTTCATGGTCATGCCTCCTGATCCGAAGACAGCTCGAAGGTCGGCTTGCCGGCCTCCACCGTGCGCGCATCGGCAAATTGCTGCTGCAGCGCTGGCGGCCAGTTGGTGTAGCGGGACTCAGGGACCGCCAACTTCACATCCAGGTAGCTCTCGACGGCTTCGCCCGAGGCGACGATGCGCTCGGCGATGGTCTTGAGTTTTTTCTGGTCCCAGGACACCTTCTTGGGCAACTCGAACTTCACGTGCAGGCCGTCGGCCTTGAGGTGCGCGGTACCGAAATCGCGACCGGTGTCACGCAGGGCTTCACGACCTTGGGCACCAAAACGCTGCTCCAGCGCGGTATCTACCTTGGTGCGGGCACTCTTGAGCCAGGCAATGGCCTGATCCAGGTTGGTGTCGATCTCGTAGAGTTGTTGAGTCGGCAGGGCGGCCAGTTGGCCAATGGACATCTCGGCGATGTCGGCGGGGAAGAGGGTCAGATCTGTCATGTCCGATCTCCTCACTGATAGGCGCGAGCGGACGTCGAGAACCGGGCAACCTGGCGCTCGTAGTGCTCGATGGCAGAGATCTGATACCTGACACTGGCCCCCAGCTTGCAGAAAACGGGACCAAGGTGTTCCTGCCGCCAGCGGCGCAGGGTTTTGACCGAAAGTCCCCAGCGGATGGCTAGCTCGTTTTCATCAAGTGCCAAACGTGGGGGGCTGTCCGACAGGGCGTGAGGCTGACTCCGGCCGGATTGAACAGATAGGGCTTGATTTCGCATGATGGGACTCCGTTTGTTTTGGGAGTCCCTATTGAATTGCTCTACCTCTTGGGCTTGGGGATGCGCTTTTTCGGTGCTGGCTCTGCATTTGGGCCATGCCCAAACCACGGCATCACGCCTAACCTATTGATTTTCAATGATCAGACTGCATCGTTTCGATTGTTGCGATTTCGCTTATTTCGTTTATAATGGCTTCATCATGAACTCAACCCCGACGAGGAGGCCCTCCATGAACGCTCCCGCCATCCCCAAAACACTGCCCTCAGAAGAGGACATCGCGCTCGCCCGCGAGTCGGGCCGTGCGCTGTCAACCGTGCTTCAGACGCGGTCCGAGGTTCAGCAGATTGACTTCCATGACGAAAAAGGTGCCGTGCGCGCCGTTAACATGCCCACCTCGGCATTGCGTCTACTGCTGGAAGTCCTCACCGAGATCGGTCAAGGCAATGCCGTGTCCATCATCCCGATCCATGCCGAGCTGACCACACAGGAGGCTGCCGACGTGCTCAACGTCTCGCGACCCTTCCTGGTTCAGTTGCTGGAAAAGGGCGACATGCCGTTCCACAAGATTGGCACGCATCGCCGTGTGCGCTATCAGGACGTGATTGCCTACAAGAAGCGCATTGATGCAGAGCGTCGCAAGGCCTTGGATGAGCTGGCTGCGCAAGCTCAGGAACTCGGTATGGGGTATTGACCGGATGAGTTCGCACTTCACCGTCGTTTATGACGCCTGCGTGCTCTATCCGGCACCGTTGCGCGATTTGCTGATGCATCTGGCGCTGTCAGATATGTACCGAGCGCGCTGGAGCGACATGATCCACGACGAGTGGACGCGCCATGTCCTTGCCAACCGCCCCGACTTGACCCCAGACCAGTTGAAGCGGACACGTCAGTTGATGAACACCCACGTCAGGGACAGTCTGGTCACCGGGTTCGAGTACCTGATCCCATCAATCAACCTGCCTGATCCGGATGACCGCCATGTAGTGGCCGCCGCCCTCCACTCCGGGGCCAGTTTGGTCGTGACATTCAACCTCAAGGATTTCCCGGCCGACGCGCTCAAGCCCTACAACCTGGCCGCCCAGCATCCGGATGACTTCATTATGGATTTGCTGGACCTGCATCCGGCCAGTGTGTTGGAGGCTGCTGCCAACCATCGGCGGTCACTGAAGAACCCACCGAAAACAGCAGATGAATACCTGGACACCTTGCTTGCGCAGGGATTGACTCAATCAGTGGCGGTGATGCGCCAATGGACCGTGGCCATGTAAACGGCCAAAGGAGACAACATGGGCAAGAAGACCCTGACCAATTCACATTGCTTGCTGGAGCTCACCGAGCTCGCCCCGGTGCAAGCCCTCAAGACCTTCAGTGGTCTTCATGAATGTCTGTCTCTTGCCCGTGGTTTTGACTGGACGCAGCAGGACGATGCGCTCCGGATAGCGTTGATCAATCACATCAAACATCTGCGCAAAGACCAGCGCGACCCAGCAGAACGTGAAGCACTTCGTGTCCTGCGTTTGGCAACACCGCGTGGCGCACAAATTCTCTCCACCGTTTCCGATCAGCTCAATGACAACGAACTGGTCGCCACATTCTTGGCACAAAACGGCGGCGAAATTGGGCGCTCGGTCTGGATGCGAACCCATTCGGACGGATCGGCAAGGCTGTTCGATGTTGCCGAGTCGATTCTCAACACAGGTGACATTCGGGGAAGTAAGCGCCTCTATGATGCCTTCGACATTCCCTGCGATGAGGCACCGCCCTTCATCTGGAACGACACCGTCAGAAAAGAGCTGGAGACGCAACTGACCCAGGCCATGCATCTGGGCGAGCCATGTGAGGTGATCTACGTCCCTTTGGCCGACGAAAAAAAGAACGGTAACACCACGATCATTCACTACTTGGTGGTTCGCTTTGCCGGTGACCAAGTGACTGCCGTGCAAATGATCAATCGCAACCGCAAGAGTTTTTTTTATTTCCCTGCCAGGGATGCCACGTTGGTCTACAACCCGGACCGCAAAGTCGTCGAGGCATACGCCCCCACGCTGTCAACACGGGCCCCGCTGGCCAATGTTCTGTCCAAGCATGGTTTTAAGTCTCCCTTGTCGAGCCGGCCACTCAACCGATCGCGTTACGACCTGTCACGGTTTGCTTTACCGCTCAAGGATGTCAAACCCCGATTGGAAGGCGTCAAAGTCGAGCGCTTGTATTTGACTGAAGCCAAGGCATTGATCGGACATTCAACCGATGCCGTGACGCTGCACATTGACAGCGGCGTCGAACTGCATGATGTAATCCGCCAGCGATGGAGTGCCCATCCGTTCTCACAGTCCGGGGCTATCTTGGGTGTGACGCTGGTGGCCGACATGGTGTTTGATGGCGAAACCACCGCTACATCACTGTCCATCGTGGTGGCTGAACCTGGTCGTTGCAGTTTGCAGGGCGAGAAAGATCGGCGGTTGCGCGATGCAGGAACTCAATTGCTTGAAGCGTTGGGGGTGCTCAAACCCTTGCATCCGGGCTCGGGTATCGATGATCCCAATCTTATTCGGCAAGTTGCAAAACTTCTTGAGTGCGCAACCAGTCCGATGGACGGATTCGCATTGACGCATCTGGGCATTGACATCGAGCGCTTTGAAGATGAGGGGATCATCACCGAAGGGGAGCGCATCACTCGGAAGGTGATCGACGTGGCTGAGGGTGAACGCTTTACCGTAGATTTGGAACGGTGTACCGACCCGAACCAGGTTCGTTACCGCGATCCGCTGACCGGCAGCGATGTGACACTGCCCGCCAAGCACGCGCGCCTGTGGAAAGTGGATCTGAACTGGTTGCGAGAAGGAATCATCACCGCTTTGGGTACGAGTTTGCTGGGAGTTCGTGGCAAGCACCAAGATGAAGAGCCGATATTTTTCGGAGAGTTCGATGTCGATGGACAAGCTGTTGCGCTGTATTTCTCCGCGCGTATGTCCAACGAGCGGCAGTTTGCCGTGGTCGATACGGCCTTGCGTCTTCACCCGCGCTCCGTGCCAGGCATTGTGCTGACAACTTCTGCAGTTCCGATTGCATTCGCCGGAACCAATGTGGTGATTTCGATCAATGATGTGCTCTGCGAAGCCGACCAAGAAACAGCCATTGACACGGCACGGTTGAAGGTTGCCTACCGACACGGCCAACTGGCCGCCATGGGCGGAACGTCGGTCAATCTGAAGGTCTCTGCTGATGGCTACTCGGCCGTGCTGTCTATTCCGGGTAAGGCTCCATGGAAAGTGACCAACAAGGCCAAGATCACCGTGCTGCAACGCCTGGTGGACGCTTATGCTGCAGGCACGCCCCACGTCAACACAAAGATGCTCATGGACGGTACGGGCTGCAAATCCCCATCCAATCTGTTCACAGGCAAAAACTCGCCATGGCGGGAATACATGGTGAAAGTTGATGGCGCGCGTGCCTGGGAATTGAGGATGCCGGGCATCGAAGCGATCATCGACGACGACGGCGAAGAGGTATCCGTGCCTGAAGTGGTTGAAAACCTGCAATGACGATGGCCAATCACAAGTGATCGATTTCGACAGACAACATTCGGAGTGGATCAGCGGCGAATAAAACTTGCCGCATTACCCTGCGTTGCCATCCGCTTCGGGGGATTTGCAAGAACATTGAAGTTGATTGCAATTCCTCGGAGCCGTCATGAAGAACCTCGAACTCGCATCTCCCGCAGAGATGAGCGCCAGCGCCCGTGCTGGCGAAATCGCCGCCATCCTTGCGGCCGCCATCGTCCGCCCCCTCGTCGCGGATGTGCCAAAACAGAGAGCCAATTCGACAACGAAAGGCCTTGGCTTTCTGCCCGACCAGCGCGTTCATACAACCCCCTATCAAGAGGAGAAGTTGTGATGAACGAGAAACAAGCATCTGTCGCCGCACGGATCGCAGAGTTGGCCTGCCTGCCGATGTCCGAACTCTGGACGGTGTGGGATCGGTATTTCCCACGTCGCCCGGACTACCCCAACCGCACGCACGTCGAGTCCCGGATCGCCTACAAATTGCAGGAGGAAGCCTTTGGTGGTCTCGCGCCCGAGACCAAGCAGCGGCTGGAGGCCATCGGAGCAAAACACTCCAAGATCAAGCTGCGGGCTAAGCCCCGTGAGTTCGATTTCGCGCCCGGGACAATCCTGCTGCGCGAATGGGGCGAGCGCGAACACCGGGTGACAGTCACCGCCGAGGGGCTGTTCGAGTACCAGGGGCGCAAATTCAAAAGCTTGACGGCGGTGGCCCGCCACATCACCGGCGCGCACTGGTCGGGGCCGCTGTTTTTTGGTCTGAGCAAGGGAGGTGCGCGATGAGCGAGATCGCCAGCACCAAGCCCCGCAAGCGCTGCGCCGTCTACTGCCGGGTATCTTCCGACGAACGCCTCGACCAGGAGTTCAACTCCATCGACGCGCAGAAGGAGGCAGGGCACGCCTACGTTGTCAGCCAACGCGCCGAGGGCTGGATCCCTGTTGCCGATGACTACGACGACCCTGGCTACTCTGGAGGCAACACAGATCGGCCTGGGCTCAAACGCTTGATGGCCGACATCGAGCGCGGCCAAATCGACATCGTGGTGGTCTACAAGATTGACCGCCTGACGCGCAGCTTGGCCGACTTCTCCAAGATGGTCGAGGTGTTTGAGCGTCGCCAGGTGTCCTTTGTTTCGGTCACCCAGCAGTTCAACACCACCACCTCGATGGGGCGGTTGATGCTCAACGTCCTGCTGTCCTTCGCCCAGTTTGAGCGCGAGGTCACCGGCGAGCGCATCCGCGACAAGATCGCCGCTGCCAAGCGCAAAGGGATGTGGATGGGTGGCGTTCCGCCCCTGGGTTACGACGTTGACAACCGCCTGCTCGTCATCAACGAGGCCGAGGCGGCGGTGGTGCGTCGCATCTTCGAGGAGATGCTGACCATCGGTTCTCCGACCCAGATCGCCGTCAATCTGACTGCCGACGGCATCACGACCAAGGCCTGGACGACGCAGGAGGGCCAGACCCGCAGCGGCACGCGCATCGACAAAAAGTACCTGCACAAGTTGCTTCGCAACCGCATCTACCTGGGGGAGTTGTCGCACAAAGGGAATTGGTTCCCCGGCGTGCACTCGCAGATCATCGACCGGGAGTTGTGGGACAAGGTTCATACAGTGCTGGCCAAGGACGGGCACGCCCGGTCGGTGGAAACCAAGATCCGCTCACGCACTGATACCTTGCTGCGCGGTCTGCTCTATGCCCCCTCGGGTGAACGGATGTATTTGACTTACTCGCGCAAGAACGGACGCAAGTACCTTTACTACGTGTCCAAATCGGAAAGCCGATTCGGCGCACCGGGCAAGAGCTTCCAGCGTCTTCCAGCACCGGAAATCGAGGCGGCAGTAGTGGCCCAGATCCGTACGGTGCTGACCAGCCCGGAGTCCATCGCTTCGGTAGTGCGCCATATCCAGCGAAATGGTGGACAGGTCGACGAGGCCACCACGGTGATGGCGATGGGGCGGCTAAACGACGTGTGGGATCAGTTGTTCCTGGCCGAGCGCCACCGTATCGTTAACTTGATGATCGAACGCATCGACCTCGTCGACAACGGCGAGGTGCAGGGAATCAAAGTGAAGTGGCGTGAGCTAGGCTGGGATGCACTGATCGGTGAATTCGCTCCGAGCGGAATCGGCGCGGAATTGTTGGAGGTCGAAGCCTAATGGACGACTTTTTGGAAACCTTTGTGCCCATGAGATTTCGCCGTCGGGGCGCACGGCAAGTGACAGATGACCAGCGCCATGTCCACGATGCGACGCTGCTGGAGGGGGTGGCGCGCGGTTTTTACTGGCAACACCTCGTGGACACCGGTGTCATGAAAAGTGGATCGGACATCGCCCGTGCAGAAGGATTGCACCCCTCGGTCACCAACGAGCTGATGCGCCTGAGCCTGCTCGCCCCCGACATCCTTGACCTGCTGATGACCGGACGGCAGCCGCGTCGTATGAACCTGATCTGGTTCCAGCGCAACCCGCTGCCTGCAAATTGGCATGAGCAGCGCCAAATTGTGAGGCGTTTTGAGGAGAAGGTATGAACAAGAAGAATCGGGGCCGGTTCAATGGGAATCCGGTCACTTACCAACTGCCGAGCCCGGCGGGCGGTGTGCAACTGGAAACTTTTGTGCCCTGGACGCTGGTGAAGCGAGGGTTGAAGAAGCAGATCATCACGCCAATCGACGCGCCGCAGGCATTCCTGTCTGAAGTCAGCAGGGAGCGAGAAACACAACCGGCGGCGCAAGACACCGCACTGATGCGGGCTCTCGGGCTGGCACACCACTGGCAACGCCTGCTGGACGAGCAGCGGGCGGCATCAGTGGCAGACATCGCCGAGGCCGAGGGCATTGACGTGACACAGGTGCGCCGGCTCATGCGGTTGACCCTACTGACCCCGAAACTCGTGGAACGGTTATCGAACTCACCCGACGCCGTGCTGGAGAAGGTGATGCGTCGCTCATGGCCCAGTAATTGGGCCGCACAGAAACTCGTAATGCTCGCTATCCAAGGGGCGGGGCACGCCCCACTTTGAGACTTAAACTTAAACTCCGTTCCGAGCGGATTTGATATCCAGCAAGTTAATCTGGTCGATCTTATCCTCACGAATAACAATCGTAAGCTTTGCAGGATATTTGAATCGCATCTCGCTTATTCTGAAGGTCCATAGCATGATCTTCAGCAGGTCCTCATCTGATATATTCTTGTGATTCTTGATCCTAGTGATTCCCGATCCAAAAATGGCAGTTGAGACACTCTTGAGTGCGTATACGCTATTTACTCGATCCCAAAAATTGATCATGAACCCAAGAAGCTCCTGCATTGTTAGAGAAGCCCTGTTTTGATCATCAAACTTTGAGAATGCAGTCAATAGAAAATCGTTGTACACACAGATGGTGCCGGGCTGGTATCTGCGCTTTTTTCCAGCCGTCCTAGCGAAGTTCTCATCAATTAATTCGTCAACGCCAAAGCTGTAATTTTCAATGTGTACATCCAGATCGCCCACCGGGGCACTCAAGTGCTTCTGAATAAATATTCCATTAAGCGATTTCTCACTGATAATTCTGTTATCCACCACCGTATCAAAGTACTCGTTGAAAGCAATTACCTTGAATCCCTCCTGCTGAAAAAGATCCCCAACTTTAACCAGGACAGTACTACCATCAATGTTTATTTTGATGCTGTTTAACGTATTAGACCAAATCCAAACTGCCACATAGATCAGCGCCAGCAGTATTACAAGACCCAGAGCAGCCCAAGCTTTGCAAGGGATAGGTATGTCAAAGAAGATTACCGCAAGAGAAACTCCGCTACTCACGATCGAAGTAATCTGAAGAAAAATCTTCACTACTCTTTTATCGAAGAAGCGGACCTTTGACATGCGCGCGCTCTGCTCTTTTCTCGAATTACGGTTTGTACCAGAAGCAACCGGGGGCACGCTTGGTGGCAACCATGAAGTCGGTGTCATTCAGTGCCTGCGTGATAAGGCTCTTTGATATGGGTACGTGCAATGTAGGAACCTTGCTCATTGAGTCTCGAAAGATAGGGAGTTTGTCCCACAAAGTCTTGACCGATTTGTTCAGAGATCCATCTTGGACCAAGCTTTCTTTCGAGTCGTATTCCGGGTAGATAACAATTACCGGTAGGCCCTGATCATTGATTCCATAGTCTATTTCCTCCCTTAACGCACGTGAATTTGCCGTGGTCGAGCTAAGGATTAAAACGATATTCTTCGATGATCTGAGACGCTCACGCAATCGAGGCTTGAGAGTTGACTCCCAGTCACTACCGTCGCGCACGCTGTAGGTCGTAGCATGCGAATCGACGAAGGGAAAAGATGCGTCTGCACCCTTCCACATCCGAAGGGTGTTGTAGTAGCAAAAATCCTTCGTCGCATTCGCGCCAAGCGAACTGGAATTGAACGGCTCTGAGACGTAAAAGGCTGTGTAGTTTCCGTTTCTTGTCGCCATCAGTTTTCCCCGTCGATTGGGTTAATAAATATGTGCCCACAATTATCTCAGAATAACCCCGCTTGATACGGTCAGTCTAGGCAGTCGTTCTTCTGTCGCGCTACGGTTCCTGGCAGGGAGCCACCTTCCGCGTAGTGATTCACATATCGTCATCCTGAGTCGCCGTCGCTACACGAGTTGCCAACCACAACCGACCGCGTCTAAACCCGCACCAGAAAAGGAAGTGACCTCGCGCACGCTCGCGAGACCACCAGAGAAAACGGCGAACAGAGAGGCGTTGGCGGGGGCGAAAACGCAGGGTTTTGAGGGGTGGCGCTCGCGAGGCCAAACCCGGAACCCGCGCCAGCCCTGGGGGAAACGGGCGAAAAAAAAACCAACCGATAACGGTTGGTTTTTGGATAAATGGTGGAGCCGGCGGGAATCGAACCCGCGTCCGAAAGTCCGCGACAAGCAGTTCTACATGTGTAGTTCGGTCAATTGAATTTAGTCTTGGCGCGCCGGCCGAACAGGCTCGCTTCAGACGATTCACT
>JACCDN010030189.1_pt1 | contig 14629 bp, 15 predicted proteins | sample 7441691 | NCBI WGS metagenome assembly JACCDN01 (sample SAMN15323439, study PRJNA562643) | freshwater metagenome | isolation source: river surface water | place: USA:Blue River Watershed | collected 2017-08-16
ATCGGCCGTCCCTCAACATTTGCATCCATCATCCAAACCATTCAAGATCGCGGCTACGTCAACAAACGCGCTCGCGCCCTTGTTCCCACCTTCCTCGCATTCTCAGTAACTGGCTTGCTCGAAACCCACTTCACCAAGCTGGTGGACTACGACTTCACCGCATCGATGGAAGAAGACCTCGACAAGATCGCATCTGGTGAAGCTGGACGCGTCGATTGGCTCCGCGATTTCTACTACGGACGCGATGGCCAACCCGGCCTTAACGAACTCGCTCTCGACCTTGGTGTCATCGATGCACGAGCCACAAACACAATGAACTTATCCGACACCATCGAAATCCGCGTTGGTCGCTACGGCGCTTACCTACAAGAAAATATCGAAGGCCAAGAACGCAAACTTGCCAACATCCCCGAGAACTTAGCGCCCGACGAACTCACACTTGCAAAAGCAATCGAACTACTTGCCGCTCCATCCGGCGAACGCGAACTCGGCATCGACCCCAACACCGGTCTTGAAGTTGTTGCAAAGTCTGGTCGCTTTGGTCCGTACATCACCGAGATCTTGCCGGAAGAACCAGTCGAACTCAAAGAAGATGGCACACCAAAGAAGAAGCGCAAAAAAGCTGCTGCTCCAAAACCAAAGACCGCATCATTACTTTCCACAATGAACCTCGACACCATCACACTCGATGATGCGCTCAAACTTTTATCACTTCCTCGCGTACTTGGCACCAACAGTGCTGGCGAAGAAATCACAGTCCAAAATGGCCGCTACGGTCCATACTTAAAAGCTGGCGCAGATTCACGCACGCTTACATCAGAAGATCAACTCTTCTCCATCAACCTTGACGAAGCACTCGAAATATATTCAAAACCAAAAGAACGCCGCCGCGGTGTTGCAAAGCCACCACTGAAAGAACTCGGTGTTGATCCTGGTTCAGAGAAAGCAGTCATCATCAAAGATGGTCGCTTCGGTATGTATGTCACTGATGGTGAAACAAATGCAACGCTACGTCGCGGTGACACACTTGAAGCGATGACGCTTGAGCGTGGCCTTGAACTTCTTGCCGGTCGCCGCGCTTGGGAAGCAGAAAATGGCCCATCACCAAAGAAGTCACGTAAAAAAGCAGCCAAAGCAAAACCCGACGACACTGCGCCAACTCTGACAAAGAACACCGTTAAAAAGGCTGCAACCAAAAAGAAAGCCGCCAAAAAGGCATCAGGCAAAGCCGGTTCAGAACACAAGGACCATTTGCAATGATATTGGAAGGCGGAATAGCAGGAGAGAGAATTTTTCTGCGTGAGATGCATGAAACAGACATCTCCGAAAAGTTTATTTCGTGGTTAAGTGATTCAGAAATTAATAGGTTCTTAGAAGTACGGCATAATCCACCAGATTTGGAATCTCAAAAAGCATATGTAATGGAATGCAAGATTTCTTCAACAAAAGCTTATCTGGGAATATTTCTTCAAAACGAAACCTTGATCGGCAGCGTCACTCTAAACTCATATGAGACTAAAGTTGAAATTGGGTTGATGATTGGGGAAAAATCTCTTCAAGGCAAAGGAATAGGGACCGAGGTAGTTAAAACCATATCCCATTGGGCGAGAGAACAAGGATTTATGGAAATTACAGCTGGATATCTTCAAGAAAATGAAAGAAGTGCAAGGCTTTTTAAAAGCCTAGGATTCCAGATTATTGGAGTTATTCAAAAAAGCGATACTATAGGGCAGGAAGATTCGGTAGTGAGAACATCACTTTTTTTGAAAGCATGAGGGCTATGCATGAAAAGATGCACCAGATGCCTACTACCTGAGACGCACGAAACAATTCGATTTAATCAGGATGGTGTTTGTAGCGTATGTTTAAATGTTGATCAAAAAAATCAGATTGACTGGAATTTGAAGCACAAACATCTGGACGAAATTCTTTTGAAACATCGAGGCACCGGCGACTATGACTGCATTATTCCGTTCAGTGGCGGTAAAGATTCCGTTTTTACTCTTTTATATGCGGTAAAGAATCTCAATTTACGACCACTGGTTGTCTCATTTGATCATGGCTTCTATAGACCAAACTTATTAGAATCCCGAAACCGAGCCCTAAAGAGTCTGGGCGTGGATTTTCTATCTTTTACCCCGGACTGGAAATTAGTACGTGCTTTGATGCTTAAGTCTTTCTTGGAAAAGGGCGACTTCTGCTGGCATTGCCACACAGGAATCTTCAGCTACCCACTTTGGATAGCAATTGAGAAAAATATTCCGCTTGTTCTATGGGGCGAACCTAGTTCAGAGTACACAAGTTATTACGACTATTCTGAGGTCGAATTAGTTGACGAGGATAGATTTAACCGAATAGTAAATCTGGGCATTTCAGCTCAAGATATGTGCGCAAGGCTTAATTACACTTTTGAGGAAAGAGCTTTCAAACCATTCACTTTCCCTGATGCCAACAAACTGAAAAATTTGGGTGTGGTATCTCTACCCCTAGGCTCTTTCATCCCGTGGAACGTCCCCGCGCAAGTGGATAGAATCAAATCAGAATTGGGGTGGAAAGGCGATTCAGTTGAAGGTGTTCCCCCAGAATATGACTACGAAAAGATTGAATGTTATATGCAGGGGGTCAGGGACTACATCAAATATTTAAAGCGAGGATACTCTAGACCAACCCATCTAACTTCTTTAGACATACGAAATGGGAAGAAGACAAGAGAAGAATCACTTCAATTAGTAAGTGAGTACGAGGGGAGAATCCCACATTCGTTGAGCTTATTTCTCGAATACACAGGGTTGACAGAAGATGAATTTATGGAAGTTGTAGAAAAACATAGGTTGTTGGAGTATTCAGATCGGCCCTTGCTACAAATAGGTAAGAAGCCGTTAGACTTTGACAATTTGTTGCGACACCCAGGAATGGCGAGAAGTGAATCGCAGGACATGTTGAATCAATGGCGAGAGGAAAATTCCTGAATTGCGAGTGGGAGTAATAAATTTAACAAACAGCAACGCCCCTGCGGTAAATTCAGTTCTTCAAAAATTAGGTTTTTCACCCATACTGACTTGCGATCCAAACGATTTAAGTTCCCTAAGTCACCTCATTATTCCAGGCGTTGGGTCTTTCTCAGCCGTTGCACATGAGGTAAGGCACATACAATCACTCCTTGAATCTCTACTCTCATTTGCTCAAAGCGGGAAACCTGTTTTAGGTATATGCCTAGGAATGCAACTACTTGGAAACAGATCCGAGGAATCACCTGGAGTTTTAGGTCTTGGAGTCATTGACTTCAATGTCGTAGCAATGCAAAATCAAGATGGCCGATTTCCCATCCCTCATGTCGGTTGGAATCAAGTCCATATCAATATTGACAATCCTCTTTTTGTAGGAATCCCAAATGAAACTGACTTCTACTTCTCACACTCATTCCAAGTAAGTGATTCTGAATTTAGTATTGCCGAAACTAAATACAGTGAACTATTCAGCGCAAGCGTAAGAAAAGCGAATATCTACGGTGTCCAATTCCATCCTGAGAGAAGTCAGGAATACGGCCACCGAATTCTTCAGAACTTTCTTGGAATATAATTAAATGTTAAGAAAAAGAATTATTCCCAAAATACTTGTTCGAAAATCAGGCGATTCTTATTCTGCAGTAATTTCACGAAATTTTGATCGATTTATAACCGTAGGAAATGCACTCAGCCAATTCAGAATCATGGATTCCAATAAAGCAGATGAAATTTCAATCATAAATTTGCATAGAGGAGGCTCCAGCCCAGTTTCTGAATTCTCCAAAACTCTTTTTAAATTTGTAGAAGCATCTTCAACCCCAATAAGCGCAGGTGGGGGGATAAAGTCAATCTCGGACGCAGACACATTCATGAAAACTGGGATTGAGAAGATTTCAATACCAATCTATGCGGATAGCTCAAACTTATTCCTATTTGAGTACGTTTCAAGTAAATATGGCAAGCAAGCAGTGCAGGCAACTCTTGATTATTCAGCAACTGAATCCTTTTACACGATTCGAAGGTCAAAATCGCTCTTAAACCTAGATGAGCTTTCATCCATAGTGAGAACTTATTTGAAATCAGGGGCAGGTGAAATCGCGATTACGAACATGGAAAAAGATGGTGCTCGAACTGGTCTGGACTTATCGCTCCTAAATCTAACTGGTTATGGAATCAATGTGCCAATTTTGCTTTCAGGAGGAGCCCATTCAGCAGATAATTTTGTAGAAGCCTTTCGAGCTGGCGCGGATGGAGTTATAAGCGGTACCTACATGGCAAAAATGGATCAAAGCCTTCTCCAACTTAGAAGCAAAATTGCGGTTTCAGGTATCAACGTACGGCTCATTAAATGAGCGTAGTTTGCTCCCCAAACAAGGTACTCATTGCAGCCCATAATTTGTATTCGGCTAGACTGCCATCATGACCCGAGTGACTTGCGAACTAACAGGTAGTGCTGGGTATACCGGCACACATATTGGTGATGAATTCAACCGCGCCGACAAAGCAGTACTCATCTACGACGCTTTATGTCAAAGACTCGAATCTCGAATGCAAGCCCTTCGCACCAAGCACATACTGGATATTCCGCTGATCAAAGCTGATATCCCTGGTTTAAACGAACACGAAGACCTGATCCAAGAATACAAAATCGACAGTGTCGTCGACACCGTAACACTCAAAGCAGTTTATAAATCTAGGGAAAGGTCAGATAGGAATATCTAAATTGACCGATTTCAAATCAAAATTGCTAGACTGCAAAATAATTTGGAGACAATTTCAATATGAGCAAATCTCTTCTCCTGCTTGGTTATAACTCAGAAGAGTCACCCTTGGTGTCCGAGTTAACCAAACTTCGCTTTGATGTCTCGCAGACTTCAGGCACCATAAAGGACTTATCCAAATTTGATCACATAATTAGTTATGGATACAAGAGAATTCTCGACAGAAGCACCATAGCTAGTGCACGCAAGCCAATTCTCAACTTGCATATTTCCTTCTTACCATACAACAGAGGAATGCATCCCAACTTCTGGTCTTTTTTTGATGGAACCCCATCAGGAGTTTCGATTCATGAAATTGAAGAGGGTATTGATACAGGTCAGATTCTCTTGCAAAAGGAGATGTACTTTGAGCCAAAAAACCAAACTTTCAGCCAGACTTACTGGTTATTGAGATCAGCGGTCGAGGAACTCTTTTTGAACAATTTGAAGGCAATTTTAAACGACGAAATATCAAGTTATCCTCAACAAAGTGAAGGTACTTACCACACCAAGAGTGACCTACCTAGAGATTTTCGTGGTTGGAACTGTAACATTTATAATGAGATAACCCGACTGCGAAAATTAGGATCTAAATGAATTGCATGTTTACCCAATCTGTGAAAGATTCTAGACATGCAAATCGGTAATTTAGAAATTGGAAGTCAGCACCCACCATTTATTATCGCCGAAGTTTCTGGAAACCACGATCAGTCTTTGGAAAAAGCGATCGCGATAATTCGTGCTGCGAAGAAAGCAGGAGCCTCTGCCGTAAAATTTCAGACGTACACCGCGGATACTATGACGCTAAATTCCAAAGGAGCAGATTTTTTCATAAACAACGAGGAGAGTTTATGGAAAGGATCATTTCTTCATGAACTGTATGAGCGAGCTCATACCCCTTGGGAATGGCATGAGGCACTTTTTGCGGAAGCAAGGAAGCTTGACTTGATTGCGTTCAGTTCAGCATTTGATGAGTCTTCAGTAGATTTTTTAGAAACCATGAAAGTGCCTGCATATAAGATTGCATCATTCGAAAACGCACACCTCCCACTTATAGCCAGAGTGGCAAAGACGGGAAAACCTTTGATAATTTCAACAGGAATGGCGACCCTACAAGAAATCGAAGAGGCCGTTGAATGTGCAAGAAAGAATGGCTGTAAAGATTTAATCCTCTTAAAGTGCACGAGTAGTTATCCCGCCCAGTATTCAGATTTGAACTTGCTGACTATGTTAGAAATGCGAGACCGCTTTGATTGCCTAGTTGGATACTCTGATCATACCCAAGGAACCACCGCGGCTGTAGCGGCTGTAGCTTTAGGGGCGACAGTAATTGAGAAGCACATAAAAGAACTTGATGATGATCTTAGCGTCGACTCTAAATTTTCTTTGAGCGGTGACAGATTTGAAAATTTAGTTTCAGAATGTAGGAATTCATGGTCAGCGCGAGGCTCTTTGAAGTTTGGACCTACGGACAACGAACTATCTTCTCTCAAATTTCGAAGATCTATCTACTCCACCGCAGAAATTAAAGCAGGAGACGTGCTCTCCACGAAGAATCTGAGAATCATACGACCAGGATATGGATTACACCCGCGCCATTTTGAAACTCTATTAGGTAGAGTTTCAAAAGTTGATTGGCCTGCATTTACCGCCCTTGATGAAACTTTCTTAGATGATTGAGTAGCCGGCTAGATTTTCGATTTTATCCAAAATTCGACTTGCGCCCTTAAAATCAATTTTTCCAGAGATAGCATCAATCAAACTTTGTTGTTTGTCTCTTGAGCCAATTAAATCCTGAAGCTCATTAGAGTTAATACTCCAACCGGCCCCTAGGCTGAAAGTCCCAACGGGCAGTGCTAGTCCTCGTAGGCTCAATTCTCGAAAATATTCCGTTTGGTTGTCAACTGTGCAAACCATCGCCGTTGGAATCTCTGCAGCGATGAATTCTAAGCTCGAGGTACTTGCGGTGGTAATGGCTAAATTTGCAAGCTTTCGAATTTCATCAATACCAGATCCAATTGGATAGTTTCGGAAGTCTTTACCACTACCAGAGCGAACTAAAGAATTTGAGAAAAAGTGGGCGACAAAATTTAATTCAAATCTGTCAAGCACTTTACCCATTTCTTGACAGAAGTCAAACGCATTCCCACCACCACCAGAAACCAGAATGTTGAACTGTCCGTTTCTGGCAGTCTTTTTTTCTCGAGCCTCTCTAATTTCCGGCCTGAGCAGTAGATAATCAAATCCAGAAAACGATTTTTCGGGATTAACTATCCAATGGTCATCTATTCCAGGATGGATAAATAAATCACATTTGTATGGTGGAGTTGTAGCATCCCCGATAACAACTATTGATTGCCAAAGACTTTCATGAAGCTGAGGATCTTGTGGAGAAATGTGATAGGTATCGAGTACCAAAACATCCATTCGTGAATCAGGATAGAAGTCAAGCGGATTATCAAATATTCCATGGAAGCCGACTTTTTTTACAGCCTCCTTCACCCAGTTTAAGCCAAGTATTTCACCGATAAAAAAGCAGCTATGCCCGCGCCCTACGGCTTCACTGGCTAACGCTAAAGATCTCATAACATGGCCCGCGCCAATTTCTCGATTTGCATTAGCTCGAAACACAATTCTCATGGTGGAGAGAGTATGCTCTGCTTGGAAAAGTTTTGCTATTTTTGAGTCATGAGGTGAGCCATGTCGCATTTGGATAATGCATCAATTCTAATAACTGGCGGCACAGGGTCCCTCGGGAAGGCTCTTGTTCATTATTTGATGAAAAACACTAGAGTACGTCGAATTGCAATATATTCTCGTGATGAGCTCAAGCAACACAACCTACGAAGTGAAATCGGAGAAGATGAGCGCCTACGCTGGTTCATTGGTGACATCCGCGACTTGGAACGTCTCAAGCGCGCGCTACATGGCGTTGATTTTGTGATACATGCCGCAGCCCTCAAACAAGTAGATACAGGCGAATACAACCCCATGGAATTCATTAAAACAAATGTCCTTGGCAGCCAAAATGTAATTGATGCCGCAATTGATGCAGGAGTGAAAAGAGTAGTAGCCCTTTCAACCGATAAAGCATCTTCTCCGATTAATCTATACGGAGCCACCAAGCTAACAGCAGACAAATTGTTTGTAGCCGCGAATAACTATAGCCACAGTTACGGCACGACATTTTCAGTAGTTCGGTATGGAAACGTTATGGGTAGTCGTGGTTCAGTCATTCCATACTGGAGGTCGCTTGCAAACGCAGGACAACCCCTTCCAGTTACTAACATGAGAATGACTCGATTCTGGATTAGCATAGACCAGGCAATCAAATTTGTTTTGGAATCTCTAGAAATTATGCAGGGCGGCGAACTGTACGTCCCTCGCATCCCGAGCATGAGAATTGTTGATCTGGCGTCTGCAGTTGCACCAGAAGCTAAACTAAAAGAAATAGGTATGCGACCAGGCGAAAAACTACATGAAGAAATGATTTCTGCAGACGACAGTCGCAGAACCTTTCTAGTGGGCGATCGATATGTAGTTGTCCCTGTCATAGCAGAGTGGGGTTATAAATCCCCCGAAGGAAAGCCAATGCCCGAAGATATTGCATATCAGTCACACACAAATGATTTGTGGATGTCTATAGACGAAATTAAAAGTTTTCTAAACGAAATCTAATCTCAATGATTCCCTATGGACGCCAGTCAATAAATGAAGACGACATTGCAGCTGTGGTTAAAGCTCTAAAGGGAGATTTTTTAACAACAGGTCCTTTGGTTGAGAAATTTGAAATGGAACTTGAGAAGATAGTTGGAGCTCCATGTATTGTAGTTTCATCAGGAACAGCCGCTTTACACTGCGCGTACGCTGCAATTGGAATCGAGCCGGGTGATGAAATAATTACTCCCCCGATAACCTTTATTGCCACCCAAGCAACAGCGGCACTCATGGGTGCAAAAATAGTATTTGCTGATATTCAACTTGATACAGGAAACATTGATCCGAGAGCCGCTGAAGCAGCAATTACAGCGCGCACAAAAGCAATAGTTGCAGTCGACTATGCTGGACATCCAGCAGACCTTGATGAGCTTCGCGAAATTGCAGACAAACACAGTCTTTTTCTTATTGAAGATGCAGCCCATTCGATTGGGAGTACTTACAAGAAACGCCCAGTGGGCTCAATTGCTGATCTAACTACTTTCTCTTTTTTTCCCACAAAAAATCTAACCACCGCAGAAGGTGGTGCTGTTTCTTCAATACACCCCAATCTTCTTGAGAAAGCTCGACGATTTTCAAGACAGGGTTTAGTCCGGAATAGAGAAGACTTCTTAATCAAAACTGAAGGTGCCTGGCATCAGGAAGTTCATGAATTTGGATTGAATTACAGACTTCCGGATGTGCTCTCCGCATTAGGAATCTCTCAACTAAATCGGATTGAAAAATTCAAAAATCAAAGAAATAAAATTTTTCACAAATATAACACACATTTAAATCAAATGGAGAGAATAGTAATTCCCGGAGTGAGAGATTATGTTTCCCCCATGTGGCACCTTTACCATTTACATGTAGAGCCCAATTTGAGAGAGTCGCTATTCAATTTTCTGCGAAGTAGAGAAATTCTTGTTCAAGTCAATTACATTCCAGCGTACGCACACCCAGTTTTCTCGCAATTAAAAAAACGCGACGGTGAATTTAAAAACAGCGAACTTTTTTATCAATCAGAAATCTCATTACCGATGTTTACTGAATTTTCAGATGAACAATTTGAAAGGACTGTAAACGCAATCTCAAGCTTTTTGGATTTGCAGACCTGACGATGCGGCTTACAGCTCCAAAGCCTCAAAAAAATTTTTTGTTTAAAAATAGAACCTGGGTAGTTCTGAAGCTTTGAAATTCAAATTCAATTCTAGGAGATTACCTACCTACACTCGAAGAATAATATTTCAAAGAAATTTCTAGTTACTAGTAATTAGTTAACAGAAACGATTCCTGCTGAAGTGAAATTATTGAAATTAGCAGAGAAACCCGAATGCTAAAGTTTATTTGTTGCTATTCACAAAAGATTCCCGTTTTGAACTTAACAATTCTGGAAAAAGGCTAATCAAATAGCCCAGCCAAATCTATCCTCGTATGTATGCAACTTGAAAGGCTTCTGCAGTTGAGACACCGACAGTAACACCACGTAAAGTACCTCGCGCTTCAACCCCAGCATAAGATCTAGCCTCTGGAAATTCTTCCATCTCGACTTCATACTCTCTAAGAGCATTGATTTTAGATTCAAAACTATCGGTGATATCAATAAATAAGTTTGGAGTGAATTGGGGGGTTCCAAAATTCCACTCTGAACTTGATTGGACTTCAAAGTAAAATAATGACTTGATATTGCAACCTACTTTAGGTCGAGCAGCGACTAAGCAAGCTTGGCTCGTCACCCTATGATCAACATTTAGATCGTAGGGAAAATGTGTAAACAAAACGGTTGGGTTAAACAGGGCTATGCTCTCTTCTATTCTCCTCACAATGTTGATCAGGGCTACGGAATCCATAGAATTATCTGGATAATCATAGAAAAATACCTCGGTACAGTTTAAGTGTTTTAATGCATTAGTTGCGGCTATACGCCGACTTTCTACACTTTCTCGAATTTCTTCTCGCGCCCCAACTCCATCTGAGAGAAAAACTACTCTCACTCGCGAACCCAATAAACTCAGCTTATGGATTGTGCCTCCCATTCCGAGCGTTTCGTCATCTGGGTGTGCAGCCACAACCAATATATTTTCGTTGTGTAATAACATTAGTCTCTGCTTTCAAAAATAGCCAAGGCAGAGAGCATGCCATCCTTTTTTACTGCCTTAGAGAATTGAATTTTGTAATTATCCTGCTGAATAAAGGCATTTGGATAATCAAGACCGTCCACCATTCGAATTCTGTCATAGAGTTCGTCAATCAACGCGCTCTTTGGAAGCTCTGAGTCAGAAATACTCAGGCGCTTCTTAACTTCAAAGCTTTTTGTTTGTGGAACTGGTTTTAAGTTTTCAAGCACGATTTCAATCATCATTGATGAAATTAGTAATGAAATTTTACGCAATATGAACTCAATGTCTCCTTCAGAAAGATCTATTTTACGCTGCGCGTAAATAGCTCCAGAATCAATCTTGTCTTCAAGAGCAATAGCTGAAACCCAAGTCAAATATTCTTTTTGCAAAATCTTATTCTGAATTGGTGACCCACCGCGATCCTTTGGAAGATCGCCAGTATGAAAACCAATAAACCTGGTAGAAGAGAATTGACTTAAATCAATAATTTTCGAATAATGTGGTACGAATACTGTGGAATTTTCTGACTGTGCTTTAAGCTTCACAATAATGTCTTCCAAATTATTGCACAACACAACTTCTAGCCCAACCGCTTCAAAAGATTTCCTTGCATCTTCTAGATAAAAATCATGTTTTGCCAACACAAAATACTTGGGGCTCGCCTTAATTTCAGCTTCGCTCGAAATCATGAAGACATTATGTCATAGTAACTCTTGACAACAAGCCTATACTACTAATCAAAAGGACTTCGTCTTCTCGATAGGAATTATGGTGCTGGAATGTCCATCATTAGTCTCAGGTTTTTCAATCTACAAAATGGAATATGTGTGCCGAAACCGTCAATTGACTACTCTAGTAACTAATTGAGAGAGAATGATAAAATACGTGCTTGGTACGGCAAACCTAGGTGCCCCATATGGAATCACTAACCAAGAAAAATACAATAGCGAACTTTCTCGGAGTGTGTTGAAGCATGCTTTATCACGAGGAATTAATTCTTTTGATACAGCAGCGGGATATGGAAATGCAGAACAGCTAATTGGTTCAACCCTAAACTCATACGAGAATATTGAAATCGTTACAAAGATTCCAGCCCGCGAATCCTATACATTTGAATATGTTTCAAGAAAACTGCAACTGTCTCTTAAAAATTTGAGAGTAAATAAAATTTATGGGCTAATGTTTCATGATCCAGATATTCACAAAAAAAATGAAATTGTAGAAATCTCCAAGAGGATTCTTGAAACAGGAACAGTTGAACATCTCGGATTTTCTGCTTACTCAATTGACGAATTGCTGAAAGCAAAAGAAGCCAATCCATGTTGGACCATTTTTCAGGTTCCAGAAAATATTTTGGATCAAAGGCTAATTAATTCAACCGAATTGGCAGACATGGCAAGAGCTGAAAATATATTCCATGTAAGGTCTATTTTCTTACAAGGATTGCTGTTGTCAAGGCCTAATGAACTCCCAAAAAAATTTCTAAAATATGATCAAATTTTTCGTGAACTTCATTTAGAGGCAGCGCGACTTGGAGGGAATTCTCTTGACTTATGCGTATCCTATGCTTCAAGTATTACTTGGAGTGCCGGAGTCATAGTTGCTGCCGCTTCCCCAACTCAACTCGATGAGATTTTGAACTTCAAATTTCTGCGAACAGAATTTGATCTCTTGGGAACACTTCCCGAAGAAATTCTCGATCCAAGGCGATGGGGTGACCCCAATTGAAGAATTTGGCTATCCTGCAAGCGAGAACGAGTTCTACTCGTTTCCCCGGAAAAGTTTTAAGAAAAATAAACGGAAGAGCAATGATCGAATGGCAAATTTCTAGAATTCAAAAAAGCAATGTGGAAAAAATCATCTTGGCCACTTCGAACGATGTTACAGATGATGAGCTGGCAAATACAGTTCAATCGTTGGGCATAGCAGTGTTTAGGGGTTCATTAACAGATGTACATTCGCGTTTTAGGACAATTCTTCAAGAGGAAGCCCCAGATTATTTCCTTCGTCTTACTGGCGATTGCCCAGTAGTTATGCCCAATTTGATAAATGAGATGATGTCTAAATTTGAATCGGATGATCTGGAATATTTCTCCAACATAAATCCGCCCACTTTCCCCGACGGACTCGATATTGAAATAGTTTCATGCCAGTCATTTCTAGAGTTTTCTAAGCAAAATTTGACTGATTATGAGAGAGAACACGTCACGTTAGGTATGCGCCTAAGACCAAAAGAATTCAAATTTGGAAATTTTGAGAATGAGCAAAATCTTTCAAAAATGCGATGGACCGTGGATTACGAGGAAGATTTCATTTTTATTTCAAAAATTTTTGAATATTTCATAGGGCGAGAGGATGCATTTACAATTGATGATATCCTCCAAGGTCTTAACTCGGGGAAACTCTCAGATAACGTAATATCGGATGAATTTCGAAACGTATCATTAAAAAATGGAGTTGAAGGCGACTATTTACTCTAATTATGAAACTTAGACAAGTCCTGCGGAATTAACAATCCATCTCGGATCGCAAACTTTTAGCAATTCTGCACCCAATAGCCAGTAGGAAACTCTTCGCTATGTATTGAAAAGAGAAAGGATAGTTTTGTTTGGGATATTAATAGGAATAAATTATGTGGACCTAGCTTCCTCATTGGCATTTGCCACATTAACTGACTCAAATTCTGAAAGGAATAACGGTGTGAGAGCATAATTTAGAAATGAAAAACCTTTTTCTATGAAACTTTTGATAGAGAGTGGCTTTCGATGATAGCCATTAAGATTGTCCTAGGAAAACGATTATGAATACCCAAAGGGTTTCTCTAGCATTCGCCAAGCGTGAACATCTTATTGTGCTTATTGTACTGAAGGCTTATTCTGAAATATTTAATAAACTTTCAGAGGCATTCAGATCCCAAACACTGAGGAGGAGCTTTTGGTTGAGCCGCTAACCCCACTGTTCATGGTTCAGTAGCCCTAAACCACAGATAGACTGCACATATGACCCAAGAGACGTGGCTACTTACAGGCGGTGCTGGATACATTGGTGCACACATCGCTGATGAATTCATCCGCGCAGGCAAATCAGTAGTCATCTACGACTCTCTCTACCAAGGCCTTGAATCTCGCATTCATTACCTTCGCACCAAACACAACCTCGATATTCCATTGATCAAAGCCGATATCCGCGACTATAACGAACTCGAAGGTGTAATCCAAAAATACAAAATTGATGGCATTGTCCACACTGCAGCACTTAAAGCTGTCGGTGAATCTATGGAAAAGCCTGATGAATACTTTGAAGTAAACCTGACTGCAACATACGAACTCATCGATATTGCAAAGCGCAATAAAGTCAAGAATTTTATCTTCTCATCTACCGCAGCTGTCTACGGATCTCCTGACACCATGGAACCTTGCCGTGAAGATGGACCAAAGGCGCCAATTTCTCCCTACGGAGATTCCAAATACCAAGCAGAAGCTAAAGTTACTGCCTTCATCAATACTCCAGGTAACCACGGAACATCGCTACGTTTCTTTAACGTCGTTGGCACAGCAGCACCAGAGCTAATCGATAACTCTGTCGAAAACTTAGTGCCAATCGTCCTTGGCAAACTCAACAAAGGTGCGGCTCCAGAAATCTTCGGTACCGATTACCCAACTAAGGACGGCACCTGCATTCGTGACTACGTAGATGTGCGCGACATCGCTCGTGCACACTTAGCGGCCGCAGATGCCACCCAACCACTCCCACCAGCGCTCAACATCGGCACTGGCCGCGGCGCATCAGTACGCGAAGTAATGGATCTTGTACTTAAGGCAGTTAACAAAACAGATACTCAAGTTATCGAAAGCCCACGTCGTGCAGGCGACCCCGCATTCATCTGCGCCGACATCAACCTCGCAAAGTCAGCGATGGGCTTCACCTCTCAATACTCGCTTGAAGCCAGCATAAAAAGCCTCTTCTAGCCCTGCCAGAGCCCCCCGATAGACTCAACCCCATGACCCAAGGCTTGCCCAACCCTGCAGCGCCCGCACCGGCTGCAACC
>JACCDN010235329.1_pt1 | contig 14628 bp, 14 predicted proteins | sample 7441691 | NCBI WGS metagenome assembly JACCDN01 (sample SAMN15323439, study PRJNA562643) | freshwater metagenome | isolation source: river surface water | place: USA:Blue River Watershed | collected 2017-08-16
GATGGGTGGTTGAACAGCCGTGAACTTGACGAAGGCAGCATGAACGATTTGACCGATACAGAATCGGGACCCAGCGGTGGATAACCGATATTCAGAGCACGATACGGCGAGGGCTTTTCCCGAAGGCAAAAAGTCCGGGCGCAGCGACTTTGCGCGCGACCGCGGTCGACTGCTGCATTCCAGCGCGTTGCGTCGCCTTTCGGCCAAAACACAGGTGTTGTCTCCTACGGCTGGATTGGATTTCGCCCGAAACAGATTGACCCACTCGCTCGAGGTTGCACAGGTCGGACGAGAAATCGCTGTGGCACTCGGCCTGGACCCCGACCTGGTGGACACGGCGTGTTTGGCGCATGACCTCGGTCATCCTCCGTTTGGTCATAACGGAGAGAAAGCCTTGAACGAATGGGCGGCACCGTGGGGTGGTTTCGAGGGTAACGCACAAACTTTGCGACTGCTTACACGTATTGAGCCGAAAGTATTCAGTGCGGATGGCCGTAGCTGTGGACTCAATTTGACGCGTGCGAGCCTTGATGCGTCGTGCAAATACCCGTGGCCGCAGGAAACGGGAGTTCTGGAAGCCGGTGGACGCACCAAGTTTGGCGTGTACTCGGACGATGTAGAGATTTTTGAGTGGATCCGCCAGGGAGCGCAGGAACGCCAATTGTGCAGTGAAGCACAGGTTATGGACCTGTCGGACGATATTGGATATTCCGTCCACGATTTCGAGGACGCGATCGTCAACGGCTACATCGACGTGCAGAGTCTGGACTCTCGGGCCAATCATGACGAACTCGTCGATGCGATGGTCGAGTGGGTGGGCGGAGAACACTCTCATGATGAGCTGTTGGCCGCCTTTGACCGTTTGGACGGTTTAGATGACTGGATCACCCAGTGGGATGGTTCACGTCGCGACATGGCACACCTGAAAAATTTGACCAGCACCCTCATCGGCAGATTTGCCCACGCGGCCACCCATGCCACAAAGCACAGCGTGGCGGGCCACAATTTTTCTCGCTATGCGGCTAACGTAATCGTTCCCCGAGAGACTCGCGCTGAGATTGCTGTTTTGAAGGGAATCGTTGCCGCTCACGTCATGAAACATGAGTCTCGCCAACCCATCTACGCACGCCAGCGTGAAATTTTACAAGAACTCGCTGAAGCTTTGGTGTTGCGCGGGCCAGGGGCTCTCGAGGTCGGATTCCGTGCCGATTTCATGGCGGCGGACACCGAGTCAGCACAGATGCGTGCGATCGTCGACCAGGTAGCGTCACTTACCGATCAATCCGCGATGGCCTGGCACGAACGTCTAGCCCGGTAACCAAAGTTGCTCCGTCGCGAATAGAATCACAGGGTGGCGGGAATGATTAAACGGAGTGATCTCGATGAGCTCCGTTCGCGCGCCAACATCGTCGACATTGTGGGGGATTACATCACGCTGAAACGTGCAGGTGTTGATTCGTTCAAGGGTTTATGCCCGTTCCACGACGAAAAGTCTCCCAGTTTCCACGTTAGACCCGGTTCTGGTTATTTCAACTGTTTTGGGTGTGGCGAAAAGGGCGACATGTACGCCTTCCTGATGAAAATCGACCACCTCAGTTTCAGTGAATCCGCCGAACGGATTGCTCAGCGTGTTGGGTTTACATTGACCTATGAGGATGGCCAAGGGCAACGCGACTCCGGACAACGTGCACGCCTCTTGGAGGCCAACAAGGCCGCAGAGGATTTCTTTGTTGCCCAACTGAGCACCCCAGAGGCGGCTTTGGCTCACGAGTTCCTCTCTGGTCGCGGTTTTGACCCGGCAGCATGCGCTCATTTCCGGGTCGGATTCTCGCCGAATTCCTACGATGCCTTAAGCAAGCATCTGAAGTCGTTGAAATTCTCGGAGCAGGAACTCGAGGCTGCTGGTCTCGTGTCACGTGGTGATCGTGGCACCTACGACCGTTTTCGCGGACGTGTGATGTGGCCGATTCGCGACACCACGGGAACGACTGTTGGATTCGGTGCCCGCCGTCTGCGTGACGACGACAAGGGCCCGAAGTATTTGAACACCCCCGACACGCCCGTCTATCACAAGTCGAAAGTTCTGTACGGAATCGATTTGGCGAAACGGTCTATTGGGCGTGATCGTCGGGTTGTGGTGGTCGAAGGCTACACCGACGTCATGGCCTGCCATTTGGCCGGAATTACCTCTGCCGTAGCCACATGCGGTACCGCGTTCGGAGCCGACCATGTGTCCCTGATCCGACGGATCCTGGGGGACATGAACGGTGTCGACAACAAATCTCGCGGAGAAGTAATTTTTACTTTTGACCCAGACGAAGCAGGGCAAAAAGCGGCATCTAAAGCGTTTGCCGAGGACACGAAGTTTGCGGCAAACACGTTCGTGGCGGTCGCTCCCGACGGGCTCGATCCTTGCGATTTGCGCATCCAACGTGGTGACGACTCGTTGCTCGCCATAATCGATTCCCGTAAACCGATGTTCGAGTTCATGATTCGTCGCGCCATTGATACATACGATTTGGAAACTGTCGAGGGTCGTGTGGGAGCTGTGCGTGCCGCAGCCCCGATTTTGTCGGGTATCCGCGATACGTCCGTGGTCGACGGATACGTTCGCATGGTCGCGGGATGGATTGGGGTGGAACCGGACGAGGTACGCGGGTCTTTCCGACGCGGTTCCCGAGATATTTCTCCGGCAATCCCGAAGCCAACGGTTCAGTCTCCTGAGACGCCGTCGGCGCAATCCTTTGAACGCAACCCCGTTTCTCGACTCGAGCGTGACGCTCTCGCGGTGATGCTGCAGTACCCCACTGTGTTGGGTATCGAACGTGCAGGCGAAATTGTGGGTTGTCGTTTTACATATCCCGTTCTCGCGTCAATCCGAGATGCTGTGGTTGCCAGCTTTGGTGAATTTGGTACCCACAATTGGGTTTCCAGCGTCGAATCCGCTGCACCCGAAATTCTTGCACCCTTGGTGATTCAGCTGTCGATTATTCCATTGCCCATTCAACGGGTTACCGAGCAGGTACGCGACGACATGAGCCAGACCCAGAAGGACTTAATTGCTCAGCGCAATCGCGACCAAACCGAAACCAACCTTCGACGCTATGTCACCGATGTTGCCAATTCGTTAGTGGACAGAAATCTCGCGATCGTGGGGGATGAATTGTTGAGCAGGCTTGCCCGTTTGAATCCTGAAACACCGGATTACCAGGCTGTGCAACAACAGTTATCCGATATTCATCGTCGCCGCGCTCAACTGAAGGGCGAATAATGACAATTTCCGCCCCCGACAGGCCGGGACAACACCGTGATTTGGACGGTTCTGGAGCATCTCATCCCACTCGAAATATTGAGCCAGGACCAATATCGGTTGAGCCAAGCCACAACAACTTGTTTGTGTCCGCGGTGGAGCGTGGTGGCGGGCGTGTAATCCCTTTGTCTGCTGACACCAGGGGCCTTGTTTGGCTGAGTGAAAAACGAGCAGATGAACTCGCTCAGATTTTGCGAGACAACCCGCAGATATCGTGGGTGCAGCTGCCGTGGGCGGGTGTTGATGGTTTCGCTCGAATCTTCCGTGAACTCGACCATGATTCTGCTCCTGTTTTCACATCGGCAAAGGGATCATATTCAGAACCTGTCGCAGAGCATGCGCTGATGTTGACGATGGCCTTGTTGCGCGAATTGCCGTCAAAAGCACGCGAGTCTCGTTGGGCTCCAGAGCGCACTGGCCTGTCTTTGTACTCGAACAACATTGTTATTGTCGGTGCCGGGGGAATTACGACCGAACTCGTGGCGCTGCTCGAACCTTTTAGGCCTTCGATCACTGTGGTTCGCCGTAAATCTGAGGAAATGCATGGCGTATCCCGCACGGTGATGGTCGATCAGCTGACATCCGTTCTCCCGTCAGCGGATGTTGTTATTGTCGCTGCTGCAGCCACGGCGGAAACCGACAATCTGTTCGACGCGGCAATGCTTTCCCTGCTTCCCGAACACGCAGTTCTCGTCAATATTGCTCGAGGCTCTCTCGTGGACACGGATGCTCTGCTCGACGCTCTGAGGAGTGAAAAATTATGGGGCGCCGGACTTGATGTCACCCAGCCTGAGCCGTTGCCAGCTGATCACCCGTTGTGGGCAGAACCTCGTTGCGTCATTACTTCGCATTCTGCCGACACTCCGCTGATGACCGCACATCTGCTTGCGCAGAGAATTTCCGACAATATCGAGGCATTTTTGGCACAAAAACCACTGCGTGGCATTGTGGATACCCGAGCTGGTTATTAGCTCCAAAATTTTTGGTATAGTAAATCTCACGCGCAAGCGATCCTCGATAGCTCAATTGGCAGAGCAATCGGCTGTTAACCGATAGGTTCTTGGTTCGAGTCCAAGTCGGGGAGCCAATTACGACAAACAGATTTTTCTGTTTGCGACATCACTGCACGAAGGAGTGTTGCATGGCGGATTGGGGCACGGACACTATCGTGTTCGCCACAATTTCCGCGATACTGGCAGCACTCCTCGTCGGTGTTTTTCGACTGTGGCGCTCGGCATTGCGTAAAGCTACGCACGCCGTGTCCGAGGCGCGGGCCATTGTGGACGACCGTGCGGGGCTGCGACTTCACGCAGCCGAGCTGGGGGACCACCTTCGAATTGTTCACGAACAACAGGCTGTTGTGGCGCATGACCTCGTGACCCTTGTGGCAAAGTCCGAGAGCGCAGCATTCATTGATCAGGCAAACACAGATGCGTTAGCCCGCCACGCCGCTGCAATTACGGAACAGGCTCGAACTGCGTTGACTGATTTGCGCCGCGCTATGACTGTCTCGCTTCAGGGGTTCGAGTCTGTTTCCGCATGGCCTTCACTCGAAACCGTTGCTGAGTTGTTTGCGGAAATTGAAAAATCAGGTCTTGTCATTGATTTCACTGAGTCGGGTACTCGATTCCCGCTCTCGTCCTCAGCAGAATTAGCGGTTTATCGCATCGTGCATGAGGCACTCGATAACGCGAGACGTCATGGAGGTGCGGGCACCGAAGTTGCCGTCGCCATGGTCTGGTCCACCGATGGACTGTCTATCAAGATTGAGGATGATGGTATCCGTGCAGAGGCGCGCAGATTGGCTGCCTCGGGAATTTCTGATGATTCTCTTGACGTGTCCATTGAATTGGATCAGCGCGCACTGGTTGAGGACACGACAGGCCGCGGTATTAGTGAAATGAAGGCTCGCGCAGCATCGTTTGATGGCGTGGTAGTAACACAGCGCGTACCCGGTGTGGGTTTTAGCCTGACAGCTTCGTTCCCCACTCTGCGTTTCGCTCTCGACCCCAAGATCAGCACCGAGTAAAGAGATGGATACCACTTCGCGCAAAACCGTGTCGATGGGACTCAGTGTTGCTGCCGCGGTCAGTCTGTACGGAATTTCATTCGGTGCATTGTCTGTCGCGAGCGGGCTGGATGTCTGGCAAACTCAATTTCTCAGCATCGTCATGTTTTCAGGCGGCTCTCAGTTCGCCGTAATTGGCCTCATCGCATCAGGTGCCGCCGGTGGCTCTGCCATCACCTCTGCGGCGCTTCTGGGGGTTCGGAACACGTTGTATGCGGTGACAATGGCTCCCACGATTGGTCCCGGGCTTTGGAAGCGTCTTCTGGCTGGTCAACTCACGATTGACGAGAGCACTGCTGTCTCATTGTCGCAGAGCGAGCTACAGCACAAGCGTCTGGGTTTTTGGGTAACCGGCATCGGTGTTTTTATCGGCTGGAATGCGATGACATTTCTCGGGGCAGTTCTCGGTGACGCTGTCGGTGACGTCCGAGCTTTCGGATTGGATGCTGCCGCCGCCGCTGCGTTTCTTGCGCTGTTGTGGCCTCGACTGACCGCGAAAGATCCCATTGTTATTGCTGTTGTTGCCGCCGTGGTAACGGTTATTGCAATCCCCGCAGTACCAGCGGGTGTACCAGTTCTTGTTGCTGCGGCTGTAGGACTTGTCACGGGTTTCATGTTGAATCGTGGTGCGAAATGAGCATCTGGAATACCGTGATTGCGGCGTCTCTTGCTGTCATGGCACTGAAGCTCATCGGATATGTTGTCCCGACTTCGTTCGGTGAGCAGCCTGCCGTTCAACGCATGAGCTCTGTCCTTACAGTTGCGTTGCTCTCGTCACTGGTCGTCATTCAAACGGTGGCGTCAAGCGGGGGAGTAGCCATCGATGCGCGTGTAATCTCGGTGCTCGTCGCCGGTGTGATGCTGTTGCTTCGCGCACCGTTCATTATTGTGGTGATCGTCGCCGCGGCCACGGCAGCTCTGCTGCGATTTACCGGCGTGATGCCCTAATCTTCGAGGTGGTCAACGCCGGGCATCCACGAGTAGCCGGGCTTGCCCCACCCCGCACGACGAATTTCGCGTCGGGCTTGTGTCAGCCGCGGTTCGCTCAACCGGTCCACATACAAAATTCCCAACAGGTGGTCGTATTCGTGTTGGAAGATTCGCGCCAACCAGCCGTGCGCGTCGATGGTGAATTCCTCACCGTCGAGGTTCGTCGCCGTCAAAATTGCATGGTGTGAACGTCGCAGGCCGAACCGCTCGCCAGGAACCGACAGGCAACCCTCTGCTTCCTCGTCTTCATCAAGTGGTTCGTTTCCTGTTGGCTCGACGAGAAGCACTGGGTTGATTGCGACACCTTCCTGAAGGACATTGTTCTCGTCTTCCCAGCGCCATACGAACAGCGCCAGATCAAGACCAATCTGTGGTGCAGCAAGCCCTACTCCGGGGGCTGCCTCCATTGTCTCGAACATATCCGCGACGAGTGCGCGAAGCTCTTCGGTAATGGGGCCAACAGGCGCCGAGGGACGGTGAAGAACGGGTTCGCCCGTGATGCAGATGGTGTGTATTGCCACGGCTTAAGCCTACCTTTTCGTTACGCTGGGAATATGACTTCCGAGCTGAACGATCTGGTGGATCAGATTTCGCTCACTCCTTATCAGGCCATAGGTATTCCTATTGCTCTAGTCGGAGCTGTTTTCCTCTCAGTCGGTGCTCAGCTTCAGCACAGGGGCGTAGGCAAGGTTGAGGATCAGCACGGCGACGGCACTAAAAATGGACTTTCCCTGCGCCAGCTTCTTCAACTCGCTCGCAGACCTTCCTGGCTTTTTGGTTCCCTCATGCTGGGTCTTGCCATTGTGTTCCAGCTCGTGTCGCTGGGTTTTGCGCCACTCATCGTGGTTCAACCGCTGGGTGTCGTGGCCATGGTTCTGACTAACGTCATTAATTCACGCGTCAACGGAGTCTCCCCAGACCGCAAAGTTACGCAGTCCATCGCGTTGGCAGTGGGCAGCATCGGCATATTCGTGACCATCTCCGCGATTTATGCGGTCGAACACCCGTTCAGCGACCAGCAACTCTGGACTATCGTGATTTTGCTTCTCGCTGTACTCGGTGTGACATTGACTACGTTCGCTGTCTTTCGCGACCGCCTCCGCGCAATGTTCTACATCGTTGCAGCCGGAATTCTGTACGGATTTGTGGTGACTCTCGCCAAGGTTGTTATTAACCGTGTGCAGTCCGGCCAGATTGACATGCTCATCGTCGTCTGCATTGCGGCCCTGGTGTCTGCAGTTCTCTTGGGCGGCTATTTTGTGCAGACCGCTTATTCGGTGGGTTCTCCTGATCTCGTAATTGCCGGTCTCACAGTTGTGGATCCGCTTGTTGCAGTGGGCATCGCGGTTGTCGTATTGGGTGAGGCACAGAACTTCCCGCCTTTTGCTGTCGTCGGATTTGTTGTGGCCGGAGTCACCGCGATTTTTGGTGTCGTTCGACTCGCACGGCATCACCCGCAGACACATCGCTGATTTTGGTAGCCTTAGACATCCCCTGACGAATAGAACTTTCTGTGACTGAAAACAAACCCCTGAAAATACTCATCGGCTGCGATACCTTTGCTCCCGATGTAAACGGTGCAGCTAAGTTCACGGTGCGTCTGGCAGCTGGTTTGGTTAATCACGGCCACCAGGTTGTTGTAGTAGCACCATCGCCTGATACAGCCTGGGGAACCCGTCACGAGACACACGATGGTGCCGACATGACAGTTTTCCGTCTGCGTTCGTGGAAATGGTTTAACCATCCGTGGCTGCGGTTTGCTCTTCCGTGGGAGGGCTTCCGGAATTCTGCCCGAATCCTTGACGAGGTACAACCCGATGTTGTGCACATTCAGTCACATATCAACGTCGGCTACACGTTGGTTCGCGCGGCCCGCAAGCGTGGAATCCGCATCGTTGCCACAAATCACTTCATGCCGGACAACGCAGTGCAATTCGTTCCTGTGCCGAATTTTGTTCGGAATGCTCTGGCCTGGGTTGCGTGGCAGATTGCTGCCGGTACCTACCGTCTCGTCGATGCCGTAACGACCCCCACACGTCGCGCAGCCGATTATCTGGAAAAGAACACACACATCACTGATGTTCAGGCAATCTCGTGTGGCCTCAACGTCAGTGCTTATAAGCCCGTTGTGGGAGTTCGCTCTCAACCCAACGCTGTTTTTGTGGGCAGGCTCGAGCTGGAAAAGCACATTGATGATTTCCTTCGTGCGCTTGCATCGATTACGGATCTGGGCCTAACGGCGACAATCGTTGGTCTCGGTGATGACAAACCTCGTCTGATGAAACTGTCGTCAAGCCTAGGGCTGGATGATCGCATCACATACATGGGTCACGTCACTGACGAGGTTATTGTCGATACTCTGAGCAACGCCACTGTGTTTGTGATGCCCTCGACCGCTGAATTGCAATCCATCGCGACGATGGAAGCAATGGCCAGCGGTCTTCCTATTGTTGCTGCAAACGCGATGGCCTTGCCTCACCTCGTGCACGACGGCGAAAATGGCTATCTTTTCGAGGCACGTAATTGGCAGGAGCTCGCGGACAAACTTCGTGCTGTTGTCACGGCGCCAGCACAACAGTACGAGGCGTTCCAACGTGAATCTCTGGCAATTGTCCAGGACCACGATATCGAAACGACGCTGCAGACGTTTGAGAGTTTGTACCGGGGCTAGGCGCTCACAACTCCGGGACCGACGGTCCTGAAGCACCGCGAACGCAGCATGGGCGGCTGTTTAGGCACTGTCCGATATTTTCTACCGACGTCATTCATAAATCGTTTACCCAGCTGGCTTCCGGCCGGTGACCGAGACGTAGACCACCTTCACGTCGCACAACTCGCACAACTCACACAACGCATGTGAAGTACCGTTAAGCACAAGCACAAGCACAAGCACAAGCACATATTGCAGTGCATTTTTGACAGGATTTGGTCACAGAAAAGGGGCCCAACGCTGTGCGTTGAGCCCCGGTTCGGTTCGCAATTAGTGGTGCGACTGTGATTCCAGTTCAGGCTTCGTGACCGGTGCAATGCGGTCCTCGAAGTAGAAACGTGATGCAGCAGCACGCATACGCGATGTGAGCGTGATTTTGCCCTTGGCGTTAGGGCGCAGTTTGACCGGCTCGTATTCGGTGTACGACACGAGGCTCCAACGTTCTGCATCGGTGAGGGGAGTGTGAATTTCACGGTACTCACCGCCAGGAAGACGAACAATTCGGCTGGACTCGAAACCGTGCAGGACGATTTCACGATCCTTGCGCTGCAGAGCGAGTGCAAGCTTCTTGGTGATCCAGAACGCGATAACCGGACCGGCGAAGAACAACACCTGCAGTGTGATGATGACGTCCTCGATCGTGACGCGGAAATGCGTCGCAATCAGGTCAGAGCTTGCTGCTGCCCAGAGGATCGCATAGAAGCTGACACCAGCGGCACCAATCGCGGTACGAGTGGGAGCATTGCGAGGACGGTCTGCGATGTTGTGTTCGCGCTTGTCACCGGTTACCCATGCTTCAAAGAAGGGATAGAAGGCGACGACGACCAAGAACAGAACCAGCACCACGATGGGAACCAGCATGTTGAGTGACCACGTGTAGCCACCGATGACGAATTCCCAGCCGCTGGGAATCAGACGCAGCATGCCATCGGCGAAACCGATGTACCAGTCAGGCTGAGTACCCGCGGAAACGGGAGAGGGGTCATAAGGACCGTAGGACCAGATGGGGTTAATGGTGACCATCGAGGCGATGAGCATGACCACACCGAAGACCAGGAAGAAGAATCCACCGGCCTTAGCAGCGAATACGGGAAGGATGGGTGATCCAACGACATTGTCGTTGGTGCGTCCGGGTCCCGCAAACTGAGTGTGCTTGTTCACGATGAGAAGGATCATGTGCAGCGCCAGCATTGCGATGAGGATGGCGGGGAGCAGCATGATGTGCAGTACATACAGGCGGGGGATGATTTCGTGGCCGGGGAATTCTCCACCGAACAGCATGTAGGAAATCCATGCGCCGGCGACGGGAACGGCCTTGATCATGCCATCGATGATGCGCAGACCGTTACCGGACAGCAGGTCGTCGGGAAGCGAGTAGCCGGTGAAACCTTCCGCCATTGCGAGCACGAACAGAACGAAACCGATCACCCAGTTGAGTTCACGGGGCTTGCGGAATGCGCCGGTGAAGAACACGCGCAGCATGTGCAGGCCAATCGATGCTACGAACAGCAGCGCTGCCCAGTGGTGCACCTGACGCATGAGCAAACCACCACGAATGTCGAACGAAATGTCCAACGACGAGTGGTAGGCAACAGACATCTCGATGCCCTTCAGGGGGACATAGCTGCCTTCGTAGTGAACTTCGGTCATCGATGGGTCGAAGAAGAAGGTCAGGAAGGTTCCCGAGAGGAGAATAATGACGAAGCTGTACAGGGCGACTTCACCGAGCATGAACGACCAGTGGTCCGGGAAGATCTTGCGTCCCAGGAGCTTGACGGCTCCAGAGATGCTGGTGCGCTCGTCAACATAGTTGGATGCCCAACCGACGAATCGCATGCCCGTTCCGGGCTTTTCTACGGTGTTGCTCACAGTGCACGCTCCCAGTAGCTCGGTCCAACAGGTTCAAGGAAATCGCTCTGCGCGATGAGATAACCCTCTGCGTCCACAGTAATGGGAAGCTGGGGGAGAGGTCGAGCTGCGGGCCCAAAGATCACCTTGCAGTGTTCGGTGACGTCGAACTGCGACTGATGGCAGGGGCAGAGAAGGTGGTGAGTCTGCTGCTCGTACAGTGCGACGGGGCAACCAACATGGGTGCAAATCTTTGAGTACGCGACGATTCCGTCATATGACCAGCTTGCGCGGTCAGCGGATTCCTTGAGGTCTGCGGGGTTCAACCGCATGAGCAGAACGGCGGCCTTGGCCTTTTCGTTCAGCATGCCTTCCTCGATTTCCAGCAGGTTTTCGGGAATCACGTGGAATGCAGAACCAATCGTGACTTCGCTCGCCTTGATGGGGGTTCCGTTGGGGTCGCGTGTCAGGCGAACGCCGGCTTTCCAGATGGTGTGGTTGAGGACTTCCTGGGGTGCCTCTGCGGGTGCGAGGTCGCGGAACAATGCCACTGCAGGAACTGGGACGGCAACCATTGCGCCGATCATCGAGTTGCGCAGAAGGCGTCGACGCGTCCAACCCGACTCCTTGTTTGCTTCCTGAAAAATCTCGACAGCCTTGGCACGAACGGGTTCTTCACCACGAGTGCCGTGGCGTTCTTCGACGAGGTCGTGCCCGTGCATCAGAGCCTTTGCCCAGTGGACAACTCCCACACCAATGGCAAGGAGGCCGAATGCGATGCCCAATCCCACAAACATGGTGTTGTTGCGGATCGACTGGGGGTCACCCTCGACGATGGGGAAAACGTTGTACGCAACTGCGGCAAGAACCGTGAACACGATTGAGACGATGAACAGAAGCGAAATCCAACGTTCTGTTTTATCGGCACGAGCAGGGTCGATATCTGCGACTCGCTGGTGTTCAACTTCGAAGCCGGGGTTTTCGAAAGCGCCCGAGCGGGTAACAGCAGAACCTACGTTCTCCAGCTCGTTGTCTGACTTAGCCATCGGATGACCTTTCGGATATGGGGGAAATTAGTTAGTTGGACTTGGCTGTGAGCCAGACGGTGATGGCAACAAGGCCACCGAGACCGAAAATCCAGATGAAGAGACCCTCGGATACGGGACCCAGCGCACCCAGGTCCAGACCTCCGACGGAGGGGTTGCCGTCCATGTACTTCAGGTACGCGATCACGTCACGCTTCTCATCTGCAGTGAGGTTCATGTCCGAGAACACAGGCATGTTCTGGGGGCCGGTCACCATTGCTGCATAGATGTGTACGGGGTCGATGTTCTTCAGGTGAGGTGCAAACTTGCCCTCGGTCAGAGCGCCACCTGCGCCGGCCACGTTGTGGCACATTGCGCAGTTGATGCGGAATAGTTCTGCACCGTTAGAGGCATCGCCGCCCTCAAGTTCATCAGCGGAAGGGATTGCAGGTCCGGGAGCCAGAGATGCTACCCATGCAGCCATGCTGTCAATGTCTTCCTGTACGAACTGTACGGGTTTGGTCTGTACCTGTGGTCCGGTTCCTGCCATGGGCATACGGCCCGTTCCGACCTGGAATTCAACGGACAGTGCGCCAACACCAATCAGGGAAGGGCCAGCGTTGGTGCCTTCTGCGTTGAGTCCGTGACACGACGCGCAGTTAGCCTGGAAAAGCTTCTTGCCTTCCTCGAGGGTCGCGACAGCAACTTCTGAGGATTCGGCTGCAGCCGTGCCCGTGAAGAGCGCGTAGGTTCCACCGGTGGCAAAGAGGCCAACGACGAGAAGTGCAACGGATGCCAGCGGGTGGCGGCGTCCTGAACGGTGTGAGAGCTTGCTCATAGTCGTATCTTCTTTTCGATTACTTGAGTACGTAGATGACGAGGAACAGACCGATCCACACAACGTCGACGAAGTGCCAGTAGTAGGACACAGCGATCATCGAGTTGGCGTCACGGTGAGTGAAGTTCTTCAGTGCGTAAATGCGGCCGATCATCAAGATGAAGGCGATGAGACCGATGGTGACGTGCAGACCGTGGAATCCGGTGGTCAAGTAGAAAGCCGAGCCATAGGCGTCGCTGTTCAGGGTGACCCATTCGCTGGTCAGGGTTGCATATTCAAATACCTGCCCGACGACGAAGATGGCGCCCATCACGTAGGTCAGGAAGAACCATTCGACGACACCCCACTTCATGGGTGACCAACCGGTGCGGCGGGGCTGCAGACGTTCCGCCGCAAAAACGCCGAACTGGCACGTGACACTGGACAGAACCAGGATCACCGTGTTGGTCAGCGAAAACGGGATGTTCAGTTTCGCGGTTTGTTCGGCCCAGATTTCGGGGGCCATTGAACGCAGCGAGAAATAGATAGCGAACAGACCGGCAAAGAACATCACCTCACTCGCAAGCCACACGATTGTGCCAACGGCAACGGAGTTAGGGCGATTTACGACCGGCATGGGTCGAGAAATAGAGGCACTAGTCACGTTTTCTATTATGGCGTGAATTTAACGCTCAGACGAACTCGCAATGGTGTGTTTTGAGCCGTTTTTTCACAGTTTTAGGTCCAAAGTCCCTAATAACTGACCGCTAACATTAAGGCATGACCTCAACCAATTGGGCGCAGCTCCTCGAAACGCTTCTGCGTGGTGAATCCTTGTCGATTTCCGCGGCTCGAAATGCAATGCATTCGGTAATGACCGGAGACGTTACAGAGGCGCAAATGGGGGCATTTCTGGTCGCCTTGAGGGCCAAGGGGGAGTCAGTCGACGAGGTCGTGGGCTTCCGCGACGCGATTTTGGCGGCCGCCGTTCCACTCCAAATTGACTCTGTGGCTGTAGATATTGTCGGAAGTGGGGGAGATCCCATCGGTGTCACCAATGTCTCGTCTATTGCGTCAATCGTGGTCTCAGCAGCCGGATTCCCTGTTATTAAGCACGGAAACAGGGCAGCAAGCAGCAAGTCTGGTGCCAGTGACGTGCTGACGGAGCTTGGAGTCAATATTGCTATCGACTCCGACGCAGTGGCTCGAGTTTTTGCTGAAATAAATCTGACTTATGTAAATGCGATAGTTTTCCATCCCGGCTTCCGTAACGCGGGTCCTGTTCGAAGCCAGCTCGGTATTCCGACGGTTTTCAACATTCTTGGCCCCTTGTGTAACCCTGCGAGACCCCAGGCGAGTGCTCTAGGTGTTTCACACCCCGACCGTATTCCTCTAGTTGTTGGCGTATTCCAAACCCGCGGAGCCTCCGCATTGGTGTACCGCGGTGAAGATGGTGTAGACAAAATCACCACGACGGGACATTCGCACGTCTGGGAAATCAGCCGGGGAAGCGTGACGGAACACGACTTTGACCCGCGCGAGATCGGTTTCGAGTATTCATCTGTCGAAGACATCAGGGGCGGCACCGCCGCAGAGAATGCCGAAGCTGCCCGTGCAGTGCTGGCGGGAGCTCGGGGAGCAGTGCGTGACATTGTGCTTCTGAATTCCGCTGCGGGAATCGTCGCGTACAAGTTGTCGATCGATCCATCAGAGCGTGACAGAACTTTTGCGGAACGTATGGCCGAGGGCGTCGCAATTGCTGAACAAGCTATCGACTCGGGTGACGCGGAGCGTCAATTGGCCGCATGGGTGTCCGCAACGTCATAATCCAGGGGTAGTGGCGTTGACGGGAAGATACAC
>JACCDN010105523.1_pt1 | contig 14624 bp, 13 predicted proteins | sample 7441691 | NCBI WGS metagenome assembly JACCDN01 (sample SAMN15323439, study PRJNA562643) | freshwater metagenome | isolation source: river surface water | place: USA:Blue River Watershed | collected 2017-08-16
AGGACTGCACATGGGCCGATGGTGCCTTTGGAATGGTCGGTCTCGAATCCGCTCTGTCCATCGTTCAGCACACGCTCGTCGACACCGGGCTGATCGACTGGGCCGACGTCGCACGAATTCTGTCGGTCAACCCGGCCCGCATCGGTTCGGTTGAAGGATACGACACGCCGCTGACCGCGGGCGCCCTCGCCAACATCACGTTGATTGATCCCGCCGCACGCCGTGTGTGGGGAACTGACCGTCTGGTGGGTCGATCCACCAACACCCCTTTCACGGGAATTTCACTGCCCGGTCGTGTGGTTCACACCATCTTCCGAGGTACACCCACCGTACGCGACGGTTCCGTCGTGGAACTCTCAGAGCAAGGACACGCATCATGACCACATCGGCAATTCTTGTACTCGAAGACGGCACCAGCTTTGCAGGAAACGCCTATGGCGCTGCCGGTGAAAGCATTGGTGAAATTGTCTTCCAGACGGGCATGAGCGGGTACCAGGAAACACTCACCGATCCTTCGTATGCCGGACAGATTGTGGTTCAGACCGCTCCTCACATTGGCAACACCGGCATGAATGACGACGACGAGGAATCGCGTCAGATTTGGGTGGCCGGTTATATCGTCCGCGACCCTGCTCGTGTTCCCTCAAATTTCCGTTCGCAGCGCTCACTCGATGATGACCTCGTCGCGGGCGGCGTTGTCGGTATCAGCGGAATTGATACTCGTGCTGTGACCCGTATCATCCGCGAGGCCGGAGCCATGCGTGCCGGAATTTTCCCTCTCGATGACCGCCCCGTTTCAGAACTCGTGGACCGGGTTCGTTCGGCACCCGAGATGTCCGGTCTCAACCTGTCAACGCAGGTCTCGGTCTCGACCTCGTATGTCATCCCCGCACAGGGCGACAGTATTGGCGCACTGGCGGTGCTGGACCTTGGTGTCAAGCAGGCAACACTTAACCACCTTGCAGCCCGCGGTTTCGATGTGCATGTGATTCCTCAGTCGGCGAGCCTCGAGGACATCCTCGCGATCAACCCCGTTGCGGTCTTCTATTCCAACGGCCCCGGAGACCCTTCGGCCAGCGGTCGTCATGTCGAAATCCTTCGCGGTGTTCTGGCGCGCAAACTGCCCTTCTTCGGAATTTGTTTCGGTAACCAGTTGCTGGGTCGCGCCCTCGGCTTTGACACCTACAAGCTGAAGTACGGTCACCGCGGAATCAACCAGCCCGTTGTCGACAAGGCGACGGGACGCATCGAAATCACCGCCCATAACCATGGCTTCGCCGTCGATGCGCCCCGTGAGGGCGTCATCGAGTCGCCGGCCGGATTCGGTCGAGTCGAGGTCAGCCACGTCGGTCTGAACGACAACTGCGTTGAAGGGCTTCGTGCGATCGACGTTCCCGCGTTCAGTGTTCAGTACCACCCCGAGGCCGCAGCCGGCCCCCACGACTCCACCTACCTGTTTGATCGTTTCCGCGACCTTGTTATCGCTGAAACCGGAAAGGCTCAGAACTAATGCCCAAGCGCGACGATATTTCCAGCGTCCTCGTCATCGGTTCGGGGCCGATTGTTATCGGTCAGGCAGCAGAGTTTGACTATTCGGGCACGCAAGCCTGCCGTGTGCTGCGCGAGGAGGGCGTCCGCGTCATTCTCATCAACTCGAACCCCGCCACAATCATGACGGATCCCGATTTCGCCGACGCAACGTACGTTGAGCCGATCACGACCGAGGCAATCGAAGCGATTATCGCCAAGGAGAAGCCCGATGCAATTCTTCCGACCCTGGGTGGTCAAACCGCACTGAATGCGGCCATGAAGTTGCATGAGCAGGGGATTTTGACGAAATACAACGTCGAACTAATCGGCGCAAAGTTCGAGGCAATTCAACGTGGTGAAGACCGCCAAATTTTTAAGGACCTCGTGCTCGAGTCCGGCGCGGATGTCGCCAAAAGTGTCGTCGTCAACAGCATTGAGGGCGCTCTGGCATTCATCGAAGAAACCGGTTACCCCGTTGTTATCCGTCCGTCGTTCACCATGGGTGGACTCGGTTCCGGTTTCGCCTACGACGAAGAAGAACTGCGTCGAATGGTCGGTAACGGCCTGCACGAGAGCCCGACCAGCGAAGTGCTTCTCGAAGAGAGCATCCTGGGCTGGAAGGAATACGAGCTCGAGCTCATGCGTGACACTTCCGACAACACGGTCGTGGTGTGTTCTATCGAGAACGTCGACCCTGTGGGCGTGCACACGGGTGACTCGATTACCGTTGCACCCGCACTGACTCTCACTGACCGCGAATACCAGAACCTTCGTGATATCGGTATTCGCATCATTCGCGCAGTTGGTGTGGACACCGGTGGGTGCAACATTCAGTTCGCAATTGACCCCACTAACGGCCGTGTGATTGTCATCGAGATGAACCCCCGTGTTTCGCGCTCGTCTGCTCTCGCCTCTAAGGCCACGGGTTTCCCGATCGCTAAAATCGCTGCAAAGTTGGCAATTGGGTACCGTCTGGACGAAATCCCTAACGACATCACGGGTGTCACGCCCGCCTCGTTCGAGCCGACTCTTGACTATGTCGTCGTCAAGGCGCCACGTTTCGCATTTGAGAAATTCCCCGAGGCAGATACGACTCTGACCACCACCATGAAGTCGGTGGGTGAGGCAATGGCCATCGGTCGTAACTTCACCACGGCACTGCAGAAGTCGTTGCGATCGCTGGAGAAGCGAGGTTCGAGCTTCCATTGGGAAGGAATGCCTGGAGACAAGGCGGAACTGCTTGCCATCGCAAGCCGACCCACCGACGGCCGCATCGTCGTATTGCAGCAGGCAATGCGCGCCGGTGCCACCATCAAGGAAGCTTTCGATGCCACCGCAATCGACCCCTGGTTCCTTGACCAGATCCAGTTGATTAACGAAACTGCTGACATGGTTGCCGCACACCACGGTGACCTCGATGCGCTGGCCGAAGCAAAGAACCACGGTTTCAGTGACGCACAGGTTGCCTCGCTGTGGAGCATGAACGAGGCCGATGTTCGTGCGCTGCGTTACTCTCACAACCTGCGACCTGTCTTTAAGACGGTGGACACGTGTGCGGGGGAATTCCCTGCGTTGACCCCGTACCACTACTCGTCGTACGACTTCGAGACCGAAGTCGTACCCTCGGACCGTCAAAAGGTCATCATTCTCGGTTCGGGACCCAACCGTATCGGTCAGGGCATCGAGTTCGACTATTCGTGTGTTCACGCCTCGTTCGCTCTGGCGGATGCGGATTATGAAACCATCATGATCAACTGCAACCCCGAGACTGTCTCGACGGACTATGACACCTCGGATCGACTGTATTTTGAGCCCTTGACATTGGAAGATGTGCTCGAGGTTATTCATGCAGAGAGCGCATCGGGCACCCTCGTTGGTGTTGTTGTGCAGCTGGGTGGCCAGACGGCCTTGGGGCTCGCGCATGGCTTGGAGAAGGCCGGCGTTCCCATTCTGGGCACGACTCCTGACGCCATTGACATTGCCGAAGAGCGTGGACGTTTCGCGGAAATCCTTGAACGTTACGAGCTTGTCGCACCGCGCAACGGTACCGCAACAGATGTGGAATCCGCCATCACTATTGCAGAAGAAATCGGTTACCCCGTGTTGGTTCGCCCCTCGTATGTTTTGGGCGGCCGCGGCATGGAAATTGTCTATGACACCGCATCGATTCGTGACTATTTCGTCCGAATGGAAGGCCAGGCAATTATCGGCGACGATGCACCGTTGTTGGTTGACCGTTTCCTCGACGACGCTGTTGAGATCGACATTGACGCACTGTTCGATGGCGAGACCCTGTACATCGGCGGAATCATGGAGCACATCGAGGAAGCCGGAGTTCACTCGGGCGACTCGGCCTGCACCCTGCCTCCCGTGACATTGGGTCGCACCGTGATTGACCGAGTTGCGACGGCCACTCGCGCTATCGCTGAAGGCATTGGCGTACGCGGTTTGCTCAACGTGCAGTTCGCGGTCTCGGCTGGCGTTCTGTACGTCCTCGAAGCCAATCCTCGTGCCAGCCGAACTGTTCCGTTCGTGTCCAAGGCTATGGGCACCCAGTTGGCCAAGGCAGCCTCACTGGTAATGGTGGGTCGTTCGATTGCCGAACTCATCGCTGATGGTCACCTGCCCGAACACGATGGCACTCATGTTCCGCTTAACGCGCCAGTGGCGGTCAAGGAAGCCGTACTGCCGTTCAAGCGCTTCCGTAACACAGAGGGACGGGTCGTTGATTCTGTCCTCGGTCCCGAGATGCGTTCAACAGGCGAGGTGATGGGTATCGATCGCACATTCCCCGTCGCATTTGGCAAGAGCCAGGACGCTGCATATGGTGGGCTGCCTCGCAGCGGCACGGTATTCGTGTCCGTCGCTGATCGCGATAAGCGTTCGGTGGTGTTCCCCATCCAGCGACTTCACCAGCTGGGATTCACGCTGTTGGCTACTGAAGGCACTGCCGAGGTCCTGTCGCGTTACGGTATGCCTGTCACCATCGTGCAGAAGTTCTCGAATGCTGCCCGCAACGAAGAATCAATTGTCGACCTGATTCGTCGTGGCGACGTGGACATCATCATCAACACACCCTCCGGTCATTCGGCTCGTGCGGACGGTGCCGAAATTCGACGTGAGGCGGTAGCCGCCGACAAGCCTCTGATCACGACAATCGCACAGGTTGCCGCGGTCGTAGCCTCGCTCGAGGACACGGGTGTCCCGTTGACGGTGACGAGCCTGCAGGAGTACGCCCTGGAGCGTGCCTCGTGGTAACGGGTCTGGCGTCTCGATTCGTCGAGATTCGAGATTCGTTGGGGGCTCTGTGTGTGGGAATTGACCCACATGAGCAGATTCTTGAGGAATGGGGCTTGCCCGTGAGTGCTGCGGGTGTCCGTGACTTTGGCTTGTTGTCTATCGATGCGTGTGCCGGCGAGGTGGGCATCGTCAAGCCGCAGGTTGCATTCTTTGAACGCTTCGGTTCGGCGGGTTTCGCGGCACTGGAAGACGTTATTCTGGCGGCCCATGATGCGGGAATTGCGGTGATTGCGGATGCAAAACGTGGTGACGTGGGATCGACTGTCGACGCCTACAGCCGCGCGTGGTTGGGCGAAGGCCCACTGAAATCCGAAGCCGTCACGGCCAATCCTTACCAGGGTCTGGGTTCGTTGAACCCCATGATTGATCGTGCCGAGGAATCGGGCTCTGTTGTTTTTGTCCTCGCGGCAACCTCCAACCCCGAGGGGGTGGCTCAGCAGCAAGCCGTGTTGGGTCACACTTCAGTGGCGAACTCGATCGCACAACAAGCCGTGACCCGCAACGTGGGTTCCGTCCCCGGTCCCGTGGGACTCGTCATCGGTGCGACGGTATCGTTGACCGATTTCGATATTGACCCCGCCAGCCTCGCCGGAACCCTGATTCTTGCACCGGGGTTTGGCTTTCAGGGTGCGGTGCTCGGCGATATTGCGGCAATTTATGGCGATCTTTCCCCATGGGTGATCCCGTCGGTGTCCCGTTCCGTGTTGGCCGGCGACCCTGTCACCATGCGCGACCGTGTGCGTATCGCGCGTGACGAGGCGGCGTTGTCGTGATTGACCCCGCTGCTGCAGGACGTATTGCGGTCGAACGCCGTCAGGCCCGTGCCGAAGTCAAGCACGCCATCAATTCCGGTGCACGCAACCCACTCGAGGTGGCGCGTACTGCATGGGATGATCCAGAATCCATCGAGGCCAGCCTGCGTATGCCGGAATTTCTGCAGTCTTTTCGCGGTATCGGACCAGACCGTTGTGAGGCGATTCTTGCAACGTTAGGTGTGTCCTCGCGCAAGCGACTGGGTGGTCTGGGTATTCGCCAGATCGAGACGGTGGGGGAATGGTTGCGGACCCGTGTCCACGGATCAGCCTCGGACATCCCTACCGGACGTCTTATTGTTGTTGCAGGTCCCACTGCGGTGGGCAAGGGCACCGTACTCGCTCGCATCCGAGAACAGCACCCCGACCTGCATTTCAGTGTCTCGGCGACCACGAGGCAGCCGCGAGCAGGCGAGGTGGACGGCGTTCACTATTATTTTGTGAGCAACTCCGAGTTTGACAGGCTTATCGAGCGCGGCGAGATGCTCGAATGGGCTCTTGTCCACGGCGTGAACCGATATGGCACTCCCCGTCAGCCCATCCTTGATGCAATTGGTCGTGGTCAAAGCGTAATTCTGGAGATTGACATCCAGGGCGCGCGACTGGTGAAGCGTGCGATGCCCGAAGCCGTGCTCGTGTTCCTCGCGCCTCCCAGCTGGGACGAACTGGTGCGCAGGCTGAAGGGACGCGGGACAGAGGACGAGGCCGAACAACATCGTCGTCTGCAGACCGCCGAAGCCGAATTTGCCGCCCAGCACGAGTTTGATGTCGTTATTGTCAACGATGTTGTCGACGACGCGGCCCAAGCTGTCGTAGAATTGATGAGCGAACACCAATCGAAAAGACGAGGTTAACCTGTGAGCCACAACAAGGGAATTATCGAGCCCCCCATCGACGAACTTCTGGACCGTGTGGACTCGAAGTACCAGCTCGTCATTGTTGCCGCAAAGCGTGCCCGTCAGATCAACGAGTACTACACCGAGCGTTCCGAGGGCACCATCCACACCGCTGGTCCGCTGGTGGAATCGACCATCGACGAGAAGCCGTTGACGATCGCCCTGCGCGAGATCAACGAGGGCCTCGTAGAGTTCGCACCCGAACAGTAGTCATGACGGAGCGTCACCCACGTGTTGTCGTGGGGTTGACCGGTGGCATTGCCGCCTACAAGGTTGTTTCCGTTATTCGCGATTTGGTGTCCCGAGGCTGGGATGTCCATGTTGTTCCCAGCGAGTCAGCGCTGAATTTTATTGGTCGTGCGACACTCGAGGCCATTAGTCGTAACCCGGTCTATGACACCATTTTTGATGGCGTTGCCGAGGTTCGTCATGTGGCGCTGGGCCAATCTGCTGATGTCATTCTCGTTGCTCCAGCCACAGCGAACACTCTGTCGGCCCTCGCAACGGGCAGGGCGGATTCTCTTCTGCTGACCACGATTCTTGCATCGCGTGCGCCGTTAGTTGTAGCACCTGCGATGCATACGGAAATGTGGGAGAACCCCGCAACTGTCGCAAACGTTGCCGTCTTACGCGACCGCGGGGCGCGTATTGTGGGTCCCGCTGTGGGGCGCTTGACGGGTGCAGATAGTGGAATTGGCCGACTTGAGGAACCCGCTCAGATTGTGGATGCCGTGGAAACTGTCCTGGTTCCGGCCGATTTGCGGGGCTTGTCTGTGATTATTACCGTCGGAGGTACCCGAGAGCCTCTCGATCCGGTTCGGTTTATCGGTAACCGTTCCACGGGCATTCAAGGTTTTGCACTCGCCCGCGCAGCTGTCCAGAGGGGTGCTGATGTGACGATGATTGTGGGAACGGTGGAGACCGAGATTCCCACGGGCATCAACTGTGTTCGGGTCGAGACGGCGCTTGAGATGCAACACGCCGTTCAGGCCGCTGCACAGGATGCCCAGGTCGTCATCATGACCGCCGCTGTCGCCGACTACCGTGCTGAACAGGTGTCCTCGGAAAAGCTGAAGAAATCGGGTGGTGTTCCGTCGATTTCATTGGTGGAGAACCCCGATATTTTGGCCGGTTTGACGGCACAACCCGAGGGCCGATTCATCGTCGGTTTTGCTGCTGAAACCGATTCGGATCGCTTCCATGAATACGCGAGCGCAAAGGCTGTTCGCAAACAGGCCGACATATTGGTAGCAAATTCTGTGGGAACTGATTCGGTTTTCGGAAGCGCAGAAACTCACGTAAGTTTGTACAACAGAGATGGTGTGATGATTCACGAAACCGCGGGCAGTAAGACGTCGGTGGCTCACATTATTCTCGACCACATCAGCCGATGGAAAGCGACACAGCAATGACCAATCTGCAGTATTTCACTAGCGAGTCTGTTACGAGCGGACACCCCGACAAGGTCTGCGACCAGATTTCGGACGCAATCCTCGATGAAATGCTTCGGGAGGACAAATCGGCACGTGTGGCTGTGGAAACCTTGGCATCCGCTGGTCTCATTCACGTCGCTGGCGAGGTCACCACGGAAACTTATGTTGATATCGCCGAGGTAGTCCGTGGTGTGATTCGCAGAATTGGATACGACTCTGCAGAGGCCGGTTTCGATGCTGACGCGTGCGGCATCATGCTGTCCATTGGTGCACAGGCTCCCGAAATCGGCGGCACGGTTTCGGTGTCCAAGGAAACTCGAGAGGGTTCAACCGACCCGCTCGATGCGCAGGGCGCGGGGGACCAAGGCCTCATGTTCGGCTATGCCTGCTCCGAGACTCCACAGCTGATCCCTGTGTCTATTTGGTTGGCTCATCGTCTTGCCGAGCGACTCGAGACGGTTCGAAAGAACGGTACGTTGTCGTACCTTCGACCCGATGGCAAAACTCAGGTCACCATCGCATATGACGGTGACGTTCCTGTGGCAGTGGACACCGTGGTGGTGTCAACCCAGCATGCCGAATTTGTTGACGGTGCCGAACTGACGCAGCAACGCATTGCTGCGGATGTGACCGAGCACGTGATACTTCCCGTACTTGCTCTGACCGAACTGGATACACGATCGGTGAACCTCATCATCAATCCCAGTGGTTCGTTCATTCACGGTGGACCCGGCTCCGATGCCGGTCTCACCGGCCGCAAAATTATTGTTGATACCTATGGGGGTGCTGCACGTCACGGTGGTGGCGCCTTCTCGGGCAAAGATCCGTCAAAAGTTGACCGCAGTGCGGCGTATGCCATGCGTTGGGTGGCCAAGAACGCTGTCGCCGCTGGACTGGCTACTCGCTTGGAAGTTCAGGTTGCGTATGCGATTGGCCAGGCTCGTCCGGTCGGTGTGTACGTTGAGACTTTTGGCACTCACACTGTCGACCCTGACGTCATCAGTGCTGCGCTAGTCGAGGTCTTTGACCTTCGTCCGATGGCCATTATCAACGACCTGGATCTGCTGAACCGCAATTACCTGCAAACTTCTACGTACGGTCACTTCGGACGTGACGCAGAGAACTTCACATGGGAAAACACTGATCGTGTTGATGCACTGAAGGCCGCTGTGGCCCGTTTGACCGGGGTCTAACGACCATGCCCTCCGTGGCCAGGGTGCTGGTCGATTCGCCAATTCCGCGTCTCGATCGACTTCTGGACTATGCGATTCCACCGCGGCTTTTGGGCCAGCTGGTGGTGGGTGCCCGGGTAAAGGTTCCCCTCGGTCGCGGCACGCGCATCGTCGATGCATTTGTGGTGGAACTTGTGGGTTCGTCCGAATCCGGGACGGCACTTGCCGACGTCGAGGATGTGTGCGGAACCACCCCCGTGTTGACCCCCAATTTATGGCGACTGGTTCGCGCTGTGGCCGACCGAAACGGCGGCAATGCCACGGACGTTCTGCGCTCCGTGATTCCCAAACGCGCTATCCGCGTAGACAAACAAGCGTCCATAAGCCCGCAATACTTAACCACATCAACTGCCGGCGTTCGCCGGGTCTTGGCGCTCGATTTCGGGGTAGACGGATCGGATGACACTGTGACCCGCCGTGGCTTCACCATGATCGCCGGTCGGGTCCGACGAGTCATCGAAGAGGGCAAGACTGCAATTATTGTGGTGCCGGATTGGCGGGACCTTGAGCTCATGATGCGAGCAGTGGCTGGTGTGGCCCACACCGTTCGCTGGGACTCCTCGGGAACACCCTCGGAGCGTTACGCCCGATACCTCGAAGTACTGTCCGGCTCCGCACGTATCGTTGTCGGCACGCGCAGCGCGGTGTTCGCCCCATTGACAAATGTGGGTGTGATCGCGGTGGTCGATGACTCTGACCCCCTCCACAGTGAACAGATTGCGCCCTATGTGAATGCGCGTGATGTTGCCGTACTTCGGAACGAATTCGAAGGTGGGGAACTGTTGTTCGCGGGTTACGCACCATCGGTCGAGACCGCCCGATATCGTGACCTGGGTTTTGCTGAGAATGATCCCCACCAGCCTGTTAGGCCACGGATCGTTCTCGCCAACGATTCCGGCGAATCCGCAGCGGCACACTCCCGAATACCCTCTGCTGTGTGGCGACGCATCAAAGACACCGTAGCAACGCGGCCAGTCCTTGTGCTCGTAGCTCGTCCTGGATTCACACCGCAAATACTGTGCGCACAGTGTCGAGCGATATTTCGGTGCGTTCGATGTTCGTCTATTCTCGCCGCGAAACGTTCGGGTCCTCCGACATGTCGCGTGTGCGGACATACACACGTCTCGTATGAGTGCACGTCCTGCCATGGACGTCGATGGGTTCCGTCGGGTAACGGCTCGGAACGCACAGCACTGGAACTCGGCAAAGCTTTTCCCGGAGTCAATGTCATCATCGCCGACGCTAATCACCGCCACCTCGACATCGCAGCAAAGCCCTCACTTGTCGTTGCAACTCGAGGCGCCGAACCGATTGTCGCGGGCGGATATGGGGCGGTAGTCATTCTTGACGCGGATCGTGAACTGCAGAACCCGTCACTGCGCACGACCGAAAACTGTGTCCGATGGTGGAGCTCGGCAGCGGCACTCGTCGCCGACGACGGTGAAGTGTTGTTGTCGCACGTTACGGGTGGATTTGGTGCATTGTTCGCGACAGGCATGTGGGAGCGCATTATTGAAGACGAACTTCGGGAACGTCGCGCTTTAGGATTCCCTCCGGCCAACCGAACGCTGACAGTCACGGGCAACATCACCGAAATCACGGACCTCCGGGAGTTGATCGCGCCCCACGCCCGAACAATTCTCGGCCCCATCGCATCTGCTGAAGGTCACAGAATTATCGTCCTCTGCGATCTCAAACATCATCGCGAGGTTGTTACCCTCATTCGCGGATTCATCGTTTCCGCGTCACAAACAACGATTAGGCTTCGATGCGACGACATGTCTGCATTCGATTCCTTTGATGAATCCTGAAACAATGGACCGATGACATTTTCCGCAGTTTTCGCCGGCAGCCCGCACGTCGCTGTGCCGTACCTTGAAGCACTTATCGCCGCGGGTGTTGACGTCACCGCTGTTCTGACCCGCGAGGACGCACCCGTCGGTCGTAAACGCATCATCACTCCGACCCCCGTGGCAACGTGTGCCGAACACCACGGAATTCCGGTCATCAAGGCAAACACGCTCAAGGGTGTAGGCCTTCCTGCAGCAGATATCGGACTCGTGGTTGCGTATGGTGCGTTAATTCCCAGTTCCGTCCTCGGGATGCCCGCCCATGGTTGGTTGAACGTGCACTTTTCGTCTCTTCCTGAATGGCGAGGCGCGGCACCCGTTCAACGTGCGATCATGTCCGGTGCTGAGACAATTGGTGTCAGTATTTTCCGCCTTGTTGAGGAACTGGATGCCGGCCCGGTTGTGTGGACTTCGGTTCATCCGATCGACAGCGAGTCCACGGCAACGGAGGCGCTTGATTATGTTTCTCGGGCAACCGCAAACGATTTAGTTACTGTCGCTCGCTCGGTCGTTGACGGATCCGCCACTTTCACTGAACAGTCAGGCCACGGCACATACGCACACAAGCTCAGCCGATCCGACGGGCTCATCGATTGGAGCCTGACTTCCGCAGAGGTCACGTCACACATTCGGGGTGTCACCGACGACCCTGGCGCGTACACGAATTGGGGAGACACTACTTTCGGTGTGATTCGATGCCGACGAGGACCAGATCACGAAGGTGTCCCCGGTGCCGTCGTAATTGTTGAGGGCCGTGTACTTGTTCACTGCGGCAACGGAACTATCGAACTGACGCGGGTAAAACCCGCAGGAAAGAGCGTTATGGCGGCGTCTGACTGGGCACGTGGCGTGCGCGAGAACGTTCGATTCGCATGACCAGTGCACGCAGAGTCGCAGTAGCGGTATCCGAACAGATCCGGGCCGACGAGGCATATTCCAATCTTGCGTTGCCACCCGCAATTCGTAAAGCGAAACTCGACCCGCGTGACGCAGCTCTGGCCACCGATCTCGTCTATGGTTCGCACCGGCTACAAGGACAGCTCGATGTGATCATCTGGTATTCGACCAGCAAGAGCATCAGCCAAATCGACGGCCGCGTTCTCGATATTTTGCGCCTGGGCGTTTATGAGCTTCTCATCCGTCATGCGCCATCTCATGTGGTCAACGAATGGGTCGAAATCGCCAAAAAGGTAACGCCTCGTGCATCCGGATTCATCAACGCGAACCTGCGTGCGGTCTCTCGCAAGACCCTCGATGAGTGGTTGGACATTGTGACACCAGAACTGGATGACGATGATGCAGAGATGGCGCGAACTGCGCATCCGTCGTGGATTCTCGACGCGTATCGTCAGGTCCGCGGCTCTGACATAGACGCCATCATTGATGCCAATAATGAGCCTCCTGTGCCCACACTGATTGCGTTGCCTGGCCTTGCGCGACGCCCCGCTGACGCATATCCGACACTGTATTCGCCCTATGGTTTCCGAAATCCCTTGGGTTCTCCGTCCCACTACACGGCATCATCGCAGGGAACAATTCGGGTCCAAGACGAGGGCTCGCAAATTGCTGCACTCCTGTTGACGGGTTGTTCTGAGGTTGTCCCCGGCGAGGAATGGCTTGACCTGTGTGCGGGACCCGGTGGTAAGACGGCAATTCTCGGAGCTGTTGCACTGCAGACCGGTGCCCGTGTCATGGCGAACGAAATTACCCCACATCGCGCTGACCTTGTCGTCGATGCGGTGACAGCGTCCTCGAGCGCTGTAATGGTGGTGTCCGAAGACGGCAGAACTCTTCGTGCTCATCACCAAGATGAGTTTTCCCGCGTACTCGCTGATGTTCCCTGCACCGGCCTAGGTGCGCTCCGACGTCGTGCCGAATCTCGGTGGCGAAAATTACCACGACTCTTAGACGAGCTCGTTCCTTTGCAGCGTGAGCTTCTCGCTGCAGCTATCGATATGACAGCTCCGGGTGGAGTCATCGCCTATGTGACCTGCTCACCTCACGTTGCAGAAACCACCGAGATTATCGAGTTTGTCTGCGGTCAACGAACAGATATCGAGATTATCGATACTCCCGCTGTTGCACGACGTGTTTTCCCGAACCTCGATAATGCCGAACGCGGTACCGCGGTGCAGCTGTGGCCCGACCTGCACGAAACTGATGCCATGTTTATTCAATTGATTCGACGAACACAGTAATCTGACACCGTGAGCATCAGAATTAATCCCAGCATCCTTAGCGCTGATTTCGTGAATATGGAACACGATTTGGGTTTGATTTCGAACGCAGATTTCGCCCATGTCGACGTCATGGATAACCATTTCGTTCCCAATCTCACGTTTGGCCCGCAGATGGTGTCTCGAATTCAGGCGGTATCACCGGTTCCCTTGGATGTACACCTGATGATTTCGGATCCTGATCGTTGGGCACCCGGTTACGCCGAGCTCGGTGCCGCATCGGTCACATTTCATGTCGAGGCTGCTGCTGATCCCGCAGCACTTGCGGTAAAACTGCGAGAAATTGGTGCACGTGCTGGTCTGGCACTGAAGCCTGACACTCCGTTTTCCGCGGTGTCCGAAATAGCGCACCTTTTTGACCAAATCCTCGTGATGACGGTCGAACCCGGGTTTGGTGGTCAAAAATTCCGTGCGGAACAAATGCAGAAACTTTCCGAGGTCGCACAATTCCGCAAGACTTATGGTGTCAACTTGTGGTTGCAAGTTGACGGAGGAATTGACACTGACACCATTCAGATTGCTGCAGAAAATGGCGCTGACACTTTCGTTGCGGGAAGCGCTGTCTTTGGAACGGACAACCCTGCGTTCGCCGTGGAAAATTTGCGTAAGATTGCACAGTCACACCAACATCACCACTCGGAGGAGTAACCATGGACAAGCCGATTATTGAACCCCCCATGATGGAAGAACCTACGTCGTTGGTTATTGAGGACATCGTTGTTGGCGATGGTGCCGAGGCGGTTGCCGGTGGTGTCGTAGAGGTTCACTACGTTGGTGTCGATTTCGAAACCGGTGAAGAGTTCGATTCTTCCTGGAACCGCGGACAGTCGATCGAATTCCCCTTGACCAGCTTGATTCAGGGCTGGAAGGACGGAATACCGGGAATGAAGGTCGGCGGTCGACGCACCCTGATTTGCCCTCCCGCTTTCGCTTACGGCCCCGTTGGTGGGGGACACCGCTTGTCGGGCCGCACCCTCATCTTCGTCATCGACCTTTTGGGCGCCCGCTAAACCCCTAGAATTGGGGTGTGAAGTCTTTCGAAGAACTGTTTGCCGAGCTGTCGCTCACGGCACAAACTCGTCCCGAGGGCTCGGGAACGGTTGCGGAACTGGATAAGGGCATTCATTTCATCGGCAAAAAAATTGTCGAAGAGGCTGCTGAAGTGTGGATGGCTGCCGAGTACCAGTCTGACGCTGAAACGGCAGAGGAAATCTCGCAACTTTTGTACCATCTGCAGGTTCTGCTGATTGCCAAGGGAATGACCCTTGACGACGTGTATCGAACCCTCTGACGAAAGGCACCCATGCTCCGCGTAGCCATCCCCAACAAGGGAA
>JACCDN010032787.1_pt1 | contig 14623 bp, 15 predicted proteins | sample 7441691 | NCBI WGS metagenome assembly JACCDN01 (sample SAMN15323439, study PRJNA562643) | freshwater metagenome | isolation source: river surface water | place: USA:Blue River Watershed | collected 2017-08-16
AAGAAATTCTGATGAGTGAATCTCAAGAGCGCATGATGGGCATCGTGCCAAAGAAAGACTTCAAGAAGTTCAAGGCAATCGTTGATAAGTGGGAAGTTGAGTTCTCAGTTATCGGTGAAGTAATTGCTGAAGATCGTCTTTACATCAACTGGGGTCACGAAGAAATCGTGAACGTCCCGCCACGCACCGTTGCACACGACGGCCCGGTTTACGAGCGCCCAGTTGCATTCCCTTCATACCAAGATGCACTAAACAACGACAGCGTTCACGCTCGTGGTCTTTTCCGTCAGAACGACAACGCCAGCGAGTTAGCTGCGCAGCTGGTGCAAATTGTTTCTGCACCTAACCAGGCCAGCAAGAAATACATCACAGATCAATACGACCGATACGTAGGCGGCAACACCGCACTTGCCCAGCCTGATGACTCGGGGATGATTCGCGTGAGTGAAGAATCTGGGCTGGGAATCTCTTTGGCAACAGATGCCAACGGTCGATACTGCTACCTTGACCCATATCAGGGTGCACGTCTTGCACTAGCCGAGGCTTACAGAAACGTTGCTGTTTCTGGTGCAACACCGGTTGCGGTTACCAACTGCCTAAACTTTGGATCACCTGAAAACCCAGAGGTAATGTGGCAGTTCAAGCAGGCAACCGCAGGTCTTGCCGATGGCTGTTTAGAACTTGGTATTCCAGTTACCGGTGGAAACGTTTCTTTCTACAACCAAACCGGTGACGTTGCCATTCACCCAACTCCAGTGGTTGGTGTGCTTGGTGTCATTGATGATGTTGCAAGAAGGATCCCTTCTGGTTGGCAAGACGAAGGTCACAACATCTACCTACTTGGCACCACCAAAGATGAACTAGATGGCTCTGTTTGGTCTGAGGTTGTGCACGGCCACCTGGGTGGTCGCCCACCAGTTGTTGATCTTGCTTTTGAGAAGCAGCTAGCCGAGGCACTAAATGCAGCAAGCGAGCAGGGCCTATTGGGTTCAGCGCATGATTTGTCTGAGGCTGGTTTGGCTCAGGCAGTGGTTGAGAGCGTGCTTCGTTTTAACATGGGTGCTCGCATCTGGCTTGATGAGATTCAAGAGCGCGATGGCGTTGACCGCACAGCCGCCCTGTTCTCAGAATCAACAGGTCGCGTTCTAGTTTCTGTTGGCCGTGAAGACGATGTGAAGTTTGTTGGCCTGTGTGAAGCCCGCGGTATTCCGGTGCTGCGCATTGGTGTCACCGATAACTCAGGCGAACTAGAAATTCAGGACGTTGCCACCTGGCAGCTAAATGATCTGCGCGGCGCTCATGAGGGTACTTTGGCAGAGCTTTTTAGCTAACCGGTGCTAACCGCCTTACTCTGGTTCAACAAAAATGCCCGTGAGGAAGCCGAGTACTACCTGCGGGCCGTGCTCGTGCCACCCATGAAATGTTGCGAATGCAAAAGCTAGACCTTGATGTTTGGCGGGCTGCTTACTTGGGTGAGTAGCAGTAGTTACGTCAGCTGGCAGCTACATGATCTGCTTGGTTCTCATGAAGCGACTGTGAATGCACTCTTTAGCTATGTCAGTACTTGATAATCTTTCCCCATGGGGAAACTGAATGACTTTCAAAAAAACTATGATTTTCTCAACGCCGAGAGGATCGAAAATAACTCAAATAGCTCGAGAGCTCGCGCATATTTAAATGAACATTTAGAAGCGCTAAATAAAAAATTGAGATCCGATAAAACCATTCACTTTATTGTTTCACTACGATCACAGGTTCTGGGAACTTCAAGCCAACCGTACCCAACTGATGCAAATTTGCCCACTTTTGATTTCGCAAATGCCAAATTGACTGCAGAAATTAGAATTGCATGGTTCGCACATGAGCTTCGTGATGCTAACCAAGTGGCTTTTAACAACTTGGTAGACAGGATGATTGAAAAACTCAGCATCGATGAGATCATCAAGTCAAACGACGGAGTCTTGAAGAAATCTGAGCAGGCTCTTTTAGATTACTGCAAGGATGAGCTCGAGCAGGTTCGCATATCACGGAAAAATGTTGAGCAACTTGAGATTGAAGCACGGAAGATTCGAGATTCCTTGGATTCGATTAAGTCAAAACTCGAAGATGAAAAGAAATCTTGGAAATCCAACCTTGATGGTCGAATTCGTAATCTTGAGGAGTCAAATATAATCAGCACTCCAATCGCCGATCTTGAGGAACTTTACGAGAAATCAGAATTTCAAGAAAAGTTTGGCTTCTTTTACCAATTCCTATCCGAGGATGAAGCTCGCTGGCTTTTAGTGATGACGTATTTAGCATTATCTAATTTTTCAGAACAAAGAAAGATAAATTGCCGTCACTGCTATTCCAGGGAAGCTCAAGCGTTAGATAGCCTTCGCCATCTGGCTGACCGTCACTGTCACTGGAGTTGGAAATTCACGAAGGATCTTATAGGAAAGCATGAAGCAAAAGTTAAGTCAGTTCTCAAAGTCGAAAGCGATGACATTTGGTTGCACCTTGGAATGACCAGGTTCGATGCAGAATTTCTCTTACTTGAACTAATTCGAAGTGAAGTCCTAGAAAGTTAGGCCAGCGAAACCATTTGAAGTAAGTGCCAAAATTTGTCCTTCAGCTCCCCTACAAGAACTGTTCCTCGTAGGCGTTCAAGGCAGCAGAAGTAATTTCAAAGTCAGCGTCTTCTCCCTCGAGCTTAGTTAAAGTCACCGAATCTTTACCTATTCGGAGTAAATCCGAGTAAGTATATGGTGCTTCTTTAGCCAATCTCTTCTCAGCTTCGCGCATCGATCCATCAATGGTTGAAAATAACCACTCGCATAAATCAGTGTTGGGGTCCGACATGAGAGCCTTGCCATCCTGCTGGCAAATTTTTGCAAAAATTACATTGCCATTCGGCAATCGGAGTTTAAATTTAGTGTCTCGTGGCGGAAAAAAATCAGGATATTCCCGGCGAACTGCAATTGGCACGGGAATGTAAGCCTCTCCGAAGCTCCTAGGTCGGCCCCTAGCATTCCATTGGTTTATTCCAGACCTTGGAGGGACGAATCTGCTTTCACTTCTTGAGCTGTAGAGAGGCAATATAACGGCCTGTGCAACTTCTGTAGATTGCACCGTATCGGTAAACAACGGAAAGTTAAAGCTGCCGTCAACCACTTTTTTTAATAGATCTGAAATTATTGGGATACTAAAAACTTCCGAATTGAAGCCTTTCGAGATTTCAAACCGTTTATAGAGCACATTTTTAGAAACGTTATAGGAATAACAAGATAAATCATCTCGAAAATAGACGTGACCAAAACTATTTGAATCAAACCTAGCCGTTTCTCTTCCCGTCGCATCGGTGGGCGTAATCCTAGAAACATTCACAGTGCCATATTCTTCCTCGTGGAAAAATGCTCCTCCGGCGATTCTTATAAGACAGTGGTAATAAGAGTTTTCCGGATCTATGCCATACTCTGCTGCGTCCGACGCTATACGCAAATTTCTTAATTCCGCGATGGAGTATGCGAGTTCCTCCTTGGATTTGTTCAGCAGAACGCCAGAGGCGGCAATCTTTGTGAATTCCGCAACTTTTTCTGTATTAGTTGTTTTTTTTGAATCCGATCGGAAGGTCTTAACGCCAACACCCCTATTGCCTAGTTGGCTTGCGTCAAATGATGAATCGTGTCTTGCTAAATCTTTTGAGCCTGTAGCAAAGCAGAATAACTTTTCTACCAAACGAGGGTGGATTAGAGGAACGTCGCTTTCTGAGTAAAGGGATGACATAGCTCCTGTAAATTGAACAATTTTTTTATATGCCTGCTCATCTAGTCCTGAAATGGATTGCACAGTACCCCTTGTCGAAATTGCATGAACTTTAATCGGAAGCAGCGTGGCACCTTAAAGTGTCCTACCTTTAAGTTAAAGTTTATGTATGTCAATTATCTCCCCTAAGGTTGCCGGTTTGTTTGCTGGCATTGGCGGGATCGAACTGGGTTTCCAGGATGCCGGGTTTACTGTAATTTCGGCTAATGAGATAGACGAGTTTGCTGGAGAGACCTACCGACACAATCACAAACACAAACTAATTCTCAAAGATATCGCCCATCTTGAGGGCAAGGAGCTGAGCCAAGACATCCATGGCAAAACACATAAAATTAATGTTCTGACAGGTGGTTTTCCATGTCAGCCGTTCTCCGTCGCTGGGCACAGAAAAGGATTTGATGATGCACGCGGTAATGTGTTCTGGGAAATTCATCGACTAATCAGCGAACTAGGCCCCGACGTGGTTCTGCTTGAAAATGTTAAGAATTTGGTGGGTCACGATTCAGGACGTACTTTTGCAACAATTCAGGGTGCCCTGGAAGGAAAAGTTCCGGACCCAAATGGGAATTTCATTCGAAACAAGTACTTTGTGAAGACAGCCATCCTAAATTCAAAGGATTTTGGTATCCCTCAAAATCGGGAACGTATCTACATCGTTGCCTTTAAGAGTAAGCAGGCCTTTGAAAAGTTTAGATTTCCTGCAGTAGGGTTGGTCCCCCCGGGCAGGCTTTCGGACTTTATTGACTTTAATAAGCGCGTTCCTGAAAAGTACTACTACCGCGAAGACAAACTGATTTTCCCTGAACTAGAGAAAGCAATAACCGGTCGGAATACCGTGTACCAGTGGCGCAGGCAATATGTCCGAGAAAATAAATCCAATTTGTGCCCAACTCTCACAGCAAATATGGGAATGGGTGGGCATAATGTGCCACTAATCTTTTCGAAACACGGAATAAGAAAACTTACACCTAATGAATGTTTTCGCTTGATGGGTATCGACAATCCTGTCTTCCCAGACGGGATGGCAGATAGCCGCCTTTACAAACAGGCTGGAAACGCCGTCGTTGTGCCAGTCGTGAAGGCTATTGCCCGAAAAATAATGGAAGCATTGGATTAGAAAGCCGTCACAGACAAAACGTTCTGTGATTACAACATCAAAATATTTAAGCTGGGGGCTAATGATTGATTCGATATCTACCGCGATAGAAGTCGCGCAACGTCCAGGAAAGGTATTTTTAGTCTTAGTTGAGGTCAATTCTCCAACTAGCTTTTACCAAATCATCACCGTTCCATCGTCACGGATTAGGAATCGACTGAACAAATACCTTCCGAACGCAAGAACTGCACGGCACATCGGCGACAACACGGAGATTCTTGGAAGGATTCATCTTCTTGGTTTCCAAGATAAAAGTGAATTCAACAACGCCAAGACGCTATTCAGAAAAATCATTGGCCCTGAAAATCAACCAATGCTAAATGCAAAAATTAGTTCGGTAAAGCCAAAAGAAACGACTTCAATCCCCTTTACCCACACGATAGCGGAAGGGTTGAATGAGATTTATCTGGATGGCGATCCCGTTAGCTCGATTCATGAACTACTAAAAGTGGTTTCGAAATTAGAGATCAAGGACTGGCTGGGTCAGTAGTGTCAAATCACCACGATAAATCAAGTGCCATTCTGCCCCTGTACTCCATGAAAAATCAGATCAAGTACTTGCCTGAAAAATCAGGCCTGAATCAATGGAACGCTGGAGGGAGGAAAAGAAATCCAGGTGAATCCTACATTCCTGTGCCTAGGGTCGTTCATGCCCTACGCCCTGATCTGTTTCCAAAAAGGGATGCATCTTTCGAACTAGTCCTACCTAATGATCAAACAGTTTTGGCCAAATTGTGCCAAGTTGGCTCAAAAGCACTCATGAGTTCACCAAATGACCGGTTGAATTTTTGGCTTTACCAATTGATCGATGGTTCACTCAGCAATTACATTTCAAGATTTAGCAGTAATTCTCCATACAGATATGAAGAAATATCGGAGCTTGGTTTTGACTCCTTGAAATTCCAGGCTACTGATTCGAAATTTAGTCTTTCAATTGCACCGTTGGGGGCTTTTGAAGAGTGGGTCCATCAAAATCAATCATCAAATTGGTTGCCTCTACAATAACTTTTGCGATGCTCCAAGTAATTTTCCCATTTTGATCGACAGGAAAATTTTCTTTTAAGTACTCCCAGTCTACAAATCCTTCAAAACTGGCATTGCCTTCTGAGATACGCATGCAAGCTACTTTCCAGTTCCCTGCTTTTTTTGACGTTTCAAATTCGTTCCTCGACAGGAAGAACTCGAAATAGCCCTTGTTTGGCCTTGATGTAGTCTTTACCTCGTACATGCTGGCAGGTCTCCCAGCAATCTCGTGCAGAACGTCATAGCCAAGAGAGTCATCAAAAAGGGATACGTGTTTAATTTCATCATCGGGACCTTGCTTTAGTCGAAGATGTTCGACAAACGCTAACTCTCCTCGAAGTCCAATTTCCTTAAGCACTGAATAGTCAAATTTTTCCTTCCATTCGGAATGCGGTATGAATTCAGGTGCCAGGTTGAAAGCTTTCTCGAAGCCCTTAGCCGCCGCTTGGATTACCCATTCCGGGGCAGATGTCTTCACCAGAAGAAAGCGGTCATCCCTGATTTGGAGGCATCCCGTCTGAACTAGAAAATCAATGGTTCTTAGTCGATCTTCGTGGTTTGCGCCAATTGATAATGTCCTTAAAAGCGAATCTTGAAGGTAGTTAGCGACTGAAATTTCTAATTTAGAGGCCTTAACAATCTCGTCGACCATGTCTATGAATTGCTTGGATACATCCATTTGACTACTCGCCCAGATGTTTTAGGAGGTCATCCAAATCGCTTTGATCCAGACCTAAAAGATCCTCTAAGTCTTGTGATTCATCCGAACCTGGAAGACTTACTCTGACAAGCCCATCATCATTGAGCATTTCCGACAACGTTGTGATCTTTTTGGCAAGCCTCTCGCCAATTCGGACATCAATTGTCTGCTCAGTCTCTAGAAGGTACACGTTTGTCTCTTGATCATGCTTTAAGCCCAACCTATGGATGCGATCGAGAGCCTGTAAATACTGTGCGGCGTTATAAGTGCGATCTACGAAAATTGCCTCGTGTGCGGTTTTGTGCAGAGAAACGCCTTCCCCAAGAGTTTGAGGATTTGTAATTAGTACTGCACAGGATGGGTCGAGCCGGAACCTTTCAAGCTCGCTTTTTCGGTCCTCGCTCGATATTGCTCCATGAATTACGGCGGGATTAAATACTTTTAGATACCTTCTGAGCAATTCAATATTTCCAACAAATGAGCTCCATACTAAGGTTTTTTTATTTTGTGAGGCAGCTTGATCTATGTACCTTGTAACCCATTCAAACTTGGGTGGGATCTCATAGTTTAAATAATCTCGAATAGCATGCATTAAGTCAGACTCTTCCAACTCCTTAGGTGGCCAACCTAAAGAATTTAATAGTTCATCTCGTGACTTTTCTGCAATTAGCGCTGGGTTAGTTGAAGCAGCAATCATACTCATAACAGCGCGTCCTTTGCGAGCAAGAGTAATTTGATCCTGGCTGCTTACGCCCAGAAGCCCAAAGTATCTTTTTGTAAGAGCTCCATATATTTGCTTTTGGTATTCTCCTTTTTCCATCACAACTCGGTGAATGTTGATCGCAGGAAGGCCAAGCTGCCCTTTTGTCGTTCTAACGAAAAGCCCCCCCGCTTTTAGATTCGCCAGACGGTCATCATCAAGCCTGTGCCTAGAAATACTCCGCCATGAAAGTGAAAATAGATTCCTGAGGTCTTCATAGCTCTGAGGCATTGGTGTTCCAGAGAGTAGATCTACTCTTTTTGCGTAGGCCGCCAGCTCAACGCAGGCACGCCAGCGAATTCCTCTTGCCCCGCTCTTGACTCTATGAGCTTCATCGATCACGAGGACAGTGCCCCCGGGCTGAGCCGTCCAAGCAACTAGCTCTTTGCGCCGTTTTATGTTTTCAAGCTTTTCAAAATTTACGACTAGTATTTCAGTCTGACCATGAACAAGTCCCTTATCGTAGACAGCTGAAAATTGATTAGAACCAAACATTTCGTCTGGCTCTTCAAGCCAAGCCTCAAATGACGACTTGGGGCAAACAACAAGCATGCGTTTGACTTCACCCAATTCTTTCAGAACGGAAAAAAGCGCCAATTGAGTTGCTGTCTTCCCCGCTCCTGGGACACTGAAATTAGCACCATTTGGAGACCTCAACATGGAGGCGACATTTACTTTCTGGGCCTCAGTCAAAGGACGAATAAATTTTATGCGCCCCAACTGCTCTTCAATTGATGACGAATCGACGTAGTCAGACCTTGACAAGTAATCAAAGTGGGCTATCTGTTTTTCGGCCTCATCTATAGCTGAAGCAAGGCTTGCACCAACCGTAAGTTCCCTACCTAAGTCGATCCAGTAGCTTTGGAACCATGTTCGCTTAGTTATGAATTCACCCATAGGAACAAGGATGAGATCCCCTGAATCAGACTCAAGCGCAAATGATCCCCAGAAGTAGCGAACTTCTTGCCATTGCTCATTGTTGGCGTCACCCCTCCAACTTATAGAGACAAGGCCACCATTGGCGTCAATTGTTAGCAAATTTTGAATCACTTTAAGTCGAATTTTTTAGCCTGATCGGAAATTTTTGCCAGTACAGCGCTGACTTTCTCCAACTCAACTGCAAATTCTGTGAAATCGAAAGATTCGTCCTTAGCTAAACCACTCAATTTGCCACTTATGTCTTCGAACTTGATTCTAGCTTCGCGAAAATGCTTAATTGGATCAGTCAGGATTTGGTTCAGTCGCTTTTCGTTAATTTTGTTCTCAGCCGCTAGTTGCATTTCGAGACCAAGCTCGTGCTCTGGGCCATTAACTATTGGTTGTTCTTGACCAGATGCGTCGAAAGCAACGTTTATAAGGCGTTTAGTCATGTCCTTCGCTAGTGCGACATCGGAAGACGAGCCGAAAAGACCATTAGCTGAAGTCTGGGCAAGAGTTTCGGTCGCTAGGAATTCATTTTTAGGAATTCGAGGCTGTACCTCCTCATCCAAAAATTTTTCATCTATAGTCCTAACCTGGTCCTTTGTTAAGCCAAACACCATGCCCTGGATCCTATGCCATTTAAGCTTTTCAGCTCCCTGGAAGTCAGTTAGTTTAAGCTTCTCATAGGCTTCATCGAGGTTGACAAGCATTTCACTTTTGCCGTCGAAAAAGGAGAAGGGCAGCATACCGCCGGCATGAAGGTGCCGAATCTCCTTGATCAATCGGAGAATTCTATTTTTCTGTTCAACTTTTTTTCTAGAAGCTGCACCTGGTCGCCAACCAAGTTTCCGGGCTATTCCGTCTAAGTCAGCTCCAGGCAAAGATTGCAACTTATCTATAAGTAGGAGTTCATTTGTGAAAGTGTAATCCTGCTGAATGAGCCGTACCATTTGAAGTTCAACCTGCAGGTTTAGAACATCTTCACCTGAAATTGATGGTGGGAGAAGGCCCACAAGTAGCCCAGGATGTGCCAGTTCCCTCAAGGCGACGGTTCTCGTATTTCCATTTACAAGTAACCCTTCACGAGTTACTAGCCCCGGCTCTCGTTGATTCAATTCAGAAAGCTGAGCTTTTAAGGCCTTGAATTCATCTGTTGAAGAAAGTAATTTAGCCAGTAGGTCCTGGGATCCAGGAGTTAGTGGCGAACTGAAGACTACGTCACGATCTGGATGATCTTCGAGTTGAGCTGCAAGACGATAATTATCGTGATTTAGCAATGGCACGTTTGGGCTAATGGTAATCACGGGAATTACGCGTGGTTGGCCGTGATACTGGACTGTCATTGTCACTCTGTGTTCCGGTGGCAAGGCCTCCCATTCGCTTAGAGCGAGCTCTATGGCCTTTTTTCGCGCTTCAAGTTCCATGGAATTTCCCCTCATCTTCCCTGTCGAATAACTCTACCTAAGACTTATAGTTGGTTCTTGCCAAGCCTCCAAGTTGTACTTTTGGGTGCGCCGTCACTTGGAGAGTGAATTATTGAAAGTCTGGCGTTTACTGAAAGGTCGTCCAAATTGACGGCCTCTAACAGCGGTATCGACGCTTCATATAGTTCCCTGGCTTCAAAAGATTTACCGATCTTGTCGAGTGCCTTGGCCTTGTAATACATAGCCTTGGCGGAAGAGCGGTTCTTCGTAATTTCATCATTATCGGCTACAACCGAATCCAAAATGCTTATCGCTAACTCTTCATTTCCAAGTTCAACCTGGATTTGTGCAAATTCGATTAGGGTCTCGCGTTCAGCCATTGAATCGCTAGTGAATTTGGCAAGAATGAGCGCTTCTTCTGCGAATTGAAGTGCTAATTGTGGGTGGCCGATTATACGTTCAACCCCGGCAAGTCTGTATTTTACGTATGGCATTTTGTCTGTGCGCTGTGTTTTTTCAAGCACAGGGACAGCAAGCTTGAAATAGTTACTGCTTTGATCATAACGGCGAGAAATGTAGTGCAGGTTTGCAAGATCAATGTAGGCCTGCCCTAAATAATATTCATTATCGCTCTCTTTGAAAGCGTCAATCGCTTTTAGGTACTCGATTTCTTGGAGTTCCGGTCTCTCGATTGTGCGGTAGCAATCGGCCAGATGCCAATGCATAAAAGCGCGTTCACTTGCCGGTTCTAAAGTTTCGGCGTATTCAAGCGCCTTTAGTTCAGACTCAATAGCTTCTTCATCACGCTTGACATCGTGAAGTGCCATGCTCTGTAGGTGAAGTGCATCGATCCACAGGCTCTCGCCCGGACGCTCCGCGAGAAGTTCAATTAATGTTCCGGATACGGCTACGGACTCGTCAAATTGCCTATTGCTCCAGAGGAAAAAGGCAAGGTCGAACATGTGGCGTTCGCGAAGTGGGTTCTGTAGATCGGCGGATTTAGACCATAGCTTGTTAAGTTTTTTGGTATCTAGAATCGTCATTCTTGTGGCTCCCTCTGCCTAGTGACTTATCCCCCCGGAAAGATAAATATAGATTGGGCCTCTGACAATTTGCGATGTGGGTGCGCGATGTTTGTCCATCGCTTTCGTTATAGTTGTTGAAGCATCAAGAGTTCAGCACTAAGCCTTCCGGCTAGCTGAACGGCAACCCTCCCATCGGTGGGTGCCCCCGGAAGAAGATGCGGCCAATACCAACAGGTATTCGCAAGATGGGGTTTCGACCCCGAACCTATCGGGGTCATTTTTATGCCCCGGAAAGGGGCATCATGCCTAGATACGACGACGATGTAAGAAATGCCAAGAAGACAGTTGAGCGATTCGAGAGGCAATACGAACGCAGGGCAAAAGAGGCTGAGGCCTGCCAAGACAAGCAGACTAAAGGTAACTTACTCTTTGGAAACTGGATGATCAGCAGACGAATTGGGAGATTCAACTACTTTTATGATTGCCAACTGGCTGGAAAGCATGAGCTTGCCTATGTGTTGAACGGCAAAGAGGTGTGCACCTGCGGGTTGATTGCTGAAGATGAAGGCGGTCTCGCTAGAGCGGACGGGCACTTGACTTGAAGGGTCTTCAATAGTGACAACTGAGAATTAATCGTCGTTGGTTTTTGCTCGACTTTTTATGGCAGATTTTGCTTTCTGGTGTCCGAGTTTTGCAAGTTTATGTAATTCTTCTGCATCCGCCTCAGTTTGTAAAATTCCTAACTTAAAGGCGCACTTTGGGCAAAGGAGAGCGACCACCAGGTCTGATTCATGGTCTATCTCTGCATCTTCACCTCGAAAAACACGTTTGCATTTATCGCACATGAAAAGAATTGCTTCATAGTCCTGCCAGAGACTGTACAACTCAGCACGCTTCTGCCTCTCTTTTTCCCAAAAGATTGCACTATTTGCTGCCAGCTGCTCGGCCTCTTCCATGTTCGGAAACATTGGATCTAGAGAGCTCATCTGAATCCCCTCTGTAAGAGCGGGAAGGGGAATTGCCCTTACATCTAATTATTACTCCGGGGGTCTGACAATTTCGGTGGCTCCCTAGTCTTTAGAAATGTAACCTCTACTTGCATCGTCCTGGTGGCTTGCTAGAGTTTGGATAATCAAAATTTAGGGGGCAAAAATGCGAAAGTTTGGTGGCACAGGGTACGAGTGGCGTGTTGAAGCTCAGGTTGACAAAAAAGAGCATCCCCTCTCTGGCCGTGCAGAGTTTGAGTCTTTTTGGGGCGAACAATACGAGTGGACATCTATGTTGCCGACCGCCTGGAAGTTAATCGATTCAGGTGATCTAAGAATTAAGGCACCTGAGTTAACTGACCCCTGTCAACCAAGTTGGTGGAACACTCCCCTTCATTTGATGGGCTTGGGGCTTGGGTGGACTGACATTGGTAAGGGTATCGAAGCGTGGGAGCGCACTGGTTTTCGGACCGAGGGCCAGCCATTACTAAATTTCGTTTATAACACCTGGGGTCAATCCATCACAGCGCTAGGCCTTTGGTTGCAAATCTATGGTGGGGAAGTTAGGAAACCTCTTGTTGACCTGAGAGATAGAAATTTTGTGTCAAGGAGTTCAAGTAATGTTCGGGCCAAAGAAATAGAGATGATGCGAGACGAAGTAATCGAATCTATGGAGAGTTTTGGTCATGTTGGAAAACGCTTAGCTCTTGCCGAGAAATTAATCCAATTCGAAGATGGTCAGGATATGTTTCACCTTGGCAGACACTTTGAATGCAGCGTCTGGCCCATGGAGCCTGAAGATCTAATTAGCCGAGAAATTGAAGATTTTCTTGATGACGACGTGGAATGCTACGAGATTTATCCCGAAGAATATTGGCTTGAAGCGCACCTAGAACGCTACGCCGGCTTCCACATCCAGCTCAATGCGATAGCTGCTGGACTAACTGGCGGACCAGTTTTCAACGGAAAGGAGAGCGTAAGGGTGTTCATCAAGAATTTTGGATATCTGGGTAACTTTACGCGCCATCCTGAAACCAAAAGATGGTACTTGATTAACCTCTCAGACCACGAGTTGTCAGCGGCAGAAGTTCATATGTGGGGAAACTAGAAGTAACTAGTTGCGGTTCGCTTGCAAAATCTGTGCAAAGAAAAGCCCCGGGGAAACGACGAAGAAACCCGGGGCTTTTCGCTGGTTGAAGGGACCAGTTTGTGACACTAACAAAGGAACTACAAATGACAGTGGGAGACAAAACCCACAGACCAAAGGGAGAAAAGGAAACCTTTGATCTACCTAAAGACTAAATCCACCCTCCGACATTTATCGGTGTTCATTGTCAGACCCCATTTCTAGCCTTTAGGTATGAGTAATCAATCGCACGAGCCAAGGGGTTGTTTGGCAATTTTGTTTGGATTTGGTGGCTCTGGGGCCGCTGGCAATACCGGCGCTGCTGACCCGAGTCCTAGTGAAGAGGGTAATTATCACTCTGGCCCTGGTGGCTATGAGGGTGGCGGTTATACCGGCGGCTATGCGGCTGACTACAGGGCCGAACAGGAATACTTTGACGAAGGTCACGAAGGTGAAGAACGCTAGTCATGCCTAGGTGGTGGCGCGTTGGTTTTACATCGGTGTTGGTGATGACCGTTGGTGCTCAAATGACGCACTGGGTGTTGTTAGACCCTTTTTGGGAAGGCCAGCATGAAGCAGTGGTCGCGGACTACACAGATGCATACAGTCTGAACTGGCATTGGAGCGAGAACGAAGAATGCTTGCAATTCGAGCGTTGCGTGTTTATAGAGGTAGATGAAACTCAGCTTTGTGAAGATCAGTTACAGATCGATGTCTGGCTTACTGACAAGAACGACGAGTGGGTTGCAGACGGCGAAATGATTGTGGAATCCCCGAGGCAGTCAGGGCGTGCTCAGATTGAAGTTGGTGCGAATCGCGAAGACTTTGAGTTTTTCTTAGTTGGTGACGTGTGGTGTTACTCAGGTGTACCAACAGCTGAGGCTTACCTTTAGCGCAGGTGCACCCCAAAGAATTTCTCAATGCGAGACCATGCATCTGCCGCTGCCTCCGGGTTTGGTTTTGCTCCGGTAATTCTTAGCAGAGTTCCAAACACTGGGCCACCTGCCTGGTGTGGGTTCATGAACGCGTGGCCGGTATCGGGGTATTCCTTTATATCGTGCGCAATCTCTTTTTTGGTCAGCACCTGCTGCAGAGTTTTGGTAGCACCGGCAAGCTGCTTGTCCTTTGCGCCGAAGCTACCAACAATTGCGCACGCGCCCTCAAGCGCCGCATCTACGTTCTTAGGCATCATGCCGTAATTCACAGCCGATGCGTCGTATCCGCGACTAGCCAACAACAGGGCAAAGCCGCCGCCCATGCAGAAACCAATCACACCAACTTTCTTGGTGGTGTCTGGGCGGGCAAGCAAATTGGCTTTGGCGGCTTCAACATCTGTGAAGGCTTGGCCGGCGCCATTGGTGAGGGCTTTGAAGGTTGCGGTTAGGCACTTGCGGGCGCCACCGCGGCTGAATAGATCTGGCATCAGCACCACGTATCCGGCCTGGGCCATGCGGGTGATTTGTGAGCGCATTGCGGCGTCGACCCCGAAGACCTCGTGCACCATCACGACTGCGGGCCACGGGCCCTGACCATCTGGAACGGCAATTACGCCCTTGAGCTCTGGGGTGATCTGGATGTCAGTTAGTTGCACTACTTAAGGCTACGTCTGACCAAAAGAAAAAGGCACCCCGAAGGGTGCCTTTTTCTAGACTTCCTAGTTAGTCCAGGTTGAAATAATCCTGATTCGATTATTTGCCT
>JACCDN010260241.1_pt1 | contig 14623 bp, 15 predicted proteins | sample 7441691 | NCBI WGS metagenome assembly JACCDN01 (sample SAMN15323439, study PRJNA562643) | freshwater metagenome | isolation source: river surface water | place: USA:Blue River Watershed | collected 2017-08-16
CGATGGCCGCGATGGCGAGCCCCGCGAGCCCGAGGACGACGAGGAGAATGGCCGCAAACCGCATCGGGAAGAGCGCGGTCAACGGCGCGCACCACCCAGTGCCACTGACGAAGTGAAACCGCAACCCGCCACGGTGCAAGTGATGGATGAGAAAGGCAATTTAACTGAGCGCAAGATTATGGTGGGTATTAGTAGCCGTGTGCGCGTGCAGGTGTTAGAAGGTTTAACAGAAGGCGAAAAAATTGTGTCGGGTATGAAAGTTCAAGAAAAACCCAATTCGTCTGGCCAAGGCGCTACACCGGGAGCACCGGGTATGGGTGGTCCGGGTGGTGGCGGTGCACGTCAAATGCGCTAGGGCGCAATTGTGTAGCAAGAAATTGACAATCTTTTAACGTTTTATTTTGTGTTGAACATTTATGGCTGACAAGCAACCGCTTATAAAATTAACTGGCGTGACCAAAACCTTTCAAAACGGGGATTTGTCCACGCGAGTTTTACATGGCATTGATGTGGAAATTTATCCCGGCGAATTCGTTGCCATCATTGGCCAATCGGGATCGGGCAAATCCACGCTAATGAATATTCTCGGCTGCTTGGATAAGCCCAGCGAAGGTGAATATTATTTTGCAGGAAAAAATGTTTCGAGTTTTGATGCGGATGAACTAGCACAACTGCGTCGCGAGGCCTTTGGTTTTGTATTTCAAAGTTACAATTTATTAGCAGGTTCAACCGCCTGTGAAAATGTTGAAATGCCTGCGACCTATTCAGGTATGTTGCCAGAAGAGCGTCGTGAGCGCGCATCAGAATTATTAAGTTCATTGGGATTGGGCGCGCGTTTAGATCATCGCCCCAATCAGTTGTCTGGCGGTCAACAGCAACGTGTGTCGATTGCGCGCGCTCTGATGAATGGTGGCCAAATTATTTTGGCTGACGAGCCTACCGGCGCCTTGGATAGTAATAGCGGCAAAGAAGTTATGAAGCTGCTGAAAAATCTATCTGAGCAGGGGCACACGATTATTTTAATTACGCATGATTTGCATGTCGCCAATCACGCGCATCGTCTAATTGAAATTAAAGATGGTTTAATTGTTGCGGACCCAGGCCCCAGCAAAGTTGATCAGGTGCCTATTCTTGAACCGAAATTGCACGGTGAGCCTAACTTATCAACTGAAATTGCAGAGGGTGCGAAAACGGCGTTTCGTTCTTTGCGAAGCAATGTTTTTCGGACGGTACTAACGCTCTTGGGAATTGTTATTGGTGTCGGGTCAGTAATAACCATGTTGGCGATTGGCGACGGCGCTAAAAAAGCGGTAGTGGATAGTATTAGCGCCATGGGCAGTAATCTATTGATTGTGCGGCCCGGTGGGCCAGAGCAACGCCGCGCGTGGGAAATTCGAACACTCGTGCCGGAAGATGTTAAAGCGATTAACGAGTTGCCGCATGTGGCTGCCGCGTTGCCTGAGCTTACGGGCAGTTACACGCTGCGTTATGGCAATGTGGATGTCAGCACGGATATTAATGCGACAGGCTTCAAGTATCCCACAGTGCGTAAATGGGATGTGGCATCGGGAACCTTTTTCACCGAAGAAGATGAAAATACTTACGCAACCGTAGCGGTCTTGGGTACAACGGTTAAAAAGAAAATGTTTGGCGATGAAGACCCGCTCGGTAAATATATTATTGTGAATAATGTGTTGTTCCAAGTTATTGGTGTTATGGCGGAACGCGGTGCAGATGCGGGCGGGCAGGATCAAGATGATAAAGTGATGGTGCCTTACACCACGGGTAGCTTGCGAATTTTTGGTCGTCGCTTTCTGCGAAATGTAACCATCTCAGTTACCGATGAATCTCACATGCAAGATGTACAAACCTCGGTGTCGTCCTTGTTACTTGAACGCCACGGCACAGAAGATTTCACCATTCGCAATATGGCATCGCTAATTGACACCTTATCTGCAACGCAAAACACCATGACGATTTTGTTGGGTTCTATTGCGGCAATTTCGTTATTGGTTGGCGGTATTGGTGTTATGAATATTATGTTGGTAAGCGTTACTGAGCGCACGCGTGAAATTGGTGTGCGCATGGCAACCGGGGCGCGAACGCGAAATATCATGCAGCAATTTTTAATTGAAGCGCTAGCCGTTTCTGCATTGGGAGGAATCATTGGCGTTATCTTAGGTTTGTTATGTGCCGCGCTAGTTGGGCGGTTTGGTATGCCAATTGATTACTCCATGGGGCCCGTGGTGCTTGCCTTTAGTTGTGCATTTTTAACTGGATTGATTTTTGGCTTTTTACCAGCGCGCAAAGCCGCGCGGTTAAATCCCGTTACCGCGTTAGCGTCGGAGTAATCTTGTGAATCGTAATAACCTCGTGAAATTTAAACAGTCGTTGCACTTGAACTTGTCGATCATAGTCTGTGCAAGCTTGGTGGCTTGTTCCTCTATGAACACCGTTCCTGAAACAAAAATCGAGTTTGCTCCGGTTTGGGAATACGCCCCCCAGGCAGAAGGCGCGGTCAATATTGAGAAAGACTGGTGGCGAGCATTTGAATCTGCCCAGCTTACGCAGTTGGTAGAAAACGCGCAGCAAAAAAATCCTGATCTAGTGATTGCAGCAGAACGTGTAAAACAAGCGGAATTGCAAATGAAAATTGCCAATTCCAGCTTGTTTCCATCGTTGGGTTTAAGTGCTTCCACAAGAGAGAGTAAAAGTAAACCTGACGGCGGTGATTGGGCAAGATCAGACTCAAGTAGCGCAGGGTTATCGGCAAGTTACGAAGTTGATTTGTGGGGCGGCGAGATGGCTAACCGCTCTGTGTCTAAAGCGAGCTATAAGTCGACAGAATTTTCCAACGAAGCTACGCGCTTGAGTATTTCTGCCGGTGTGGCATCTGCCTGGTTTAACTATTTGGCACTACAAGAACGTATTGCAACGACTCAGAAAAATATTGAGATCGCAGAGCGCATTCAGAAAATTGTAGATTCACTTTATCGGAATGGTATTGCAAGTGCTGCCGATGTTGCCGTGCAAAGAACCAATTTGTTCTCGCAACAAAATGCACTCTTGCCTTTGCAATTACAGTTAGATCAAACACGCGCGGCCATCGCTTTGTTGCAAGGCCAGATTCCACAGGGCTATCAACTTGCCAGCGAAAAAATTATTGATTTAAAAATTCCGACTATTGTGGCGGGTATACCCGCGAATGTAATCACTCGTCGCCCTGATGTGGCTAGTTCAGAGGCTCAATTGCAAGCATCGTCTGCAAATGTTTACGCGGCGCGCACGGCTCTGCTACCTAGTATTCAATTGGGTGCGAATATGGGTAGTTCTGCCAGTGAATTGTTTAGGTTAAACCCCGCTACGCAATCGGCTGGGTGGAGTTTAAGTCTTGCGCAAAATTTATTTGCAAGTGGCCGATACGTCAATCAAGTGCGCGTGAGCGAATCTCGCCGGGTTGAATTATTGGAGCAATATCGCAAAGTTATTTTAACGGCTTTACAAGAAGTGGATGATGCGCTCAATCGCGTTAATGTGACTCAGCAGCAAGAGATCAATCAGCAAAATATCCTTGAGCAAGCGGCACGCAGCTTGAAGTTAAATGAAGTACGTTATCGCGAAGGCGGAATTGATTTGCAAGGTTTGTTGGATTCGCAACGCAGTTTTTTCCAAGCACAAGATTCACTTGCGCAGCAACGTCTTGCACGGTTAAAGGCGGCGGTCGACTTGTATAAAGCCCTTGGCGGTGGTTGGCAGAAAGAATAATTGTTTTTAGTCTTAAAAAGCCCGGAATAAAGAAATTTACTCCGGGCTTTTTTGTGTCTGCTTGATTGTTGATTTGATCTTTAATGGTGCGCCAATCGGCTTGATGCACCAAGCTCTGCTTATTTTTTTAGTGCTAATCGTAATTCTCAGGCGTGTACGGCAATTTTTTCTGGCACTTTTTATGCAGCTATCCTGTAGTGACATAGGCGAGAGGCATATGCTTTCAATTTATTCTTATTTTGTACAGATAAAGCCGGGTAGGTTGGTGCTTTGGTGTTATCTAATTTGGTACTTGGTTACGCTCTATTTTCACTTTGATCCATCGCCAACATTGTGGATCAATTCGGTGGGAATTAGTGTGGTGATTGGTACTGCATTGATGCTAAGTGTTTCCGCAAATGTGACTGATTATTGGCAAACCTTTCGATTGTATTGGATGCCCTTTGCGGTATCCAGCTTTGCGGCCTTAATTAAAAACAAACATTATTTTGTGATTTTTTCATCAGATGTTCGTGAGGTTTTAATTGCGCTAGGATGTTGTGGTTTGTTTTTGGCGATAGTCGCCATCGTGAAATGGAGCTACACGAATAGGGAGTGGGTGGAAAACAAGTAATTGGAAAAAGTTTGAGCCCGAAGGATGCAGAGGGAATTGAGTAGCAGGAATCTTCTAGCAGGACCGCTTGTACCCCCCTAACTACGGTTAGGGGGTTTAGATAGCGGAATTAATCTATCTAAAAGCAATTAATGCAGCAGTGACTGCAACGTTCAAACTTTCCACACCGTTATTCATGGGAATGCGTACACTTTCATTGCAGAGTTGCGATACCTCTTTGGATACGCCTTCAGTTTCGTTGCCTAGTACATAAATACAGGCTTGCTCTGGCGTAAATTCTTTTAAGGTAGATTTTGCGTGAGAGGATAGTGAGCAAATCACAGCGCCTTCGGTTTTAAAATCTTTTAAGGCTGCCGCTAAATTTTTGCAGCGCAAAATGGGCGCACGAAATACTGTGCCAGCGCTCGCTTTAATCACTAAAGGATCAATTTGCGCACTGCCTTGTTGAGGCAATAAAATACCATCAATATTCCCCGCACATGCGGAGCGAATAATCATACCGAGATTCTGCGGGTTGCTCACCCCATCCAGTGCTAGCAAGGTAAATTTTTTGCCCGTATTTTTAGCGATAAAGTTATCGTAAGTTTGGAAGCCGCGGCAAATTAAATCAGCCGCTACGCCTTGATCTTGGCTGGAGTTTTTTGAAATGCGCGAAAGCTCTGCACGGTTGTGATACAAAATTTCTGCGCCCTTGGCTTTGGCGAGTTTAATAATATCATCCAAAATTGCTGCAGATTTGTTGCTTTCTGCTAGGTGCAGGCGATGAATGTTCGTCGCCTTATCTTGCAGGGCTTCAAGCACGGGCTTGCGACCATAGACTGTTAGAAGGCCATCAAAAAATTTCTTTTTTTCTAAATAGGCTTGGCTATCGCCACGTTCTTTATGAGTGTCGCGTTCTTTGCTCATGCTGAATTCTTTCTAAGTGGGTATTTATCTGTGTTAATGAGCAACGCAAAGTTGTTTGTAGGCACGCACAGCTTTGTCTAAGCCCATTGCAATAGCGTCAACTGTTAATGCGTGACCAATAGAGACTTCGAGTAACTGCGGTACAGTACGAAAGCGAGCGAGGTTATCTAAATTCAAATCGTGTCCTGCATTTAAACCCAAACCAATTTTTGCTGCGTGTTCGGCGGCTGAATAATAGCGTTTGAATAATTGCTCAAAGCTTGCATCTTGGTATTTGTATGCTTCGGCATAGGGGCCGGTATAAAGCTCGATACGGTCGGCGCCTAATTGCTTGGCTAATTCAATTTGTTCGATATCTGGATCCATAAATAAACTGGTACGTACACCGGCTTCTTTAAGTTGTGCCAAAATAGGTTTTAGACGTTCCCCCGACTTTTTTAAATCAAACCCGTGGTCAGACGTGAGTTGATCATTGCTGTCGGGCACGAGCGTGCACTGTTCGGGTTTCGTATCCAGCACCAGTTTTATAAAGCCGGGGAAATCGCCAATTTTTTCCGCGAATGGGTTTCCCTCAATATTAAATTCTGCGCTGTGATTATCCTTTAGCAGCTCTGCTAAATCATAAACATCGTGCGGGCGAATATGGCGCTGATCGGGGCGCGGGTGCACGGTTAAACCGTCTGCGCCAGCGGCCAAACACACTTGGCCGTGTGCAACTACATCTGGGTAGTTGCCTTCACGGGAGTTTCGAATCAACGCAATTTTATTTAAATTCACACTCAGTGCGGTTGTTGTGCTCACGCTATTAGTTCCACTCTGAATAACACTGTTAATTCCATTCGGAGCGACGTTTGCGCTTACCGAATAATTGCAAAACGAATGACAGTATTACGCCCGCTAAAATTAATACGCCGCCATAAATACGCTGTTTGTAAGTATCGCTGCGCTTTAGTTGATCATTTTCAGCTTTTAGCACATCGCGCTCGGTTTGTAGTATTTGGTTAATGCGATTCATGTTTTGATTCTCCTGCTCAAGATTAATATCTGAGGTTGGAGATTTACGAATTTCTTCAAGCTCTTTGCTAAGGCTTTGAGCTGCCGCTTGTGCGCTAGCCAATTCATTTTTGAGCGATATATTTTGCTTCTGTAACTCAACCATATCGGTTGGGCCAGATGTTAATGCGGCGAGCTTCATGGATGCAGTGGGCTCAGCGGTTAAATTCTGACTGCGCATCCAGCCCTCAATGCCTTCACTCGTCGCAACGCGCGACCATTTGTTTTTGTTGGCATCTTCCTCTTCGCTCAAAAACTTCAAGCGCGTACCTGTGGGTAAACCACTTTTAATAATGGTTGCTTGGTTGTCTTTATCTGCGCGCAGCGGAATATAGATGATGTCGGTAACGAATCTATCTTCAGCGAAGCTAGAGGTGGAAAAAGTTATTGTGGTTGCGGCAAGGCTTATGAGTCCTGCCAATGCTATTTTTTTCATGCGAAATCCTTGAGGGAATTAAGGCAATACTTTTTTAAAGGGTTTGACTGTCACTTTGGCGTATACGCCTGCCGCTATGTAAGGGTCTGCAGCTGCCCATGCTTCTGCATCAGCCAAAGAATTAAATTCCGCGACTACTAAGCTGCCAGTGAAACCAGCATCGCCTGGGTTTTCATTGTCAATTTTTGGGTGAGGCCCCGCTAAAATTAAACGACCTTCGTTTTTTAATAATTCCAAGCGCGCCAAGTGATCGGGGCGCGCTGACTTACGTTTTTCTAAACTATCTTGAACATCTTCACTAATAATGGCGTAAAGCATAAAAAGCCTCTTAAAACTATTTGCTGGTATCGTGCATCACTTCTTCAAAGGTGAGGCCGGTCAGTAACCGAATGCTGCGGAAAATATACATTAAGGAAAGCACCATAATAATCATGGATGGTACTGCAATCACAGGGAAGCTAATCGCGTTCATTTTTCCTACTTCAATGTTAAATGCCTCTGTGCCTGCCGGGCTCATTACAATCATTTTGGCGAGGATATAATTGAGAGTGGAGGATAAGAAAAACGAAGCCGCTAATAAATAAGAACCAATGCGCAAAGTTTTTTCAAAGGCTTCGGTTTTATTGTGCTCTTTTAACGCCACTGCAATTTTTTCTACATTGAGAATAGTGTCGTTGTATATAAAGGTTTTAACGAGTGGAAAGCGTGTTTTGGTAGAGATCAACACCACTAAACCAATCAAGCCGGGAATCGCCGCTTCTTTAATCGCATAGTATTCGGTAGGTAATTTCAGTATGCCAATGCCGCCCGTGAGCAAAACACTAAAAATACCCAGTGCAGAGAAAAAGTTAATTTTGCGATTGCTAATAAAATCTTTAAGGCCATAAATAACTGGAAAAGCGAGGGCGACTACGAGACCCCATACCGGCCCTAAATATTGAGCGCCGCTTAATTTGGTTAAAATAAGTGTGGGTATAACAATATTCATCAGAATATTGATGAGCATATTTTCTTTTTTCGGTGCAGCTTTGGTTACTGGTTTGGTGCTGCCTTCCTGAGCAGTTGCTGGTTCTTTATTGGAATTATCAGCAGAAAGATTATCAGTCATCATCAGTCTCGGTCATAATGGGCAAACTAGCCCAGTGATACATTGATTCGTTATTGTTTAAGGCCATTTGTTGAGATGACCCTGTGAAATTTGATTTGCACTGCCACAGCCACTTTTCTGACGGCGTTTTAAGCCCGGAAATGCTGCTCGCTCGCGCCAAAGAACGCGAAGTTGATGTTTTGGCTCTAACCGACCACGATACCATAGCAGGGCTGTTTTTGGCACAAAAAGCCGCTGATGAATGCGGCATTACTTTAATTAATGGCATCGAATTCTCCAGTCAGTGGGGCAAGGGTGGTGTGCATATCGTTGGCTTAGGTTTTAAATTGGATTCACCCGAGCTAAATGCCGCGATTGAAGCGCAAAATTCAGCGCGCTCTGGCCGCGCTGAGCAAATTGCCGCTCGTCTTGCCAAGGCTGGTATTACTGGAACTTTGGAGGGGGCGCAGTTGTTGGCAGGTAATGCCTATGTTGGCCGGCCTCATTTTGCTCAATATTTAGTCAGTGTGGGCGCAGTTAGCAATATTAATGCGGCCTTTAAAAAATACTTGGGTACCGGCAAATCTGCTGACGTGAAATATCAGTGGCCTAATATGCAGACCATTATTGAATGGATTCACGGCGCTGGTGGCGTGGCGGTTTTGGCGCACCCCTGCAAATACGATTTAACCCGAACCAAAATGTGCGCGTTGATTAAAGATTTTGCAGCAGCTGGTGGTGATGCGTTAGAGGTGGTGAGCGGCATGCAAGCGCATCCGGTCACTGAAGATTTGGCGAAAATTGCAGCGGCCAATAATTTGGCCGCATCCTGCGGGAGCGATTTTCATCTTCCCGGACAGCCGTGGCAGGAGTTGGGTTGTTTCCCCGCTTTGCCAGAAAAGTGCCGCCCGGTATGGGAATTGCTCGGTTTTGCTGCATAGTCAATTATTTACAGATAGTTTTGATTCGAACGTTTTGAATGGAAGATAGCGAATGGCTCAGTTTTTTCAGATTCATCCAGAGAACCCCCAGCACCGTTTAATTGTGCAGGCTGCGGATATTATTCGCAAAGGCGGCATAGTGGTTTACCCCACGGATTCCGCTTACGCCTTAGGTTGTCATATTGGTGATAAGGATGCGCTTGATCGCATTCGCACCATGCGTCAGCTCGACAAACACCATAATTTTACGCTTATGTGTCGCGACCTTTCAGAGTTGGCGACCTACGCCCGCGTAGATAACGCTGTCTATCGTCTTATCAAAAACCACACTCCCGGTGCTTACACTTTTATTTTGGAAGCAACAGCAGAAGTACCGCGTCGATTAATGCACCCAAAACGTAAAACCATAGGTCTGCGTGTTCCCGATAATCCAATTGCTCTCGCGCTCTTGGCAGAGCTGGGCGAACCCATTATGACCAGTAGCTTATTGATGCCGGGTGAGGAATACCCTATGACTGATCCTTATGACATGCGTGGCCCTTTGGAGCATGCGGTGGATTTGATTATAGATGGCGGTTACTGCGGTTTGGAGCCAACCACGGTAGTTGATTTAACTGGAGACGCGCCAGAGTTAATCCGCCAAGGTAAGGGTGATTTTTCACCTTTTGTTTAAGAATTTGGCTTACCCTTAAACGAAAAAACCAGCACTTAGGCTGGTTTTTTCGTTTAGAGCAGGCGGTTACACCTTCTTCACAAACTCTGATTTCAGCTTCATAGCGCCAAAACCGTCTATTTTGCAGTCGATATCATGATCGCCATCCACTAAGCGGATATTTTTCACCTTGGTGCCGACTTTAACTGAGGATGATGTACCTTTTACTTTCAAATCTTTGATCACAGTGACTGTATCGCCATCTTGCAGGATATTACCGTTGGCATCTTTAAAGATTTTAGTGGTTTCGCCTGCTGCCGTTTCACCGGCAGACCATTCGTGGGCGCATTCTGGGCAAATCAGGAGTTCGCCATCTTCGTAAGTGAATTCAGAATTGCATTTGGGGCAGGGTGGTAAAGCGCTCATGGTGTGTCCTAATCGAAGGGGTTGCGGGTGAAGAAGCGGGTAACAAACGAGGTTGAATGAAAAGCCCTCGTAAAAAGTGTGGGCATTCTACTCTAAGTAAGACTCGATCCGCTTCTACTTTTAATATCCTCCGTTATTTTGGCTGATTTTGCCTGCCAGAATTGCTAATGGCTCTGTACCGCGCTTATGGCTATAATGCCCAGCTCATTTGCGAGCAAGTGCTCGCCAGAATTGTAAATATCGGGTTGTTTAGTGAATTCATCCAGTGAAGAAAACAGTGATTTTGCCTTAGTTGCTGCGCCTATAGATATAGAGCCTGTGGTCGCTGATGTGACATCAGGCGAGCCTGCTGAAATAGCAGACGTGCCCCATGCCGCTGATGCTCACCGCCCAACTCAGGGTGAAATGCCTTTCGCTATGGTTCACGGCAAGGCCTATACACAGTTGCCGCAGGATTTGTATATTCCGCCGGATGCGCTAGAAGTCTTTTTAGAAGCGTTCGAAGGCCCGCTGGATTTGTTGCTCTACCTGATTCGTCGCCAGAATATTGATATTTTAGATATCAATGTCTCGGAAATCACTACTCAATATATGGCTTATGTTGATTTGATGGATTCCAGTCAATTCGAATTAGCCGCAGAGTATTTGGTAATGGCCGCGATGCTCGCGGAAATTAAATCGCGTATGCTCTTACCGCGTTCCAGCGAAGAAGCTGAGGAAGAAGATGATCCACGTGCATCGCTGATTCGTCGCTTGCAAGAGTACGAGCGTTTCAAACAAGCGGCCGAAGATATTAATGCTTTACCGCGTATTGGTCGCAATATTTATCAAGCCTCTGCGCAAGCGCCGGATCGCAATTTAACTCGCCTTGATCCCGATGTTGAATTGCAAGAATTATTACTGGCGCTGTCAGAAGTCTTGCGTCGTGCCGATATGTTTGAAAGTCACCATGTGTCTAAAGAAAAACTTTCCACCCGTGAGCGTATGGCGCAAGTATTAGATACGCTGGCGCACAATCACTTCGTTCCTTTTGTGAGTTTATTTAAAGTGGAAGAAGGCCGTTTGGGTGTAGTGGTTACCTTTTTGGCAGTAATGGAATTGATTAAAGAATCGCTGGTTGAAATTGTGCAAAGCGAATCCTTTGGCCCTATTCACGTAAAAGCAAGAATGCAATGACAGACGAAAATTTAACAACAGAAGAAAATCTAGAGCCAGAAGAAATCGGTGCAGAAGATTTAGCGAGTGCAGCTGATTTGAAGGAAGAAGCTGGCGAACCTGCAACCGTTGCGGTGACTCAACAGCCGGTTGATAAAGCCATGCTGCGCAAAATTGTAGAAGGTGCAATTTTGGCCGCAGCTCAACCGATGACGGTTGCGCGTATTCTGGAATTGTTCGATGAGGAAGTTGCGCCCGCGAAAGATGAAGTACTTGCTGCTTTGCAAGATATTCAAGCAGATAACGCTGAACGCGGTTTTGAATTAAAAGAAGTTGCCTCTGGTTGGCGCTTCCAAGTACGCGAAGAGTTAGCGCCATGGGTAAATCGTTTGTGGGATGAAAAGCCACAGAAATATTCACGTGCACTCTTAGAAACACTCGCATTAATTGCCTATCGCCAACCCATTACCCGTGGTGATATTGAAGAAATTCGCGGTGTTGCCGTAAGTTCGCACATTATGAAAACGCTGATGGAGCGGGATTGGGTAAAAGTGGTTGGTCATCGTGATGTTCCCGGTCGCCCATCGCTCTATGCAACAACGCGCCAATTTTTGGATTATTTCAATTTAAAAAATCTGGAAGATTTACCATCGCTCAGTGAAATTCGCGATTTAGATGAATTGAACAATGTTCTCAATCTGGGTGATGAAGAGGGCCTCGGAGAAAAAGACGATGAAGTTATTCCCGATGTGCCCACGGTTATTCTCGCTGAAGAATCAGCGATAACCGAGCTGGAAGAATTTGTGGATGGTGAAGAAGCCTTTGTTGATGCTGATGACGAGACAGTTGTTGAAATTGATGAGGCGGTTTTACTGCAAACGAGTACAGAGTTGAGTGCGGATATCGCACAAGATGAAGATGAAAATACAAATGAGGAAACTAACAAGGCGTAAGTAATAATTGCTTAGCCCTGTAACACTATATGGTGAAGAAAACTAACCACCCCACTTTTGATGGCGCATCAAAAGGTGACGATTCTAAAGGCAAAAAGGCTGGCAACAGCAATTCTGCCGGCGCGAATCGTGACAAACCCGCCAAGGCTGTGAAGCCAGCGATTGCCGAATATTTTGCGGCAGCAACTGAAAAAGCCTCACGTAAAAAAGCGGCCGATAATTTTTCGGCAGAATTCAAAGCTAAGCATTCATCAAAACGAAAGCCTGAGCTGATCGAGCGAGAAGCGCGCGCAGAAAAGTTTGGCGATAAAAAAACTGCCAAATTGAATCATGCAGTCGTCTCCGATGACACTGAAGCAGTAGATGCTGCCGATGAAAAATTGCAGAAAGTACTTGCTCGTGCTGGCATAGGTTCGCGCCGCGAAATGGAACGCGCAATTGAAGCTGGTCAAGTAAAGGTTAATGATCGCATCGCCAAACTTGGTGATCGCGTAACGCCAGACGATAAAATTTTTGTCGATGGCAAGCGTGTTGTTTTACGTACCGAAGCCACTCGTCGTCGCGTAATTTTGTACAACAAACCAGAAGGCGAAATCTGCTCACGTTCAGATCCAGAAGGTCGCCGCACCGTTTATGACGGCTTGCCACACTTAAAAGGCGAGCGTTGGATTTCAATCGGCCGTTTGGATTTTAATACCAGTGGTTTATTGCTGTTTACTAACGATGGTGAATTGGCCAATAAATTAATGCATCCATCATCCGTTATTGATCGTGAATACCTTGTGCGTATTCAAGGCAATGTTGATGATGAAATGAAACGCGCTTTGTTAGAGGGTGTGCTGTTGGATGATGGTGTTGCACGCTTTACCGATATTGTCGATGGGGCGGGTGAATCTCGCAACCGTTGGTTCTATTGCGTGGTAATGGAAGGTCGCAATCGCGAAGTGCGTCGCTTGTGGGAATCTCAAGGCGTAAAAGTGAGCCGCTTAAAACGTGTGCGTTATGCGAATATTTTTATTCCATCCCATGTGCGTGTTGGTCAATGGACTGAGCTGAGCGAAAATGAAATCGCAGATTTGTGTTTAACCGCAGGTTTCGATAAAGATACGCACACCAAGTTAATGCCGCCATCGCGCGATGAAAAAAGCCAGCGCGCGCGTCATGAAAACAAGTTGCGCGCCGCCTCAGCGCCACCGCGCAGAGCAAAGCCAGCGCCGCGTAAGCCCAAGTCAGAATAGTTGTACTGCAAAAAATAGAAAAGCCGGATTAGCAAACACTAATCCGGCTTTTTTATTTAAGCAATTTTCTAGGCTGTTATGTCATGCAAATCTTTTACGCAATTACGGCCTGATTGCTTTGCAAGGTAAAGCGCTTTATCCGCACGTTCAAACAAGTCATTGATATGTTCTTTTTGGCCGGAAGCGCGAGTGCCAATGCCGATGCTTACGCTGGGCTGGATTTTGTAGGCACCTTTTTCTATTTCAAGCTGATTGATCTCGCGGCGTAGGCGCTCACCAATAATTCGCGCGCCCATTTCACTGGTTTTGCGTAGCAGTACTACAAATTCCTCACCGCCGTAACGGAAGCTGATATCAGTTTCGCGGCATACGTTTTCAATAGTGCTGGCAATCTCTTGCAGAACTAGATCGCCTGCGCTGTGGCCGTATTGATCGTTAATTTTTTTAAAGTGGTCAACATCAATCATCAAAACCGAGAGCTCGTAGTGGTGGCGCTCGGCCAATTGGAGCTCACGGCGCAAAGCGTTATCCAGTGCGGCACGGTTGCCAAGGCGAGTGAGTGGGTCGAGTAAGGCGAGTTGCATGGCAGATTGATAACGCAGCGCGTTGCGCAACGGGTAAACCAGTGCGCCGAGCAATATTTCCAGTGTGCTCAATTCGCTTTCAATAAAGCGCTTGCTGCGGTTAAAGATAATCTCGCCCATGTAGCCTTCATCGGTAGTGAGGCGGTAGTCGCAGTGGTGGAGGGCGTCGCGACCAAGCTTGGTAATATCTTTGTTGTTAGCAAAGCGGAATTGAATTCCACCCATAGGAATAATGGTTTGCAGGTGCTTAAAGAAAATCGCGAGTACATCATTAGGCTCCAGCGACATCTGCAAGGCTTGAATCAGCTTGGCTCTGGCTTCAATTTCTTGCTCAGGCGTGAGCGGTGCGCTGTAGCCGAGGGGGATTGCTTGAGTGCCGGTTAACATAGTCATGTCCCGCATAATCTTATACCTGGTTAGATTGGTGTCTTCAGCGATAGTCTTAACTTGGTGCTGAATAAAAACTGTCCTTCTAAAAGGTATTTAGCGAAATGCGTGCCAGTTCACGATTTGTGAAAAAAAGCTATTAAAATCATTTGGTTATAGGTTTTTATTAATGTTGTTGAAAAAGAGTTTAGCCAGAGAAACGGCAAATATTGTGTGGTATTTCGGCAATGGCTTGCCGCTAGCCAAAAAATTGGCATCGTCAAACTGCTCTTGCGGCTCATGCTTTTAGAGACGATTGACTAAAAGTTAATCACCGCTTGCCGTGCTTTTAATGGCGTTTTTGGGTGGTTTTGCAGTTTGTCGAAGGGGAGTATTTGGGCTGCGCTAAAAAGTGCCTATCTGCGGGCTATTGTGGTAGTATTGCGGC
>JACCDN010168220.1_pt1 | contig 14622 bp, 12 predicted proteins | sample 7441691 | NCBI WGS metagenome assembly JACCDN01 (sample SAMN15323439, study PRJNA562643) | freshwater metagenome | isolation source: river surface water | place: USA:Blue River Watershed | collected 2017-08-16
CCAACGCTCAGTGCGTTAACCAGCGGGTTGCCCTGGTAAACCTTGTCAAAGTAGGTCTCGCCACCGATGTTTGGCAGACCCAAGCAGTTGCCATAGAAGCTGATGCCGTCAACCACGCCGTGCACCACGCGAGCGGGGTCTGGGTCGGCGGGTGCACCAAAGCGCAGCTGGTCCATAACAGCGATAGGGCGTGCACCCATGGTCAAAATGTCGCGAACAATGCCGCCTACACCGGTTGCTGCACCCTGGAAAGGTTCGATGTATGAAGGGTGGTTGTGAGACTCAACCTTGAAGGTGACAGCCCAGCCCTCGCCAATGTCAACCACACCGGCGTTCTCGCCCATGCCGACCATAAGGTCTTTCTTCATTTCATCGGTGACCTTCTCGCCGAACTGACGAAGGTAGATCTTTGATGATTTGTATGAACAGTGCTCTGACCACATAACTGAATACATGGCTAGCTCTGATGATGATGGGCGGCGGCCAAGAATCTCGCGAATGCGCGCATATTCCTCGGCCTTTAGACCAAGCTCAAGCCAAGGCTGGTGCTTGTCTGGGGTGTTCGCTGCCTCGGCGGCGGTGTCAACGCCTGCAGGAACGAAAGTCTTCTTCTTTTTAAAAAGTGCCATTATTTTTAGCCTTTGCCCTTAAGCGTTTACGAGCGAGTGGATAACCGAAGTGAAGAACTTGAGGCCGTCTACGCCTGACTTCATTGCGATGTTGGTGTCTGGGCCAAAGCCTGGCTCAACTGCGTGCTCTGGGTGAGGCATTAGGCCCACCACGTTGCCGCGATCGTTGCGCAAACCAGCAATGTCGTTCATTGAGCCGTTTGGGTTTGAGTCAAGGTAGCGGAACGCAACCAAACCCTCGCCCTCAAGGCGCTTTAGAGTCTCGGCGTCGGCAATGTAGCCGCCCTCACCGTTCTTTAGTGGAATGGTGATCTCTTCGTTTAGTGAGAACTCGTTAGTCCACGGGGTGTTGACGTTCTCAACGCGCAGGCGCTGATCGCGGCAAATAAAGTGCTGGTTCTCGTTGCGAATCAAACCGCCAGGCAGCAAGTGTGCCTCGACCAGAACCTGGAAACCGTTGCAAATGCCTAGAACTGGAAGGCCGCCCTGAGCTGCCTTGACGATCTCAGCGGTAACCGGAGCCTGGGCTGCGATAGCGCCACAGCGAAGGTAGTCACCGTATGAGAAACCACCCGGAAGAACAACGGCATCAACCTTGTGCAGGTTGGCATCTGCGTGCCAAAGTGGCACGGCCTCGGCACCGGCTAGGCGAACAGCGCGCTGAGCGTCGCGGTCATCCAAGGTGCCAGGAAAAGTGACAACACCAATCTTGATGGTCATGGATTGGCCCGCCTTAGTTCTGAACGGTTACCGAGACAACGTCTTCGATAACAGCGTTAGACAAGAATGATTCACCGATCTTTTGTGCTTCGGCAATGTCTGAATCGGTAAGGGCGCGGTCAAAGTGAAGCTCAATGCGCTTGCCGATGCGAACGGCGGTGATGTCTTTGTGGCCCTTGCGGTGCAGTGCGTTATTCACCGACTTACCAGCTGGGTCAAGAAGAACCTCTTTTGGCATAACTTCAACGATGATTTTTGGCACAGGGACTCCTGATTTTTAGGCGGCAGGTGGGCGCACGAACGGCCGTCTTTGGCTGGGCGAACTTCTCTATTTTAGCGGGTTTGGGTGGGGTCTGGACAGTATGCCGCTTTGAGCGCTTGAGTTAGGCAACCTCAGTGGTTAGGCGCTCGACTAGCTCGGCATACTTATCGGCAGTTTGAGCCACAATCTCAGCAGGCAATGCAGGTGGCTGACCCTGTTGGTTCCAGTTTTCAGCCAACCAGTTGCGAACAATCTGCTTGTCAAAGCTGTCTTTGCGCTCGCCGCGATCCCAGGCCGCCTTGCTCCAAAAACGGCTTGAGTCTGGGGTCAAAACCTCGTCGCCAAGGGTTATGGTTCCGCTAACCCCGTTGAAGGTTGCGGTTGGGGCGCCGGCTGGGTCAATGCCAAATTCAAACTTGGTGTCGGCCAAAATTAGCCCCGCACGCTCGGCTAGCTCGCTGGCGCGCTTGAACACAGACAAGCTCAAATCACGAAGTGCATCGGCATTTGCCTGGCCAATGAGTTCAACTACACGGTCAAAAGTGATGTTCTCGTCGTGCTCACCCATCGGTGCTTTGTAAGCAGGGGTGAAGATCGGTTCTGGCAAGCGGCCACCAAAAGTTAGGCCCTCTGGCAGTTGCACGCCGCAGATACTGCCGTTTGCCTGGTAGTCCTTCCAGCCTGAACCGCTGATGTAACCGCGAACTACGCACTCGATTGGGAACATCTCGAGCTTCTTGGCAACGGTGGCGCGGCCGGCAACTTCGGCAGGCACGGCCACGCTGGTGCCCAAGTGGTTTGGCACATTGAGGCGTTCAAACCACCAGTTGGTCAGGGCAGTTAGGTGCTTGCCCTTGCCGGTGATAGCTGGTTCGAGTACGTGGTCAAAGGCGCTAACGCGGTCTGAGGCAACAACCAAAATCACATCGCTAAGCGCTGGATCTTGCGACTCATAGAGGTCGCGGACCTTGCCGCTGTAAACGTGGTTCCAGCCGGCAATCTCAACGGCCGCCATTAGTTGGCAACCTTTGCTGCAATGTCGGTGCGGTAGTGGCTGCCCTCAAGGTGAATCTCTTTGAGGCCGTCATACGCCTGGGTCCGCGCACCGGCAAAGTCTGGGCCAGTGGCAACTACTGAAAGAACGCGACCACCAGTGGCAACCAAGGTTTCTTCGCCATCTTTGGTCTCTTGAAAAGCGGTGGCTGCGTGGCAAACTTCAACGCCCTCGGCCTCGGCTGCACTGATTCCATAAATCGGGCGGTTTGGTGCAGAGGTTTCTGGGTAGCCCTCGCTGGCCAAAACCACGGTGATGGCAACGTCTTTGCTGAACTCTGGCTGCGGTGCTGACTCAAGGTGGCCGGTTGCAGCCTTGTAAAGCAGAGTGCTAAGAGGGGTGATCAAGCGGCGCAAAACCACCTGAGTTTCTGGGTCACCAAAGCGGGCGTTGAACTCGATAACTCGGGTGCCGCGCTCGGTCAAAATTAGGCCGCAGTAAAGCAGGCCAACAAATGGTGCGCCTAGTCGGGCCATCTCTTGCACGGTTGGCAAAGCCACCTGCTGCTCGACCTCTTCAATGAAGCCCGCCGGCAACCAAGGCAGTGGGCTATAGGCGCCCATGCCACCGGTGTTTGGGCCTTCATCGTTGTTGAACGCGCGCTTAAAGTCTTGAGCTGGGCTTAGTGGCAGAACGGTCTTGCCATCACTCAAGAAGAACAGGCTTACCTCTTGGCCGGCTAGGAACTCCTCGACCAAGATGCCCATGTCAATGAACTTGGCGGCGTGCTCAAGGGCAGCAGCGCGGTCACTGGTCACAATTACGCCCTTGCCGGCAGCCAGGCCATCGGCCTTAATTACGTATGGTGCGCCAAAGTCGTCCATGGCGTCTTCTACCTGCTGCATGGTGTCGCACTCGCGGGCCATGCCGGTTGGAACACCGGCTGCAGACATTACTTCTTTAGCAAAACTCTTTGAGCCCTCAAGTTGAGCGGCTTCTTGTGAAGGGCCAAACACGGCAATTCCCTGCTCGCGAAGGGCGTCTGAAACACCAGCGATCAGCGGCGCTTCTGGGCCAATAATTGCCAGCTCGGTGCCGTGCTGCAGGGCAAACTTGGTGACCGCTAGAGGGTCATTTGGGTTTAGTTCAGGCTCACAATGGGCGTCAAGCGCAATGCCGGCGTTGCCTGGCGCAACAATAATGTCTGCCTTTGGGGTGCCGGTGCGGATTAGTGCTTTAACAATTGCGTGCTCACGGGCGCCCTGGCCCAACAAAAGAATCTTCACCCCGTAAGTTTACCGGACTAGGGGTTTGTTGGCCGGTGCGATGTTTGAGGGCTGAGCTGCGCTGTGTTTCAGCGATGCTCGGACCGGCGAGAATAGAGGGTATGAAGTTATCTATTTTTTCCGCAGCCGCCGGTGCTGCGATGGTTGGCGCTTTGGTATTGACCGGATGTGCTTCAGGTCCTGTTGCGTCACCAAGTCCTTCAGCGAGTGCCAGCGTGAGCCCAAGCACCGAGCCGATTGACGAGCGTGGCGCTGACGCATTGGCTGAGTTTGAGGCGGGTGCCACTGCAAGTTGCGACAAAGCAATGGCTGAGGGTGTTGTTGAGACAGTGGCGGCTGGAGACAAGCTGGCCCAGCCAGAGTGGTGGTTGCTTATGGTTCCAAAGTCAAAGGCAATTGAGGGTTTCTCGGCTGCCCGTTACAGTTCTGCCACCGATAGCGCCGAGGTTGTTTACGAAACCTACGAGTTTGACACTTGTTACTTTGCTACCCAGTTTGCATTGGCTCGCGAAGGAGGGATCGACATCAACAAGGTCATGCACGTGACCTACGACAAGATGATGCGCTCTTACGTTGCCGTTGGTCTACAGGGTGAGGGTGGCGCTGCGGTTACCTTCTTTTTCCTAAACGATGCTGGTCTCATTGAAAAGGTTCAGTATCCGGGTGCCGAGGTTGGCGAGATCGCTTTCGAGCGTGCTATTCGCTACGGCGCACTGACCGCAGAAGAGCAGGGTTGGTTGGAATCAGCGGTAGCGAAGGTCAACTAGTCGCTGTTCGGTGAATGAGTCGATAAATGGCTAGGCGAAGAATTAAACCCGAGCAGGGGTGGCAGGCCGTTGCTGACGTTTCGGCCTCGGCTGCCGCCGCCTCTGGTGGTGCTGAAATCGTGCCCGGGGTAACCGCCTCGGCCTCAATCGAAACTCACCCGGCTTTTGCCACCGCTGTGCGCTTTCTGCTCGAAGAATTGGCGGATGTAGCACCGGGCAATTCGGTTGAAGTTCGGGTTCCTCCGCTGGGGGCAACCCAATGCATTGAGGGGCCCCGGCATACGCGAGGAACTCCGCCAAACACGGTTGAGATGAGCCCCGAGGTTTGGTTTGCGCTGGCAACTGGCAGGCTTGATTGGCAGAGTGCGCTCGCCGAAAATAGTGTTTCGGCATCGGGAACCCGTGCGGATCTATCCGAGGTTCTCCCGCTAGTTCGGTCGATTGCGTAGAAGTTGACTGGGTCGATTTCTAAGTCTTGTCCGCTGTGTTCAGCGAACCTCCTTGAAATAAGGCCAATCTGAGTAGGTTCCTGCTCATCAAGCTGCTCAAAATGCTCAATTGTGATTGAGCAAATATTTAGATAATTCAGCGGACGAGCCCCTGCCCTCACCCCGGTGAAGGGCGCAATGCTACTCGCCCAACAATCCAAATATCTGCATAGGCAAATGCTCGGGAAATTGGCTATGTTGAGGGCCATTAAGGTGCTCAGATTCTGCCCAAGTGCCTACCTTCGCTGAATACTCCGAACCACATACCTTCTACCACCCCGCCCGCTGTTAGATCTAGCCAACTGATCGATCTATCCCACAGCTAGATCTAACCCGCTGATCGATCTATCCCGCCGCACCCCCCACAGAACCAGCGGAAGATTTGCCCCGGCAATGCGGTTGAATTGAAGCATGGCTGAAAACACTGAAAACTCACCACGCAAGATTGCAAAAATCGAACAGGTTTCGATCCGACGCACGCCAAAGTATTTGCAGTTTCTGCTGACTGGCGGAATCCTAGGAATCATCATCGCCCTGATTGTTGGTGCCAGCATTCCAGAATCACAGCGCACTGCTGAGCCATTGGTCACCTACTTGGTGGCATTCTTCGCAGCAATCGGTGTGGGAGCGGGTATTGTTGCCGCACTTATTGTTGACCGCATTTTTGCCACTCGTTCAAAGACCCTCGAAGCCACTAAACTAGAGGGGTAAGCGCCGCCTAACACCGGCAAACGCCCCACCTCTAACGACAGGAAACTGCCTTGCTTCGTGGCGACGGAAACCTAAATCTGGACATTGCTGTAAGCAATGACGACAAGGCACCTCAAGACCAGTGTGGCGTTTTTGGTGTGTGGGCCCCTGGTGAAGAAGTTGCAAAGCTAACCTTCTTTGGCCTTTATGCACTTCAGCACCGCGGCCAAGAATCAGCCGGTATTGCCACCTCTGACGGCAAGAAAATTCTGGTTTACAAAGACATGGGCCTGGTCTCACAAGTCTTCTCAGAAACCGCTCTTGAATCACTAGTTGGCCACATTGCAGTTGGCCACAACCGCTACTCAACCACCGGTGCATCACACTGGCGCAACGCCCAGCCAACCCTAGGCCGCACCTCTGCCGGCACCGTGGCCCTGGCCCACAACGGCAACCTGACCAACACCGCAGACCTGCTTGACCTACTCACCGAGCGCTACCCAGACCAAGGGGCCAACGAGATCACCGGCGGAAACACCACCGACACCGCCGTGCTCACCGCACTGATGGCCGGCGACCTAGACCACACCCTCGAGGCAACCGCACTAGAGCTATTGCCAAAAGTCAAGGGTGCGTTCTGCCTGGTATTCATGGACGAAACCACCATGTATGCAGCGCGCGACCCACAGGGTGTGCGCCCACTAGTTCTTGGCCGCCTCGAGCGCGGCTGGGTTGTGGCCTCTGAGACCGCAGCTCTTGACATTGTTGGTGCCAGCTTTGTTCGCGAAGTTGAGCCGGGCGAGCTAATTGCAATTGACGAAAACGGCCTGCGTTCAACCCGCTTTGCTGAGACCAAACGTGCTGGTTGCGTATTTGAATACGTTTACCTAGCCCGCCCTGACACCTCAATCAACGGCAAAAACGTTTATGACGCCCGCGTTGAAATGGGCCGCGTTTTGGCTCGTGAATACCCGGTCGAGGCAGACCTGGTCATTCCAACCCCAGAATCTGGCACCCCGGCGGCTATTGGTTATTCGCAAGAATCAGGCATTCCATTCGGCCACGGCCTTGTCAAAAATGCATACGTTGGCCGCACCTTTATTCAGCCATCGCAGACCATTCGCCAGCGCGGAATTCGCCTAAAGCTAAACCCACTCAAGGGTGTAATCGCGGGCAAGCGCATTGTGGTTATTGACGACTCAATCGTTCGCGGCAACACCCAGCGAGCCTTGGTTCAAATGCTTCGTGAGGCTGGCGCTGCCGAAATTCACGTGCGCATTTCATCGCCACCGATCACTTGGCCGTGCTTCTACGGCATCGACTTTGCTACCCGCGCCGAACTAATCGCCACCGGTCTTGGTGTCGACGAGGTGCGCACATCTATCGGTGCTGACTCACTCGGCTACCTCACCAAAGAGGGCATGATCTATGCGACCGATCAAGAAGAGAGCAAACTTTGCACCGCTTGCTTCACCGGCAAGTACCCAATTGAACTTCCGACCGCCGAGCGCCTGGGTAAGAACCTGCTTGAGCGCAACGACGAGGCGGCCTGCAACCCAGGCCCAGACAGCGAACTCGACGCACTTTCGCGCGAGCAACAGGAGACTTTGAATGACTAATTCTGGCGGCCACTCAAGTGCCTATGCGGCATCTGGCGTTGACACAGAAGCCGGCGATCTTGCCGTAGAACTTATGAAGCGTGCCGTTGGCGCAACCCACAACGACCTAGTTATGGGTGGGCTCGGTGGCTTCGCTGGCATGATGGACGTCTCGTTCCTCAAGGCATACGACCGCCCACTTTTGGCAACCTCGACAGACGGCGTTGGCACCAAGGTGGCTATTGCTCAGGCCATCGACAAGCACGACACGATTGGCCAAGACCTAGTTGGAATGGTTGTTGACGACATTGTTGTGGTGGGCGCAAAGAGCCTGTTCATGACCGACTACATTGCCTGCGGAAAAGTTGTACCAGAGCGCATTGCCGACATTGTTCGCGGAATTGCCGAGGCTTGTTCATCGGTTGGCGTTGCCCTCGTTGGTGGCGAGACCGCAGAGCACCCAGGTTTGCTTGGCGTTGACGATTACGACGTTGCCGGCGCTGCCGTTGGTGTTGTTGATGCAGCTAAGTTGCTTGGCCCGCAGAATGTGCGCGTTGGCGATGTGGTGTTGGGCATGGCTTCTTCTGGTCTGCACTCAAACGGTTATTCGCTAGTGCGCAAGATTGTGCGTGACAAGGGCTTTGATTACACCGATGCCGTGGCAGAGTTTCCGGGTATGAGCCTTGGCGAAAAGCTGCTTGAGCCAACCGCGCTTTACACCGGTGTTTTGAACTCACTACTTGAGAGCGAGCTCGGATTAGCCGTTCACGCGATGAGCCACATTACCGGTGGTGGAATTGCCGCGAACATTGCACGTGTGCTGCCACAGGGTGTTGCCCTTGATGTTCACCGCGCTACTTGGACTCCACAGGATGTCTTCCAGGTTCTTGCTGGTTGGGGCGGTTTTAGCCTTGAGTCAGTTGAGGGCACCTGGAACCTGGGACTTGGCCAGGCAGTTGTAGTTGAGGCTGACAAGGCCGATGAAGTTGCAGCAACTCTGACCAAGCTGGGTGTTCACACCTGGAACCTTGGCGAGATCGAGGCTGCACCTGCAGATTTGTCCAGCTACGTGCAGGGCGCCAAGGGTGTTGACGGCGGTGCCGTGCGCCTGGTTGGCGAATACAAATAAACCAGCTAGTTGGCGTAAAAGTTCACTGAACCGCGAACCCAAACAGTCACGCGCATTCCGATTTCTGGCGCAAACGGACCATTGGCTCGAGCCCTAATTAGTGCACCCGGCAACTTGACCTCAACCAGAGCATCGTGCCCAAAGAACTGCCTACCAACAACCTCGCCGGTGCCCTTGGCGTCTGGCTGCAGATAAAAACTTTCAGGGCGAATAGCCACTCGGCCACGAGCGCCCTCGACCACCTTGTTTAGTGGGGTCAGTGAGCCAAGAGCTGTGGTGATTTTTCCGTCGGTAACTACGCCATCAATGACCACCGAGTCACCAAGGAAGGTCGCCATCTCGATGTCGGCCGGGGCCTGGTAAATCTCGCGAGGGTTACCCACCTGCGCAAACTCGCCATCGCGCAAAACTGCAACGCGGTCGGCCATCGATAGAGCTTCCTCTTGATCGTGAGTCACCAAGATTGCAGTGGTGCCGGTGGTGCGCAAAACCTGGCGAACATCGTCACGCAAGCGGCCCCGCAGTTCGGCATCGAGTGCCGAGAAAGGCTCGTCGAGCAGAATTAGATCGGGGTTGGGTGCCAACGCTCTGGCCAGCGCAACACGGTGGCGTTGACCACCAGAAAGTTCGTGGGGCATGCGCTCGTCAAAGCCGATGAGGTCAACCAGTTTTAGCAACTCGGCCACGCGCACCGATCGCTCCGGCTTACTCAAATCTTTGAGGCCAAAAGAAATGTTGTCGGCAACGCTCAGGTGCGGAAACAAAGCCGCATCTTGAGGAACAAAACCCACTCGGCGCTGTTCGGCCGGCACAAATTTTTGCCCCCCGGCAACCTGGCGGCCACCAATAACGACCTCGCCGGTGTCTGGTGAATCAAACCCGGTAATCAACCTGAGCAGGGTGGTTTTGCCTGAGCCACTGCTGCCGAGTACGGCAATAAATTCGTGTGTAGCCACATCAAGATTCAAGCCTTTTAGAACCGCGTGCCCGCCAAATTTTTTGCTGACCGAATGCAGTTGTAATGCAAAAGTCATTACTCACGCTCCAAAATGCGGTCGATGTCGGCTTGGTTATAAAGTGACTGCCTGACCTGACGGTTCAACAACCACGCCGGAATACCGGCAACCAGTACCAAAAGTAATGCATAAGGCGCAGCCGCCGCGAAAGATGAAACTGAGGTCTCGTTCCAGAGTCTGGTGGCCAAGGTCTCAACCCCGGTTTCGCGCAGCATTAGGGTTGCCGGCAATTCTTTTAGCACCGATAGTGAAACCAGTGCAGCACCCGCCAAGATTCCCGGGCCGGCAATCGGCAACACCACGCGCTTGAGAGTTTCAAGGCGCGAGGCACCAAGGCTAGCCGCAACTTCATCGAGGGCTTTTGGCGCCTGAGCGATTGGTGTTTGCATGGCTGCGATGGCGTTTGGTAAGAACAGAATTAGGTAGGCAATAATTACCAACGCGCTAGTTTGGTAGAGCTGTGGCACAAGCCGGTTGCTCACAAAAACTAGCGAAAGCGCAACCACGATACCTGGCACCGCGTGGGTGAGCCAGATGGTTTTGTCGAGCAGAACTGTTGCCTTGGAGCGGTACCGAACCACCAAAACTGAGACCGCGATTCCGAATATTGCTGCAATGACTCCACCGGCTAGTGCATAACTAATTGAGTTAGCCAGTGCCCTAAACAACTCCCCGGTGTCGGCTTGCGAAAGTCCGATGAAGTTCCAGCGGATCAAGCTGATCGTTGGGAGCGCAATGCTGATGCCGGCCCAGATCAGAACCAGGGCGGCGGCAATCGGGCCGAACCAACCAAGGTGAATGTGCGAGGTCTTTCGAACCCGGGAATCGGTTGGCACCAGACGCCCGCGCAACCATGGTTCGGCCACCAGCAGAACGATGGTTATGGCAACAAGAATTGCAGCCAAACTTGCTGCAGCTGAGCGGTCAAAGCTTGAGCGGTACGCGTTATAAATTGCACGGGTAAAGGTGTCGAAACTCAGAATAGAAACAGCGCCAAAATCGCTTAGTGTGTAAAGCGCCGATAGCATGGCGCCGGCAACGGCAGCGGGTCTAATAGCTGGCCAGGTGACTCTTCTAAAGACGTTCCAGCGGCCAAGACCCAGCGATCTAGCCACCTCCTCGGTGGCAGCATCCGATCTAACCAGCGCAGCCGAAACTGCCAGATAAACGTAAGGCGCGGTGCCAATAGTCAGCACCAGCCAGGCTGCCCAAAAGCCTTTGAATCCCGGCAAAAGGGCAGCAAACGCGTAGGCGGCAACATAACTTGGCATAGCCAGCGGTAGGGCAGCCAAAATTGCAAAGACACTGCGGCCACGAACAGAAGTTCTAACTGTTAGCCAAGCTTGAAAACTACCGATCAAGATTGAGGCTGCGGCCACGGCCAAAGTTAGTACTACCGAGTTGGCCAGGAGTTCAAAACTGCGGGCGCGAAGGGTTTGGGTCAGCACCTTTTCGATGCCGAACTCATTAAGGCGAACACCCAGGTAAACCAGTGGTGCCAGTGAAGTCAAAACGGCAACAACCGCCAATCCCCCTATGAGGACTGGCGGCCGCTGCCGTAGTGAATTTTTCAGTGGGTAACCTTAGTCAGTCAATCCGGCGTTGCGAATGAGTTCTAACGTCTCTGCCAAAGGAGCCAAGGCACTCAAGTCAATTTCTGGTGACTCAATGCTGGCAAGGGCAGGCAAGCCGGTGCGCTGAGGCAAACCGATAAGTGAGTACTCGGCGGTCTTCTCAACAAAGAAGGTTTGTGCGGTCTGGCCCAATAGCCACTTCACAAAGGTTGCTGCTTCAGGCTTTTCGGTCAGCACGCCGGCTCCGGCAACGTTGACTAGGTTGCCAACATCTCCGGCTTCAAACCAAGCCATCTTTGACTTCATGTTTTCTTCGCCAACTTCGGCAGCGCGCTCGTACCAGTAGTAGTGGTTGATCAAACCAGCCGAGATTTCGCCGGCCTCAATTGCCTCAAGAATCTGACCGTTCTTTTCGTAGATCACGGCGTTTTCTTTAAGAGCGGTTAGCCAGGCGGTGGTGGCAGCCTCGCCCTCGATCACGCGCATTGCGGTTACGAATGACTGGAATGATGCGTTGCTTGGTGCAATACCGATCTTGCCCTTCCAAGCTGAGTCGGCAAGGTCAAATACTGACTGCGGAATATCTGCAGCTGCCACTAGGTCTGGGTTGTAAGAAAACACGCGGCTACGGCCAGAAACGCCCACCCAGGTGTTGTCGGTTGCACGGTACTTGGCTTCAACCAAGTCGGTGATGTCTGAGCTCAAGGTCTTGAAAACTCCGGCCTCGGTCAGCGCACCAAGTGCACCTGCGTCTTGTGAGAAAAATACGTCAGCTTGAACGTTCGAGCCCTCTTCAAGAATCTGGGCGGCAAGTTCGGCAGAACCTGCGTAACGAACCTCGATCTGAATGCCGGTCTCGTCAGTGAACTGCTCAAGTAGCGGAGCAATCAGGTCCTCAGAGCGGCCGGAGTAAATGGTGATGCTTTGCTCTGTTGGGGTTGGTTCGGTTTCTTTTGCGCAGCCGGTAAGTGCGGTCGCGGCGGTAATGGTTGCAATAAGCGCGGCGCCAATTTTCAGGCCACGTTTCAGGGTGTTATTCAATTAGTTTCCTTCAGTTGCGCTCTGGATGGTTATTCCAGTCGTCTGGGTTAGGCCAAGCGGCCTATGAACTAACTTAGGGTACCCTTACCAAATCTGCAAGGGTTATTTTTTCCCTTGCAGATTTGGAATTGGCTCACTTTGAAATAACTATCTTGATGCGTCTGAAGTGGCCACCAATGCCGGTTTCTTGGCGTGACATAACCTGGGTCACTTTCTGGTTTGTGGCCAGGTAACCGCGCATTGCCGCTTGAGCGTTCAACGCCCGGCGTTTTGATAGCCCGTAGTCAAACCGCAGCACTGTAGGGCCAGAGGTGTAACCCACAATTTTGATGTTTGTGTAACTTGGGTTCTTGGTAATGAAGGCCTTTATGCGCGACTTCATGGTGTCGGTCAGCTTGTCTGAGCCGCCGGCAAACCCTGATATCACAATCGACTTTTTGTAAACCGGGGTCGGTGAAGCCGAGGCGGTTGGGCTTGGGCTCGGCGATGGGTCCACGCCGGTGTTTCCGCCGCTTGAAGATGAGACCACCTTCCAACTAGCAAAAAGAACTGTGTCGGTGGTGACTACCGCAGTTTGGGCGGGCGTGTAGTCGGTTCCAGTGCCATCAGGCTCAGTGTTCCAACCGTCAAACTCGTGCCCCTCCAGCTCGAGGTCTCCAGAGTTGTCGGCAATAGTTACTGTTGGCGTAGTTGAAGGCACGCTGGCTTTTTGAGGCTCTGAACCGGCAGTGTTTCCGTTGCCCGAATACACAACTGCATAAACTGCAGACTCCCACTGGGCATAAAGCACAGTGTTGGCGGCAAACTTTTGGTTTGTCGCACCAAGAGCAACTGCAGTTCCCGTGCCGTCAGCAGAGGTGTTCCAGCCGGTCAGTTTCATGCCGCTCTTAGTCAGGTTTCCCGAGTTGGTTGCAGCGGTAACCCCAGCAGACCCTACATACGTGTTGACACTAGCTGGCACGCTCCCTGAGTCGTTGCCGTTTCCGTTATAGCTCACACTGATGTTTTGTCCCCAGATTGCATAAAGGGTTAGTCCAGCGGCAAAAGAGTAGACATAGTTGCCTTGATAGCTAACACCAGTGCCATTGGCGGCGGTGTTCCAGTGCCTAAAGGTGTATCCGTCTCTAACAAAACCATTGGCATTCACTTGAGTGTTGTCCTGGGCGGTTTGGGTAGCGGTTGATCCGCCAGTGCTACCGTTTCCATCGAATACTAAATCTCGATTGGCTTTGACAACCCAGATTGCGTAAAGATCCACGTCAGACGTGAAGGCATAGTCCTGCCCGTCGAGATACTGCGCAGTTGTCGCGCTGTAGTTAGTATTCCAACCCAAAAAGCTGTAGCCACTGCGGGTAAAGCCGTTGAGGGTCAAAGGTGTGGTTGCGCTAGCCAATTGCGTTGGACTGGTGCCGCCATCTGCACCGTTTCCATAGAACGTTGCCTTGTATTTGACGACCACCGCTTGCCACTGTGCATACAAAGTTATGTCTTGAATGAACGAATTGGCGGCACCATCGGCGTAGGCAAAACCGGAGCCATCGGCCTCAGTGTTCCAGCCGACAAATTCATAGTTAGCCCTAGTGAAGGTGTTTGTGATCAGATTGGTCTCTTGACCCGCAGTTTGTGAGGCCATAGATCCAGTGCCCAAGTTTGCGTCAAAAGTCACAGTGTGGGTCACCCCGGTTTTCCACTGGGCATAGAGAGTTATGTCAGATGAGGTGGTGATTTCTGCCAAATCGGCGTAGTCCGTGCCGGTTCCGTTGGCTACTGTGCTCCAGCCGTCAAAGGTGTATCCAGTTCTGGCAAAAGTTGACGGCTTTAGGGCGGTTGCTACGCCACTTGCCACGCTCTGAGTTTGTGTAGTTGGGGTTCCGAAATTCGATGAGAATGTCACAGTTTTGAGATTCAAATCTGAGACCCAGCGAATGATCACCACGCCTGAGCCACCAGCCTTGCCTCCAGTGTCTTCAGGGTCGGTGCCACCGCCACCGCCACCGGTGTTTGGCGCGCCGGCTGTTGCGTTGGCATACAGCCCGAAGTGGCCGCTGCCCGAGTTTCCGCTAAAGCCATATGAGCTTCCGTTTCCGCCTCCGCCGAGGCCACCTTGGCCGCCACCGGTTGTTTGAGCTTCGTTGTGGCGAGTCAAGATGCCGTTGTTCAGAGCAACGTACATGTTGGTGTTGTCATTGATGCCACCTCCGCCTCCGCCGGCATAGTAAGTGCTGGTGCCTGTGATGTCTGAGGCAATACCAATTCCGCCGTTGCCGCCAATGTGCTGACGGGTGGTGTTGAATCCGGCGCCACCGGCCCCTCCGCCTCCGCCACCAGCACCGTAGTCAGAATATGTTCCGTAGCCTCCGTTGTTGCCCTGGCCGGCAATACCCAATCCCGCGTAGCCATTCGAACCCCACCTGGTGCAAGGGTTGGC
>JACCDN010698034.1_pt1 | contig 14619 bp, 13 predicted proteins | sample 7441691 | NCBI WGS metagenome assembly JACCDN01 (sample SAMN15323439, study PRJNA562643) | freshwater metagenome | isolation source: river surface water | place: USA:Blue River Watershed | collected 2017-08-16
AAAAAACTTCATTCATTATCTTTTATTTGTCACCTACTTCCCGCACCTTATTGCTGGACCAGTCTTACATCACGCCCAAATGATGCCGCAGTTTGCCAAAAAGGAAACTTACACTCTTGACCATCAAAAAATTGCATTAGGGATATTGATCTTTACCATTGGCCTCGCTAAAAAGATATTAATCGCCAACCCTCTTGGCGAATATGCCGACAGCTTCTTTAATGGCATTAATGCATCTTCATCACCAAGCTTTGCCAATGCTTGGATGGGGACTGTTGCTTACACCTTTCAGATTTATTTTGATTTTTCTGGATATACCGATATGGCTATTGGCATTTCTCTATTATTTGGCATTCATTTGCCCATTAACTTCAACGCACCCTATCAAGCCACCAACATCATTGAATTTTGGAGAAGATGGCACATATCTCTCTCCAACTTCCTCAGAGACTACCTCTATATTCCTTTGGGCGGCAATAAGAAAGGCACCAGCCAACGCTACATCAATCTAATGATTACCATGATCCTTGGTGGTTTTTGGCACGGCGCCAATTGGACATTTATTTTATGGGGTCTGGCTCATGGCCTGCTGCTGAGCTGGAATCATTACTGGCGCTCATTGGCCATTAGCCAGAAATTAGATATTATATTTTTGAAGCCTTTTTTTTGGACTCTCACATTTATCACTATCTGCTTTACCTGGGTTTTATTTAGAGTTGAAGATGTTCAGTATTTAAAACCCGTTTACTCTGGTCTGCTGGGCTTGAATGGTTTTGAGCACCTGAAGCTCAGTTGGGACTTTGCAGAGCATTTAAAAGCCTCGCGTCTTTATGAGCTTTTGGCTTTTTCATTCTTGATCATCTATTTAGGTAAACCCAGTCACCTTCTGTTAGATCATTTGCATCACTGGCATCAAAAAACCATGTGGTTACCCACTCAACTAAAGTTTAATGCAATAGCAGTGATCAGCTTTTTATTCATGATGTATTGCATCAACATGGTTGGAAATTACAACCCATTCCTTTATTTCCAATTCTGATATGGCCGAAGAAAAGAAGCACCTCACAAAAGCAGTAAAAATATTTCTAGTAATTTTTATTATCATTACGCCAGCAGTATGGGTGTCCCTGATGCATTTAAACTTCGAGGGAGATTTAACAAGAATTGGGAAAGTATCAGACAATCTATTTGCCCCAGGGGAGTACACCATTGACTTATCGCCCCAAAAAAACGCAGACTTTGAAAAAGCAGAAATTCTAGTTATTGGCGACAGTTTTTCAATCAATTTACAGTGGCAGAAAGAATTACAAAAAAATAAAAGTGCCACTATTGCAACAATAACTTGGGAGGGAGCAATTAAAGGGTGCGTAACAAATGAGAAATCCGCGTTCTTCTTCAAGGGCTCAACAATAATTTTTCAATCTGTTGAAAGAAACTTTATAAAGAACTTAACCAGACTTACATCATGCCCCAATATAGATCTAGCAAAAAAACCAGATTTAATAGTTTATGAGCCTCAGACTAAAGCAAAGAAATTTTTTGATCTAGATGGCCAATTTTTTGTAGGCATCCTAACCATCATTAATAGCAATCTAATAAAAAGCTTTGATTCATTTTACAAAATCTACAACATTTATTCATCGGCTCATATTGTTCCGATAAATGATGGTTGCAATTATTTTTCAAATTCACATTGCAAATATCTACTAGTCTATAAAAATGATCTCAAAACCGAGCGATTCGATACAACTCCAATTGATAAAATGGTAAAGATTAATGCTTCACTACCGAATAAGCGTCTAATTTGGGTCATTGTTCCAAATAAATATTCCATATATATAGACTTCAAAAATAAAGAATTTTTTGACCTTGTTCACGAAAAAAGACTGGGGCCAGATTTGTTTTCGGATTTCACAAAAAATAAAACTAGTATTGTGGACCTATATCAACCAAATGACACTCACTTGTCAGGGACAGGGTTTACTTATTTAGGCAAAAGAATAAAAGCCTTTATTAAAGAATAAATTGGTTATATTCATCTTGATGATCAACTAGATATTTTGGGAAATGGTCTAGATCAAGATTGACTCTCGCATACCTACTATTCTCTTTATGAAAATCAAAGCCTTGATCGATTCGTTCACGTATGTACTCAACATCATTGAATTGAGGGATATCGAGCTCTGTGTGGGCTGTTGCCCTTACTTTTGCCACAATATTTTCTAGAGAGAGAATCCATGTAAAGTGCCAGCCTCCCGTTTCTATTATTTGTACATTTTTTTTCTTAAAAAACCACCGCTTTAAAGAACGAAAGATTCCTCTAGATTTAAAGTTTCTAACAGAATTGACATCTTTGAAGAAATTTATCAGTTGTCTATAGGTGGTAACTTTTGTGCCGTACCACTTATCAGATCCTCCACCTTCTCCCAGCCATAGATTATTAAAATAGTAACTTAAGTACATTTGCTCAAAATCACCCCTGATAAATTTAGGAGAAAATGTCATAAATTTTGAAGGATTTGGTATTTCATCAATATCAGAAACCATAATCCAATCATCATCTTGAGCATCAAATAAACCATTTATTAGATAATTTCTTTGGGAATTTTCTAAATCCCAAGAAGACTTCCAGCCATCAGGTTTGCTGGTCATTTTTAGATATCTAATTTTTGAGGCATATTTTTGAAATCTTTCAGCATCAAATAAAAAATTCTTATCTTTACCGGAATGAGTAAAATTAGCTTCCACAATGACAAAATAATCAACATAATCCCATAAAGTTTCAAGTCGCAACTTCAAGATCATGTCCTCGTTATAATATGTAAAACAATCATAAATCTTCATAAAATGCCCTTAGACTACACAGTCACATTTGCTTGCTACAATCAACACAGCTACACACAAGACTGCATAAACAGTTTGATTGAGTCAGGTACGAATGCCTCTCAAATTGTTCTTGTTGACAATAACTCAAATGCAGCAACTCAATCATATTATGAAACACTTGATCTTCCAATCAAGATTATAAAAAATAAATCGAATATGGGCTGTGGTGTTGCTTGGAACCAGGGCACACTTTTAAATCAGTCCGAATGGACCATCATCATGAATAATGATGTCGTAGTACAAAATGACTTTGCTGAAAGACTTATTCAATCTGCAATTGCTGCCCAATTAAAAGTTGTAAGCCCTGCGATGATTGAAGGCCAACTAAATTATGATCATCTAAGTCGATTTGATGAATACTCCCAAAAAATGATGGGGTACACAAGACCAAATAATCAGCACTTAGTATGTTTACTGGTGCATGCAGACGTCTGGTCAGAAATTGGCTACTTTGCGGCAAACCCCAAACTCATGGGGTATGAGGATACAATCTTTTTCGACTTACTTAGAAAAAATCATATTCAATCAGCCATCACTGGTGATGCATGGCTTCATCATTTCGGATCGATCACACAAAAAGCCATAAAGCTAGAAAAAAAACTGAGTGAAAAAGATCCTCTTGGAGATAGAAATAATTACAAAATTCTCGGCAAAAACATGCTTCAAAGAAAATTTGAGAAATTTAACAAGAATAGACAAAATCAAATATTTCGCAAAAGCGAATTAGATAGATTCGGTAATACCATACACGGAACAAATTTTAACGACCCGCTCACCTTAAATTGGCTATAGCATCTGAATTAAAATTCTATTTAATGCCCAAAAAAAATCTCAATGGATTAAACAGGTGAAATTTAATTAAATAGATTGATTGATGAAATAAATCTCTTAATTTAATCAAATTATTCAATTTTTTAGTCAAGCTCATATTTTGGTTAAGAATCAGATACCTACCATCAACATGTATTTTTTTTGGCATTATTTTTAAACGCAAAGCCATAAAATCCAACCTAAATCCAACTCTATATTTTTGATCAAGAGATTTAACATCAGACCCCAAGCAATCATCAAAGCTATTCAGGTGGGTCTCCTGAACTCTATTGACGGTTATCACAAGTAGTTTAGCCTCCAACGAAGACATCATATAAGGCATATTATTTTTATACTTAGAATACAAAGCTGTATCTTCGTAAAAATTTGCTTCCAGAAAGTTAGGATTACTAATAGGTTCTTTATAAGACAATACGATATCTCGTACGTCAGCAACCCTGTATACGCTGGCATCTAATTCCCATGGATAAATCCAATGCGTCCAATAGTCATTTCCCCATGACCACTTAAGAAATGATGAGGATGAAATCACATCCCGAGGATGAGGATAGGTATTTTTACCCATTCTCAAAGAGAATGTGAACAAACTGCTATCTCGCTCTAAATTTCGAATGGCAGAATCAAAAGAAAATGGTCTTGTAAAAACAACATCATCACAGCCAAACATCACATATTTTGATTTTATATTCGCTAATATTTCAAGAAAATTCTTTGAAAAACTTTCTTCAATCACCCAACAACAATTAGGAAAAGAATCTTTACACAAGTCATATGAAAATTCCGGGTTATCTCTATATAAAACAGTAATTTGACCAGGATGTAAATTTGAAAACGTCAATAAACTATCTAGGTATCCATGCAACTGCAATGGTCTATCTTTTGAAAATACAACCACAGAAAGATCAGTTAACATTTTTAGACTTTCAAGAAAGTATAGATTCCACAACCATATTGCAAAGCTGGTGTCTGAGTGATATCACAATCAAGATGCAGATCACCTTTGTCATCCACATAATCAAAACGTACCAACTTAAGCGATGTTGAATCCCAATTTACAGGTTCCATGAAATCAAAAACTCGATGCGCATTAAAGTAAACACCCTTCCTGCCCACAGGAAAACTAACATACATCCTACCGCCGACTTTTAGCATTCTACTTAAATTTTTAAATCCTTGAATATGCCCATTTGGATTTAAGGAATCTCCGTAACGCCCCAAACCAAAATGCTCCAGAGCATGTAAAGATGAAATGGAGTCACAACAACTATCAAGCTTAGAATCCATATTCATTAGATCACATTGATGAAAACGAATGTTTTTATGCGAATTAATCAATAAAGGTCTTACATCAAATACGTCAATTTCTCGGTAAGAAGCAACATGAGCGACAAAACCGTCCACCCGTGACCCAATATCCACGTGACGATTAGGATTGGCCTCATATATGTAGCGTGCGACAAGCAGATCTTGATGAAAGTAATGCCCATTCGCTACCCCACCTTCCTGCTTTGCTTCTCCCAATACAGGATATACATAAGAGATATCACCACCCAAAGATATAAATTCATTATATTCAGAGTAAAAATCTCTCCATTTCTTCCTTAAAATTCTGGTTATACCAATATTTATCCAAAATTTCAGAACTTCCATCAATCTAGGCACGTTTTTTTCCTTATTAAATCTTCAATCCTCAAACAGGCAAATACACACAACATCAACAATCTAATAAATAAAATACCAATTTTTTTACCAAATTTAATCTCACAATCCACCAAGTAATTAAGCAAACCGTAGCGATATCTAGATAGATCTAAAAAAGAATTTTCAAGATATGCTTTTGCTTCATCAATTGCATTAAATCGAAGCCAGTATGGCCACCTTTTAACAACCCAATACATGTGCTTTATTGTTTCTTGCCAATAATATCTTTCCAAACGGAAATCAACGTTTGCATATCCGTTATCAACGGAAAATCGATAAAGCCAAGGGAAGGAATACCCCACCCCTATTAATTTTTTACTAATCTGCCTAGTGGTTGAAGTTGGATTTTCTCTTTGATAGTAGATGCCAGAACATGCATTCACTTTGTCGATACTATTGTAAAACAACCTAGTTATCAACTCATCAGCATTAACAAAGTTTAAGTCAAAGTTTGCATATACTTTTCTCAAAGATTCCGCTTTAGCCAAACAACCTTGTAATGATGAAATTCTCCATGCTCCCAAAGTTCTTATACACGCTTCACGACCAGATATTGGGAAAACAATGTCATCAAAAAATAGCTCTTGATGAGATACCCCGGTCACCAATAACCTGTGAAAGCGCATTACACACGCTTCTGCATCAGCAATCTTTGAATACGCCAACTCTAAAGAGCCAGGCGCCAATAAATCATCAGCATCTAACCAGCACACGTACTCTGATAGAACATAATCCATTGCCAACTTTCTAGCACCAGAAGCACCCATATTGGACATGGTTCTTTTGACAATAATATTTTCATATTTTTGGGCCAGATCCAATGCTATTTGATAAGAATTATCTGTAGAAAAATCATCAACTATGATAATTTGTTCAGGCACTACAGCCCCATCATTAACTGAAGCTATTGATTCATAGAGAAACGTGCCTGAGTTGTAGTTAGGAATAATTACCGCTATCGGCAAATAACTTGTTATCATCTTAACATTGGCTTTAGTTGTTACTGGAGCGTTATTCTTACACATTTAAGATATCTTAAATTCTTTTTCCGCAAGCAATGCTACAAAAAATACCTTTTCTAAATATCAAAGCGATTAACGAGAGATATAAAGATCAATTTCATCTTGCGCTAGAACAAGTATTGGATTCTGGACAGGTGCTTTTAGGCAAACAAACTGCTGATTTTGAAGCTGAATATGCAAACTTTTGTGATACGCGCTATGCAATCGGCGTGGCAAATGGTTTAGAGGCTCTAAGCTTGGTTTTAAATGCTTGGCAAATTGGACCTGGCGATGAGGTAATTGTTCCTTCCAATACTTATATTGCAACATGGTTGGCAGTTACTCATGTTGGAGCCAAAATAGTCCCGGTCGAGCCTAAAATTGATACATATAATATTGATGTGAGTTTGATTGAAAAAGCCATCACACCGCGTACAAAAGTCATCATACCGGTCCACCTATATGGTCAAACTGTTCAGATGGATGAACTTTTGTCATTGGCGAAAAAATATGACCTGAAAATTCTTGAGGATAGCTCTCAAGCACATGGTGCGACGTATAAAAATATCAAAGCTGGTAACTGGGGGCATGCTTCTGCAACTAGCCTGTATCCCGGCAAGAATCTAGGTGCCCTGGGTGATGCCGGCATTATTACAACCAATGATGAAAATCTGTATCAAGAAATCAAAAAACTAAGGAACTATGGATCGTCCATTAGATATTGCCATGAATCTATAGGATTCAACTCTAGACTAGATGAAATTCAGGCAGCTTTTTTGAGAATTAAAATACGTGAATTACCAGCTGAAAATGCAAGAAGAAATGCAATTGCAAACACATATCTGGACAAGCTGAAGAACACAGAACTGATATTACCTACAGTTAACCCAAATTGCAGCCACGTATGGCATCTATTCACTGTTCGACATCATCAACGCGTTGAAATTATGCAGCACCTTGACTCGCATGGCATTGAATCTTTAATTCATTATCCAACTCCACCTCATCGACAAAAAGCATATTCATTTTTAAATTACTCACTAGGATCTTTTCCCATTTCAGAAAAAATTCATGAAACAATATTCAGCATACCTATTGATCCAACGCTAACTGACAATCAAGTAAATTACATCATCGATAACTTGAACAGTTTTTTCTAGAAAATGGATAAATTTCCCAAAGCATCAATAATTTTAATTACGTACAATCACGAGAGATTCATCAAAGAATCTCTATATAGCGTTTTAAATCAAACCTATCCAAACCTAGAAATCATTGTCGCTGATGACTGTTCTAGCGATAACACCAGAGCAATCATCAAAGCTATCCTTAATCAATATCAAGGCAAGCACAAGGTTATTCTATCCCATAACGATGTCAACCTAGGTATTTGTGGAAATATTAACCAAGCCTTAAAAAAAACAAGTGGCGAAATCATATTTCCAGCCGCAGGGGATGATGTGTCAGACACACGTCGCTGCGAGATAGTTGTTAATAAATGGTTAGAGCTTAATAAAGTCCCTGGATTAATTGCCACAGACTCATTTGATATGAGCATTGATGGTCAAATATTAGGCATACAAAAAACTTCTCCCCTAGAAAAGTATACGGGCATTGAAGACTGGATCAAATCACCGCCTTATTTTGTTGGCTGCAACCACAGTTGGTCTAAGGCACTTTTAGATAAATTTCCACCACTGAACCAAAATCTTTTAGCTGAAGATCACATCATGGTTTTTAGGGCGATTATTTCTGATGGCGCAATCACAATCCCAGATCCGTTGGTCAAACATCGACGCGGCGGGGTTACTACTAAAAAAGTAATGACTTTAGAAGAGAAAATACTAAAACTAAGACGCAACTTTCCAGATAAAAAAATATTTATTCAAGAAATAATACGTGATTCAAGTTTTGTGAACTACCAAGATAAAATGCAAACTTACTATCAAAATTCTTTGGCTGAATGCGACTATGCAGAAAAGATGTTACAAGTGGGAGGATTTTTTTCGAAAGTATGCACAACGCTAAGAGTCAAAAATGTGTCGCTCAAATTTAAAACTCGTTTGATTACTTACGGCTGTTTTCCATTTCTTCTGATGCCTTTGTTTGCCCTAAAAAAAATATTTCGAAAAATTAATTAGATGTATTGCTGTTCAAGTTGATAACATCCAAAAACTCATCATAACTTCTATAGTAATCTTCCTCATCATACCTGTTTGACGCAAGCACCAAACAAACAGAGCCACTAGAAAAATTATCCAACTCTCGCCAAATCATGGGGCAAACATATAACCCCATGTAAGGCCGGTTCAGAGTAATTGTTTTTTTATTAACTCCATCAGTCAAATGAACATCAAAACTTCCAGAGATTGCGACAATTAATTGATGCAAATTTTTATGAGCATGTCCACCTCTCTCAGCACCCCCAGGAACATCATATAGATAATAAACCCGCTGAATACTAAAAGGAATATGGTTATCCCCCTCAACAAATGTTAAATTTCCCCTAGAATCACCAATTTTAGGGAGATCTAATACAACACACTTGTTAATAAAATAATTACTCATTCTTAGTTTTAACTTGTAACGTTGTAACGTTTTTCACAATTGAATTATTAGAAATATCTTTCATCAGAGTTATTCCTGAGGCAAGTAAACAGGAGTCACCAATCGACACAAATGGCTCGACAAATATCCCGGTGCCAAATTTATTATCATTACCTATATTTGCAGCGCCAGAAAGAACCACAGAAGGTCCAAAAGTATTATGGTTGCCAATATTCGCATGATGCTCAATATTGCAATACGCTGATATAAAATTATTTTCTCCAATTTGTGCATACGGGCCAATATGCACCAATGGCATGACCAAATTACCACGCCCCAACTCAGCAGTAGCATCAACTACACAACTAGGATGAATGAAGTTAGGCATATCAATATTGGCCCGAATCAAATCCTCATATATTTTTTTTCTAAATTCAATAGATGTTGAAACCGTTATAACCGCAGCATCAAATAAACCATTCTTAAAGTCTCGAATGATTAAATCAATATCGACAGGCCCTAGTATCGGCCCCTTAATTGGTAGAGATTGTTGCCCCCACAAAACATCATCATACGAACCTATAAAGTCCCAAGGTCTCTTAGTAACCATCAATATTTCGAATAGTTGCGATAAACCTCTTCCAGCTCCAATAGCAACTAGTCTGCTGGAGTTTCTTTCTTCTAAATTTGACTTTGATATTAATCGCTTAGTTTGGATTTTCGATCCAGGCAAACCAGTTGACTCCGCAGATTGACTTTGGCGTTTTGTTAAGTAATCCTGAGCATCAAAGCTTTCATTGTCGGTGATTACACCCAATAGATCGCCTATTGCTAAGAGTTGACCAACAGTCACAAAGGAATAAAAAAAACCGGCCACATCAGCAGTTACTTCTACAACAGTTTTCGATCCCTCAACATCAAACAGCTTCTGACCTTGATTTACTGTAACTCCCTCAAAAACATATATGACTTCGATGACATCATCATTAGCATTTTCACGTGCAGCCAGGATTTCTATCAACATGAATTAGATACTCTCTAATATGGTTTTTACCAATAATTCTTGACTGGGAAGGCAATGATTTTCAGCAACTGTAGATGCGGGCACATACGAATCATTACCAATGATCTTTGCATAACTTAACTGTATACGATTTTCATATAAGTATGCTAAACATGCAGATGAAACTCCATGCTTCCCAGACCCCTCCTCAAAACCAATAAATCGCGATGTTTTAAGCAACGACCTTATCAAGGGATCAATATTTAAAGGAGATAAAGCAGATGGACACAATAATTCACACCACACACCAGATGCGGATAATTCATGGATTGCTTTTTCTGCCAAAAACAAGCCATAACCATACGTAAAAATTGTAAATTGCGGCTTCTCGCCAGAAGGACGAATGAGGATTGTAGGTAACACCTCATTAGAAGTCAGCATATCATAACCCTCCAAATTCAATGATGAAGTCAAGTTATAGACTAACTTGTGTTCAGCAATAAATGTTGGACTTTCAAGACTTAAAACTGACGTATAAAAATCTGAAATATTAAGTCTGTGATTAGGAGACACGGTAATTAATTCAGGAATCCCCACAAACAACCTCTCAATACTCTGAGAGTGTGTGGCGCCGTACCCTCTTCTTCCACCCATTGGGGTTCTGACATTAACGGGCAAAGGTATCTCAGTGCCATACATTGATTTAAATTTACACGCGTGCTGCAGCAATTGGTCAATGATCAGGGTGGTGAAATCACCAAACATAATCTCAACAGAAGATTGGCACCCATTCAGGGCAAGCCCTGTACCAACTCCCATCATTGCAGCCTCACTAATGGGTGTATTTTTAACTCTCTCCGGATATAGCTCAGATAAATTTCCAGTTACTTTGAATGCTCCACCATATGGCAAGTATTCATCAGCAGCTTTATATTGAATATCCTCACCCAATAGAAACGAAGAATGAGAGTTATTCAACCATTTTGAAAGTCCATCTCTAATCTGATCTCTAACAGCCTTACCCGAAGTAAAAACACCATCGCTAAAGACAACAGGCTCCCTGATAATCGGATCCCACTTAGGAGATGTATGAGCTAACTTATCAAGCTTGACTTGATCAACATAACCATCGATTTCCAGACGTAACTCCGTCATCAAATCAACATAATCACCGCTATCCATAATGCTAGAAATAAGATCCAATTTTTCTATAGCACTCACCACAGATAGCGGTCGATTATCATCTCCTTTTGAATGGGACATCAAACGATTTGCTTTGACATGTAAAACACATGGGTGACCTCGGCGAACCCTTTCTACAGCCTTCTTAGATACAGCATCTAAGGATATCCAGTCAGAGCTGTCACAAAAGAAATATTCAATGCCAAATGAAGTAAATCTATCAGGAATAGATCCCGAAATAGTTGTTGACGTTGGAGTTGATTGGGAAATACCGTTATCTTCTAGAACCAATAAGACGGGCAGTTGCCATAATCCCAAAAAATTCAGAGATTCATACAAAATTCCCTCACCCAATGTGCCGTCACCAATATGGCAAACAACAATATTTGAGTTATTTTTTAGTTTATTACCCAATCCGATACCAGCAGCAATTGGGGTCATGCCGCCCTGAATGCCATTCGACATAAAAAAATCAGCATGTAAATGTTGGCTCCCACCGATGCCAGATGAGGCCCCAGACTCCCTACCAAGTACCTCTGCCAGCAACCCATAGAAGTTATTGGTTTTTGCCAGAAAATGGGCATGGCAACGATGATTAGATAAAACCCAGTCTTCGGATTTTAAATATCTATGCAGCATCACTGGAATAATTTCTTGACCAATTGAGGTATGTATAGTTCCAGCGACCTCACCCTCATTAAATAATTTAAGGAGTTTTTGCTCTAGTAAACGAACTTTTAGAGCGAAGTGAAATTCCTTCGAAAATTTTTCAATGATTTTTAAATCATATGAGGGTATTTTTTTCATGTAGACTTATTTTATCAGGGCACAAATACCGTAAAACAACAAAAAATAAAACTTATTGGCAAGTCTAGCTAACAACTCCAACTACCATATAAATAATCAATCAATTATCCAGGCAATGCTTAAAATATTCAATCGTGGCACGCAACCCCTTATCCAAAGAAATGCCAGGTTGCCAGTTTAATTTTTCTTTAGCTAAGCCAATATCAGGCTGCCGCTGCTTGGGATCATCTAGCGGCAAGGGCATATGCACCAACTGACTTCTTGATTGAGTCAATGCAATCACCTGTTGAGCTAATTCCAACATCGTAAATTCACCGGGATTACCAATATTCACTGGGCCAGTAAAATCTAAAGGGCTATTCATCATGCGAATCATCCCATCAATTAAATCATCTACATAGCAAAAACTTCTAGTTTGTTGACCATTGCCATAAATCGTAATGTCTTTGCCTTGTAGTGCTTGCATGATGAAATTAGAGACAACGCGACCATCATTTGGATCCATCCTCGGGCCGTAAGTATTAAATATACGTACAACCTTTATTTCCACCTGATGCTGGCGCCAATAGTCAAAAAATAAAGTTTCAGCACAACGTTTTCCTTCATCGTAACAACTACGAATACCTATCGGATTGACACGCCCCCAGTAATCCTCTGTTTGCGGATGTATCTCTGGATCCCCATAGACTTCACTGGTTGAAGCCTGAAGAATTTTTGCATTCAAGCGCTTGGCCAAACCTAACATATTAATGGCGCCATGCACACTGGTTTTTGTTGTTTGCACTGGATCGAATTGATAATGAGGTGGCGATGCTGGGCAAGCCAAGTTATAAATCTCATCAACCTCAACATAGAGAGGGAATGTCACATCATGACGCATTAACTCAAAATGAGAGTGAGCTAATAAATGCTTCACATTATTTTTACTACCAGTATAAAAATTATCAACGCATAAAACATCATTGCCTTCATTAAGTAATCTCTCACATAAATGAGACCCTAAAAATCCAGCGCCACCAGTGACTAATATTTTTTTCATGATTAATGATTTCTCAATGAATGTGTTGATCGTCCGACGCCATAATATTCAAAACCTAAAGCTTTCATGTCATCAGGCTCGTATAGATTTCTACCATCAAAAATAATAGGATCGGTCAGCTCTTTTTTTAGCATATCAAAATCAGGCGACCTAAAAGCCTTCCATTCTGTCACAATCACCAAAGCATCCGCTTGATTTAAAACTGTCTGCATTGTTTCACCACAATTCACATTGTTTAATTCATGCGGTCTATTTTTAAAATCTAGCTCAAAACAATGTTGGGCCTCTTTCATTGCAACTGGATCATAGGCCTGCACTCGCGCCCCTAGCTTGACTAACTCTTGAATAATAATTCTACTTGGCGCCTCACGCATATCATCTGTGTTTGGTTTAAACGCCAAACCCCAGATTGCAAATGTCTTACCACTTAAATCAGAGCCGTAACGTTGAATAATCTTATTAATCAAAGAAGATTTTTGTAATTCATTAACTGTCTCAACAGATTGAAGTATTTTCAAATCCTGCTGACAGTCTTGAGCCGTCTTAATAAGGGCTTGAACATCCTTTGGGAAACATGAACCACCATACCCAGTTCCAGCATATAAAAAACCATAACCAATCCGTATATCCGAACCAATTCCTTGACGGACATGCTCAATATCTGCCCCCACCCGCTCAGCCAAATTAGCCAATTCATTCATAAATGAGATGCGCGTAGCTAACATGGCATTAGCAGCATACTTCGTCAATTCAGCACTACGCACATCCATGTAAAAAGTACGCTCATGATGACGATTAAATGGTGCATATAACTTGCGCATCAACTCTTTGGCTCTTTGACCCATCTCGTCGCTATAAGTACCTACCACAATGCGATCAGGCCTCATGAAATCTTCAACAGCCGCACCCTCTTTTAAAAATTCCGGGTTTGAAACCACTGAATATTCAACTTGACGATTGGCTGATTTCAATTCATCACTGATTGCAGCTTTAACCTTGTCAGCTGTCCCAACAGGAACTGTTGACTTATCAATAATTACTTTAAAACCAGTCATATAACGGCCAATATTCCGCGCCGCTGCCAACACGTACTGCAGATCAGCTGAGCCATGCTCATCAGGCGGTGTTCCTACAGCAATATACTGAATATCACCAAAAGCCACAGCAGCTGGAACATCAGTAGAAAATTGCAGCCTACCAGCAGCTCGATTGCGGGCAATCAGATCCTCAAGCCCTGGCTCATAAATTGGCACGCCACCACTATTTAGTAAATCAATTTTTTTCTGATCAAGATCTAAGCAAAAAACTTGATTGCCCAATTCTGCCAAACAGGCGCCAGTCACCAAACCGACATAACCAGAACCAACCACCGTTACTTTCATCTGCTATCTTTCTACTTAAATTTAGGTGCCTCCTGCCAAGAATGACCAGCAGCATCTTTTGAATTTATGATTATGTTGCCTTCCATTTTAGGCCATTGGATGTTCAATGTTGGATCATTCCAAACAATGCATTGCTCACTAGCAGCATGCCAATAGTCAGTCGTTTTATATAAAAATTCAGCCTCATTAGATAAAACCAAGAATCCATGAGCAAAACCTTTTGGAATCCATATTTGTTTT
>JACCDN010653937.1_pt1 | contig 14612 bp, 19 predicted proteins | sample 7441691 | NCBI WGS metagenome assembly JACCDN01 (sample SAMN15323439, study PRJNA562643) | freshwater metagenome | isolation source: river surface water | place: USA:Blue River Watershed | collected 2017-08-16
GTGCCTGTCTACAGGGGCCAGGAAAATGGAAATCCTAGGGCTAAAATGGAAGGATGTGGACATGGAACGAAAAGTGATTACGCTGCATGAAACCAAGAATGGAGAGCGTAGACTATTACCGCTAGCAGGGCATGCTCTAGAGCTAATGCAACAACACGCTAAAGTGCGAGAGATTAAAAGTGAAGGGCGGTTGGTGTTTCCGGCAAACATCATTTATGCAGGCGACAGGCCAGCCTCTATAAGAGTAGCCTGGGAAAAAGCTTTAAAACAAGCGGATATTAAGAGTTTTAGGTTTCATGACCTGAGACATAGTGCCGCCTCTTATTTAGCCATGAACGGCGCGAGTATGGCGGAAATTGCTGAGGTGTTGGGACATAAGACGTTAGGCATGGTAAAACGCTATGCGCATTTATCGGAAGCGCATACAGCTAAAGTCGTGGAGAGTATGAATAGGAGGATTTTTGGGTGAGCGAATTCTAATCAATCTTATACTTCCAACTCGTTCGGTTTTAAATTCTGATATTTTTCAATCTGACGTTGTTCTGCTGTTTTACAACCAACATTAACAATACTCATTAAAATAATCAGTAACATGCCAGTGAATCTATTGATAAATCTCGACTTATTAATATCCAAGTCCACCTCTTTTTCGAACGGTATTCCATCTGCATCCACAGGACTGCGTTTTAAACGACTTAATAGAATTAAAAGTTCCAGTCCACTCGTTACCACAGTCGCACATACATTTAACCATAATGCCGTTGTCCTCACTACGCCAAACTTCTTGAATTTTTAATAGGCTAAATTGTTGGCCTATTAATGTTGTTATGTCTATCCTGAATTTATTGTTCATTTAAAATCAACTTAATACAGATTTTTTTTGAGGTACCAGAAGATGGAATGAGACATAAAACAACTAGCCTTCTTTAACAATTTCACCAGAACCATCAGGCAAAACTCGAACACGAACCGTATCAACAGGTTTGTAATCATCTGGGTTTGCAAATTTTCCAGTTTTTTCTAATTCGTATTCAAATGCGCATGAGGCATGTTTTCCAACATCAATAGCATAACTCCATTTTCCTGTATGTTCATCTTGCGCTTTGCCAACAATAGTACATTCCAAACCATCAAACTTCTTTAAACGTTTTGAGGAGTGAACTCTAGCAATCTCATAAAAATCAAACTTTGCTTTCATGTGTAATACCTACTTATGCGTAATATGCCCTTTCAATGAAACGTTAATATGGTTTCCATCTCTAGCAGCCCATCCTAATTGTTTTTTTCCTATTTCAGACAATTGCACATCCCATTCAAAAGCTTCACCTAATGTACGAGATGGGCCTTTAGTCCACTGATTTCCAAATTTATCAATGTACCCGTTATTCTGTCCCTTAAATAACGGCATACTAGGATGATAATCCTCTCGTGGAACAAACCTTACTCTACCTTCGTTCGGTAATTGAGCATCTTTAATTCGTCTTTTTGTTGTCCACTTTACTCCACCCTTTGTTGTAGCTAACATCAAAAATCCTAGTGTAGCAACACCTGCTTGATCATCTTTATTTAAACCTAATTCACTGCATTTTTTATTGTAAAAACCAACCAACTCTTTTTGAACATTTTTAAATGCTTCGCTAAGATTGTTTCTATTGGTTATTAATTCCTGCTCTTTTCCTATTAAATTACCTGCTTTTGTTACTGCATAGTTTTCTGCAACAGTGGATGCTTCAAGCAATTTGTCTGCTGTTTCAATCATTTCTGGGTATTCATGCACTAACTTCTTGACTTGTCTACCAACAGCTCCAAGAGCTTTTATAATATTCTTTCCTATTTCCCCAACAAAATTTGAATCATCAACTTCAAGATTTATTTCAGTATTCAGTACTTGATACTTACCATTAAAAATATCATCTACCATACCTTTGGCTTTAGGCTTAACTCCAAAAAATGCCTGTATGTCCTCCATTTTTTGTTTTTGCGTAGGATTGCGTTTTTCATTCAGTTCATTTAAATAAGTCGCAATATTGGTTTTGTTATTCCACCACTCTTTATTAACATTATCCCACGTTGGCGTTTTAGCAATTTCATATATTTCACCTTCTAATTTCCTTACAAAGTCGACACGTTTTTTTAATGATGCTTTTTCTTGCAATCCTTCTAAATAATTAGCCGAATTACTTTGATTGTTCCACCACTCTTTATTCACATTATCCCAAGTATCTGTTAGAGATTTTCCATATAGTTTAGTTTCTAATTCTCTAGCCTTATCAACTTGTTGCTTTATAAAACTATCAAATCTTAATTGTCCTAAGTATTCATCTGACTGTTCTCGATGTGCCCAATAACTCTTTGTTACTTTGTTCCATGTTGGAGTTGTTGTATTTCCATATAATTCCTGTTCTAATCCGCGAGCTTCATCAACTCGCTCTTTTACAAATTTATCAAAACGTAATTGTCCTAAGTATTCATCTGACTGTTCTCGTTGTGTCCAATAATTTTTCGTAACTTTATCCCACATTGGAGTTGTCGTGCTTCCATATAATTCTTGTTCTAACTTCCTAGCCTCATCAACTCGCCTTTTTACAAAACTATCCGACCTTAGTTGATTCAAGTAAGAATCTGATTGTTTAACACTTCCCCAATATTCTAAATTCTGCTGCTCCCTAACTTCTTTAAAAGTAGGAACGGAAACTTTACCATATAATTCAGTTTCTAAATTACGAGCTTCGTCTATTCGTCCTTTGACAAACCGTTGATATCTTAAATTCTCAAGATAACTGTCAGATTGTTTAACGCTTCCCCAATACTCTTTGCTGTTTGAATTTGACGTTATCTGGTCATAGGAAGGCGTTTCATATTCTCCATATAACTCTCTTTGCAAGTCTCTAGCTTCGTCTACTCGTTTTTTTACGAATATTTCATAGTTCAATTCTGCAATATATTTATTAACATTGTTTCTATTGCTCCACCACGTTTTATCAATATTCTCATAATCTTTAAGTAAAGGTTTTCCGAACACCTTTGTTTCTGATTCTCTAATTAAATTAGTAACCTCTTTAATTTCTTGTGGAGTGAGTTTTCTGGTTCTTTCTTCCTCTAATCGCCGTTGCTTTTCTCGCGCTTCTGCTATTTTTCTCTGCTCCCTTTCCATTGCTTCTTTTCTTCTTACTACATCTATTGCATTAGGGCCTTTACGAATTGGCATAGTAGGTGTAGGGCTCCAGTCATTAGAATACGTAATAGGATTAGAAAAGCTTGTAAACGACGGTTTATACGCACTAGTTGAGGGTGTTGTTTGTACAGAGGAAGTATACTTTATTCTAGGTAAATCACTAGCATAATATGAGGGAGCACCACCATACTGAGAACCTCCACCACCGTTACCAGGTTTTTGTTCACCTGTAGATACACTTTTGTAAGTATTTGTTTGGACACTACTATTCGATAAGCCAACTCCTTGTCCGTTTCCACATGGTAAATAAACTTTTACTTGATTTGGTCCATAATGTCCTATGCTACAGTACAACTCTCCCGTTTCTGGGTGTTTAATAGTATTACTGTCATTACTGAACATATATTTTCACTCCTTGTAAACCGTCTCTATTAAAACATAAATTTAATTCCTAAGTTAATAGATTGATTTTTAAAACGGCTTAAACTTCCATTATATCCTTTGGACTTTAAAGTTTTAAAAGTAGAAAAATATCTATAATCAAACAATACATTTATTTCATCTAGCAAATTTAAACTCATGCCTGCGATTAGTTGATAAGAAGGTAATGCTTTAAACTTTATATCTGATTCTTTGTTATTGTACTTCTTAAAGTAAGGTTTTGTTATACCAATTCCTGTTCCTATGTACGGACTAATAATTTCATTAGGCATCGTCTTAAAATATATATTAAACATAGCTGAATAAGATGTTGTTTTTCCATCTTTTATCCTTTTGAATTGTGTGGGTTTGGCATTTTTAGGTCCAGAAACCAGCATGTCTCGATGATTATAACTGGTGTATATGCCTTCTGCTTCATAATCAAAATATTCATAAGCCAAACCTAGAGCGATGCGTACACCATACCCAATTTTATGTCGATAATAAGATTCGTTAACGATGTTATTAAACTTTATCCATCCACCCTTAAGTGAAACATAAGGCTTTAAAGAAAATCCTTGTATTTCTTGAATTTGAGTATCATTAACTAAACTGGCATCAGCGTTAAGTGTATGTAATCCTCTGTCAGCACTTACAATCGTAGGCATAATCACGGCAAATCCCAATAAAATGTACTTATTTAATTTCGTTCTCATGCTACCTCTCATAAAACTAACTTCTCTATTTGTTTAGAATGCCACTTATTAAAACTTAACACAACTCTTGTAATTCAGAATAGTTAACAGTCATATAATTTACTAAATTTTCAATATGATTAAATGACCTTTCAAAACAAACAGTACACTAAAATTTTAAGCACCTAGATTAATAGTTTTATAGACTATTCGTAAGTCCTAATGAACGTAATGCAAAAAATAGACAAATAAAAGCAACAAACACGCATACTCCAACAATAAAAAATAACCTACACAACAAAACCATCCTCCCATTGCATAGTTTTAAAAAAATGGTTTCTCGGCGAGAGTATCCCTACCATTGCCGGGAATGTTTTGGCTCCTAGCCTCCTCAGTCTTCCGTGACTGCTAATCCTGTAAGTCCATAGGGAAATTTAATGCTATTCCCTACGAAACAAAAACAGTTAAAAACTAATATTTTTGTAAGTAATCGCTCATACATATTTGTTATTCAGTTAACTATTAAATCTGGTGCCTTATTTTAAGGCATATATTTAAGTTTCACTACTAATATCCGCATTACCAGAATCTCCATTAATTATTTTCTCCGCTTGAACTTTAATGGAATAAAGCAGGCTATTCAAAGCATCCAATTTGTGAAGGGCGTTTTTTGCATAGCCAATAGGATGTGCGTCTTCTTTGTTTTCCAGCACTTGTGCCCACATGTCGATAGCCGCTCTCGAAGCTATACCACACTCAACTCCGATAGTGTCGAAGACATTACGTATAAATTTTAAGCTGTTCAATTGTCCTTCGTTCTGCATGATTATATGTCTCTATTATCGCATTTGTTTCTTTCTAAATATTTCTTCCAATATTCTGACCAATCTTTTTTACAATAGTCTCTCGAAACCTCACACAAGCAAATTTGGTCATACATTACGCCTAAACCTTTACATTCTATACACCAAATCACGCCTCTTGTATTATCAACAATTCTTCTTAACCAATTAACATCTATTTTCTCTAAAAGCTCTTGATTACCCATTTATGCCTTCTCCTTGAGTTAAAATTGATTTGAACGGTTATAGTCAAACTCTGCTAACACACATTTTCTAATCTTATTTAATAATTGGTGAGTTTCTTCAATGCGTTGCTGAAGCTGTTCAGGATCAAAATACTTGCATGCGCATAAATAGAACCCAACAAAGCATCACATTCATCTATCAAATCAAAAGTTTTCATGAAGGTTCTCCTTAAAACTTAAAAACATTTCTGAGTTACACATTAATTGCCACTCCTTCTGGATGTATGATTATTCCCATGTTTTTTTATGAAGTTCTTTTAACAAACCCACGCTTATATTAATTCTGGTTTGCAACTCTATAAACGCTTCGTCTAATTCCGTGATAAGTTTTAAGGTGTTAATATTCTTCTGTGAAGCAATGTATCTATTACATGCCCCTATTACCTTGCCTAAAGGCCCAGCTGGAAGAAGCAAGCTGTTAGCTTGCTTCTTTAATTCCACAATTAAAGTCATTAAATCACTCATAACCGTTTTCTCCTATTTATTTCTGAACACTATTTGTTCGCCAACTTCATTACGTATACTGGCAATCTCTATCCAAGCCTTAGCAGCTTCTGGATATTTCTCCTCAATCTTTTGTATTTCATGTTGAACTTTAGCTTCACTTAGTTCCTCAATGCTTGATACTTTTAACTTGTTAAACCATTGAGCCTTTACTTCATTACTCAGTTGAAGCTCTCCCATCAAAAACATTAAGTGGTTTTTAGTTTCTTCCTTCATCTTCTGCTTTACAACTTGATCAGGTTTTGGCATTGGATGAACCTTAGCGGCACTTTTAAGTGGCATTTCTTCCGCTTCAATAGCCGGTACAGGCGTAAAACTTTGTAGTTCCTTATCATAAAGCCTCTTAAACCCCTCATACGAGAAATTAATTTTATGGTTGGGCTGAAGCGATACTATGGTCGACTTTTTGATAATCGCTTTATAGTAAGTCATATCCTTCTTGGGGTCTTTTTCTAATTTTGCTTCCATAACCACTTCAAAGTAGTAATCAAACTTCTTATAAGCATCAAATGTTGTACCGTTTGCCTTGTCGTCTTCCCATTTGTCTTTAGAATGTGCGGTTACAATGACATTCATATCTAGCACTCTAAGCAAATCAGTAAGTTTTTTAAAACGTTTGTTGGCTTCCTGATACTCCTCTGAAAATCGCAGTTTCCTGCCAAGCTTTAGCAAATTAGCATGACAGTCATCCAGCAACTTAGTATAAATGGGCGTAATAGAGTCAATAACTAATGTCTGGTAATTGTGCTTAACACTCGCTAAGGTTTTCACCTCAACGAGTAAGTCGTCAAATTTATCAGTCTGCCATACTACGGAGTCATTCTTGTTTAAATGGTCTACGTATAACTGGCGTTTAATACGTCCCTCACAATCAATGTAATAAGCTTTGGGGAATTGCGTGCAAAAGTAACTTTTTCCGCAACCGCTCTCAGCAAATAGGAACAATTTTAAACGTTGGTTACACTCGGTCACTGGTCTACCCCTTAGTTGTGCACTCATTTTAATTCCTCTCCTTATTCGCCAACAGCCCATAAACCGTTTGCATAACGGACTCCTCAGTAATTGCATGTAAGGAGGCCATTATTTCCCTTAATATTCTCAACCCATCTTGCCTAATATTGTCATTACCAGTTTTCATAAGCTCTGCAAATATATGGTTTACATCTTCGGTAATTAAGTCGTAATACCTGCGCTCAAAGTTTATTTGGTCAAACATGGCTGGCTCCTTCTTGTTCGATATTCACCTTTAACTCCAATCGTTCTTCCTTAGAAATTCTTATTAAATAAAAGTGATCACTCATTTCTGAAAAATAAGACTCATCTTCTCCCGTCCATCTATAAGGTGTGGTGATTATAGGTCTAAACGATTGCTGTTTTTGCTCAGTCAGCTTAAGCAGCGTAGAGTGATAGCCCATTAATAAGATGTCCTGGGGAACCCATATTATTTTTGTTTCCATGATTGGTTCTCTCCTGTCCTAGCAAGTTCCAGCAAATAAGCGTTATCCTTATCGCCACAATAAATGCACAAGTTGGAACCTAACGCTTGTTTTAAGGCTCCTGTAGCCCTATCTCGCACTACGCATATCATCTCACCTAATTTCGGGAGATATCGAAACGATACTAAGTCGAAAGACCTAACAAGAGTGTTTGGCTCTGCAATGGGAAGACTATCGTCCAAAGGTACTGGTTTAGTAACTGCGTTCATACCGCACCTCCCCTGGGTCATTTCCCAAAAGTAAGCGTCCTTGCCGTACGAGCCAGCTATAGCGGACTTGCCGAAAATAAAGCGGTCGCTGTAATGTGGTCTGTAGGCATCTTGAGAAAAACCTGAAAAATATCCCCGTATAAAGGCTCTCTTGGTTAGTCTGTTGGTGGATTTGGTTGATTGGCCGTTGTTAACGGGTGATCGAAAGTTTGATACACTATTAAGTGGATTCATAACTTAACTCCTGTTAGTTAGGTTGTGGTCAAGTAACGCATGAGTGTTTGAGTCACTTATGCGTTGCGTTATTAAATACTTGTTATCACATTTAATATTATTGGGAATATTTTCACAATTGTCAATATATCTTTTAATTTTTTTATTTATAATGAAAACAACTTTGTTAATGTTCACAATTATTGTATGAAGAAAATAAAGAAAGCTGGTAGACCAACAAAACGAAAGGTAAAAAAACCTATGTTAAAGAAAGCCATTGAAATTGTTGGTGGTGGAACTAATTTATCTTTAGATTTAGGTGTAGATCATTCTTTAGTTTCAAAATGGTTATATGGCAATACAAAGATTCCAGCAGAACATGTAATAAAAATTGTTCATATTACTAAAGGAAAAATCAGGCCAGAAGAATTAAGACCTGATATTCAATGGGAATTACCTATTCCTTCCAACACATAAATATATCCAAACAAACATATTCAAAAGCATTGCTTATATGGTTTTCATGGTTTATGATAGACAAAATTTATCAAAAAACCTTAAACCTAAAAGGAGTGACCCTTAATGGACCCAAAAGTGACTGCATCTGAAGCCGCAGCTTTTTTTAATATTTCAATACAAGGGATGCATAAAAAAATAAAATTAGGCAAATTTTTAACAAAAAGGAAAAACGGAAGGGTCTACTTTGGACATGACACCGCCAAAAATTTATTCAAGCTACATTTTCCCAATAAAGTATTTGTATTTCAAAATATTAAAGGTGGCGTAGGAAAAACCGAAATAACTTATTGCATAGCTATTAAAGCAAGTTTATATGGAGCAAAAGTTTTATGTATAGATCTTGATCTTCAGGGGAACTTAACTAAAGGTTGTTTCAAAATTAACGCGAAGAACATGCCAATAATGTTAGATGTTATAAAGGATGGCATTCCAATTCAAGATACTATAGTTAACATACTACCAGGAGTAGATTTAATTCCGAGCGATCTTGATAACGGTGTATTAGATAACACCCTTACTGTCGGAAGATTTCCATTAGATCGAGTGTATAAACAAAAAATAGACTCTTTAAAGAATATTTATGACATCATTTTAGTAGATTGTCCACCAGCCCTTACTGCTTCAGTTACAGCAGCAACACTCGCAGCAGATGAAATAATAGCTCCTGTCACCCCTGATGATCATTCATTTTCTGGACTAAAATTACTTTTCAACGAAGTAAAAGACATAGAAGATAAATATAAAACAAAAATTCCTGTTAAAATTATTTTTAATAAATTCGATATAAGAAACAATTTATCGCACGATAAATTAGATTATTTACGAAAAACAGAAGATTATAAAGATAAATTTTATTCTTCTTATATAAGAATGTCACAAGATTTTCCAAATGTCATAGATAATGGTCAATCAATTTTTGATACATTTCGAGAAACAGCAGCTAAAGAAGATATAACCCTTCTTGTACAGGAAATGCTGAATGTTAGAAAGGAAAATTAAAATGCCTAGATTGGATGATCCAAACATTAAATTAAAAGAAAGAAAAATTTTTGAGCGCCCAGGATTGCGACCATGGGATGATCCAGAATTATTCAAACCATCATACTTGAAATCAGTTCATCATACAGGAGCAATAGGTGAGCAAAAGGTAAGCGATACAGGAGCAATAGGTGAGCAAAAGGTAAGCGATACAGGAGCAATAGGTGAGCAAATAAGCAACCAAAAGGTGAGCAAATACAACTCTTACTCAAAAGCGATAGATGCCATAAAGTTATTATATGGACTTCAAAAAAAATTACTCTTATACGTGGCAAAAGATTGCAAAGAACAGGGAAAACTTTATACAAAACATATAACAAATTATGAAATTAGAATACTCTTAAATACAAGCATGGACACAGTCAAAAACACCGTTCAACGGTTAGTTGAAAAGGGTATAATCAAAAGAAAAGCAGCTAAAAAAGGAAAGGGTGGGTTTACTATTTTTGAAATAGATGAAAATGTAAGAGATGCGATAATTGATATATATAATAGGGAAGCAATAGGTGAGCAAAAAGGTAATCAATTGGTAATTGATAAGGTAAGCTATCTTAACAGTAGTAGTAGTATTGATCTTAATTATAATACTACTGACTACACCAATAGCACCTCTGAAACTCCACTCAATCTCAACTTAGAACCTCTTGTGAACATAGGTCTTACTGAAAACCATATTAATCAACTAACAAAACAAGGAAAACTTACTCCTGAGCAGATCCAAGAATCTATTAATCACTTCGCATTTGATCTCTCCCATAACGATAAAGCTAAAACTTTTAAATTTGCGCCACTCGAGGTTTTTATGGGAATTTTGAGGAAGGGTAGCTACTATAATGCCCCATCGAACTACGAGTCCCAGGAAACAAAAAATAAGCGATTGTTTTTGGAAGATAAACTGCGAAAAGAACAGACTAGTAAAGAGTTGGAAGAAAGACTAAAAGAGGTGGAATGGAAAAACTGGTCTGAAAAGTTGACGGATCAAGAACTACTAGAGTTCTATGTTGAAGATAAGCCATTGGACGGCGTGCCTGATAAGGTGCAGAAAACTTTAAAGCGCAGGAATGCATTAACAAACGCTCGAGAATATTTTGAAAGTGAGGTATGGCTTAAACAGAAGCGGATGATAGGGGACAGCAATCATGCTTAAAACTAAAAACCGTCATGTTGAATATCAACAAACAAGTCGAGAGAAGAAAAACACCAAATATCGAGAATGGTACGCTAAAAACGCTGAGAAAGAGCGATTGCGTAACAAGAACTATCGAGAAAACAACAAAGAAAAAATTAATGCTTATCAACGGAAATGGCAAAAGAAAAAGGCTTCTAAACTAAAATTAAAACGACAAGCTGATCGTTTAAGGCGGCTTGCTAGCCAGTTACGCCGAGAGCAAATTTTGTTAATAAGTTTGTTTTCTGAGGCATCTAATGTGTCTAAGTTTTATGTGAGGAAATGAGCTTAAAGTGTTTCGCAAGATACCTGCTATAATGTGTAGCATATTGGTAGCCGTTAATAGTAGCAACATTGACATCAGGAATTCAGGATAGCAGGCGTGATAAATATTTCTGTTTTTCTTTTTGTTTTTTTCACCACAATATATCTATTGGCGGATAGGTATTCGATGGCGTTATCAAGCTTCTTTTTATCACGTAATGCGCTATATTGTTGTAAGTAGCGTGAACTGGCATGTTGCATCTTTTTATCTTTTAACCATTGGATTAACTGCATGGCGTCTTGTTGTGTAGCGGTTAACAGCGTTGTTCCAAATAAACGGCGCGTTTCCCATAAATGCCACTCTATAATTTGGATAGCGTTTTCAAGGGTGTTTGAACTGATATCCCCTTTTTTCCCTTCAAACAAATGAAACAAAGCGGCTAACCGAGCAACATTTTCCGCTGATTTGCTAGCGAAGTCTTTAATTAACAGCCATTGTTTAGGGTTAGTTAAACCCGCCTCTATTTTATTAAAAAAAACAGTCCAGACTTCTTTAGCCGCAGGAGAGAACCTTAATGCAGGAATAGATTCACAACCCATTTTATCTAAAGAAATTGATAGTTCAAGGCACTCCGTGAGCCGCTGTTCATACGCTTTTAAACTATCTAAAGAGGGCGGTTCTTTATAGTAACGTATGCCCATACTGCTTTCTGGATAGGCAATAAGATTACGTGCTAAAAAACCACTGTCACGACTCACTTCAGAGCCGCGAGATAAGAGCTGTTGTAATATCAACGGTTGTAACATCAGGTTAATAGTTAAACGTCTATGACTGACTGTAAAACTGCTGGAGGTCTTGCGATGAATGTTAAAAGACTTTCCATCCCACAGTCCGTTAAGAGTGGCAACAAATTTTGTGGTATTATTTTTCATCCCTTGCCCGCCTAGCACGATCCCGCCCTCGTCGCTCCATAATGAGACGCTCGGCCAACCATTCGCCAACTGTTCCGTCAACGCTTCTTGAGTGGCGTCTTCAAAGAAAAGAGTTGGTATCAAAGGAACAACAGGTTCAGAGTCCACAACCTTTATAAGTTTTTTTTCTAAACTTTCTCTTTCTTTATCCGTAACAGCATTTTTAATTTTAGCTAGCAACGCATGTTTAGTCACTTTCCAGGCTTGATGTTTAGTTTGAGCCTTCTTTACTTTTGGCAATAATTCACTCCGGGTTTTTTGTTCCCATTTCCGAATGGCTTGTCCGAACGCTTTATCTGCAGCGGTTTTTCGTTCACCAGAAGCGGCAATAACTAAAAAATACAGGGAGATAGGACTGGTTAATAAGTCATCACGCATTACATTAGCTGCCGACTGACAAGCTAATGAGACATTGGCTAAAGCACTACAGGCAATTAAAGGTAACGGTTGTTGACCATATTCCTGGTAGCTTAGTACTGCATTTCGAATAAGAGAGGGTAAGGCATTTACTGGATAAGAGTGACGCTCATCAGCAGAGGGAATTGGAATTATTTTTGTCAATTTGGTCACTGGTTTAGCGCACATATTTCCTCCAAAAATTAAAATAAATTAATGCCTTATAGAATAGATTGGTAGCTTTAAGGTAGCAAAAATTTTTCAGATAATAAATATCCTTGAAGAATAAAGGTATAGTTTTTGTCAGATAGGGCACTATAGCAATGGATGTTTGCCTTAGGGTTGAAGAAAATATTAAGTTAGTTGTATTAATTGTGGTGTATTATAGTGTCTGAAACTTAAATATTTTATCAGGAAAAACATAGTTTGTTAGCTTAGCATTTGTTTGATGACCATCAATTAATGTGCAATAATTGCAGCGTTTTCATAAATGTTAAACAAGGAATATAGAATGATTACAGTGATGTTAGTGGATGATCATCATTTGGTTTGTAATGCTATTGCTAAGCTACTTTCTAATCTTCCAGATATAAAAGTTATCTGTGAAGTCAATAGTGGCGAAGAGGCCATCAAAGCCGTTAAAGAGAAAAATCCAAATGTTATTTTAATGGATATTAAAATGCCTGGTATTGGCGGCATTAAAGCAACTGAGAAAATATTGGCAAGTAATTCGAACGTTAAAATTATAGCTTTGTCAGGATATATGAACGAGCCTTTACCAGCCAATCTTTTAAAAATTGGTGTAAAAGGATATTTAACTAAGGGTGCAAGCTTAGAAGAAATGATCAAAGCTATTCGTACCGTTGTCGCAGATAAAATATATTTAGAGCCAAGAATAGCTGAACAATTAGCATTAAATAATACTCTAGGTTTTAACCCATCTGCGCTTAATTCATTATCATCTCGCGAATTGGATATTATGATGAAAGTCGTTAGTGGAATAGATATTCAAGAGATTGCAGAGAGGTTATGCGTTAGTCCTAAAACTATTAACGGTTATCGCTATCGTATCTATGAAAAGTTAAATTTAAAAAGTGATGTTGAATTAACATTATTTGCAATTCGGCATGGTTTGTTAGATAACGATGTTCAGTAAATGTTCAAGGTTTTTTGCTCAAAAAAACACCCATCTAGAAGTTGGATAGGATGGGTAAACGACAAATTTTCACTGGAGATTTGACAAAAATTATATTACCTCTTTGCTTTAGGGTAATGTCTCAGTTTGAAAATAGCGTATGATCTTATCATTTGAATTTATCTAATAAAACAAATGGTTATAAAATTGAAGGATCAGGGATCAAAAATGGCATTTTAAAGAGTGTTTTTTGATAAAAACTCTGATTTTTTCAGAAAAACAAGCGCGGATCAAACCTAATAAAGATTTGAAATTGAGACATTACCCAAGTGTGTTTGTATTGGGTTGAGTCCTATATTATGCCTTAAATTAAGGCATAATATTTTTATATTTAGAGAGAAAAAAGTTAAATGGGTAAAAAAAACACTTTAATCTAAAGGCACTAAGGACAGTCGTTAAAGAAGTAGGCAATGTTAAAGACACGGCCTGTTTGTTGGGTGTCAGCTATTCCTACATGAGAACCATGTTATGTGGCCTGCAACAAGTGTCACCAAAGCTTGTCAAAAAGATGGTAGAGTTGTCCAACGGTAAGGTAGCTCCTAAAGACTTAAGGCCGAATATTTTTTAAGGACATGAAATATGAAGTTTGATTGCGTCGCAAACCTCGGCACGAACTAGAGGCATCCTGCCTAAAGTTCTCCTCGGAATTGCGAAGGGTGTTTGATTATGCCGCCGGACATCCTGCGAGACGAGAAGCTTTGTAACTCGCTCACAATGACTTACGCTGCCACTTCGTGCATGCGGGGCTACCGCGGGGTTGATCGTCTTTCATGACGATCGCCATAGTAGATACGCTAGCTAAATATGGGGAATACCTCGTAACCTGAATGGATGAGAAGCAGGCCAGTCTTCATGTTAAGTCGTGAGCTGAGGCTTATGACATGTTTCGTGAGGGATTTAGCGACCAGGCAGATAATCTAATTGAGTCAAAGCTGGAATCAAAAATGGATTCTAATTTTAGGATTGTTTATGTGATGGGTGGCGCAATATTTACTATTTGTTGTATTCCAATTCTTCAGAAGCTGTTTCAATAAAGCTCAACTTGATAATTTCACGACAGCGACTAACTGTAAAAATTCACGGCTTGACTTGTACTCTAATAACAACTATACTTCAATTACATAGTCTTTGTACCTATGGCAATCGCATGAAAACTCGATGAATTATAATTTTTTTAATCCCTCCCAATTTTAAATGCCACAATACAAATATTTTTTCATTTTTTATCACTGAAACCCTAAAAAACGTTGCTTTTATTAAA
>JACCDN010323872.1_pt1 | contig 14609 bp, 7 predicted proteins | sample 7441691 | NCBI WGS metagenome assembly JACCDN01 (sample SAMN15323439, study PRJNA562643) | freshwater metagenome | isolation source: river surface water | place: USA:Blue River Watershed | collected 2017-08-16
GAGCAACCCGCTCACGTTCGCCCTGCCCCACCTCAGCCAACGAGCGGGCATCGACGGCACCTTCGCCTGGGTGCCTGTCAGCGAAGGCAAGAAGGTCGACGCATCGGCATGGAAGTCAGAACTGGAGTCGCTTTATGCCCGCGAAGCCAAAAGCGGCCGCCCTTACGTCGCCGTTGCCTTCCCTGGATACCACGACTTCTACGCGCAGGCGGGCGTCGGCAAGAGCTTCGGATTCATCGACACCCGCGAGGGCAAGACCTTCGCCGACTCCTTCGGCCAGGCGATGACGAGCGGCTCTCCGATCGTCCAGATCGCCACTTGGAACGACTATGGCGAGGGAACCAGCATCGAACCCTCGGCGGACCGCGGCGCACGTGACCTGGAGGTCATCATGACATGGCTCAGGCCCGGGGCAGCCCCCTCAGAACTGAGGGGGAGTCTGCAAAAACTCCGACGGTAGGGATTGAAATCCCCGGCCCATCGGCCTGATTTAAGACCCACGCCGGAACACCCCTCCTCCGACGGCTGTCCCCTTCCCCATGCCCCCCAAGGCCATTCTCTTCCTCGGCGTCTTCATGACCGCCGCCTGCTCGGCCGAGACGATCCATTTCAGCCGTCAGATCCGACCGATCCTGTCCGAGAACTGCATCGCCTGCCACGGTCCGGATGAGAAAGGCCGCAAGGGCAAGCTGCGCCTCGACGACGAGCAGGACGCCAAGCGAGACCGCAAGGGCGAGTTCGTCATCCTCCCCGGCAAGCCTGAGCAGAGCGAACTCATCAAGCGCATCGAGTCGTCCGACCCCGACGAGGTCATGCCGCCGCCCAAGCAGCACAAGACGATCCCGCCCGCGCAGCTCGCGCTCCTGAAAGAATGGATCCGCCAGGGCGCCCCTTGGGGACGTCATTGGTCTTACGAACCGGTCGCGTTACCGGCCGTGCCCCAGAACGGCGAAGCCAACCCCGTCGACGCCTTCCTCGCCGAACGACAGAAGAAGGAAGGACTGACCTGGTCCGCGGAAGCGCCGAAGTCCGTCCTGATCCGCCGCGTCGCCCTCGACGTCACCGGCCTGCCGCCCACGCCCGCCGAGGTCGCGCAGCTCGCCGATGCTCCGCATACGGACGTCGTCGCCCACTTCCTCGCCAAGCCGGCTTACGGGGAACACTGGGCCCGCCAGTGGCTCGACCTGGCCCGCTATGCCGACAGCGCCGGCTACCCGTCCGACCCGGGCCGTACGATCTGGGCCTACCGCGACTGGGTGATCAAAGCCCTTAACCGCAACCAACCCTTCGACCAGTTCGTCATCGACCAGCTGGCCGGCGACCTGCTGCCCAACCCGACCGAGGACCAGATCATCGCCACGGCCTTCCATCGTAATACGATGACCCAGAACGAAGGCGGCACCAGCGACGAGGAATTCCGTAACGCCGCCGTCATCGACCGCGTCAACACGACCTATGCCGTCTTCATGGGCACCACGATGGCCTGCGCGCAGTGCCATACCCACAAGTACGACCCCATCACGATCACCGAGTACTTCCGCTCCTACGCCTTCCTCAACCAGAGCGCCGACAGCGACAAGCGCGACGAAGCACCGCTCCACGAGATCTATCCGCCAGGCGTGAAGACCCAGCGGGAACAGTGGATGAAGGAAAGCACCGCGGCCGAGGCCGTCTTCAAACTCGTGAAGCCCGGTTCTGACTGGCTCGCCGGATACGACGAGTGGCTGACGAAGAAGCCGAACCTCGCGGACAAGGGCCTCAAGGCCGCCCTCGACGCGCCCAAGGACAAGCGCACCAAGGCACAGGATAACCTCCTTCGTCAGCATTACGTCCGCAACGTCTCGCCGGCGACCAAGGCCGAACGCGCCCGAGCCGACATGCTCAAGAAGCAGATCGCCGACTCCGCCCCCGTGACGGTGCCGATCATGCGGGATCTCGTCGGCGAAAAGCGCCGCAAGACCTTCGTGCAGCTCCGCGGCAACTGGCAGGCCCTCGGCGACCAGGTCGACGAAGGCGTGCCGACGCACCTCGCCCGCTGGGACGAAGCCTATCCCAAGAACCGTCTCGGCCTCGCGCGTTGGATCGTCAGCCGCGACAACCCCCTCACCGCGCGCGTCACGATGAACCGCCTCTGGGAATCGGTCTTCGGCGTCGGCATCGTGCGCACGAGCGAGGAGTTCGGCAGCCAGGGCGACCTGCCCGTCCACCCCGAGCTGCTCGACTGGCTCGCGAGCGAGTTCGTCGCCAGCGGCTGGGACACGAAGAAGATGCTGTCGCTCCTGCTGAACACGCGCGCCTACCGACAGAGCTCGGCCAGCGACGTGAAGCGCAACGAACGCGACCCTGACAACCGTTTCGTCGCCCGCGGCCCGCGTTTCCGTCCCTCCGGGGAGATGCTCCGCGACCAGGCCCTCGCGGTCAGCGGACTCCTCAGCGCCAAGATGTACGGCGCGCCCGTCCGTCCGATGCGCCCGAACATGGGACTGAGCATCGCCTTCGGCGGCTCGGGCGACTGGATGACCAGCGCCGGCGAAGATCGTCACCGCCGCAGCCTTTACACCGAGACGCGCCGCAGCACCCCTTACCCGAGCTTCGCGACCTTCGACGCCCCGAACCGCGAGACCTGCGTGATCCGGCGCGACCGCTCCAACACGCCGCTCCAAGCCTTCGTGACGCTCAACGACCCCGTCTTCGTCGAGACCAGCCAGGCCCTCGCCCGTCGCCTGCTGAAGGAAGGCGGCGCCACCGATGAATCCCGCCTGAAGCTCGCCTACGCGCTCTGCCTCTCGCGTGAACCCGACGCCGGCGAACTCAAGACGCTCAAAGCGCTGCTCGCGAAGTCGCTCGCCGAGTATCGCGCCGACATCGGCCTCGCGACCAAGATGGCCACCGAACCCCTCGGACCGGCCGACAAAGGCGCCGACCTCCCGAACCTCGCCGCCTGGACCGCCGTCAGCAGCGTCATCATGAACCTCGACGAGTTCCTCATGCGCCGCTGAGCGCAACAGGCCCACCCCTACCCCTGCCTCTGCCCCTTTTCGTCCGATGCTCCACCCTCTTCGCGAAGCCCAGCTCAGCCTGCAGACGCGCCGAACGTTCCTCAGCAGCGTCGGCCAGTTCAGCCTCGGCGCCATCGCCCTCCACGCTCTTCAGGCCGACGCCTTCGGCGCCTCTTCCGTCGCCGATAATCCGCTCGCTCCGCGCAAGCCGCACTTCAAGCCCAAGGCCAAGCGCGTCATCTACCTCCACATGTCGGGCGGTCCGCCCAATCTCGACATCTTCGACCACAAGCCGGCGCTCGTGAAGCACGACGCCCAGCCCTGCCCCGATTCCTTCCTCAAGGGTCGGACCTTCGCCTTCACCACCGGCGTGCCCAAGCTCATGGGCAGCCCGCGCACGTTCAAGCAATACGGCCAGGGCGGACTCTGGATGAGCGACGCTGTCCCGAACTTCCATAAGGTCGCCGATGATGTCACGCTCCTGAAAGCGATGCACACGGATCAGTTCAACCACGCTCCGGCCGAACTGCTCCTCTTCACCGGACATAACCGTCAAGGCCGCCCGTCCATGGGCTCCTGGGCAACCTATGGCCTCGGCACGGAAAACCAGGACCTTCCGGGCTTCGTCACGATGATCTCCAACGGCGTGCAGCCCAGCGGCGGCCAGGGCTGCTGGGGTTCCGGCTTCATCCCTTCCGTCTTCCAAGGCGTCCAGTGTCGCAGCAAGGGCGACCCCGTCCTCTTCGCCAACGACCCGCCTGGCATGAACCGCGACCTGCGTCGCGCCACGCTCGACGCGCTCAAGGACCTCAACCAGCGACAGCAGGACGAACTCGGCCACGCCGAGACGGTCACGCGCATCGCCCAATACGAACTCGCCTTCCGCATGCAGGCCAGCGTGCCCGAGGTCATGGACATCTCCAAGGAGAAGCCCGCCACGCTCGAAGCCTACGGCGCCACGCCCGGCGCGGCCAGCTTCGCCAACAACTGCCTGCTCGCCCGTCGCCTCGTCGAGAAAGGCGTGCGCTTCGTGCACCTCTTCGACTGGGGCTGGGACTTCCACGGCACCAACCCGAAGGAGGATATCCGCGACGGTCTCACCGCGAAGATGGCGGCGACCGACAAGCCCGTCGCCGCGCTCATCAACGACCTCAAGGAGCGCGGACTCCTCGAAGACACGCTCATCGTCTGGGGAGGCGAGTTCGGCCGCACGCCCTTCCGCGAAGGCCGCACCTCGAAGGGACAGATCCTCGGCCGCGACCACTACCCGGACTGCTTCACCATCATGATGGCCGGCGGCGGAGTGAAGGGCGGCTTCCAGTTCGGCGAGACCGACGAGATGGGCTTCGGCGGCATGAAGGACAAGGTCCACGTCCACGACCTGCAGGCCACCATCATGCACCTCTTGGGCTTCGACCACGAACGCCTCACCTACCGCTTCCAAGGCCGTGACTATCGACTCACCGACGTCCATGGCCATGTCGTCCGCGATATCATCGCGTGACGACGCGGGGGTACGTGGGCACGGGGACATGGGGGCATATGAGAGGCCCGGAGGCTCAGAGGCTCCGTTGATCAGACGAAGGCACACCAGTTGACCCGTTGACCAGTGGGCCAGTTGGCAAGGAAGACAAAGCCACAGTAAAAAACGGAGGCAATGCTTCGGGTGGCGGGCTTATCGATTCAGTCCTCAACGCAGTCCTCCATTCAGTCCTCCGCCTGCCCGACCAGCCCTCTTTCATCCTTTATCATCCATCATTCATCTCCCATCTTTCCTCGCATCCCCATGCGTCTTCTCGCCCTCCTGCTAGCGACCACCCTCTTCGCCGCCGACACCCCGAAGGCCAAAGCTCCTGCCGCCCCGAAGCCGCCGGAGCCGCCAGTTTACCTGACCGAAGCCGAAGCCGCGACGACCGGCCCTGACTTCAAGCTACAGGGCGAATACGCCCACCCCAAGATGGGCGCCAACGTCATCGCCCTCGGCAAGGACGAGTATCGCCTGGTGCTCTTCAAAGGCGGCCTGCCCGGCGCCGGCTGGGACGGCACCCCGAAGATCGAAGTCGAAGGCAAGCGCGACGGCGAAGGCATCCTCTTCAAGGACAACATCGACTCCGCCACCGTCGTCGACGGCACCCTGACGATCAAGAGCAACGGTCTCGTCCTGAAGCGCACCATCCGCCACAGCCCTTCCGAAGGACTCGCCGCCCCCAAGGGCGCGATCATCCTCTTCGACGGCAAGAACGCCGACGCTTGGGAGAACGGCAAGATCGACCCGCGCGGCTTCCTCGAAGCGAATACGAAGACCAAGCAGGCCTTCACCGACTTCACGCTGCACCTCGAGTTCTTCCTGCCCTTCAAGCCCCTCGGCCGCGGCCAGGGACGCGCCAACAGCGGCCTCTACCTCCAGCATCGCTACGAAGTCCAGGTCCTCGACAGCTTCGGCCTCAAGGGCCTCGATAACGAGTGCGGCGGCATCTACAAGAACGCCGCCCCCAAGGTGAACATGTGCTTCCCGCCTCTGCAGTGGCAGACGTATGACGTCGAGTTCACCGCCGCCAAGTTCGACAAGGAAGGCAAGAAGACCGCCAACGCCGTCGTGAGCGTCCGCCACAACGGCGTCCTCGTGCATGACAACCTCGAGCTCAAGGGCGCGACCCCCGGCGGCGGCTTCAAGACCGAAGTCCCCGCTCCCGGCCCCTTCTACCTGCAAGGCCACGGCAATCCCGTCGTCTACCGGAACATCTGGGTGGTGGCGAAATAAGGGGTAGGGGTAGGGGTTGGGGTAGGTCGATTCAGCCAGCAGCCATCTGCTTGTTCTCCCTTTTTCCGCTCAAACATTATCCAATAACGCAGCGCCTCCTAAGCGACTTGCCTGCCCCTACCCCTACCCCTACCCCTGCCCCATCATGCGTTCGTTGCTCTCACTTCTTCTCGGCGCTTCCCTCTTCGCGGCCGAACACAAGATCAAGCCGGGCGACGACCCCCAAACGGTGATGGATGCCGCCGCGCCGGGCGACAAGCTGACCTTCCTCCCCGGACTGCACCAGCACGGGCTGAAGAAGCACCGCTCGATCCTCTACGTCGATAAGTCCGTCGAAATCGAACTGATGGCCGGCGCCACCCTCAAGCTGGCCGATAACGTCTGCCGCAAGGAAAGCGTCGGCGAGATCACGACCGACCAGGATTCGGGCAAGAAGCTCGATGACCTCGAGATCGGCGGCGCCTACGACATGAAGAAGACCAAGGTCGACGGGTCGGAACTATTCGGCAGCACGGTCTACACGATCATCGTCACGGGCGGCAAGAACGGCGCCCCTGACACGCTCGCCTGGGGCGACGGCAAGCTCTTCGAGACCCCGCACAAGGGCATCCCGATCACGGGTGACTGGCAGGAACTGAGCCACGGTGTGAAAGTGAAGTTCGCCAACAAGACCGGTCACGGCACCCGCAGCCTCTGGTTCGTCTCCTACGACGCCCCCGAGGCCTACGGCATCCGCATCGGCCACGGACTGCAGAAGGATTCCATCTCCGGCGTGCGCATCACCGGCAAAGGCACCATCGACCTCAACGCTTCGCACAACGACCTACCCAGCGGACTGGTCAAGAACATCAACGCCTGCGTGCTCATCCACGGACGCGTCCGCAACGTGCTCGTCGAGGGCATCACGATGACCGACACCATGCGCGCGGTGATGATGTACGGCGAACATACGGGCAAGTTCCTCCCCGGCGGCAAGGTCGGCCCGGGCGAGTCGTTCGACGCCGAGAACATCACGGTGCAGTTCACCCGCACCCTCAATCCGAACGGCAGCGGCACCCTGCTCGGCCATCCGTCCTTCCGCGGCGGCCTCCGCAACGTCCGCTGCAATTACAACTATTTCGAGACCAAGCTGACCGCGATCGAACCGAACTTCAACCTGGACGGCTATGAGGTCATCGGAAACCACATCAAGAGCGACGGCGAAGCCATCCACTGCTGGCGACACTCGAAGAACGGCCTGATCGCCGATAACCTGCGTCTCGGCGACGTGACCTTCCGCAAGGTCATCAGCGTGAACGCTCCGGCCGGCTGGGAAGCCCCCATGCCCCCGGTGATGCGCAACAACCGCAACGCCCTCGGCGACCGCGCCCAAGGCCCCCAGACCAGCCTCGACCCGAAGCCCTTCGGCCGCCGCCTGCTCGTCAGCGATTACGTCGGTAACAAGGTATCGATCGTCGCCGCCGACGGCCGCGTCGAGTGGTCCACCCCTGCCGAGAAGCCACAGGACTCCTGGCTCCTGCCCAACGGCAACGTGCTCTTCAGCCACGTCAAGGGCGCCAAAGAAGTGAAGCCCGACCAATCCGTGGCCTGGGAATACGTCGCCGACCCGAAGACCGAGATCCAAGGCTGCCAGCCTCTCGCCGACGGCCGCGTGCTCGTCGTCGAATGCGGACCGGGACGCCTCCTGGAGATCGGTCGCGATGGCAAGATCGCCAAGGAGATCAAAGTCCCGCTCTCCCCGACCATCCGCACTCACGAACAGATGCGCGGCTGCCGCAAGACGGCGGACGGACGTTACCTTGTGAGCGCCAAGGGCGACCGCGCAGTCCTCGAGCTTTCCGCCGACGGCAAGCTGCTCCGCTCCCAGCCCGTCAATGGCGACATCCATGACGTCCGCGAACTCGCCAACGGCAACTGGCTCGTCGCCCTCGGCGAAGGCGACGGCGTCGTGGAATACGACAAGGCCGGCAAGATCGTCTGGAGCATCGGCCGTAACGAAGTCACCGACAACCACATCTACCTCGCCAGCTCGGTCGAACGCCTGGCGAACGGCAACACGATCGTCATGAACTGGCTCGGCCACGGCCATCTCGGCGCCACCGCCCAGATCTTCGAGGTCGACGCCCAGAAGAAGCTCGTCCGTCAGTTCACCGACCACCGCCAGTTCACGAGCATCAATCACATCCAGGTATTGGAGTAATGAGGTAGGGCTGACCACCCTTGGTCAGCCGCGGTTGAGCGAGGTCGCTCAACCCTACCCGATGCATCCAGGTAGGGGCAGCACCACGTGCTGCCCTAGGTGCATCGTGGCAGGGGCCAGACACCCCTTAAGACTCAGAACTCAAGGGGAGACCGGGAACAGGGATGAATACGGGGGGTATAATAAGCCTAAGCCCCAAAGCAGTCCCTGGCCCTAGCCCCAGCCCTAGCCCTAAATACCCTTTATCCCCTGCCCCGGCTACCCCAACGTCTGCTCACCCCACCCCCTTGGACCCGACGTCCCGCATACCCCTTTGGCTCAGCCTTCCGCTGACGGTGGCGTCTGCCTTGGCCGCCGACCTCAAACCGGCGGACGTGGAGTTTTTCGAGACCAAGATCCGGCCGGTGCTGGTGGCGGAGTGCTACGAATGCCACGACGCGAAGAAGCAGAAAGGCGACCTGCGCCTCGATCATCGCGATGGCCTCCTCAAGGGCGGAGAGGAAGGCCCGGCCATCGTCCCCGGTGACGCGAAGAAGAGCATCCTGCTCCAGTCCATGGACTACAGCCATGAGACGCTGCAGATGCCCAAGAAGCGTCCCAAGCTCGACGCGAAGATCGTCGCGGATTTCACGGAATGGGTGAACCGTGGCGCGCCGGATCCGCGCACCAAGGCCCCTGAAGATTCCATCACACCCGCATGGTCCGACCTCCTGCAGGTCCGACGCAACTGGTGGAGCCTCCAGCCGCTCACCTCGCCTGCCATCCCCGAAGGCAAAGCCGCCGGCACGATCGACCGCTTCCTCGATGCGAAGATCGCCGCCGCCGGCATCACGCCTTCCGCCCCAGCCGACAAGGCCACGCTGATCCGTCGCGCGACCTATGTGCTGACGGGCCTGCCGCCGTCCACCGCCGAGATCACCGCCTTCGAAGCCGACGCTTCGCCGGAGGCTTTCGCCAAGGTCATCGACCGCCTGCTGGCCTCGCCTCGCTACGGCGAACACTTCGCCCGCCACTGGATGGACCTCGTCCGTTACGCCGATACGCATGGCAGCGAAGGCGATCCGGCCATCCCGCAGGCCTGGCGCTACCGCGACTACCTCATCCGTGCGTTCAATGCCGACGTGCCCTACGACCAGTTCGTCCGCGAACACCTCGCCGGCGACCTCCTGCCGAAGCCGCGCCTCAACGCGGCCGAGCAGCTCAATGAGTCGGTGCTCGGCACCGGGCACTTCCGCATGGTCGAACACGGCTACCAGCCGGTCGACACCGTCGATGAACAGGTGCGTAACGTCGACAACCAGATCGACGTGGTGAGCAAGACGTTCCTTGGTCAGACCGTTTCCTGCGCGCGCTGCCACGACCATAAGTTCGACGCCATCAGCCAGGCCGACTTCACCGCTTTCTACGGCATCTTCGCGTCCAGCCGTCCCGGCCAGGTGACCGTGGATTCGCCCGAGGTGCTCGACAGACACCGCGAACGGCTGTCCGAACTCAAGCAGGCCATCCGTTCGGAACTCTCCTCCCGATGGATCCGGCAAGCCAAGGATCTTCCCGATGCGCTGGAACGTATCAGAGCCGTCTCCAAGGAGCGTGTCGCCCTAAAGGACCAGCTGGCCAAGATCGAAGGCGAACTCTCCGCCGATGAATTCCGCCGTCGACTTAAAGCCGAGCAGAACGCCGGCCCCGCCCCCAGCCATTGGTGGACCTTCGAGCAGGACGGACGCGATCTCGTCGGCAAGCTCGACGCCAAGCTGAACGGCGGAGCCGTCATCAAGAACGGACGCCTCATCCTCGACGGACAGGACGCCTTCGCCGAGACGACTCCGACCTCCACGACCCTGACCGCCAAGACCCTCGAAGCCTGGGTGGCGCTTCCCACCTTAGAACAACGCGGCGGCGGCATCATCACGGTCGAATCGGTGGGCGGTCGCATCTTCGACTCCCTCGTCTTCGCCGAAAGGCAGAAGGGGCGATGGATGGCCGGCAGCAACAACGGCGTCCGCACCCAGGACGTGAACGGCCAGCCCGAGACCGCCAAGCCGGGCGAGCTGACCCACCTCGCCATCGTCTATCAGCCGGACGGCCGCATCGAGCTCTACCGCAACGGCAAGGCCTACGGTTCGGGCTACGCACCGGCCAACGAGAAGGCCGCGCTAAATGCCTTCGCCGCAGGGAAATCCCATCTGCTCTTCGGACGACGCCATACCGGCGGCGGCAACGCCTTCCTCCGCGGCGAACTCGAGGAAGCGCGTCTCTACGGCTTCGCGCTCAACGCCGGCCAGATCGCCGATTCCTTCCGCACCGGCACGCTCCGCGGGGAACTCCCGGCCGTCGCCGTGAAGAACGAGCGGCTCGACGCCTTACGCGCCCAGGCCGATGCCCTGCGTAAATCGATAGCCGCCCTCGGCGCCGCCGACGCCCGTCTCGACGAAGGACTGATCAAAGGAGAAGCCGATCCGACCCACCCGCTGCACGCTTCCACCTTCCTCCGCGTCGGACTTCGTCCGAAGGAAGCGCCTGCCGCCCGCAATCAGAAGCCCGACTGGACCCTGAGCGACGGCACTTCCGCCGCCTGGCGTCGCCATGGCAACGGCCTCGACGGACGCTTCACGCCCGGCGACTTCCGTGTCGAGACCAAGGGAGATGCCGTCCTCGGACGCTTCCTACCCTCCGGCCTGCACTCCCACACCCTTTCGTCCAAGCACAGCGCCGTCCTGACCTCGCCGCGCTTCAAGGTCACGACGGACTTCATCAGCGTCCAGGCCATGGGCAAGGGCGCGACGCTCCGCCTCATCCCGGATAATTACCCTCTCTCACCAGGCGGCTCCCGTTTCCCCAAGGCGGCAGTGAACAGCAATCATCCTACCTGGATCACGCTCGATACCGCCTACCGCAAAGGATCGCATGCCTACTTGGAACTGACACTCCCCGACGATTCCACCAATCCCGACAAGCAGGCCGATGGCCACGAGGGTTGGTATGGCGTGCGTGAGGTCGTCTTCCATGCCACCCGCGAAACCGGACCTTCGGGAGAAGCCGTCATCACGCAGGCGCCTCCGCTCAATACAGTGACGGAAGTCTCCCACGTCCTATCCGAAGCCGCCAGCGCTTGGGGACGCGATGAAGCGACCGAATCGCAGGCCGCCCTGCTCGACGCCGCGGTCCGCCATGGGGTCCTCGATGCCTCGATGACCGGCGCAGCCAAGCTTGCGGCGCTCACCGAAGAATACCGCAAGCTCGAGGCCGAAGTTTCCGTCCCCCGACGCGCCCCCGGCTTCCTGGAGGCGAATGGCTTCGACCAGCCGCTGTATGTCCGCGGAGACCATAACAAACCCGCCGCACCGGTGCCCCGACGCTACCTCGAGGTCTTCGACACCAAGGCCTTCGTGACCCAAGGCAGCGGACGTCTCGAGCTTGCCGAGAAGATCGCCTCCGCGGACAACCCGCTGACCTCCCGCGTGATGACGAACCGCCTCTGGCATCATGTCTTCGGCCGCGGACTCGTCGGCACCGTCGACAACCTAGGCCGTCTCGGTGACCAACCCACGCACCCCGAGCTCCTCGACCATCTCTCCATGCGTTTCATCCAGGAGAAGTGGTCCGTGAAGACCCTGCTTCGCGAGATGCTCCTCACCGAGGCCTTCCGACGCTCGAGCGTGCCGTCCGCCAGCGCCTCGGCCAAGGACGCCAATAATGACCTGCTGGCCCACATGCGCGTGCGACGTCTCGGCGGCGAAGCCCTGCGCGATTCGCTCATCGCTCTCTCCGGCCGCCTGGAGCACCGCATGTATGGCCCGGGCGACAACGCCGCCGCCGCGCCCAAGGAGCAGGTCCGTCGCAGCATCTACCTGACCATCCGTCGTAATTCGCTGAACCCGCTGATCACCGCTTTCGACGGACCCAAGCCCTTCACCACCGTCGGTCGCCGCGACGCGACGAACGTCCCGGCTCAGTCGCTCACGCTCCTGAACAACATCTTCGTCATCGACGCCGCCAAGCGCTGGGCTTCGACGCTCGACACGTCACAAACCGATGCCGCCAAGGTCGATGCCCTGTTCACGCAAGCACTCGCCCGCAAGGCCACGCCGGCGGAACAGGCCGCCGCCGCCCGTTATCTCGCAGACCTCAAGGCCGCCCATACCCAAAATCCGGCGATGGTCTGGGCGGACTTCGCCCAGTCGGTGCTCAACCTAAAGGAGTTCCTTTACCTCAAATAACATGTCCCCGCTCACCCGCCGCGAACTGCTCCGCCGCTGCTCCCTTGGCTTCGGCGGCATCGCCCTGTCCGGCCTCCTCGCCTCCCCCGCCTTCGGCGCGGAAACCTCCGGCAAGCGCGCGCTCAAAGCCAAAGCGAAGAACGTCATCTTCTGCTACATGTCCGGCGGCGTCTCCCATGTGGACTCCTTCGACCCGAAGGCCGCCTTGGCCAAGCTCAACGGCAAGCCGATGCCCGTGCCGGTCCAGCGCACGGTCTTCAACAACAACGGCAACATCATGGGCAGCCCTTGGGAAGCCAAGCGTTACGGCCAGTCGGGCATCGAGATGACCAACCTCTTCCCGCAGATCGCCGCCTGCGCCGACGACCTCACCGTCGTCCGTTCGATGACGAGCAAGGTCAGCGAGCACGCCCAAGGGAACTACTTCTTCCATACCGGGTTCCCGTTCATGGGTCACCCGAGCGCCGGCGCCTGGCTCAACTACGGACTCGGCAGCGAGAACCAGAACCTGCCGGGCTTCGTCGTCCTGCAGAGCGGCAACGCGGGTGTCCCGCACGGCGGCGTAGGCGTATTCAACAACGGCTACCTCCCCGGCCAGCATCAGGCCTCGATCATCAAGGCCGACGGCGCCCTGCCCCTCGCGAACATCAAGCCCGGCGAAGCCGACGCCGCCCAGCGTCGCCGTCTTGGCTTCATCAACGAAGTGGACAAGGCCTTCGCGGAGGCCACCCGCGAGCCGCAGGTCGAAGCGGCCATCCGCAATTACGAGACCGCCTATCGCATGCAGACCGCCGTGCCCGAGATCTGCGACCTTAGCGGCGAGTCCGCAGCCACCAAGGCCATGTATGGGCTGGATTCGCCCGATCCGCTCACCGCTGGCTACGCCCGCCAAGCCCTGCTCGCCCGACGGCTCGTGGAGAAAGGCGTCCGCTTCGTCGAACTCAGCTGTCTCTCCGGCAACATCGGCGGCGGCAATGCCGCCAATCCTTGGGATCACCATGGCGCCATCGTCAAAGGCCACGGCATGATGGCCCACCAGGTCGACCAACCCATCGCGGCGTTGCTCAAAGACCTCAAGCAGCGCGGACTTCTCGACAGCACGATCGTCATCTTCTCCGGCGAATTCGGGCGCACGCCGTTCTCGCAGGGCAGCGACGGACGTGACCACAACCCCTACGGCTTCAGCCTCTGGGTAGCCGGCGGCGGCTTCAAGCCCGGCACGGTCTTTGGCGCGACCGACGAACTCGGCTACTACGCCGTCGACAAGCCCCTGACGGTCTACGATTTCTGGGCGACCATCCTGCACCAGCTCGGCATCGACCACGAGAAGCTCACCTACCGTTTCGGCGGACGTGATTTCCGCCTGACGGATGTGCATGGGAATGTCGTCAGCGACATTGTCGCGTGACGACGGAGGGGGCACGTGGGCACGGTGACACGGGGACAAGGGGGCGGACAACTCAAAGAGAGACCCGAAACCGAGGAGGATGATGGGTCTATCCTTTATCCTCCATCTTCCATCCTTTATCATTCATCCGCCATCTTCATACCACATGCGCCTTCTCCTCGCCCTCCTTCCCCTCTTCGCACTCGCCGCTGAGCCCAAGCCCATCCGCGTGCTGGTCTGGGACGAACAGCAGCCGCAGCAGTCTCAGGGTTACGGGGACAAGTTCCTCGGCGAGACGCTCGCCGCAGGACTCGCCGATCTCCCGGGCCTGGTCGTCAAGACCGCAAAACTCGCCGATCCGGAACAAGGGCTGAGCGATGCCGCGCTCGACCAGACCGACGTTCTCGTCTTCTGGTGTCATCGCAAGGTCAAAGAGCAGGACGACGCCCGCGTCGAAGCGATCGTGAAGCGCGTCCAGGCCGGCAAACTCGGCTTCATCGCCCTGCACTCCGCCCATTGGGCCAAACCTTTTGTGCGTCTCATGCAGGAGCGCTCCAAAACCGACGCCTTGGCCGCGCTGCCTGCCGCCGAACGGGCGAGCGCCCAGTGGGTCTTCGTCAACTTAGTCCCTTACTACAAGGGCGTGAAAGCCGGCACGCCGCTCACCCCGTCCGTGAAGCGCGATGGCCACACCTACACGCTCACCCTGCCCCAGTGCGTCTTCCCCTCGTATCGCAACGACGGAGCCCCTGGACACGTCAGCGTCGTGAAGCCTGCCCATCCGATCGCCGCCGGACTTCCCGCCAAGTGGGACATCCCGCAGACCGAGATGTATGGCGAACCCTTCCATGTGCCCGCGCCCGACGAAGTCATCTTCGAGGAACGCTGGGACAAAGGAGAATTCTTCCGCAGCGGCATCACCTGGCAGGTCGGCGCCGGCAAAGTCTTCTATTACCGCCCTGGCCACGAGACCTACCCGATCTTCAAGCAGCCCGAGAATATCAAGGTCGTGGAGAATGCGGTGAGGTGGGCGGCGGGGAAGTAA
>JACCDN010570632.1_pt1 | contig 14609 bp, 14 predicted proteins | sample 7441691 | NCBI WGS metagenome assembly JACCDN01 (sample SAMN15323439, study PRJNA562643) | freshwater metagenome | isolation source: river surface water | place: USA:Blue River Watershed | collected 2017-08-16
CGGCTCCAACCTCGTCCAGTCCCGTGACTTCGCCGGCTCCAACCGTCTCTTCGACGACCGTTACCTCTTCGACGCCATGATTACGTACGTCTTTCCGGCCACGCCGGCCGTTTTTTCCGCATCTGTATGGAAAATGATGGGACATGAACTGGCCCGCGTCATGCGTTATCGCCGTCCGCGCTCCATCGGCGTCGCGTGGGTTGATCTCGCCGAAATGCGTCGCCTGAACCGTCAATATCGTCAAAAAGACCGACCGACCGATGTTTTGTCCTTCGAGGCGGAAGCGCTCGAAGAGAGGCGGGAGGGATATATGGGGGATTTGCTGGTCTGTCCCGCCTATGCGGCTACCGAAGCCAGGCGTCGCGGCTTGCATCCTAAGGAGGAGCTGCTCCGCCTGGTTATTCACGGGACCCTTCACCTGGCAGGCTATGACCACGCCACCCTTGCGGACGAGGCTCGCATGTTCGCCCTGCAGGAACGTTGTCTCACTCGGATCCTCACCGTATGTCGTCTTCCCTTCTAAAGTCCCTCCAACGGGCCGTACGGGGCGTCCTCTTCGCCTTCCGGACCGAGCCGAACATGCGTCGGCATACCGCTGCCGCCCTCTTGGTATTTGCCTTGGTTCTCGTCCTGCCGCTCGCCCCTTGGCAGATCATTGCAGTCCTCATTGTGACCGTTCTCGTGTTCGTGGTAGAATTGGTCAACACCGCGATCGAGTTACTGGTGGATCTCGTGAAGCCTCAATTCCACGAGACCGCCCGTGACGTGAAAGACGTGTCCGCCGGCGCCGTGCTCCTCATGGTCGCCGCTGCCGTCCTGGTGGGTTTGCTCATCTTTGGCCCTTACGCGCTCTCCCTGATCCGCCACGTATGAAAGAACGATTGATCGCCGGCCTCGACCTGGGCAGCTCTGCCGTCCGTCTTGTGGCAGGGCAAATCCTGGTTGGCCAAGACAAGCGCGAAACGCTCCAGATCGTGGGCGCCACCGAGGTCGCTTCCCAAGGTATTTCGAAAGGCCTCATCAATTCTCTTGAGGAGGCCGTCACAGCGATCTCTACCTGTCTAGAGCAAGCCGAACGCCAGATCGGGCTACCGGTTTCCGATGCATACGTTGGTATTTGCGGTACCTACATGACCGATCAAATCCAGCGCGGCGTTATCGGCGTGTCCCGTCCCGATGGGGAGATCCGCGATGAGGATGTCCAGCGTGCCATGGATTCGGTCCGCGCCCTCATCAACCCTTCCAACTACGAAATTTTGCACATCCTACCGCGCGGCTTCACTGTCGACGGCCAAACCGGCATCAAGGACCCTGTCGGCATGCAAGGGATCCGGCTTGAGGTCGACGCCCACGTCATCCAAGGCGTCGCAAGCCACGTCCGGAACGTCACGAAAGCTGTTTTACGCACCGGAATCGACATGAGCGAGCTTGTCTACGCGCCGCTCTGCCTCGCCGATGTCCTCACGACGAGTCGACAGAAGGATGTTGGGGTCGCAATCGTCAACGTGGGCGCTTCCACGACGTCGCTCACGGTCTACGAAGAAGGGGAGTTGCTCCATTCCGCCGTCATTCCCATCGGTTCCGACCACGTCACCTCTGATATCGCCATCGGCCTCCGCACCTCTCTAGAGATCGCCGATGTCCTCAAGCGCCAATACGTGAACGCCGCGTCACAGCACGTCAACAAGTTCCAAGACATTGACTTGCAGGGATTGGGCGCGCCACAATCCGAAGTCGTCTCGCTCCGCTTTGTTTCCGATATCGCCCAGGCCCGCGTCGAGGAGATCTTTGAGCGCGTCGAACAAGAGCTCAAGAAGATTGACCGTTCAGGCATGCTGCCAGCGGGCGTGCTGCTGACAGGTGGCGGGGTCAAGCTCGAGGGGGTCCCAGAAGTCGCGAAGCAGATCCTGCGCCTTCCCGCGGTGGTGGCCCAAGTCCAGGTTCCGCCCACCTCTCTCGAAGACGTCCTCCAGGATCCCGCCTTTTCGACGGCCCTCGGACTCGTCCGTTGGGGATTCGAAGGAGAGCGCGGTCGTGATGACGGCCAGCGCTATCGCGGCGGCAGCAAAGGGGGAGACTTTGTCAAGAAACTCGGCTCGCCCCTGAAGCGCCTGTTCAAGTCCTTTATTCCTTAGTCCCTTGACCCTAAGCCTGCCCGTTAGTATTGTGCGAAGAGATCTGTATCTATGGCTGAAATCAAACCCCAAATCGAGACCTTCGCAAAGATAAAAGTGGTTGGCGTCGGCGGCTCCGGCGGCTCGTCTACCAATCGCATGATCGCCTCGAAAATCCGTGGCGTGGAGTTTATTGCCATGAATACCGATGTCCAAGCCCTGCACGCCTCCCAGGCACAACAGAAGCTGCACATCGGCAAGTCCGTCACCCGGGGGTTGGGGGCAGGCATGGACCCAGATATCGGCCACAAGGCCGCCGAAGAGTCCCAAAACGAGATCCGTGAGATGCTGAAGGGCGCCGACATGGTGTTCGTCACGTGTGGACTTGGCGGAGGGACTGGTTCGGGAGCCTCTCCCTTCATCGCGAGCATCGCCAAAGAGCTTGGGGCCCTGACCGTCGCGGTCGTCACCAAGCCATTTTCATTTGAAGGCGCCGCCCGCAAGAATATCGCTGAAGCCGCCTACGAAAAGCTCGCCGCCAACGTTGATACCATCATTACCATCCCGAACGACCGCGTCTTGCAGATGATCGACAAGAAAACCTCCTTGCTCGAAGCGTTTGAGATGGTCGATGACGTCCTGCGCCAAGGCGTGCAGGGGATTTCCGAACTTATTACCCAGCACGGCAACATCAACGTTGACTTCGCGGACGTGCGCGCTATCATGGCGAACCGCGGTTCCGCTCTCATGGGGATTGGCCACGGCCATGGCGACAATCGCGCCGCTGATGCGGCGAAAGCCGCGATCGCCTCGCCCTTGCTCGAAGTCTCCATCGATGGGGCCAAAGGCATTTTGTTTACCATTACGGGCGGTTCCAACCTGGGTCTCTACGAGCTCAACGAGGCCGCCAAGATCATCACCCAGACCGCCGATCCTAACGCAAAGGTCATTTTTGGGGCCGTCATCGACGAATCGCTCAAGGACGACATCAAGATTACCGTCATCGCGACCGGGTTTGACCAACGTGTCATTACTCCCAAGCCGAAGACGATGTTCGCGTCCGGAAGCATCCCGCCCGCCTCTTCACAGCCAACGCATGCTCCGGCCACTCCGTACCAGGCTCCCGCCCGTCCCGTCCCGCAACCGGTCACCCCACCTGTCCAGCCTATTCCTGAGCCGACCCCGGTTGAGCCTTTGGAGCGTTTTCCATTTGCCGCCTCCCGTGTCCCGTATCCGCCCCCGGTTTCAAGCTATACCCAGGCCGCTCCAGCCCCAGCTCCAGCCCCAGCTCCAGCCCCTGTCCCCGCTCCGGCTCCCGTTCCTGTGGCGCCCATCAGTGAAGAAGAGCTGATCGATCCGCCGGCGCCCGCGCCGGTACCGACGCCCATCTCGGCGCCAACGACGCCTCGTACTACCGTTTCTCCCCGTCAGGCTGCGGAAGCCGTGAAGCCTCCCGCACCCGCTCCGGTTGCTCGTCGTTCGCCATCGGCCCCGTCTACCCCAGAAGAGCCGGATCTCGAGATCCCCGCCTTCATTCGCAAGAAGATGCTTTAAGGTATGCGCTGTCCCGTGTGCAGCCATACCGAAACGAAAGTCGTCGATTCTCGCCTCACGGCCGATGAGGCTTCCGTCCGCCGCCGGCGCGAATGCGACCAATGTCAATTTCGCTTCTCGACCCTCGAAACCATCGACTTGCTCGGTCTCACGGTCGTGAAGCGCGACGGCCATCGTGAAAGCTATGTCCGGGAGAAGCTGGAACGTGGGTTGCGCCGCGCCTTGGAGAAGCGTTCCCATACGGATGCCGCCTTTCGTGCCCTCCTCCAAAGCATTGAACTCGATATCCAACGCGAGCGTGCCAGTGAACTCACGTCCGCACGGATTGGGGAATTGGTGATGCAGCGGTTGAAGGGGTTCGATAAGGTTGCATATATCCGGTTTGCTTCCGTCTATCGGTCATTCGAAGACGTCAAGACGTTTCAAGACGAGCTTGCACAACTCACGGTCAAGCGTCAGCGGCGTCCAAACGCACCTGCCGTACCGAGAGAGGCGAAATTACTGCCGTGAGGGCGGTTTTTTTTGCGCCTTGAAAGGCGCGCTCAGATCGAGGTACACTGTCTGGTGCCAGCCCTTTTCTTATGCCTCAATACGTCTCACGACAGGTGTTTGTCCTTTCCACGCTCCTCGCCGCTTTGGCGGGAGCGTTGGCGGGGGGTACGGTCAGCTTCGTTGGTCCCTATTTTCTAGATTCTTCTGCTGGCGTCCCGAAAAAAGGCTCGCCGGTTCCTGAGCTCCTCATCGCGCGCGGCGAGGAACAGGAGGTCGTGCGCGTCGTAAAGCGCGTTTCCCCGGCCGTTGTCGCCGTGAACGTCAGCCGGACCGTCCCGAAGCCGCGTGGGTCCGCCTCCTCGACCGTCCAGGCGCCGTCTTCTCAGCTGTTGCCTCTTCCGGGGAGTCGCGAACGCCTCGGAGCCGGTTCAGGGTTTTTCGTTTCCACGGATGGCCTGATCGTCACCAATCGCCATGTCGTCGATAATCCAAATGCGGAGTATCTCGTCACGTTGCAAGACGGCGAACGCCTGTCGGCACGGGTCTTAGGTGTCGATCCGGCGCTTGACCTCGCCATTCTCAAGGTCGAGATCACGGATGCGCCGACGTTGGAATTAGGGGACAGCGACGCCTTAGAGGTCGGCCAGACGGTTCTCGCGATCGGCAATGCTCTGGCCCAATTTCAAAACAGCCTCACGAAAGGTGTCATTTCCGGCAAAAACCGCCGCCTGATCGCCGATGGCGTGAGTGGAGCGGAAGTGCTCGAGGAGGCGATCCAGACCGATGCGGCGATTAATCCCGGCAATTCCGGTGGGCCGTTGCTTGATCTCCAGGGCCGCGTCGTTGGTGTGACGACCGCGGTTTCGGAAGGTGGCCAGTCCCTCGGTTTCGCGATTCCAGCGAATGCCGTTAAGCAAGCCGTGGAAAGCGTGAAAAAAACGGGGCGCATCATTCGTCCGTGGCTTGGTGTCCGCTATTTCATGATCGATGAGGATACCTCCAAGCGGGATGGCTTGCCTGTCAGCTCTGGCGCCCTCATCTCGCGTGGCGCCTCGCCTCGTGATCCGGCCGTCGTCGCCGGATCACCCGCCGACAAGGCAGGCATCAAGGAAAACGACATCATTATCGAGATCGCCGGCAAGACCCTGAGCGACGACCGCAGCCTGGCCACGGCCCTGAGCCGGTTCGCTCCCGGCGATGAGGTTCAGGTCAAGGTCTTGCGTCAAGGTGAAGAAAAAACCCTTACTCTCAAGCTCGACGAGCGCGCCGCGACCGCGCGCTAGCCAAACGGCCGTCCGCGGCCTATCCTCCCGACATGAATGATCCTCTCAAGCGCACCAAGGTGGTGTGTACCATCGGTCCGGCCTGCGCGACCGAAAAGCGATTAGAAGCCATGGTCAAGGCGGGCATGAACGTCTGTCGCCTCAACTTTTCCCACGGCACCCACGAAAACCACGCTGAACTCATCACCCTCATCCGTCGTGTCGCCAAGAAGACGGGGGAGCATTTGGCGATCCTGCAAGACCTCCAGGGCCCCAAGATTCGCGTGGGCGAGCTTCCGAAAGAGGGGATTGTCGTTGCAACGGGCAAGGAAATCACGTTCACCTCCGGAAAGACGCGCTTGCCATACGTTGTGTCTGTGAGCTATCCGACCCTTGCGCGCGACGTGAAGGTCGGCCAGCGTCTTCTTTTGGATGATGGTTTGCTTCAAGCTCGCGTAAAGCGCATCAAGGGCGAGGAAGTTTTGTGTGAGATGGAATTCGGCGGCACCCTCTTTTCCCACAAGGGCCTGAACCTTCCGGATACGGATACGTCCATTTCGGCAATGAGCGATAAAGATAAGGCTGACTTGGCCTTTGGCCTCAAGCAGCAGGTCGATTTCGTGGCGCTGTCCTTCGTTCGCAAGGCAGATGATATTCGCGAGCTGCGTCGCCTCATGGGCAAGAAAGGCGAGCAGATCCGCATCATCGCGAAGATCGAGAAGCCGGAAGCGCTCACGAACCTCGACGAGATCATGGACGTCACTGACGGGATCATGGTCGCTCGCGGAGATTTAGGGATTGAAATTCCCGCCGAAAAAGTGCCCCTCGCGCAGAAGGACCTGATCCGCCGCTGTCTTGACGTTGCCAAGCCCGTCATCGTCGCCACGCAGATGCTTGATTCGATGATCCGTCAGCCGCGCGCGACCCGAGCAGAGATCTCAGACGTCGCGAACGCGGCCATCGACCATACCGACGCGACCATGTTGTCTGGCGAATCCGCGACCGGCGCCTTTCCCCTCGAAGCGGTCGAAACCATGGCGAAGACGCTTCGTGAAGTGGAGCTGAGCGCTCTCGATGACGTCCCGCCGCACCTGCGTCTCAACCCCGGTGAACCGGAAGCCGCCATGACGAACGTTGCAACGATCCTATCGCACGCGTTGCGGGCACGCGCGATCGTCTGTCTCACCGAATCTGGTGATGCCGCGCGTCTCCTGTCGCGCCATCGTCCGCCGATGCCGATCTTCGCCTGTACCGAAGATCCTCGTATCGCGCGTCAGACGAACTTGTCGTGGGGCGTGACGCCGTGTTTGTTCCCTAAGTGGAAGAACCGTGATAAGTGGGATCTGGAAGCCTTGGCCTGGTTAAAAAAACAAAAATACGTGAAGCTGGGGGATGACCTGATCTTCGTCGGCGGTGAGCCATTGGGGAAGACGGGGCAGGTGCCCTGGATCGAGGTGCGGACGGTTTAGGTCAGAAGCGCGAAAGAGCCTCACGGGGCTCTTTTTCTGTTTGGAAAGATAGGGTTTCTCTAGGAGGGGGGGGGTGGTCTTTTCCCCGTGGAGCCCCTCTTTTTTGATGGCCGTAAAAAGGCCTCTTTTTGGCTAATTTTAGCGATTCAAGCCCAATCTCTTGACAGGCTATTTACTATGTGTTAAAAATACACCATCCGAAAGAACGGATGCGTTGCCCGCGCGCAAGGTCGGGTCATTCACCAGGAGGTGACTGTATGGAACGCAACAGCAAGGGGATCGGTTCGCTCGCAGGCGTCTTCCAGGCTCTGGCCAAGGGGCACGCCATCATCTACATCGCCGACGGCGCGTACGTCCGGACGACGCCTTCCGCTGGCCGCGATGCGGCCGTGGTGGCCAACCCGCTCGGGCGCACCCTGCAGGTGCTGAGCCTCGTGGGGTCGCGCAGGCACCTCAACCTCTCGATCCTGTGCGCCCAGGAGGTCAACGTCACCGAGGGTCGTACCCGGCGTCCCGCCGCGGTCCCTCGCCTCATCAACTTCGTGCGGGGTGGGGAGTCCTGCTTCGACGAGATCCTCGCGGTCATCCCCAGGCTCGCGACCTTCCGCGCCCTCCAGGCGGCTGGCTGCCTCCCTGCGGGGGCCGAACACGAGCCGACGGTGCCGGTCACCCTCAAGGTCGACCATCTTCCGCTCGTCGATGCTCGCTGGGCCGATCCCGAGCGTCTCGCGCGCTTCCTCCGTGACCGGGCCAACCTCATGGCGGAGCGGGAGGCTTTCAAGCAGCGTAAGATCGAGCCTGCGTACGCCAAGGGTTCCGGGCTCTCCGAGGAGATCGGTCGCCTCTTCCACAAGGAGGACCGCACCGAGCCCGCCCGGCCTGCGCCCATCGAGGCTCCGCCGCCCCGGGTCGAGTACGATCTCCCCGGCTACGAGGCGCGCTTCAAGGGTCCGGACCACCTCTCTCCTGCGGCGGCCAGTGAGCGCCTCCGCGACATCGAGCATGGCCTCGTGAGCGTCGGCGTCTCGCTCTCCCTCGTGGCCATCGCGCTCGAGGTCAACCCTGGCAAGCTCGTGTGGACCGGCCCCAAGGTGCGCGGCAAGGCGTTCGCCCAGCTGGCGACGGTCGGTGACCTGACGGTCCGCTGCACGCGGAGCGTGCCGGTCGCCTCTGCGGCGGTCGCCGCCTGATCTCTCCCCCCGATCTTCGATCGGGCTTTTCTTTTCTAACGGGTTTTCGCTTGTCCGGCATTCGTCTCAGGTATCCTTTTTTTCGGATGGGCTGCTAGGATGGGTGTGCATGTTCTCCCTCTTTCTTTCTCTCTTGCCTTGGATCTCGCTGGCGTTGGCCGTTGGTGCGCTCCTGTCTGCCTTTCGGGCCCTCCTTTTTTGGAAGACGGCGCCGACTGTGATCGGCCATGTCGTCGAGAACAGGGAGGATTCCGAAGGATATACGCCCATCATCGCGTTTTCCGTGCAGGGAAAGGAATATCGCTTTCCCGTGGTGATCCATCGCGGTTCGGAGCCTTGGCCGATCGGCTCTGAGCGTCGAGTCCGATATCAGGTAGGTAATCCCGCTCAGGCCGCCTTGGACGACTCTCTGCATCGTTGGCGTTCCGTGATCTTGTTTGCGCTTCCTGCGGCCGCCTTGTTCGTCGTTTGGCTTATCCTTCCGCGCTTGTTTCGCGTATAGGTAAAAAAACAGACCCGCTGATCGGGTCTGTTTTTCGTTAGCGAATGGTGTCTCGATTTAGCGTCCGCCCATCGGTCTGCCGAAGCCTCCGCGGCCGCCACGCATCCCGCCCATGGAGCCTTGGCCTTGTTGGAGGCCGCGCTCTTCTAGAATCCGGAAGAACGTGTCAGGGATGTTATTTGCAGCCGCCCAGGCTTTCCAGGTGGTCACCTGGGTCGCGATGGCGGCGGTGCGCTCGGCAGGCGTCTTTCCTTTGAGGGAATCAAGGAAGGTCTTGATCTCGGCTTGTTTCGCCGTGATCAAATCGGCCTGCGCTTGGGTGAGCTTGCCATCCGTCACGGCTTGCGTGAGGAGCTGTTTTGGATTGCGCATCCCACCATGGCCGCCGCCCGGTCCAAAGCCGAAACGGAGGTATTCTTGGGGAATGTTGTTGGTCGTGGCCCACGTCTTGAGGCCTTCCATCGCTGTCTTGCGGGCTGCCTCGGCCTCCTCGCGGGTCTTGCCCTGGAGGCTGTCCATGAGCGTTTTCAGCTCCTGTTGCTTGGCGATGATCTGGTCGGCTTGGGTTTGTGTGAGCTTCCCGTCCTTCACGGCTTGGGTGAGCTGGTCTTTTGCCTTCTGTAGGTGGGCAGCTGCCACCGTTTGTCGATTTTCATCGAAGACGGCCTGGATGTCGCTGGCATTCAAATTGAATTTTTTCGCGAGCGCTTGGACGAGCGAAGCCATGCGCGTTTCGCCGGGAACGGCGGGGTTTGCGGCGGCTTGCGTGAGAGTCACGCCTGCGCCCGTAAGGCCAATCGCGCCGATCGCAGCGATCACGAACCGTTTTGCTTGATTCATATCTTGAAGGAAGATGACGAATGAAGCTTTCCTGCCGGGCGGATCACCGTTTTTCCCTGGTGGGAGGGAGGTTGGGTTCCTGTGCCGGCAGGAAAGAGGCTGATCAGAGGGCTCGTTTCCCGGGCGACCGCCAGATGAGGATTCATCCAGAGGGGCTCGGGTGCGGAGGCGGGGCGCAAGCGCGTCCCGTTTCCTCGACCATGTTTCTAGGCTAGCAAACGGTCCGTGAAGGAATCATGAAGCCTCAACGAAGGGGATGAGGAGCGTGACGGTCGTGCCGATGTCGACGGTGCTGTCGATCTTGATGGTGCCGTGCAAGCGCTCCATCGCGGCGCGGGCGATCGCGAGGCCGAGGCCGCTGCCGCCCGTCTGGCGGGAACGGCTACGGTCGACACGATAGAAGCGGTCGAAGATGCGTTCGAGATCTTCGGCGGCGATGCCGATGCCGGTGTCTTTGATGGTGATCACGGCGGTTTGCGCGTCTCGTTCGAGCGTCACGGCGACATTCCCACCGGGACGGTTGTAGAGGATCGCGTTTTTCGTAAGGTTTTCGAAGACTTGAAGGAAGAGATCTTCATTGACCTCCCAAGAAGCGCCTTTTTCTGGTGGAAGGGTCAGGGAAAGGTGAATGTTTTGCGTATCCGCCAGGCGCATCAGGCGGGTAACGGTCGTCTCGATTGCCATTTGAAGATCGACCAATTTTTCCGCATGGGTATGGGTATTTTCTTCATCAAGACGCGAGAGTCGGAGAAGATCGCGCACGAGTTGTGACATACGGCCGACCTCCTCAAGATGGCTTTCCATCTGGATTTGCAGGGGAGAAGCGGGCGTCGCGTCGGCGCGGGCATTTTCGAGGTCTGTTTGCAGGATCGCGAGCGGCGTACGGAGCTCGTGCGAGGCGTCGCTGAGGAAGCGGCGCTGCCGATCATAGGCCGCCTGGATCGGGGCGAGGGTGATGCCGGCGAGCCAATAGCTGAGGACGCCCGCGACCGCGAGCAGGAAGCTGTTCACGATGATGAGGGTATTGATGAGGTCGGCCCGAACCTCTTCGGCGCGCGGCGGGACCATGTCTTGCGGGAGGACGGCCGGAGGTCGCGGCGGGAAGCGCGCAAAGCGACGTTCCAGGCGGCTGGAGAAGGCGGAATACGTGACGCTGCTCGAGATGAGCAGGATGCTGGCCAGCAGGGTGGTGTAGATCAGGGTCAGCCGTCCTTGCGCGCCGCGAAAACGCCCGCTAAGCGAGGCGATACCCTTTTCCCCAGATGGTCTTAAGACGACGGGCATAGGAAGGAGGTAATTTCTTGCGAAGGTTCTTTAGGTGGACGTCGACGACGTTGCTGAACGAGTCGAAGAATTGGTCCCACACGTGATCGAGGAGGTCTTGCCGGGTCACGACCGCGCCCTTGTTGCGCAACAGGTATTCGAGGACGCCATATTCGCGCAGGGTCAGGGCGATTTCCTTGCCACCGACCGTGACTTGTTGGGCGCGCGGGTTCAGTTCCAGCTCGTCGAGGGTGAGGATGGGTGAGACGGTTACGGGAGGACGACGCAGCAGCGTACGCAGGCGGGCTGCGAGCTCATCAAAGGAAAAGGGCTTCACGAGGTAGTCATCGCCGCCGAGATCAAGGCCGTTCACGGTGTCCTCGGTACTGTCTTTCGCCGTGAGAAAGAGGACGGGGGTCTGGATTCCGTCCTTCCGCAAGCGCCGGCAGACTTCGAAGCCGTCGCGTTTTGGGAGCATTACGTCGAGCAGGATGACGTCGTACCCGTTCAGGCGGGCCATATTCTCGCCCGCTTCCCCGTCGAACGCGAAATCCACGGCATACCCGCGTTGCTGTAGGCCCGTGACCAGGCCCTTGTTGAGCTTCGGCTCATCTTCGACAACAAGGAGTTTCATACAAGTGACGGTACGATGATAGCGGAAAAAGATGAAGGGGGGATGAAGATTGGCCCTTGTGGGGCCGTACGAAGCCCGTTATGCTCAAAGACATGCGTGCCTTTTCCTTTGTGCGGACGGTTTTCATGGTCTCTGCTCTTTTCGTGGCTTCCTTAGGGGTTTTCTTTGTGGCTCATGCCTACATCCGCAGCCTTTCCGCCTCTGAGGTGCAGGACGGGTTCGAGGCGCCGCCCGCTCTCGAGGAGCCCTTTGTCTTTTTTGATCCCTACGCCAACTGGAAACGTCCGGATGGTCCGTTACGCGTCGGCTTGCAAGCGGGCCATTGGAAAGCCGCCGAGGCTCCGGATGAGCTCGAGAAATTGCGGGTGAATACGGGGACGTCTGCGGCAGGTATCACCGAATGGGAAGTAAATTTGAAGATCGCCGAAGAGACGAAGAAGCTGTTGGAAAAGGAGGGGATTGTCGTTGATCTGCTCCCCGCGACCATTCCGCCCGATTATTGGGCGGATGCCTTCATCGCCATCCACGCCGATGGGAATGCGGATACGGGGGCTTCTGGGTATAAGGTGGCGGCGCCGTATCGTGATCGGACAGGGAAGGCGGAGGCGTTGTCCGCCATTTTGGCGCAAACGTATGAACGCGTGACCAGCTTGCCCGCGGATCCTAATATTACCCGCAACATGCGTGGATATTACGCGTTTAATTGGCGAAAATATGAACATTCCATCCATCCGATGACGCCTGCGGTGATTCTGGAGACGGGGTTCCTTACGAATGCGCGGGATCGGGCGTTGATTGCGCGGAATCCGCAGCGGTCAGCGCAGGCGATCGCGGAGGCGGTGTTGGGGTTTTTAAATGAGAAATGATTTTCTTGATAAGAAAAACCCTCCTACGTAAGCGTGTCTTGCGTGGAGGGCATGTTGTCTCGCTTAGCTCGAGAGAGGGAGTTCGAGCCGAATTGGTTGCTCGAGGGCGATCGCCAATTCGGTGACTCCATCCAGGGCTTCCGTCTGGCGTGCGCGAGCGGCTTCCAGCTGTTCGGCGGTCGGCGGCTGTTCCTCGTCTTCGCGTCTCATCCACGAGTGGGCCCTACCCTGGGCGCAGTCGGATCGGCCGAACTGCTGGAGGAGGGCGGCGGCCGTTCCGTAGTCGCCACGTTGAAAGGACTGCGCGAATGCTTCTGGAAGAAGGATGCGGAGGATCCTTGCCTCCTCGTCCCCGCCTACCAGCGGCAGATGGCCCAGCCATTCCTTTCTAAAGGCCGTCAGGAGTTGCCGGACCCTGACTGGTCTTCCGTCGGAGATGAGACGTACCAGTCCAGTGCGGATGAAGGAAGGTTTCTTGCCTTCCACTGCCTCCCTGTCTTCCCATAGCCCCATGCGCCCCAGCTGCACGAAGCAGTCCACGACCTCGTGGCTGAGCGCGACGCTACTCGCGAGGTGGCTCTCCCAGACCATGGGAAGGTAGTTCCTGGAGAGGATCTCCCGGATCTCCTGCTGGCGCCCATCGCCCTTTTCCATTACCGCGCAGCGAGCGATGGCGAGAAGGTACCCTGGAGGTTCCCCAGTCGCTGCCGCCCGGCACAGCAGTTGTACCAGTTCCTCCTGTACGCGCTCTTCCGTCCAGCCGCCTGCCATGAGCTTTGCCGTGAGACCGTTCAGGAAGGCGATTCCTTCGGCCGGCGTATCCGGACGCTTTGCCTCGTGGATCGCTCTGTGCATGGCGTCAGGGGAACGCAGGTCTTTCCAGGCGAACCAATTTTCCATGTTCTGGCGCATCCGCTCATCGTCTTTCAGGTAGCGGACGATGACGTGCTCCAGGTCGGACGGATCACCACCATACCACTTCTTTTCTGTCTTCGGCGGCTCCTCCAGGATTCGTCCGAGGGCCTTTCGTACGATTTCGGTGACGGTCGCCTGTTCCCATCCGCATGCCAGGGCCATCCCATCCATATCCAATCGGAGGGGCGTGCGCATCTCCGGATCGGGATCGGTGTTCAGTTCCAGCCAGTAGCGTGCCGGTCCCTTTTCCCTGCGGACCCCATTGAACGGGAGGTTCGGCGGGGCGAGCAGAGCGAGCTCTTGGGTGTAGGAGCCTCGTACGACCATGAACGAGACCGACACGCGTTCCACGAGGTCCAGCACCAGCGCGGCTGCTTCTTCCGCGAAGCCGTGCTTGGCCAGAAGGGTCAGCTTGGTCCGGGGGCTCGTGAGCCGGGCGATGCCGTCTCGAAGGAAGGCTCTTTTCTTACTCGTCGTTTCCGTCCCGTCTTTCATGGTGTTTTTTCCTGCCTTTGCTGGCGGCTTTTTTTGATGATGATCCGGCCAGGTGGCTACACGGTCCAGAATTTCCCCTGTTTTGTCAAGGGGATAGGGTCCAATGATGCGCCTAAGCCATCTCCTCCTCGATCGCATGGAACCCGATCCGGTCCGGCGCCTCTCGTTCCAGCCCAACCATCTGCCCGAGGATCACGGTCCCGCGGCCGTATTTCTCCTGAATCTTATCCAGCGCCTCCGTAAGTCGTTGATCGCGCTCGGTTCTTTCTTGATGGAAGACGGCCGCTCCGAGCGAGGGAGTTTGTCCGAGCGGGATCAGAGGTCCGAACGTGACATCAAGAAACGAGATCGGCGTCTCGCCATCCCACGCCTCACCGAACGCGCGGAGAGCCTGGTCGATTAACCCAAAACGGTCCCAGAGGGGTTCGCTGAACGGGCGGTATGATCCACAGAGATCCTGTTGCCGCCAGCGCTTCGTCTTTTTCGTGGAGCCCGGTTCCTCGTAGATCCCGACGCTCACATGGACGCCGCAGGCCTGTCGTTTCGCTTGCCGGATGCGCCAACTCGCCTTTTCCACGAGCTTCAGGAAGACGGCGAGCGTCCGGCCGCGATCGTAGACGTCTCGCGGGACGCAATAGGAGTGTCCAATGGATTTTGGTGGGGCGTTGGTGTCATCGACGTTTGCAGCCGTGCAGCCCTGCAATTCTGCTTGCAGGAAGGCGAGAGGTTTCCCGTGGATGCGGAGGAGGTTCTCCGTGGAATAATCCAGGAAATCCAATAAGGTGAATATCCCGGCGCGGTTCAGCTGGCGGGCGTGCCGTGTCCCGATCCCCGCGACCTCTGTCAGGTGATGTCGCGCGACGAACGAGCGGGCGGAGGCGCGCGAAACCATGGTGAAGCCGTCTGGTTTCTGGTGGTCGGAAGCGAGTTTTGCGAGCGCTTTCGTGGGGGCGATGCCAATCGAGCAGGTGAGAGAAGCGCCAATCTCTTCGCGGATGCGTCGTTTGACGTGC
>JACCDN010154508.1_pt1 | contig 14605 bp, 16 predicted proteins | sample 7441691 | NCBI WGS metagenome assembly JACCDN01 (sample SAMN15323439, study PRJNA562643) | freshwater metagenome | isolation source: river surface water | place: USA:Blue River Watershed | collected 2017-08-16
CACCTCTGAAAAACACGCTAAAAATGCGCTATAATTTTTTTATTCCTCGATAGCTCAGTCGGTAGAGCGCCGGACTGTTAATCCGTAGGTCCCTGGTTCGAGCCCAGGTCGAGGAGCCAAATAGGCTTAATGAAATCAAGGGGTTACGTGAAAACGTAGCCCCTTTTTCTTTGTGCCACCACTAAAGTCAAAAATTTAGTGTTTTAACCTGCTCACGATTCAATCGTTCTCAAGAACTTTATGGCAGTTCTTGCTTGCCCTACTAACGAGTGTACCTCGGTACCCGTCGGCAACGTCCCCCAATTAGCTAGCGTTAGGGCCACGCATTGGTAATCGTCAAGAATCGCGATGCGCAAAGGCTGCATCAGTGCACCAGCCATATTCCTTGCTCTGCCATCTCGCCGACAATCCGTACTATCAATGCTGAAACGGCGCTGATGGCCCGTGATGGCCCCTTGGCTTTAGCGTAGGCCATCGCAACCGTGCGCTGGAACGTAGGATCAACAATTCGTGCTGCCTGCAACTTACCTTCCTGCACCTCCTGCCAAACCGCGTGCAGGGGCAGCACAGTAAAGAGGCGCTCCCGCTCCGTGAGTTGCTTTTGAAGCGGCAGCGAGTCAGCTTCAATCACAGGTGTCAAAACGAACCGTGCTTGTCGCGCCGCTGCATCCAGTGCTGTGCGCAAGCCGTTAGGAGCGCTAGGCAGGATAAAAGGTAGTCCTTCGAGGGACGAGAATGGAACTGAACCCACGGCGGTAAGGCGCTCACCCTTTGCACTGATCAGGTAGCTGTCCACGGTAGCAAGAGCTTCTTCCATCTCGGGTAGCGTGGGGCTGTAACGATAAAGAATAGCAATGTCGATGCGCGAATCGGCCAGCCACTCTTCCACTTGTCCACTGGAACCTTCGAGCACTTTCAGGCTGACGCTGGGATGCTCTGCGCGCAAGGCTGCGTAAAGGCGTCCCATCAGGATGGTGCCAATCGAAGGCAGAATGCCAAGTGTGACAGTACCCACTGGCTCACGCAGATCGGCCAAGATGTCGTGCTCCAGAGCTTGCGCCCGCTCCAGCAGTTCCTTCACTTGTGGGAAAAGCCGTTGCCCCACTTCCGACAGCTCCACGCCACGGCCGGTACGGTTGAACAAACGAGAACCACACTCCCGCTCTAGCGCGTTTACCTGTCGGCTAAGGAAGGATTGACTGGAGTCGAGAAACAGCGCGGCGCGTGTCAGGCTTCCGAGTTCGCCGATGACGACAAACGCTCGCCACTTATGTAGGTCGGCCGTAATGTCCAGTGCGAAATCTGAGACTTTTAATTTGCGCATGAATTCGAATTATAAAGTTGACCAGCCCACGCAGCGATGACGCGCGCGATCTCGATCGGCTGCTCTGGGACAAGTGCATGACTGGCATTTGCAATCACATGTACAGTAACTTTCGCGCCAAGCGCATGGACCAACTCTTGTCGCGTGTCAGCGGGCCGCCACGGGTCCTCAGCTCCTTGAAGGTCAAGCATAGGGGCATTACCCAGCTCATACCAATGGTGTCTGGGTGGCTGCTGCGCGGCATTCCTGTAAGCGGTGCGCCATTGCGGGTACCAGCCCTGCAGCCACGGACGAGGATCGTTGGTAGACGCGAACATGCATAGACGCAGTGCCTGTAGCCTTTCTTCCTCGCCGCACTGCGGATTGGAGGCGATAGCAAGCGCCTCAGCCATTCCAAGTGGAAACTCGCGTGCAGCCGCACCAAGCAGCACAACGCCCCGCACCAGTTGCGGATGACGTATATCTGTCACTCGTGCGATCCAATGGCCATAGGCGTGACCAACAACCACGACAGGACCACGCGCAAGGCATGTAACAACGCGGGCTACATCGTCTGCTAACGTTTCTAAGGTCATGCCCTCAGGCGGCGGGCTGCTGCGCCCCATGCCACGCGGCTGCGGACGCAGCACTTGGAAACCTGCAGCCGCCAGCAGCACCGCTAATTCATCAAAGTCCTGCGAATCGCGCAACGACGAAGGCAGCAGAACAATAGCTAGGTCGTTATCGTCGCCATCGACGATAACGTCGAGCAGCGCATCATCAAAGGCCAGTAGATCGCGCCTACGTTTCATTCCACTCGAGCTCCCGACATTTTGACGATGCGCGCCCATTTAGGGATCTCGCTCCGGATCAGCGCCGCGAACTCCTCCGGTTTTGACGACACCGGCTCAATGCCTAGCGCCCCCAACTGGCGCCTCATGCCAGCATCGCCCATCGCGCGGGTAGCCGCTGTATGCAGGGTTGCGACAATTTCGCGCGGCGTACCTGTAGGCGCCATTAATCCTAGCCAGTTGGACACCTCGTACCCAACGAGTCCTGACTCCGCCAAGGTGGGCACTTGTGGCAGCGAAGCCATCCGAGTGCGCGAGGTCACCCCAAGCGCAAGCACGCGACCAGAGCGGATGTGTTCCTCGTACACAGTAAAGGAATCGAAGGTGGCATCAACGCGACCAGCGAGCAAATCCGTAAGTAGCGGTGCGCTGCCCTTGTACGGAACATGGATCATGTCGACACCCGCCATACTTTCAAACAGCGCTCCCGAAAGATGGCTAGAGCTACCGTTGCCAGCAGAGCCGTAGGTGATCTGTCCAGGCGTTGCCTTAGCAATCGCCACGAACTCGGCGACGCTGCGCGCCTTGACCGAAGGGCCTACAACTAGGACACGTGGAGTAATGTGCGTCAGCGCGACCGGCACAAAATCCTTCAACGGGTCATAGCGCAGCTTGGGGTAAAGCGAGGGGTTGATCGCGTGCGTTCCCATGGTGGCAAAGAGCAGCGTGTAGCCGTCAGCTGGAGCACGCGCGACCAGTTCAGCGGCCAAGGTGCCTCCCGCCCCGCCTCTGTTCTCTATGAGGACTTGCTGCCCGAGCAGCTCACCAAGGTGCTGAGCCAGCAATCGAGCCATAAAGTCAGCGGCGCCGCCGGCCGGAAAAGGGACTATCAGCCTCATTGGCCTCTCTGGAAAGACCGCTGCACGCCCAATAAGGGGCGCACTAACTGCACTAGTAAGCACCAGCAGGGCGATTCGGCGGTTCAGTTGAGATGTCATGGAAGGGCTCCTTTGTTAGAAGCAATGTAGCCAACGGACAACGTTTTGACTGCCTATTCGACTGCATATTAGCCTTGCGCTTTCAGTACTATCTGGAATCGGTGTGGCTTCCTAGAATCAGCAAACTAAATTTTAGGAGACCAATCCATGCTATGCACCCGCCGCCTTCTTTCCTCCATCATTGCGCTCACCCTTGCAACCTCGACGCTCACGGCACACGCGTCCGAACCTTGGCCCACACAACCGATCAAGCTGATCGTGCCCTATGCGGCGGGCGGCCCAACCGACACCCTCGCCCGATTGCTGGCTACTAAGATGGGTGCCACATTAGGCCAAGCGGTGATCGTGGAAAACAAAATTGGTGCTGGCGGCAGCATCGGTGTTGCGGCAACGCTGCAAGCGCCCGCAAACGGCAACACCTTTGCACTGGTGGCACCTGGTCCATTGGTCGGAATGCCAAATCTAATGAAGACAGCATATGGGCTAGACGATATACAGTTTTTGACACTCGTGGCAAAAATTCCTAGCGTGTTGGTAGTCAATACAAATTCCGGAATCGACTCTCTGGACGCGCTTTTGAAGAAAGCAAAACAAGAGCCAGGCAAATTGACCTACAGCTCGGCTGGCCCAGGCACCACGCCGCACATCGGCATGGAGATCTTTGAGGACCAGGCCGGCGTCAGCCTATTGCATATTCCTTATAAGGGCGCTGCACCGGCGTTGACCGCAGTCGTCGGCGGCGAAGTACAGGTAACCATGGTGGACTTGCTGCCAATCCTGCCCTTCGTCAAGGGAGGACAGGTGAAGCCTCTGGCCATTGCAGCAAGCAATCGCGCCCCTCAATTGCCCGATGTGCCGACGATGGCAGAGAAAGGTCTGCCCAGTGTGTCTATGGAAACAACTTACGGGCTGATCGCGCCAAAAGGTTTGCCAGCACCGATCGCAGCGAAACTGCGCGACGCAGCAATCAGCACCGTCCAATCACAAGAATTCAAACAGCTGATGCAGCAGCAAGGGGCGCAACCGGTCACATCCAGCAGCAACGAATACCAGACACTGATGCGTGCTGAGTCAAACAAGTGGAAGAACATCATCAACAAGGCGAAGATCACGTTGGACTAATATGAAAATCGCCAACGCTACGCTACACCCCTGCACCCAGGCGCTGGCCGATCCGCAATGGAAGTTCGCACGGGCACAGGTGCCACAGCTGGAAGGCTGGGTGCTCCACCTGCGCGATGACGACGGCAACGAAGGCTTGGGCTACTGCCACGCAATTCCTGCTATTTCTACCAACGACGCTGGCGCCAAGGCCGGACTTACCTTCCTAGCACCACGTCTAGTCGGTCGACGCGTGGACGACTTAGCCGCAGCCATGGAGGAGATCGATACTAGCCTTGCCTACCAGCCCACTGTCAAGGCCGCTATTGACATGGCGATGCATGACCTGCTCGCGCGTCGACTTGGCGTGCCGGTACACGTATTGTTAGGTGGCAAGCTGCGTGACGAAGTGCCCCTATCGCGCATTTTGCCGATCAAGGCGCCCCAGGAAATGGCTGCCATAGCAGAACGACTGGCCGGAGAGGGTTACCCACAGCTCAAGCTGAAGTTATCCGGCGACACCGAACTCGACGTGCAGCGCATCGCCGCCGTTCGTGCTGCCGCAGGGGACCACGTCGCGTTGACGCTGGATCCCAACCAGTCGTATGACGCCAAAAAGATGATCGCAGCCTTCCGACGTATGGAGCGTTACGACATCGCGCTGATTGAACAACCAGTGCCTGCGGCGGACGTGGCTGGCCTCGCGCTGCTCACAAAGACCCTACCGGTCGCGATTGAGGCTGACGAAAGCGCTCAAACCGTGCGCGACGTGTTCCGACTTGTGAGCGAGCGTGCGGTCGACGTCATCAATCTGAAAATCACCAACCTAGGTGGCATCCGTCGCTTTCAGCAGGCTGTACGCATCTGCGAGGCTGGCGAAGTCGGCTGCCGCGTGGGCGCGGCCTTCGGTCCCTCACTACTTCAAGCCATGGCTTTGCAGGCGGCCAGCACCCTACGACGCTTACCTTATGCCTGCGAACTGTCAGAGCACCTGCATTTGCACGATGACCCGTTCACGCCCTTACCTGTTCAGCAAGGTCGACTGCGCCTACCCGATGGCATTGGTTGTGGCGTCACTTACAGGAATTGAATATGAAGAAGCTCTTTACCCCGCTGCTGCTAGCAGTCTGCGCTCTGAGCGTCGCAGCTCAAGATTACCCCAACAAGCCACTTCGCTTGGTCGTCCCATTTGCCGCAGGCGGTGGTGCCGACATCGTCGCTCGCGCAGTAGCCGAGCCGCTAGGGAGACGTCTTGGTCAGTCGATCGTTGTGGACAACAAGCCGGGAGGTGGCGGAACGTTGGGCGCCGACATCGTCGCTAAGTCTTCTCCGGACGGCTACACCATTTTGTATACGACCCCCGGCCCTCAAATGGCCAACCCCTTCCTGATGTCCAAGCTCCCGTACGATCCGGAAAAAGATCTGGTACCTGTATCCAAGGTAGCTGTCGTGCCTAACGTGCTGGTGGTACACCCAGACCTACCAGTGCATACCGTTCAAGATTTCATCAACCATGTGAAGATGAACCCAGGCAAGATCAGCTTCGCTAGCGCTGGCACTGGTGCCAGCAGCCACCTAGCAGGCGAGCTGTTCAAACAGATGGCAGGTATTGATCTGCAGCATGTACCTTACCGCGGCACGAGCCTTGCACTCAATGACCTGCTAACTGGCAGAGTGCAGTCAGCCATCGACAGTGTGGTCGTGTACAAGCCATATATCGAATCAGGCAAGCTGCGACCGCTAGGCGTGGCGACGGCACAACGGTCAGCGCTGCTGCCAGATGTGCCAGCTATCACTGAACAGCTGATCGGCTATGAGGCGGCCCCCGTAAACTACATATCGGTCCCAGCGCGCACACCGCAAGCCATTATTGATCGTCTCAACCGCGAGATCAACGCGGTATTGCAAACGCCAGAGATGCGCAAGCAACTGCTAGACAACGGTGTTCTACCGCAAGGTAGCACCCAGGCCCAAATGGCCTCGCTGATACGCAGCGAAACCACCAAGTGGAAGAAAGTTATCGAAGTCTCGGGCGCCAAACTCGATTGAAATAAAGGGAAATACCATGAACGATCTCACTCAACTTCAGGTCCAAATTAAGGACTTCGTCGCCACGCTGACACTGAATGCACCACCAGTCAATGCGCTGACCCGCACACTCAACGACGAACTCACGTTGGCACTGGATCGCATCTCCGAGATGGACGAGGTGCGGGCAGTGGTCCTCACCGGCGCCGGCAAGGTGTTCTGCGCCGGTGCAGACCTGAAGAGCCGAAAGGACGTCATCAAGGGACCTGGCGATCTGCCGGCACACTCGCGCCGCACGCGGGAGTGCTTTCACGCGATTCGTGAATGCGCCAAGCCCGTGGTGGTTGCCATCAACGGCGCAGCTCTCGGATCCGGACTTGCAATGGTGGCCTCTAGCGACATACTAGTTGCTTCGGAGAAGGCGACCCTCGGCATGCCAGAGGTCGATGTCGGTCTGCTCGGCGGCGGGCGTCATGCAATGCGTCTGTTTCCCCACTCACGCCTGCGTCACATGGCCCTGACCGGCATACGCGTGAACGGTGCTGAGCTCTACCGACTTGGCATCGTCGAGGCCTGCGTTGAGCCGGAGGAACTGATGCCCAAGGCATTAGAAATCGCCTACAACATCGCATCTAAGAGCCCGATCGCTACACGCATGTTTAAACATACGCTCAACACTATCGAGGACATGAGCCTACGCGATGGTTACCGCTACGAGCAGGACATGACTGCACAGATCGCCAAGACAGAGGACGCCAAAGAGGCACAACTCGCGTTCGCTGAAAAGCGACTTCCTATATTCACTGGCCGCTAACGTGTCGCTCGAGTCATTGACCACGGTAACCGACTGCGGTGCAATGATCGTATTTAAAGGAACACCATGTTTGCGGCACCATCTAATCATGCGAAGGAACTGTTGCAGCGCGTGCACCAGTTTTTCGACGAGCATATCTACCCCAACGAGGAACGCTACCACGGCGAGATGGCTGCGTTACGACGTCAGGGCGATCCTTGGCAAGTTGTTCCCCTGATCGAAGAACTCAAGCCCAAGGCCCGCGCGGCCGGCTTGTGGAACATGTTCCTGCCGCACCAGTACAAGGGACATGGCGGGCTGTCAAATTTGGACTACGCGCCTTTGTGTGAAGTGATGGGGCGCGTCAGCTGGTCGGGCGAAGTATTCAATTGTTCGGCACCCGACACTGGCAATATGGAGACACTGGAACGCTACGCCACCGAGGCGCAAAAAGAAGATTGGCTGCAGCCGCTGCTCAATGGAGAGATCCGCTCTGCCTTCCTGATGACAGAGCCAGCTGTTGCATCGTCTGACGCCACCAACATCCAGTGCTCCATCCGTCGCGAAAACGATCAGTACGTGATCAACGGTCGCAAGTGGTTCTCCTCTGGGGCAGGTAGCCCGCATTGCAAGGTATTCATTTCATGGGCAAGACCGACTCGGATGCGCCGCGTCACTTGCAGCAGTCAATAATCTTGGTTCCGCGTAACACGCCTGGCGTCACTGTGCTTCGCCATCTATCGGTATTGGGCTACGATGACGCTCCGCATGGGCATATGGAGATATTGCTGGAGAATGTAAGAGTACCAGCCTCCAATTTGCTGCTTGGCGAAGGTCGGGGCTTCGAAATAGCCCAAGGCCGCTTGGGACCAGGACGTATCCATCACTGCATGCGCTCCATCGGAGCAGCCGAGCGTGCACTCGAAATGATGTGCGACCGTCTTCGCGAACGCATAGCATTCGGTAAACCGCTCGCCGAGCAGTCTATATGGCACGAACGTATCGCTGAATCGCGCTGCTTGATTGACCAAGCCCGTCTGCTGACGCTTAACGCAGCATCCAAGATGGACACCGTAGGCAACAAGGCAGCACGCGCCGAAATTGCCATGATCAAGGTGGTTGCGCCCAACATGTCTTGCAAGGTCATAGACTGGGCGATCCAAGCGCACGGTGCAGCTGGTCTCTGTCAGGATTTCTGGCTCGCCGAGGCCTACGCCCATCAACGGACCGTGCGCATCGTTGATGGTCCCGACGAGGTACACCGCAACGCGATCGCAAAGCTCGAGTTAGCCAAGCGGGTCCCCCGCTAAATCTTTTCGGGTTGGAAGCGTATGCAAACCAGCTATGACTGCTAAGGACTAGCATACCGAACGCGTGCTTTCCATAATTGCAGAATGCACGAACGCTTTCATCTCGTCGACGGTGACGCCCTTGACACCGAAACCGCCTACCGCCTTTTAGTTGGCTGTGTTGTGCCGCGTCCAATCGCCTGGATCACCACCGTCGATGAACATGGTCAAGTTAATGCCGCCCCCTTCAGCTCCTTTAATTACGTCGCAACGAGCCCGCCGATGCTTGCGGTCAATATCGCACTGAGGGCCAGCAGCGGACTCATCAAAGATACCGCCCGCAACATCGCTGCTACGCGTGAGTTTGTGGTTAACGTTGCCACTGAGCACGACATGGATGTGATGCATCGCAGCGCACAGGAGTTCGCACCTGAGATCAGCGAAACCGAATTACTCGGTATCCCCTTGCTACCAAGTCTTCACGTGCGCGCACCGCGGATCGCCAGTTCGCCGGTGCAGATGGAATGCCGACTAGACCAGGCTGTAAAGCTCGGACGGGGCATCAACACGCTTTACATCGGCGAGGTGGTCGCATTCCACCTGTCAGACGCCGTGTACGACGGCAAGCGGGTCGATTCCGTAGCGCTGAGGCCGCTAGCGCGACTGGGCGGCCCGCTTTACGCCGCGCTTGGCGAGACCTTCCACCGACCAATGCTACAGAGGCCCCCAGGCGGTGAAGGCTGGTCCCCTAGCAACGCAATCGATCCCTCAGGCGCCTGAAAGGCCTGCTCTCACTCTGGAGTCCCCAATGGCACTTACTTCTTCACGCCGCGCTCTGATAGCGGCAGCAACCGTCTTACTACTGTCTGGCGCACAAGCCCAGACGGCTTGGCCAACACGAACTATCACGATTGTCCATCCATATGCTGCCGGTGGTCCCGCCGACACAATGGCTCGCGCTCTCGCGCAGCAGCTTTCGTCGCATCTTAATCAGTCAGTGATCGTTGATGCAAAGCCAGGCGGCGCAGCCACTATTGGCACTTCAGCCGTAGCCCGCGCTAAGCCAGACGGATACACACTGTTGGTGGGCACCTCGGCCGGACATGTGGTCACTCCTCTCATGCAGCGCGTCAACTACGACGGCATTAGCGATTTCTCATTCATCGCTGTAGTCGCAAGCCAGCCCAACGTGCTGGTCGTGCATCCCACGGTCGGCGTGGACACCTTGCAGGGCCTGATCTCTTTGGCGCGAAAGGAACCCAGCTCCTTGAACTATGCATCCGCTGGGACAGGGGGTGCTACTCACCTGGGAGCAGAAGCCTTTTCTCAGGCTGCGAATATCCGCCTAACGCACGTGCCGTACAGCGGTGCAGCGCCAGCACTAAAGGACCTCGTGGGAGGACAAGTACAACTGGGCATGCTCAATCTCGCTGCTACGCAGTCCTTCATCGCAACGGGAAAACTCAAAGCTCTGGCCTACGGTGGCAGTCAGCGCTCGAGCTTACTCCCGCAGGTGCCGACCCTCGCCGAAGTCGGCTATGGCAATACTGCTACCGCAACGTGGTACACGCTGGCTGCCCCGAGAGGAACACCATCACCCGTGCTCGAAACACTGCGCGAGGCATTTTCAAAGGTGAGTGTCGATCCCAACTGGCAACAGGTGCTCGCCAGCCAAGGCGCGGAGCAAATCTTCCTCTCGCCGCAGGAAACCACCGCCTTCGTACAGCGCGACAAAGCAGCGATGGGCAAGTTGCTTAATAACCTCGGCCTGCTGGAGAAATAACCCTGTAAAGCATGCATTTCAGCCTTGCGGTCGAAGTCATCTCAGAGCGACCTCCAATCGCTACAGTCTATTCTTAAGCCAACACAGCACCCGAGCCATGAACACGCAAGCCCCTCCCCTATCTCACGTCAAGGTCCTCGACCTTAGTCGCATTTTGGCCGCGCCCTGGGCCAGCCAGATCCTGGCAGACCTCGGCGCTGAAGTCATCAAGGTCGAACGACCAGGCGCTGGGGACGACACGCGCACCTGGGGGCCGCCTTTCCTCAAGGATGCGGACGGAAAGGACACAAAAGAAGCCGGGTATTACCTTGCCGTGAATCGTGGCAAGCGTTCCATCACCGTCAGTCTCGACAAGCCCGAAGGTCAGGAGATCGTCCGCCAGCTGGCCAAGCGCGCCGATATCGTGCTAGAGAACTACAAGGCCGGCACTCTGGCACGCTACGGACTGGACGAAGCGTCGCTGCGCAAGGTCAACCCGCGGCTCATTTACTGCTCGGTCACAGGCTTCGGCCAGACTGGGCCACGCCGCGACCAGCCTGCCTACGACTTCCTGATCCAGGCCATGGGCGGCCTCATGAGCGTGACGGGCGAAAAAGACGGCCGCCCTGGAGGTGGCCCGCAGAAGGTGGGCGTTCCGATCGTTGATCTAATGACTGGTATGTACACCGCTGTTTCGGTACTGGCCGCATTGTCACGGCGTAACGAGACTGGTGTCGGCGGCAATATCGACATCGCCATGCTGGATGTACAGGTGGCAACACTAGCCAACCAGGCGATGAACTATCTCGTGTCCGACAAGGTGCCGCGCCGCAATGGCAACGCGCATCCCAATATCCAACCTCAAGACGTGTATTCGTGCGCTGACGGCGACGTGATCCTTGTGGTCGGCAACGACGGGCAGTTCGCCAAGCTCTGCCATGTGTTAGACCAACCGGGCTGGGCAACCGATCCACGCTTTTCCACGAATGCCGAGCGCGTACGAAATATCGGCGATCTCTCAGCGATGCTGCGCGATACCTTCTGCATTTGGGATCGCGAGAAACTCATCGCTGCACTCGACACAGCCGGCGTCCCCTGTGGGGCGATCAATTCTGTGGACGAAGTGTTCAAGGAACCACAGGTGCAGGCGCGCGAGATGCTGCGCCATGTGCCTCATCCCTCCGGCGTCAATGTTCCCCTGGTAGCCAGCCCAATGCGCTTTGAGGGAGATCCTCTGCCAATGCGGTCCGCACCACCACTGCTAGGGGAGCACAGCGATGCCATCCTCGCCGAGCTTGGCTACAGTTCAGACACTGTTGCAGCCCTGCGTCGCGCGGAGGTGATCTGATGACTACCGATCTGACCCTGCACTGGTCGCCCAAGTCGCCGTACGTGCGAAAGGTGATGATCTGCGCCTACGAGCTTGGCCTGGTAGACCGTTTGACACTGGTTCGCTCGGTAGCTGCGATGCTGAAGCCGAACCCCTCGATCATGGCGTGCAACCCTTTGTCCAAGATACCAACGCTTGTGCGTGCTGACGGCTCCACGTTGTTCGACTCGGTAGTGATCTGCGAATACCTCAACGAACTGGCTAAAGGCCCTCTTTTTCCTTCTGAAGGCGAGACACACTGGCAGGCGCTGCGATGGCATGCTTTCGGCGACGGCCTGCTCGACGCGCTAATTCTGTGGCGCAACGAACGCGAACGCACAGTACCACTGCAGCAGTTACTCGATGCGTTCGAGCTGAAGGTGCTCGCGTCGCTACAGTTGCTAGATGCCGAGACCGAAGTACTCGCACAGGCACCATTCTCGATCGGCACGCTGACCATCGGCTGCGCACTAGGCTACATCGATTACCGCTTCGATTCACTCGGCTGGCGTGAGCAGGCCCCTCGGTTGGCCGCCTGGCACAAAGAACTGGTCAAGCGTCCGTCCTTCCTGGCTACGAAGCCTGTCGATGGCTGAAGCGCTCTCACTCAACCGTAGCGTGCTGGTAATTGGAGCCGGAACCATGGGCAGTGGCATTGCAGAGGTCGCTGCTGCGGCCGGCCACTGCGTATACCTTCGCGATGCCAACGACGCAGCCGTTCAGCGCGGTCTAGGATTAGTCCGAACCAGCCTTGAAAAGCGTGTCGCACGTGGCAAACTGACCGTGACCCAGCGCGATGCGATTCTTGACCGCCTGCACCCTGCACCTGCAGAAGTACCCGCTGACGTCGGTCTTGTGATTGAAGCGATCCACGAGGAACTCGAGGCCAAGGTACAAGCGCTATCGACACTCGAAGAGCAGTTGCCAACCGATGCCATCGTAGCAACTAACACCTCTTCGCTCTCGGTCACTGCGCTCGCGGGGCGCCTGTCGAATCCGCAGCGTATCGTTGGCATGCACTTCTTCAACCCTGCACCAGCCCTACCGCTGGTGGAGGTGGTCAGTGGCCACACAACTTCACTTGAGGTCGCACAAAGGACCGCAGCGACAGCCGCAGCCTGGGGAAAGATTGCGGTGCACTGCAAGTCCACGCCGGGCTTTATCGTCAATCGCGTAGCACGTCCGTTTTATGGCGAGGCACTACGCCTGATACAGGAACAAGCCACCTCTGCGGCGACTCTCGATGCATTAATGAGAGAGTGTGGTGGCTTCCGCATGGGTCCGTGCGAGTTAATGGACATGATCGGCCACGACGTAAATTTTGCTGTTACCCGCTCGGTCTATCAGGCCTTTTTCGATGATCCGCGCTACCGCCCCTCGCTGGTACAGCAGGATCTGGTGCATGCAGGCTGGCTGGGGCGCAAGAGCGGACGCGGCTTCTACGACTACCGCGAAGGTGCTGTGCAGCCTGAGGCCGACGAACAAGCCCAAGGACCTCGGCCTACGCTTGTGAGGATCGAAGGAGACTTGGGCCCTGCACGCGGTCTGGTAGATCTGCTGCGCGAATGCGAAGGCCTATGCGTAGAGCAAGGACTCGGCGACGGACTGCTACGGGTTGACGGAGTGGCATTGGCGCTCACCGACGGGCGTACAGCGGCTGAACGCGCTGTTGCTCTTGGCGAGCCGGTGGTGCTATTCGACCTAGCGCTGAACTACGCAAATTGCACGCGCATTGGCCTAGCCGCTTCGAGCGCCCATGCTGTTGCCGCAGCCGTGGGGCTGTTCACAGCGCTCGGCAAACGCACCTCCCTTGTGGCAGATGTCCCAGGACTGGTGGTGATGCGAACGGTAGCAATGCTGATCAACGAGGCAGGCGAAGCCGTGTACCAGAAAATCGCGACGCCACAGGACGTAGACATGGCCATGTGTAACGGCGTGAACTATCCAAAAGGTCCACTAGCCTGGGGCCGCATGGTTGGCTTCAAGACTGCACTGGCTGTGATGCGGAACCTGCAAAGCGCCTATGGTGAGGACCGCTATCGTGCCTCGATCTGGCTACAGCATGCCGCACTGGCGGGAGACCAGACATGAGTAGCATGGTTCACATCGAACGACAAGGCGCAGTTGGCATCATTACCATCTGCCGCCCCGAGCGGCGCAACGCCCTCAACCTGCAAGTCAAGCAAGAGATCGTCGCGGCTATGCAATCGCTTGAGGACGACCCACAGATCGCAGCTGTGGTGCTGACCGGAAGTAGCGGTTATTTCGTAGCTGGCACCGATATCGCGGAAATGAAGGATATGCGCCCGAGCGACCATGTAATGCTGGACACAGACCGCGTGTTCCACGTCGTACGCCAACTTTCCAAGCCAGTGATCGCAGCAGTCGAAGGCTACGCGCTAGGTGGTGGCTGCGAGTTGGCTCTGGCCTGCGACATGGTCGTCGCTGCCGACGATGCACACTTCGGTCAACCCGAGATACGGGTGGGGATCATGCCTGGCGCTGGAGGCACGCAACGCCTGCTACGCAGCGGTGGCCGCTATAAAGCACTCATGTGGAGCCTCACAGGCGAGATGATTCCGGCTACAGAGGCCTATGCAGCCAACCTGGTGAGCAAACTGGTGCCATCTGGAGAGGCACTGTCACATGCAATCGGACTGGCAGAAAAAATCGCATCAATGCCACCATTAGCGGTCCAAGCCATCAGAGAAGCGGTGCGCCTAGGTGCCGATATTCCGCTCGACAGCGCGCTTGCGCTGGAGCGACGCTACTTCGAACGGCTGTTCGACAGCGAGGATCAGAAAGAAGGCATGCAGGCCTTCCTAGAAAAGCGAGCGCCGAGGTACCAGGGACGGTGAGTTCTTCACGTCATCTCGGGCGAACCCCAGCATTAGGATTGTCAACGCCGAGCTGAACCCAGCTGGGAAATGATGGCGGCTCGACGCAACTGCACTGCGGCCTTCGCCTCATCCTACAAGCTGCGAGCCTGCACTTCGAGGCCTACGTTAGCCAAACCCAGATCAAACCGAGGTCAACGATAAAGACGATCTGGGTTCTTAGATAGCACCTGTTGCACGACTGCTTCGCTGCCGGCCCAATCCAAGAACATGTCTAAAAGCTGAACCGTATCTGGCGTCGGTTCCACGCGCAGATGCGGCCAGTCGCTACCCC
>JACCDN010231230.1_pt1 | contig 14604 bp, 10 predicted proteins | sample 7441691 | NCBI WGS metagenome assembly JACCDN01 (sample SAMN15323439, study PRJNA562643) | freshwater metagenome | isolation source: river surface water | place: USA:Blue River Watershed | collected 2017-08-16
CACGGTGACCCTATCGCCAATTAGCACATCACCCTCAACAAGAACATGGGAGCAAATATTGCATTCGTCACCGATCTTGGCACCAGCAAGAACAACCACAAATTGCCATATGCTAGTTTTTTCACCAACTGAGCAATCTGCAACATCAGCAAGATTATGAATCATAGATAAAACTATTTTTTAAGAATAAAATCATGGAAAAAATGCATCGAGACAGAGAAATACCATCGAAATGGTGAAACCAAGCCAAAGTTTTTGGCGAGTATCTTAACCTTCTGATGAAATATCGAAGCCCGCTTTCGCGTTTTCATTGTATTGGTAGCATGTGAACGGTAATACAATAAGGGCTTTTTCACAGCGCAAAATGAAGTGGTCGCAGCAGAGCGGATCACAAAATCCCAATCTTCTTCTTTCAGATTTTCGTCAAAACCACCTAACTGGTCATACAAACGCCGACTGAATAGCATGGTCCCAGCGGGTACATGCTGTCTTAAAAATACACTTTCCAGAACCTTACCTGAAAGACATTTTTTTGGAAACACAGTCCCCTTTGAAGGATTGGTTTCGTCAGAGAATTCAATCGCCTGTGAAAAGCAAAATTCTGACTCCGGATGCTGTCGCAGACTTTCCATCTGAAGCTTCAACTTGTCCGCATGCCAAAAATCGTCAGAAGCCAAAAGGGCAATGTATTCACCACGTGCAGCTTCTTGAATGGCGCGGTTGAGTGCCTTGCACACACCCTTGTTTTCTTGTGTTATTAAAATAAAGGAGTATTTTTCTTGTAATTTTTTAATATTATCAACAGAGTTATCCAGTGAGCCGTCATCGATTACCACTAGCTCAATATTTTTATACGTTTGATTAAAAACACTGATGATAGCATGCTCAATATAATCAGCATGATTAAAGCATGGCAACACAATCGTAACAAGTTTATCAATCTTAGATGTTGACATATATATTAATAATATTTTGAATTATAAAAAAATACAGCCGCACAATCATCACTCCAAAATTTACTTCAAGACAGCAAACTGCGCTTATTTGAATTTCTGACTGGTTTGCGACCGATTATTTCGACTACATTGGATATCTATTAAAGAGTTACGACCATCAGAATTCACCCCAAATCTTATAATTCCATTTAGTGTTTCATAGGTTGTGCAGGGATAACTTAGTACCCATGGTATTCTCATTCACGCGCATACGTGAATTTAAAAATTACATAATTGACTTGGAGTGAATATTCACTCCCATTCAATAGTCACACGACGAAAAAATCCGTTTATTATCATTCATTTACAACTCAGAAAATATACTGTGTAACTTTTGCGCAACATATCCGCGACAAAGTTTAGGGGTAACTTGTTGAAACGACAAAAAGTTACAAAAAGTGTAAGCGCTATTTTAGTCTGAGCATAGCCTTAACAACATCCTCAGCAACAAACTTTGAGCCTGTATTAGACAAATGGTCGTCGTCATAATAGAGAATGCTTTTATCCTTAACTGTCACACATCTTCCGCCGCCATTTGTTTGGCAAAACAACTGGTCTGGACGAATACGCAATAGATTATTCCTTTCCCCTATAGCGTCAAACGCATCAATAACTCTACGATTTCTATTTAGGAAAACATCGTAACTAGTAGTAATCTCCTCATCGACACCAAGCATCTTCATACGAGTCAATCGCTTGGGTACATTAAATCCAACTTCTGGAATCGGATAAATTAGGACAACTTTTTTACCAGCGTTTAAAAGTCGCTCAATTGAAGCTTGATACTTTTCTGCAACTAAGGAAACTCTGCGCTCCTCAATATTTCTTTGCTTAACACCATCGATTACTGTATCTAAAGCTATAAAGTCACCAGATTCGACGCCACCTTCTGTATTATCAAAATAGCTACCCTCAAGATAAACTGCCCATCGACCCAACAAAACGACAAATTCAATATCTGGGTTACTCAACGCATAAGAATACGATTGATTGTTAATTTCATAGCACTTATGTTGATCCTTGTGATCAGCTCTATACACATCGGTTATAGGAGGGCAGCCGCTATAAGTGACAGACTTTAATGCTAGATTATTGCGACTAAGAGCATCCGAAAGAGGATGCGCAAGAGCGTCAGCGTGAGAATCACCTAGCATCAGACCCACGACCTTACCTCTACCTAAGACGCAATAATTTTCTGGATTTGGATAAACCTCTGTTGAAAAAAGACATTCTGATTGCCGAGGATTTTTATCACTTTCAGCAAACACGAAAGGATCATACTCACTGCCAAATCTGTTTTTGTAACCTTCCGAAAAGTGTCCATATAAACCGAGCACTAAGAATCCTAATGTCATAAAAAAAATTGAAATGAAAACAGTCAAACGGCCAATAATTAATTTGTTTCTAAAATAAGACTCAACAAAACGCCAACTCAAATAAGCAATGAGCAAATTACCAATAAATAGAAATAAAAACAATAAAATGCTCGGCTCGGACAAACTTCTATGCCTAGCAAATGCGAACAAAGGTTGATGCCAGAGATATGCGCTATAACTAATCAAGCCAACACCTACGAACGCTTTGTTTCCTACGAATTTTCCTACCCTAGTCTGCTGTGTAGCAAATAAGATAATCAATACCGTTCCAATCGTAGGAACAAGCGCATAGAATCCAGGAAACGGCGTAGTCTTACTGTAGGCGAATACTGCGTACATAATCAGCGCAACACCTAACCAACCAGCCACCTCGCTTAAGCCTATACCAAACTCCTTACGATTGGCTTGGGACAAATAAAAGGCAGCAAAGGCACCAATCAGCATTTCCCAGCCACGTGTCGGCAAAAGGAAAAATGCAGCGGCTGGCTTAGCGTAAGACCCCCATTGCGCTACAGCTAGACTAGCTATAAATACTATTCCAAGCGTTACTAGTATCCAACGCTTACCCAACTTCCAAAACAGCATCAAAAACAATGGGAATAGAACGTAGTACTGCTCCTCTACCGCCAAGCTCCATGTATGTAAAAGCGGCTTTAGTTCTGCTGCCGGATCAAAGTAACCACTCTCACGCCAAAACAAAACATTTGACGCAAAGACAGTGACAGCTACTAAGCTTTGTGAAAAGTCCTTCATTTCGCCTGGTGAAAGCCAGAACCAAGCAATAGGAATACAGACAAGCATTACTAAGAACAAAGCTGGCAATATTCGCCTAGCACGTCGCTCATAGAAGTTCACAATCGAGAACTTCCCTTGCTCAAGCTCAGCAAGAATGATTGTCGTAATCAAGTAACCGCTTATTACGAAGAAAACATCGACTCCAACAAAGCCGCCACTAAACGTCTCAAAGCCAGCGTGGAAAAGTATGACTGGCAGCACAGCAAGCGCCCTAAGTCCGTCTATCTCTCGTCTGTAATCCATAGTTTCTTGCCTGCTGTTAGTCTTTGGCTTTTTGAAAGCGGGCACGACTGGTCATAATAGTAGTTGATTCTCACGATTATATCTTTTCCTCAGTAATCCTGCCCTTTTGCAAGGACCACAGACGCATCTGCTAATATTTGGCCCGCTTGTAGATTACAGCTTCGTCGATATGGATTCTTCGTCGTCGTTAAATGAGTTTTTTAGAGGCATATGTAGCTGCGCGTTACTACGATTTTGAGTAGATAAAGAGTTGTGTAGCTTTACTTTTAACTTTAAAATCACAGCCTTTAAAAAACTACAGTTTAGTGATTTTGTGAAACTTTTGTGCAAACAGAAAACCTTTATAAATTATCTACTTACACACGAAAAGGCACTCCTAGATTATCGGTGCAACAGGTCGTATTTGTGAAGAATATTTACGTGTCAGTCTGTGACTTGACGCATCAATTAGCCAGTACACAATCGACGAAAAAAACAGTGAACTCAATACTCCAAATAGAAATCCTTGAAAATTTTTATAGCTAAAGTGAGAAACCAATGTAAATACCGGAAATTGTACTGTATATAGAATATAACTGATAAGCCCAAGGGTAGGAAAGAATTTAAGTTTTATTCTGGCCTGAGATCGAGTTATCAGCAGCTTAGCAATACCAGTTGCTAGTATGATTTGAAACAAATACCTAAGAGCACTTACATCAAAAAAATCTATCAATTTTATAAAAAGTTACTGTTAACAATATCATTGTAAATAATTCCAGAGAGTGAATTTTTTTCAATATGATGCCACTATATTTGTTTACCACAGTATCGCCACCAACTTTTATATCTGCAGCAATGCCACCAATCCACCATAATTGCAAAAAATCAATTAGATTAGTAAAAGACCATACTTTATTGAAATTATTTAACGCCAGTATAGGCTGTACAAGCTGCGAATAACAAAATTATTTATTAAAACGGCAAAGGGTCTTCTTTTGAAAAAATAATAAAAAATATTTGCTATGCTACGTACAACCAAGCTTCTATTACAACAGTATCTAACGGACTATTTCCAAGTGGCGAATTAACCGGAAGAAGTGGATCCAATAATGTAATTCGAGCAATAATCTCAAATGTTTTTATTGATGTTGACTAAGTAAAAATTTCTGTAAGTACGCTAAGTACTAATTCAAACCAAAAAATTATGAAGATTCTAATAGCACTTCGTATTCCGTGTATTAAAATGTCAAAAAGGCTCACTAATAACGGTTGCCAAATGTATGCAAAAACCTGAAAGAACGATAAATCCTACCGCTCCAGGGTGCACTAAAGTTGAGTGAATCAAAAAAATACCATAATAATCCAATACAGCAGGAGGCTTGACCCACGCAGTTTGTGCATGAGAGATAAATACACTGTGTGCAAACAATCCTCTGAGCCCGTTGATTCTAAAATCTCTCTCATGAATCTTCTTAGGTATTTTTCAGAGCCAATATAAACGGCAGATTAATTTGCGAGGTGCAACAAAAATTAAGCGGGTCATCGGGATGAATAATAATAAAGCGTTATTACTACACGTCACTAGGGAATGCATGCGAGCGCGCAATCCACTTAATGCTTGGTCAAAATGCGCAGCCTTCTTGTGAATTCGGATCTCCAAAGTCTTGCGGAGCAAATGAGTTAACTTCCTAAATTATAGTCCTATCGGTATTCCTTGAAATAATAAATTACTATACGAATGAATATGTCCTCAATAAGATCTACCTGAGTGGTAGTGGTCAACTTTATGCAGAGTCGACAGCGCTGAATTCCTTTTGAGAACTTTAATCCGGTCGATCAGATTAGAAGACATGGTCATATCCATAGTCGTATTCCTAGTTGTTAGTTTGAGGAATACCGATAGGATTCTAATTCAGAGGGCTAACTCATAGAAATACTGGAGGGACTATCTTTAGGTGGGGTAAGCATAAACTTTCTTTGACTACTTGTTCTGCCAGCATTCCGACTATCCTCAGCAAAGGAGTACAGCATTAGTAAAAAAGGTAAGAGACCTGCAGTTAGCAAAGCAGTACTTAGAGTCATCCCTAGCAGAACGAACGCCATATAGATCGCAATTACAAACCACAAACGCGTATCAATTCGTGAGACAGCACCATCGAAAAGACGCAACAAAGTAACAACCAACAACGGATAGATGAATACACCCATACCCCCTAGATTCATGTACGCATCTGAAAACAGTCCATTGTTGGCGCGAGCCGTAATGTCGCCAATTGAGTACTCGCCCATAAGAAACTGGATATTTATTTCATATGGAGACTTCAAAAATGCCTTCAAAATTGATTGTCGGTAAAAATCCAGTTCATTAATTTGAAAAAAATTAAAATAGGAATTATGCAATTCAGCCGGAATGAACAAAACTCTATATGGATAAATTCCGGTTAGTACACGAGTATCCAGCCACATTATCTCAACAAATGTAAAAGCAATAAGTGCAACAGCGGCAATTAATATCTGAAGAAGATTTTTGTGGCTTCTAATAAAAAAATACCCTACTATGCCGCAAGCTGTGATAAATATAATTTGTTTCGTTCCTGTAATTGAAAAATTTACAAAAATAACAAATAGTGTTAATCCAAAGTAAAGGTAGCGACGCTTTTGAAGGAGTAGAACAGCAAAAAATGGCAAGGCATTGTCGGCAAAAGAAAGTATATAATTGAAAGGGAAAATAACCTCAAATTCCCTTGCCTCTGCTCGTATATCATAAACATTTATCAGGTCTAGGTGCAACCTAAGCCCTGTTGTTAAGAAGGAATAGACTATTACAGAAGTTAACAATGTGACGAGTATTACATCTGGAATTTTTGAGACCAGCTTGCTGGGGCTAAAACGAAACCGAATTGGCGAAAGTAAATAATGTAACAGCAATAATAGGAGCCAATAACTTGCAATTTGAAATATAAATAAAAAAGAATAATCAGATCTATAGGCAATTACAACAGTTTGGGGAATAAAAGAGAATATAATCAGAAGAATAATTATATAGTTTGAGAATTGCCGCCCTTTAAACATTCTTATAATAAACGGCAAGAATGAAAGAAACAAAAACCAAGATAAAAAAACTGATAAAGCTGACTTATTGCTATAAAATAGTCCTTGATAATCAAACATTAGAGCAACCTCATCATAACTATAATCAAGAATAATGCGATATACAACTAATAGTGAAATAACAAGTGTATGATTAAAAAATTTAGTTGAAGTCACATTATTTATCCTACTATTTCTCACATGAATAAAACACTGGGACTAAGAAATATCTTTTATACACGTGTTACTCGTGTTCTAGCCCACTTAACAATAGAAGAAAACCGTCGCCAGAGTGAATCGGAGTTGGGGTAATCAAGATATGTTTTTATCGGTTCGGCTAATATAGATCTATACTCATTTTCTGTAAGACCAAGTTTCTTGAGTACATATTCACGATCTCTTTTAAGTACTTCATCAGACGCGGGCGGAGATTTAAGTTCTTCCAAGGCCTCAGAGCGACTAATCTGACCAGAGCATACCAATGCAGATAGATAAGACTTGCGAAGATCGAAGCCAAATCTTTCAGGCAAATAGTTTGCGTGGAAAAAGCGAGTAAAGACAGATTCATAGTGCTTTCCCCCATAATCCCGCCAACCTAGTTCGCTCATCAGAAACTGCTTCGCCTCAGCTTTATTAAAGTTAATATAATTTAGTATGGGAACCCATCTAATTCCACGAAAAAGCAAGTAATTTACATAATCTAATGTCGATAAATATGGATAACTTTTCATAAAAAGTTTTCCGAACCGTTTATGTATACCTTTTATAAGCATCGAATCTTTCGACCCATATAACCATGATTGCGGCATTACAGATTCAGTGACGACGTTGTTCCCTGCAATAATAAAGGGAATTTTCATTTTCGCAGCTGTCTTCAGAAGTACTGCCCAGATGGCATGATCGGTAGGAATTTCAATATTCGAAATTCCAGACTTTATGAATGAAACTTGGATATCTTTAAATTCGTTCCAATCCAGTACATGAGTTATTAAATCTATGTCTAGTGTTTTAACCAATCGCTCAACATTAGCAACGGCTAGTTCAGTGTTCCAGCCATTGTCAAGATGTACGGCTAGTGCTCTTAAGCCGAACTTCTTTGCGACCAGATAAGCAACATATGAACTGTCAACTCCTCCGCTCATACCAATCAGACAATCATAGTCATTACCAACCCCTCGGCGCTTTATTTCTTCAATTAGAGTTAAGAGCGCAGTTTGACCTATATCGTCCGAATGCAAGTCTTTAGTGCTTACCTCGTCATAGTGACGGCAGCATGTACAGCGACCATCAGGAAAGAATTGAATATCAGGATCGGTTGTATCCATTACACATCGTGAGCAAATTGTTTGATTTGTTACTGTCATTTCGACACAATCCTTTGAAACACTGATAAAACAAGAGAATAGGCACTAAATTCGGAATTAATTTAGATTAGATATCCGCCACAACAAATTTCACGAAACTATTGTGTGAGAGTTCTTTAAAAACTAGACGCAGTAATTAGCTTATCTGGTGTTATGTAGCTTATGAGAACAGCTTTATGCCGCCCGTGAAAAACAAACATTGAGCCTGCAGCAACGGATGAAGCGCCAACCTTAAGGGCTTCATCAAAATGCTTTAAATTACCTGCTCCACCTAGTGTTACAAGTGGTACTTTCAACTGATTTGAAACATTCGATATTAACTTCAGATCATAACCAGACATTGTTCCATCTTTGTCAATTGAATTTAAAATAATTTCCCCCGCACCTTGTTCTTGAACAAACGAAATATAAGAATTTAAATCTACTTCTTCTCTTTTCATTCCGCACCTAGAATAAACATGATAGCGGCCAAAAATATCTTTCTTAACATCAATAGATGCTACTACACTCTGGTTTCCAAAAATCTGAGAAGCTTCATGCAATAACAAACGATTATCATGAATAGCAGTGTTAATAACGACCTTCTCTATGCCGATCTTATAAAGCCGCTCCATTTGTTGCGTTGTTTTGACTCCACCGCCATAACCTAGTGGCATAAATGCCTCTGAAGCAATCTGTTCAATAAGTTCAAAGTTTGGCTCTCTGTTAAAACGAGTCGCATCAATATCAAGAATAACGATTTCGTCTGCCTCCTTGGCATTAAATATCCTGACCGCATTTATTGGATCCCCGACGTAGATTGGGGTTTTAAACTTTGTTGTTTTCACCATCCCGGAATCCGAAAGCAATATCACAGGAATTATTCTTGCAAGATTCATGATAAGGACTTTACGAAGTTATCAAAAAGCTGCATTCCGTATTTATGGCTCTTTTCTGGATGAAACTGAACTCCTGTTATATTGCCTCGTTGAAAGGCGGAAACAAAATCAACTCCATTACTAGTAATACCAACTATGTCGTTAGCATTCTCGCACGATACATAATAAGAATGCACAAAATAATATCTAGCAGGAATATCGACTGGGTCACCCAGAACTGATCCTTCGCGCTGCAATAGAACCTTATTCCAACCCATGTGAGGTATCTTGAGACCTGAATCACTAGTAAAGTTAAATCGTCGTACGTGTGCTTCGATCAATCCAAGTCCAGAAACAGACCCCTCTTCGCTTGATTTACACATCAACTGCATACCAAGACATATTCCTAGCACTGGTAGTGCATGATTAATTACAGCATGTTTAAGTGCGTCTGCCATTCCTGTACACGTGAGATTCTCCATAGCGCGATCAAAATGGCCCACCCCTGGCAATATAATTCCACGTGCGTGAGCGAGATGTTCCGGAAGTGTTGCCACGTCTGCACTTGCGCCTATGTGACGTAACATATTAAGAATGGACCCAACATTTCCCATCCCATAATCCAGTACTAAAACAGACTTTTTTACATCAGACATAATATTTAATTTTATTCTATAAACTGTTGCGGGAGCTAGAATAGTGATAGGATAAAAGCATATGCAATATATATGAAATACTTTTTGCTATTGTAAAGCCAAAAAGAGTTGCGTAAATACTTTGATATACTATAGCACCTATAATCAAAGCTACGAGCGTTATACCCAAGTTGGCGATCTGCCAAGCCAATGACACCCCTAATCTCTGCGTAACAACAAGCACCCCCCCCATAGACATACTGACAAAGTTTAGAAAGTACATGGGGATCAGTATTCTTGAATACTCACCAACAGGGGCCCAACTATCTCCCAGTATAAAGGTAAATAACCAATGCGAAAGAGAGTATAGTATTCCAAAACCAATTAATCCAACTATACTTACCGGCAACAGTAAATTTAAATAAAGAGCACGACAACTTCCACCTGATTGCAACACAACTGTTGCGCGTTGCCGAAATACGTCCTTGATCGCTGAACTGACAACAGTTACCGGAAGATACAATATCGACATTGACATCGATAGAAATCCAAGTTCAGTGCTACCAAAGACCATTGCAACAAATGGTATGTGTATTGTTCCACCAGCAGTATTTATCAAATGATCTGGCATCATGTACCTAGGGAATTTATAGTATCTTCTGCGTTCAATACCAATCCTTTTTATGCTGATTGCCCGGAAATAATGAAAATTATCAAACAGCATCGACCTCGTTCCCATAGCCGTTGCCAATACTTTTCCGCACATCTCACCCACAATTAATCCATTAATAGGGGAATTTAAAACTCCTAATGCCGTTCGCAAGATCGAAACTAGAAAGCTCTGGATGATCCTGAAGTACGCCAATCGAGAAAACTGCTGCTCTCGTAAAATCCATTCTGAGAAACAATTAAATAGTACAGTAGTAGCTGCCAAAATAGGAACCACAGGCAGCCAAAACTGAACCTCATGTGCAATAAATTGATCAATATTTAAATTTAACAGTATTAAAGACAATATAAATGCAATAAATAATACTTTAATAGTTCTGATCGCTACCCAGCCAATAACGTGAACAGCCGATCGCTTTGAGGTAGCAATCAGTATTGCTCCTTCGGCTGCACCACTTGCAAAGATTGCGAGCAGTGAAGTTATCATATAGACGATTGAAATAACTCCAAATTCAGCTGGTGTGTAGAGTCTAGTTAAAACAGGGTAAAAAACGAGTATCAGTAATTGAGATCCAAACGTTCCTAACGTAAGTACTCCAGCATTTCTGAAAAAACTACGTGAATTTAACTTATTACTAAGCCTGTAGATTAATTTTTTAAATAGCATCAGATTTCAGTAATCTGAAAAGTTGACTGCAGGGACCTCACTCGGTGGTCAACCTTCTAAATATTGCACAGTATTTAATTTCCTCAGAAAGCCAATTAAATTCATTTTCAACAGCTCGCCTTCCATTTTTTCCCATCATTAATGCAGATTTTCTGTCGTTCATAATTGTTAGCATCGCCTGCTTAAGTGCTTCCACATCCCCCGGCTCAACACAAATTCCACAATGGTAGCGTTCGACAATATCTTTCCACAACTCATAATCGGTGCAGATAATAGGCAAACCAGCCTCCATGTACTCAAATATTTTGTTTGTGCCATAAGAACCAAGCCTGTTACCTAAGTTCAATTTATAGTCGTATATTGCGATGCCTGCTATTGACTTTTGATAAAACTGAGCAAGATCAGCTTGGCTTAAGCGTCCCAAAAACTTGATCCGGTCACCTGCACTTGAATGAATAAGTTTGTCGTGTAGTCCATTATCTATATAGCCCGCAACTCGGTAAAGAGCATCGGGAGCTGATGTCATTGCACTAGCGATTGTTAGTTGATTACTGTAAGCATACACCGTTCCAGAGTAACAGAATATATTCTCTCGCGCCAAATACTCTGATTCATTAGATACATATCGCTTCTTGATGATGGGAAAGTTTGCTATCAAAATCCCCTTTCCAAATCGATTTACCAAATCCCTAACAACGTGTGTATGGGGGCTGATGATCTCATCCATAAACTTGAATGCATGATTCATGTAAAAGTTAAAGAACCATGACGCAAATTTTCGCGACCATTTTGGTAGCCATTCTTTCTCTAGAATGTGAACCCGCATATCCTCATGTGCGTCATAAACAACCTTCTTTCCAAGTTTCTTTAACTTGACTCCAAGGGGCAACAACTCAGGCGAGTGCAACTGATACACGTCTGCATCGATATCAATAGCATGATTAAAAAAGTACCTTGTAGCGAATAGCAATGTTTTCCAGCGTGCAATAGGCACCCGAGTACAAGATGTAACTTCAACCCCCTCGAGCATCTCATTCGGCTCGGCGTCATTAGTCAGTATGCAGACATTAAAATCATGATTCTTTAGTGACAAGCATTGTCTGTAGAAAACACGAGCGTCATTACGAAAATATCCGCTAATGACGTGGCATATTTTTGGCTGAGTTCGCACGGTATTACTTTATATTCATCAATCCACATGCATCAATAAGGATCTTATCGTTAGATCCATTTAGCATTAGATTAGAAAAACTTCTATGTGCGACCAAATATACAATTACATGGGCTTTACTGAATACATCGGAAGCGTCTCCAAGTTGTGCTGAAATACTCAAAATTGGAGGAATATCTGAGATGTGTGGCTCAACAACCATAACTTTACCTTCGTGTAATTTACATAGGCGATGAGCAATCTCAAGAGCAGGACTTTCTCTTAAGTCATCTATGTCTGGCTTAAAAGCCAAACCAAAACACCCAATTACAACTTCATTTTTCTTGACTTCAGGGTTTTTAGCTGAGTAAGCTTCCACAGCTTCCAGAACCTTCTTAATAACCCAATCAGGCTTCCCATCATTAATTAATCTTGCCGCATGAATTATTTTTGCATTCTCTGGTTCGGCTGCAATAATAAACCATGGATCTACTGCAATGCAATGCCCACCAACTCCAGGACCTGGCCTTAGAATATTGACTCGGGGATGTCGGTTTGCAAGTGATATTAATTCCCAAACATCTATGTTTAAAGAATTGCAAAGTATTGATAATTCGTTAGCAAATGCTATGTTCACATCTCTAAAACTATTCTCAGTTAATTTGCACATTTCAGCAGTTCTGGCATTAGTGAGAATGCACTCAGCTGAAACGAATTTCTTGTAAAGAGATGCGGCTTGTATTGAACACTTTTGAGTCAGTCCCCCTATCACTCGATCATTATTCACCAATTCCTCAAGCACACGCCCGGGCAAAACTCGCTCAGGACAGTAAGCGACACGTATGTCTGATTGTTCACCATGGCTATGAGGAAAAGTTAAATCGGATCTTGCTTGAGCCAACCATTGAGAAAGCATCTCCGTAGCCCCTACAGGAGAGGTCGACTCTAAAATCACCAAGTTATTTTTACGAAGAACCGGAGCTATAGCATTTGCAGCTGCCTCAATGTAAGTCAAATCTGGCTGGTGTCCATCCTTAAACGGAGTTGGAACAGCAATTAAAAATGCATCTGCTTCTTGCGGTACCAGGGTAGCTTTCAGAAGTTTTCGTTCAACAACACTATTAACAACTGCCTCTAAGCCTGGTTCAATAATATGTACTTTACCCATATTAATGGTGTTCACGGCATGGGAATTTACATCAACTCCAATCACCTCAATTCCCTGCTTGGCAATGATTGCTGCCGTCGGTAATCCAATGTAACCAAGACCAACTACTGAAATCTTTTCAAAATTTGTCATTTTATATCTTCCAAAACTACTATGAGATTTTTTGAACCTAATGTGATGGATAAACCTGAATCTTAAAAGCCACAATGGTGTTTATTAAGATTGTGCTAAAGATAATCTATGCCAATCTAAATTTATTAATAATGGAGATTTTTATCTCCAGTAGACACGAAAAAGTCTATAAAAAAATAGCCTTGACAAGTACATCTTGGCATAAATATACTCAGGAATCCTCTGTACTTCACGCCACTGCTTTAATTCACTAAACCCCTCTCTTCTTAAAAATGGTAAAGACTCAATAAGCCATCTACCTTTAATTAATAAATGTGAATATTTTATTGGTGGGTTTAATGAAGCGGACGGGGTAAGTGCATAAAATGGTTCATTCAATCCATCTGCAATTGTGCTACGATCCAAATCCCAAGCAGATGCATTTGGAGTTAAAAGTTTTATCAGAGTGCTTTTTTTGTAAAGCGTGCAACCAATAGCAGACCGATATTTTATTCCTTTTGGAAGTCTGCCAACCTCTTCGCCCCGATCAGGCACATAAGCCATTGGCATGTCTGCGGCCAGTTTCAAGTAGCCTGCTCCACAGCCTTTTACATACTCCAGTATGTGAAGTAAACGGCTTGTTTCAACAGTATCTGCAATGAAAACATCATCTAGCCACAGTATGATCCACTCGTATTCAATTTTTTCTAATGCCTTTTGTAGATTGTCTGAGTAAGATTTATCCTCACCAACTTTAACAGTAACAACACCTTGTTCGCTTACATCTAAATTGTTGGAAATTAAGAATTTATCGAAGGGACAGTCAACCCAATACTTTGATAGACATTTAAAAAATGGCCCCCATAATGCGGAATATTTGTCACATGAGACAACCACAAAAGCTGTATCTTTACATTTATTTATAGAGGTTGTCAATTTTTAGCTCTTTCTGGAACTCTAATTGTGATTATAAAAATCTTTAATAGCGTCACAAATACGATCTATTTCATTGTCCGTTAGCTGCACAGCTGAGGGCAACCACAAGCCTATTTGTCCGATAAGGTTTGAAATTGGGTATTCTCCCGCTACTTCATAGGCAACTTGTTTATTTATCGGCGGATACATTACCCTGGTTCCGATTCCTGCACCCTTCATGTGAGCGATGAGACCATCTCTATTCTCAGCCAAAGAATCAATAAACCAAGGGGAAGTTCGTTCGAGATCGTGATCGAACAATTTAATCTCCGGAATTCCCTTGAGATTTTTAGCGTAGCGGCACCATATCTCTTTTTTTCGCTCAACCCTAGCTGGTAATTTCTTCATTTGCTCAATGCCAATGCAGGCTTGCAACTCGGTAAACTTGAAGTTGTAGCCAACGGTGTCGTGAATGTCGTTCCCCCCCCCTGAGCGACCGAAGTCCTTGAGCCGCCGTAGTTTTGATGCAATAGCGTCATCGTCAGTGATCAATGCACCGCCTTGGCCAGTGGAAATGATTTTTGGCGCAG
>JACCDN010647349.1_pt1 | contig 14604 bp, 15 predicted proteins | sample 7441691 | NCBI WGS metagenome assembly JACCDN01 (sample SAMN15323439, study PRJNA562643) | freshwater metagenome | isolation source: river surface water | place: USA:Blue River Watershed | collected 2017-08-16
AAATGTTTCGTCCTGCGGCAAATCTTTTTTCGTGACTTTCCACTTGTCGCTTTCGATCGTCTTGGCGCCGAGCTCTTTGACGAACGGCGCGACGTCGCCGGCTTCGAACGCGAGGTCCTTCATCTTCTGATGCATCGGGATCACGACGCGCGGCTCCATGCGCGTCACGAGATCGGCCGCGGCCGTCGCCGAAAGCACGTCTCCCCCGCCGACCGGAATCATCAACACGTCGACTTCGCCGATCTGCCCGAGCTCGTCGTCGGTGAGCGGCCGGTCGAGGCCGCCGAGATGCACAAGGCGGACGTCGTCGATGAGGAAATGGAAGATCGTGCCGCGCTCTACACCTTTCGCTTCGCCCTTCTCGCGCGAAACGGGCGTACCGTAGATTGGAATGCCGCGAACTTCATATTCGCCGGGATGTTCGATCAAGAACGCTTTTTCTCCGGCCGCTTCGATGTTGTTGTAGTGCTCGTGCCCGCGGCGGCTGATCGTGACGATGTCGGCGCCGAGGCTGCGCGGAAGCTTGCCGATCTTTTCCGAAAACGGATCGGTCACCACGCTGACTTCGTCATTGCCGATTTTGGTCGTGATCTTGAAGCAAGAAACCCCGAAAAACTGAATCGTCATGGGAGGCGAGGTGAGGCTGTTTTTACGGGTCCAGTTTAGCATCGCATGCTCCGCACGGCAAGGATCGCATTCATGCCACCCAGAGCCCTCGGGTTCCGGAGAAGGTTCGGAGTGGCATGAGTGAGAAAAGCCTTCGAAAAATCAAAAGCCCCGCTCATCACGGGGCTTTTTACTTACTTTTTGAGCACGCCGATCTTGAAGGTGGCGAGCTTGTTTTCCTGCATGGCGGATCCGCCGTGCTGACCGTTGAAGGCGGCGGTGCCGTCCTTGCCGCAGAGCGCGGCGATCGCCTGGCTGCCGCCCGGGTGCTGAGGGATCCAGGTCGTCAAATCGTAGACGCTGCCGTTGATGGTCGACCAGCAGCTTGTGCCATCCTTGTGGGTGGCAACCTCGGTCATCGCGTAGGTCTTGGCGCTGCCGGATGTATCAGTCGACGTCGGGGCGGGGGTCGGAGCAGGCTGTTCCGAAGGCGTCGGCATGGAGTCCACGGAACCGTTCGAAGTGACCGACGCGCCGCAACCGGCGCCGATAAGAAGAAGGAGCGAAGCGAACGTGACGAGGGTTTTTTTAAGCATAGATAACAGGTGAAGAGTGAGGCCAAATTCATCTTATACCTCTTTTGCGAAGACGAAAAGATAACGGGATCGCGAGCAAGACATCTCCTTTTGACGCAAAAAAAGGCGTCCGGATGCACCGAACGCCGCAGTTACTTGTCCTCCGGCGAGCCGAAGTACCCGTGGCCGCCCAAGGATCCGGTGTACGGATTATCGGACGGCGCATGCCGAGTGCTCCTGATCTGGTGAAACTTGCGAGTCAGACCAAGGATGATCAGGCCCACCAATAGGCCGAAGAGAGCCCACGGAAGGCTGAAATCCGTGCTCTCGAAGAGCTGTGCCGGCGCCCAGACCAGCCATAGCAGTCCAGCGAGCGTCGCACCCTCCAAGAGGAACATGGCCGCCCTCAGCCTCAGGCCGAGCGTGCCTCGCCAAGCGGGCAGCAGATCGCTGGCATCCCAGAAGATCGACAGACCGAACCCGATGAACCAGCTTCTGGCCGACTCGCTATCACCTCCCTGATAGGCGATGAGGATGCCGACCCAGGCGAGCACACCCACCTGAAGAGCCGAACCCACGATCATGATCGTATGCACCGATGAACGCACCCGATTCGCTTCCATGCAAACCTCCTCTGCATCCCACCATGGAATGCGCTCATGTTTCTAAAAATCAAACGTCCCCCCGAGGTGTGGGAGGACGCGGGGCTGACTGAGGCGGGTGCGACGGGCTACGAGGAGAACGAGCTCGCGTCGGGATCGAGGAGGAGATCGTCGTCCTCGAAGCTTCCCGGCGGCGGCGGCACGCACTGCGGCATCATCTCCGGATCCTGGATGATGCCGTCGATCACCGCTGTGACACGGGGCTCGTGCAGCTTCGCCCCGCAGGCGATGATGATCTGGGCGTCCTCGAGGTCCAGGGTGCCCCTGAGCCCGACCAGGACGTCGATCGGGTGCTGATCGGGGTTGGCGTTGCACAAGGCTCGGAGGGCACCGGAGCGGATCGAGGGCAGGGCGGAGATATCGAAGCGGCTCGACATGTTGTTCGTCACGACGGGGCCTTCTTTCCGAGTTTGAGGCTCAATGGGTTGCCGGTTGCGGTCGGTTGGGCCTGAAATGTACTGACAGGCACGATTCTCGATGCTGGTAGAATAGCATAAAATTATACTTTTGTCAATAGTTATTGACACTTAATGCTTTTATCAGCATTTTTGGTTTATATGTCGTAGAATTCGCAAATTTTTGCCTGACAACAAAAAACCGTCCGCGAGTGGACGGCCGACTACGTGAGGCGTGCTTGGTGACGTTCCAGCCAATGCTGTCCCGTGGACGTGATGGTCACGATGATGCCGGTCACATCAGGCGGGACATGCCGGGGAGGAGCTTTTTCGAGCTTGATGAGGCCTTTTTCAGCCATTCCTTGAACGAAGGCCCATTGCCTGTGAGGCGAGAGATTGCTTTCCCGCAAAAGCGCCGTTCGCCCTGGATGGATCTTGGTCATGCCCATCTCGGAGCGGTTGAGCACGAGCAGCACCATCATGACATTTCGCGTTTGTCGCCTTCTGCGATAGTGAAGCACCATGAGTGCCAGCATGATGAGAAACAACATGCCTCCCACGAAAGGGCCGAAGACCGGGACCAACAGAAGGCCGACAACGAAGGTCAGCAGCGGAAAGAGCTTTCTCATGAAGCATTTCTCCTGGTTGAACGCTGTTTTCATACCGGAAATGAAGGGTCTTGTCAATTCTCTCCCCTTCGCCTATACTCGGCATGGCTATAAAGGGCCACCGGGCGGCCCTTCCTAACTCTTAAGAAAGCCCGAATTTATTTAGGTAAAACCTAATTCTTAAAGCTCCTATGTCAGAAACCAAAGGTTCGTACGTCGACCTGAAGACGCTCCTCGCCGATAAAGAATGGCTGAAGATCCCGAAAGTCGGGGACGTCGTCAAAGGCATCATCATCTCGCTTTCCAAGAACGAAATCCGCATCGACATCGAAGGGTATAAGACCGGCGTCGTCCGCGGCCGCGAATTGTTCGCCGAAGCCGTCGAATACGCCGATCTCGCGCTCAACCAGGAAGTCGAAGCGACGGTCATTGATCTCGAAAACGAGCTTGGCGAAGTCGAGTTGTCGTTCCGCTACGCTGGCCAGCAGAAAGCTTGGGAAGTCCTCCGCAAGCTCATGGAATCCGGCGAGCTCGTCGACGCCAAGATCATCGAAGCCAACAAGGGCGGCCTGCTCGCGAACGTCAACCACGTGAACGGCTTCTTGCCGGTCTCGCAGCTCTCCCCCGACAACTACCCGCGCGTCTCCGGCGGCGACAAGATCAAGATCCTCGAGAAGCTGAAGAGCTTCGTCGGCACCTCGATGAAAGTCAAAGTCATCGATGTGAACGAGCGCGAGGAGAAGCTGATCGTCTCCGAGAAGTCCGTGTGGGAAGAAGCGCAGAAGGGCGTGCTCGACAAGTACAAGCTCGGCGACGTCGTCGAGGGCGCGATTACCGCGATTGCCGACTTCGGCGTCTTCGTGAAGTTCGACAACCTTGAAGGCTTGGTCCATATCTCCGAGATCGCCTGGCAGCGCATCGACCACCCGCGCGACCTCTTGAAAGTCGGCGACGTCGTCAAAGCCGAGATCATCGGCATTGAAGGCTCCAAGATCTTCCTCTCGATGAAGAAGCTCATCCAGGATCCGTGGAAGACCGTCACCGAGAAATATAAGATCGGCGACAGCGTCGAAGGCAAGGTCCTTAAGATCAATCCGTTCGGCTTCTTCGTCGAATTGGACAAGGACATCCACGGCCTCGCCCACATCTCCGAACTCTCCAAGAAACCGGTCAAGAACGTGTCCGACATCGCCAAGATCGGCGACACGATGACCTTCAAAATCGTCTCGATCGAGCCGGAACAGCATCGCCTGGGCCTCTCGCTGAAGGCTTTGGAAGAAGGCGGTTCCAGTGAGGCCGAGGCTCCCAAAGCCAATGCCTAAATACGTCATTCGCAATCTCATCCTTTTCTTCCTCGTGCTGATCGGTGTCGGCGTGGCGTTTTCGACGCTCTCGCTGTCGCGCGGCCGCTCCCAGAACGTCGATCTCTCGACGCTCGCGAAGCAGATCCAGCAGGGCGAAGTGAAGTCGATCGAAATTCACGGCAACGACATCAACGCGACGCTTGCCGACGAGACGAAGGAAAAGACCGTCAAGGAATCGGGCGACTCGCTCGTGTCGGCCTTGCGCGATTTCGGCGTCGACGCCGAAAAATTGCAGAGCCTGAACCTCGCGGTCAAGCAGCCCGGCGGCATCGGCTACTGGCTGTCGGTCCTCCTGCCCATCATCCTCCCCTTCCTGCTCATCGCTGGGTTCGTGTATCTCATGATGCGCAACGTCCAAGGCCAGAACATGCGCGCCATGATGTTCGGCCAGTCGAGCGCCCGCGAAGTGCCGAAGGACGGCAAGAACCGCGTGACGTTCAAGGATGTCGCCGGCGTGAAAGAGGCCAAGGAAGAGCTGACGGAAGTCGTCGACTTCCTGCGCAATCCGAAAAAGTTTTCGGCGCTCGGCGCCAAGATCCCGAAGGGCGTACTGCTCATGGGTTCTCCGGGTACGGGTAAAACCCTGCTCGCGCGCGCCGTGGCCGGCGAAGCCAACGTCCCCTTCCTCCACATCTCGGGTTCCGAATTCGTGGAAATGTTCGTGGGCGTCGGCGCCTCGCGCGTCCGAGACCTCTTCAGCAAGGCAAAGAAAAGCGCTCCGTGCATCATCTTCATCGACGAGATCGACGCCGTCGGCCGCCAACGCGGTTCGGGCGTCGGGGGCTCGCATGACGAGCGCGAACAGACGCTCAACCAGATCCTGACCGAGATGGACGGCTTCGAGCCGAACATCGGCGTCATCGTCCTCGCAGCGACCAACCGTCCCGATGTGCTCGATCCCGCGCTTCTCCGCCCCGGACGTTTCGACCGCCGCGTCGTCATCGATCCGCCGGACCTGAACGACCGCGAAGAGATCCTGAAGATCCACGCCAAGAAAAAACCGATCGCGGCAAGCGTGAACTTGCGGAAGCTGGCCGAACGTACGCCCGGTTTCTCCGGCGCGGACCTCGCGAACCTGATGAACGAAGCTGCGATCCTGGCCGCTCGCAAAGACAAGACGGAGATCGACGAGCCCATGCTTCTCGACTCAGTCGAAAAAGTCATGCTCGGCCCCGAACGCAAGAGCTACATCTTGAACCCGCACGAGAAGAAGGTCACAGCCTATCATGAAGCCGGCCACGCCCTCGTCGCCGCGTTCTCGAAGCACGCCGACCCGGTCCACAAGATCTCGATCATCTCGCGCGGCTTCGCTGCCGGATACACGATCAAGCTCCCGACCGAGGACAAGCGTATGCACACGAAGAGCGAATTCATTGACGACATCGCGGTCGCCCTCGGCGGCTACGTCGCGGAACGCGAGATCTTCAACGAGCTGACGACCGGCGCCTCGAGCGATCTCCGCAAGGCGACTTCGATGGCCAAGGACATGATCACGCGCTTCGGCATGTCGGACGTCCTGCCGCCCCGCACGTACGGCGAGCACGAGGAAATGATCTTCCTCGGCAAGGAGATCCACTCGCAACGCGATTACAGCGAGAAGATCGCCCAGCAGATCGACGACGAAGTCGCGGCCCTGATCCAGAACGGCAAAGCGCAGGCGGAAAAAGTCATCCGCGAGCAGCGTGCCAAGATGGACAAGGTCGTCGAAATCCTGCTCAAGCAGGAGACGATTGAAAAAGAAGAATTCGCGGCGCTCATGGCCGCGTAAAAGAAAAAGAGCCTTCGGGCTCTTTTTCTTTTTGTCATCCCGAGCGTAGCTGAAGGATCTCTTGCCCGATAATACCGATACCGACAGCCTCCCCCTCATGCGAGCAGGGCTCCTGACCGAAAACAAAAGACCCCACTTCTCTCCAGAAGCGGGGCCGGGCCAGAGACGTTGGGGTTGTCAGCCGCCGTCGGACGGCGCGGCCGCCGTGGCGACGAGGACGATGCTGCAGGGGCCGTAGAAGTCCATGAGCGGGACGCGGAAGTACCCGCTCTCGTTCTTGTGGACGATCACCCGCCTCATCTCCGGGCAGTCGCTCTCGATGAGGGCGCTGTTCCCGGGGATGGCGGTGCCATCGAGCAGGATCACGCCGGGGTTGGGGTACTTCATGGATCCCTTCTCGCAGCCGGTGGCCAGGAACAGGGTGCAGAACAGTGAGATCGACAGGGTGCGCATCGTTGCCTCCTTGGGTGGTTCGCAGCCGTTTCAGTTATATAGATACTAGCACAAAAAATGGATTTTGTCAATAGGAGCAGACAAGATCATGCTGTCACACGGACGTCTCTTAGCGAGGTCTCCACAACGAAAAGAACCGGCTCCCAAACAGGGCCGGTTCTTACTTGAAATGCACCAGCGCTATCATGTTTCGGAAGGGGGTTTCAAGATCGTCGGGCGCATTCGGAGATTCAAGATGCCGCGGGGCGCGACGACCGGCGGCATGACTTCATGGATGATCTGCTGACCGCTGCCGAAACCCGGAGCGCGCAAGAACAGGACCGTGCCAGGACCGGTCAGAAATTGGTCCGTCTGGCGGAGGTGCCGGTAATCGGGCGGATCGGTCTCCGGCGCGTACAGACGAATCCAAGCCGACCCGAACATGGTGAATGTGACACTCAGGAGACGGTCGGTGGCACGATCCCGATGCGGCGAGATCCAATCGCGGTCGTCGCGATACTGCTGATAGCCGATTTCATTCAAAAGCCAGGGCTCCAGTTCCGGGTACGCGTGAAGCATCGGCTGCGTCAGCGCGGAAAGCGCCCGGCACAGCTCCGTGCCAACCGGCACGTCGGCGTGATCGAGCGGATGATAGGCACGTTCATGCATCTGGCGGACTTCGTTGGCCGCGCCCTTGTTAATCGGATAGTTGACGTGATCTCCGACTTCGAGGCGTTGGCGGCGGATCTCTTCTGCCAAAGCGGCGTTCAGCTCGTCGGTGACCGCGTTCGATGCAAAAGCGTAGCCCGCAACGCGTGTGCGTTCGAGGATGGCCTGAAGATCGAAGCTGTCGCGGAAAATGCGCATAGGTTTGCCAAACGGTTGTACCGCATCCGGAGGAAAAGAAAAAGAACCGGCTCTTGAAGAGACGGTTCAGCCAGGCAAAGATCGCGGAGACCGGGGCGGTTTGGACATGGCGCGCGGCAGGTGCTTTCCCCGTTTGGCACGCCTGCGCTCGCGCCAACGGGTCGCCGAAGTGAGGCCGGCGTTCGCCGTCGCGTGTACGAGAACGACGATCAGCACAGCGACATAGGCGATGAGTACCATCGCAGGGCCACCGAAGATCATGACATCAAGCTGATAGTCGCCTTCCATGGGCTTCTTCCTTTGTAGGGGATGCGGGACGGGCGCATGAGCATCCGATCCATGAAACATGGTTTGCAGCGGCCGGTCTAGCGTCACGAAGCAACGAGCGGCGAACCGGCGGCTTTCAACAAACCTTCCACGTACGGCGAGAGTTCGCAGCATTCGCAGCGTGACACGGCACACCGGATGAAATGACCGAGAAGGCGGCGGGGCTGGGAACGTTTCTTCCCAGGCAGCGCTTGCGGAAGCACGTAGCAGACGCCATCGGAGAACACCATGAACGCCTCGTAGACCCTTTCCGTCCAGCCATCGGCGAGGAGGAGCGAGCGCTCGCTTTCGTCGAGCTCTGCCCAAATCGAGGAAAGGACGAGCTTTTTCGCGGAACCGGACTCACCTTGATGGTTTCGCACTTCGCGAGCTCGATACGCCATACCGAGCGGTCCTGACGCACCGAGCACTCCCAAGCCGAGCAACGCCTGTTCTTGAAGAGCCGTGTCCCCGGCCAGTAAACGCTTCATCAAGAGCACGCCGGGCTGAACCTCTTCGGGCAGGTCTGCCAGCATGACGCGCCACCCACCTTCGATCTGGAAATACGCGAGGATCTGGCGGATCAGCCTTGAATGGAACTCATCGGTCATCGAGTCCTCCTTGTCATCGGTGGCATCAGGACCATTCTCGAGCGGAACGGATTGAAATACCGACGGACGAACATAGCAGGAAAGAGCATCGATGTCAATAAAAAGAACCGACGCCGGGAGGGTCGGTTTTGTGCTATGACGCGTTGCGCTGCTGCTCGTCGAGGCAGAAGTTGATCGTCGCGACGATGGCGGCGGCGCATCCTTGGAACAGGATGGGCGGACGCCCCGGGTCTTCTTCCGGAATCTTCTGCTCTTGGGCGAACCAGGCTAGCGTCTCTTCGTAATGCTCCGGTTCGACCAGATCTTGCACCCGGGCAAGATAGTCCCGCACCGCGACGCGGGAAGACAGGATCCAAACGTTGAATACCGCCTGCGCGTCCATCGCCATCAAGATCGCTTGATCGCCTTCTTCGTCTTCGTCCGGCAAGATCAGATGGAACATGCTGAGCACGTCGTTCGCGTACATGCCCAACGTCTCTTCGCTGATGATCTGATCGCCATCCAAACGCTCGACCAGGTAGCCCCCGGCCCACCCGTCGATCACGATCGCGTCGTGCGCGGACGCTTCCGGCATGTAGCACTGCGCAAGGTCGTTATGCAGTTTTTCGCGTCGAACATTTTCCGTCTCCGGACAGGCTGCGAGCAGGGCACGTACCTGCTCACGGGAAGCGCACACATGAACCCGATTGCCGGTCGCGGCTTCGATGAAGATCAACGCGTTGACGGGCGTGGGCATATTCGGCTCCAAAGGCAGTAGGAAGCCGCGGATCCGATCGCTTGGCATGAAAGCTCCTTGAAAGGCCTGGGCGGATCCTACGCAAAAGCGAGCATGGCGTCAATCCTTGACGACCCTTCTCTTTCCTTTAAAATAGCCGCATGAAAATCTTCGTCGGATCCCTCAATCCCGCCAAGGTCGAGGCCGTGCGCGAACTGCTGGCCGAGTATCCGGAGTTTGCGAACAGCGAAGTCGTCGGATTCGAGGCGGCTTCGGGCGTCTCCGATCAACCCAAGTCGCTCGATGAAACGCTGCGCGGCGCCATGAACCGGGCGAAGCATGCTTGGCAGGAAGCCGGGCTGGCGTTCGGACTCGAATCGGGATTGATGGAGGTTCCCTACACACGGACGGGTCACATGGACATCTGCGTCTGCGCGATCTACGACGGCGAGACGTATCTGCACGGCATTTCCTCGGCCTGGGAATGCCCGCCGGACATGACGAAGATGATGCTCGAAGACGGCTTGGACATGCAGGAGGCATGCTACCGATCGGGCCGCACGACAGATCCGAAGATCGGCTCTTCGATGGGCGTACTCGGCCTCTTGACGGAAGGCCGACTCGATCGAAAAACCTACACCAAGCAGGCGATCCTGATGGCGATGATTCATCTCAAAAAAACCGAATAAAAATCCGACCCGCGAAAGGTCGGCTTGCGTCATGCCGGAAGAAGTCCGGAGACGGATCGCCCGACCGCATCATTCCCGCGCGCGGCGGCGATCAGCTGAGAAACGGCCTCTTGGACCGCCGGGCACTCATGGACGTTCACAGAATCGACAAGCGCGCGTTGCCCGACGCTCACGATTGCCGGAAGCCATGCAGCATGATTACCCCTCCGGAAGCGTTGAATGCCTTCTGTAAAGCGCAGATACGGCACGTCGTCGTGATGCGCCACGGCCGCACAATCGACGATCACGGCGCGCGTGACGTCGTCCGAGACGCTGCTCTTCACTTGCACGCAAAGGCCGCTGGATCCGGACGGGAGCAGGAAGAGCAAGTCGATCTTGTCCCGCACGTCTTCTTCAATTTTGGGAAGAAAGACCGTGCCGGATTCGGCCAACGCACTCGCCACGCGCGCAAGGGCCAACACGCCGTTGCAGCACCTGACCCAGGTTTCCGCATCCATGCCCAGATGCCTGGAAGCGTTGACGATCTCCCGCGTCAACGATGACGGCAAGCACAGAAACGCCTCCGCGAGCAGGTGATTCACCCGGCACAGCAGGTACTCGTTGGGGCGGAGCAGGAAGTGCTGGCGGATCCCGAGATAAAAAGCGGCCCAAAGGGCTTCTTTCATTCCAGGATGGCCTGCAGACATTTGCTGAATCTGCGTTTGTACCTCGGCAGGAGCCTGCTGCTCTTCGAGCTTGATGCGAATGTTTCTGGCTTTATCGCTCCTGCAGGAGGTACCCAACTGATAGACCTTTTGCAACGCTTCGATCAAGCGCCCCGTTGAAAGGATCGGCAAGGGACGGTAGCCGTTCCATGAAACCACGTCTGCCTCCTTCGCGTTCGCGGACTGGCGAACACCGGATCATGTCATGAGAACCGTTGATCGTCAAGACGGCTGTTCCATGCGCATCTTGAATCCTGTATACTGGACGCACTATGTTCGAATCATTTGGAGGAGGTATGACCAAAAAACCGACCGGCACGTTTTATCGTCACATTCTCGCGGACGCATGGCGCATCGTGCGCGCCAACAAAGCGTTATGGCTGCTCGGCTTTTTCGTCTCGTTCCTCGGGAATGGCGGCGTCTACGAATTGCTCGTTCAAGGTACGGGGCGGCTCGGCTTGCGCGAAGAGATCGGCGGTTTCGCCTCGCTCGGGCTTTTGTCCGGCTGGAACCATGCCGTCGAAGCGGTGTGGGCGATCGGCGCCGGAAATTTGGTGATGATGCTGCTCGTCGTCTTGACCGGGCTGGCCCTGACGATCCTCGCTGTATGGGTGGTCGTCTCATCCCAAGGCGGACTTATCGTCGGCGCGCGCGACGCCGGCCGCGGACGCAAGACGACCTTCGGTTCGCTCTTCGCGGCCGGAAACGAAACGTTCGGTCCGCTCCTCGTGCTCAACATCCTCTCGCGCCTCGCGATCATGGCGTTCTTCTACCTGCTTCTGGCGCTCACCGTGCTGTATCTCGCCGACGCGAACATTTGGAGCGTGCTCGCCTATCTCGCCGGTTTCATCTTCCTGATCCCGATCACGCTCATCATCGGCTTCGTGACGATCTATGCCGCCTGCTACGTCGCGCTTCAGCGCCTCTCGTTGGTGGCGGCCGTCGAATCGGCAATCGCGCTCTTCCGCAAATACTGGCTGATCAGCCTCGAAACCGCCTTCATCTTGTTCGGCGTAAATCTCCTGGCCGCCTTCGCGATCGGGATCGTGACGGGCGCCGCTGGCATCGCGCTCATCCCCTTCCTGATCGGGGCTTCGCTTCTCAGAAGCAGCGCCGTGCTGGCCGCCGTCGCGGCACTCGCCGCCCTGGCCGGCGTGTTCTTCCTCGCCTTCGTCGGCGCGTTCCTCGCGTCGTTCCAATACGCCGTCTGGGTGTCCCTCTTCACGAAATTGCACACGCGCGGCCACGGCGGCGCCTCCAAGATCGCCCGGTGGTTCCAACATCTGCTGTCGTAACGCATCTTCGGATTTTATTTTTCGTCCTCCAGAACGACATGAAGGATCTCTCCTGTGCTCGAACACGGAATGCCGATCCTTCGCTACGCTCAGGATGACATGAGGGAGGCTTACAGAAAGACGCCATGTCAGACGCCAATCCTTCGATCGAGGATCTCCTCAAGAAAACACAGCTGCCGAGCGTCTCTTCTCCCGACGCCCAGGCGAAGTTCGCGAACAAAATGCGCGAGCTTGAATTGCAAGCCAAGGAACGGGAAGCCGCCAAACGCGGCGCGCAAATCGGGGCGTCGTACATCAACCTGAAAGGCTTTCCGATCGCGCCCGAAGCGCTTGCTCTTCTCTCGAAAGAACAGTCGGCCGCGCTCCACACCGTCGTCTTTTTGCAAACCGGCGACGAAGTGCGCGTCGGCGCCGTCGATCCGTCCCGCGCAGACGTGAAGGAAGCGGCCTACCAGATCGGCGAGCGTGCGCACGCCAACGTGGGCACCTACGTCATTTCCGAGGCGAGCTTCGGACATGCTTTCAAGCTCTACGACGCGTTGCCGAAAATCCATGCCATTGTGAAAGGCGTCGAAATCACCGAAGCCGATCTCAAGAAATACCAAGAGCGCATGAGTTCCTTCAAGGATCTCGAGGGCATGCTGAAAGGCGCGGACATCACCGACGTCGTTTCGATCGTCCTGGCCGGCGCGCTCAAGGGCGACGCCTCCGACATCCACATCGAAGCGGAAGAAAAAGATGTCGTCGTCCGCTATCGTATTGACGGCGTGCTTCAGGACGCCGCGCGCCTCGACCACGCCCTATGGCCGCGCATCATTTCGCGCATCAAATTGTTTTCGAGCCTCAAGATCAACGTCAGCAACGCGCCTCAAGACGGACGGTTCACGATTTTCGTCAGCGGTCAGAAGACGGAGGTTCGCGTCTCGACCGTGCCGACGTCATACGGCGAATCCGTCGTCATGCGCTTGCTGCGCCCATCAACAATCGGCCTCGGGTTCGACCAGCTCGGCATTCGGGGCAAAGCCTTCGAGCAATTGAAGCGCGAAATCGAGCGGCCCAACGGCATGATCATCACGACCGGTCCGACCGGCTCGGGCAAAACGACGACGCTCTACGCCATTTTGAAAAAACTGAACACGCCGGACGCCAAGATCATCACCCTGGAAGACCCGGTCGAATACAGCCTCGAAGGCATCAACCAATCGCCGATCGATCTTTCGAAGGAATATACCTTCGCCAAAGGCCTTCGCGCGATCTTGCGTCAGGACCCGGACGTCATCATGGTCGGCGAAATCCGCGATCTTGAAACGGCCGAAACCGCGATTCAGGCCGCTTTGACCGGCCATTTGATGGTCTCGACGATTCACACCAACAGCGCGGCCGGCGCCATTCCCCGCTTCCTTTCGATGGGCGTGAAGCCTTTCCTGCTCGCGCCAGCCTTGAATGCCGTGATCGGTCAGCGGCTCGTCCGCCGCATCCACGAGGCCTGCAAGGCCGAAACGACGCTTGACGACGCGCAGATGAAAAAAGTGAAAACGATCTTGGAAACGCTTTCGCCCGACTCCGGCGAGCATTTGAAGCTCGATGAGTTGAAATTCTGGAAAGGCAAAGGCTGCGAGGCTTGCGGCAATTCGGGATACAAAGGACGCGTCGGCATCTACGAGATCTTCACCATGAGCCCAGAAATCGAAAAGGTCATCCTGTCGGGCAATGTCTCGGAATACCAGATGCAGGAGATCGCCATGAAGCAGGGCATGATCACGATGGCCCAGGACGGATTGCTCAAAGCCCTGGAAGGCCTGACGACGGCCGAGGAAGTCCTGGCCGCAGCGGAATAAAAAAGAAAATCCCTCGGATGTCCGAGGGATTTATTTTTTCGGTTCATCGACGATATCGTCCAAGCTGATTTCCAGCGCACCCAGTGCGTCATCCACAGAGGCAGCGGGTTGCGCCGGCGGTCGTGGGTGCAGAGGCTGCTTGTCGACATCCACGCGCGGTTCGAGAGGAATCCCGCGCTTCGCCATAAAGAAGAGGGCACGCTGCTCGTCGACATGCGCGAGAAAAGCAAGCTCATGCTTGAACTGCCCCGTGATCACGTGCGTCAGCTCATGCAGGCAGCACACGACCAGGTCAGTGTACGAGCCGGCCAAGCAGAGCTGGATGCCGATGTGGCCGGTCGGTTTTCCGTGCTCGAAATACGTGAGCGCGTGCTGCCTTCGCGCGTCTTCCGTCAGCGGAACGAAAAAGTGAAACTTCACGTTCCTGGCTTCCGGAATCTCATCGCAGATATGACGGAGCACTTCCTCGAGGCGCTGTTGCGCCTCTGCCGGCGGTGCCATGATCTCCGCGTACTGCGGCTCTTTGCGGACCATCGGAACGAAGTCCTTCGATTCCGGAACGCCACACAGGCGGAGAAACGTCCGTACGTGGGACGGCACTTTCAAAGGCTTCTTGCGATACGAGAACGAGGCGGTTTGATCGTGCTCGTGATCGCCGTTTGAAAGAACCGCCTGGAAAATCCCATCATCGTACAGAGAGTGCCAGGACTGCACCCAGAGATCCTTGTTGCCCGGAGGTTTGTCACCGAGGTGCCCGTGCTCGCCGAAGATATGGCACTCCAAGCTGGTGCTCTTGCCGATGGCGGCAAGCAGCAGGCGCTTCATCAAGACGATATCATCGAGCGCGCATAGCAGACGGTTCAGCCGTCCGCGCGCCTTCAGCGTGTCGCGGAATTCCTTATCTTCTGAAAGGTCGGTTTTTTCGTCCGCGTTCCAATCGAATTCGGAAGGATAACGACCTCGTTCCGCACAGTACGCCAAGTTTCCCTGGCAAAACATGCGCGTGAGCTCGGGGTCCGACATCGGGTAGATCGCGCCGACGCCCGGCATGGCGTAGAGCGGCCGATGGCCGCTCAAGCGCTTGAACCAGCGTTCCGGCGTTTCCCTGATCATTTCGTCGAACTCCGCATGCCACGAAAGATAGACGACTGTAAGGCCGTCCGGAGCGA
>JACCDN010568865.1_pt1 | contig 14597 bp, 11 predicted proteins | sample 7441691 | NCBI WGS metagenome assembly JACCDN01 (sample SAMN15323439, study PRJNA562643) | freshwater metagenome | isolation source: river surface water | place: USA:Blue River Watershed | collected 2017-08-16
ACCATCCGGACTTGCGATGAGCAGTCGAAATACCCGATTAAACGAAAAGGAACGAAAGGAAGCCCTTGTCATCATTCAAGCTTTGCGCTTGGTGGAGGATTCTAAACGAAAAACACCCATCTCAGCAGCAAAAGAAGCAGCGGAAAAACTATTTCAGACGAGTAATTTAAGCCTAGAATACCTGGAGATCGTGGATCCTGAAACCTTAAACGAACTGAGTGATTGGCAAGAAAATCAAATTTGTTGTATCGCTGCTCATTGTGGCAGTGTACGTTTGATTGACAATTTATTATTCTAATCCGTTTATTTGAATTATTTTTGCCGCGGAAATTGTTATGTTAATTCAAGCTTTAAAATCTAAAATTCACCGCGTTCGTGTCACACAGGCTGACTTGAACTACATCGGCAGTATTACCATTGATGAGGCATTAATGGAAGCTGCTAATTTGATTGAGGGTGAACGTGTACAAATTGTCAACATCAACAACGGTGAGCGTTTCGAGACCTATGTGATTAAAGGAGACCGTCAGTCAGGGATGATTTGTTTGAACGGACCAGCTGCACGCCGCGTAGCTGTAGACGATGTCATCATCATCATTGGGTATGCCTTTTTGGATTTTGAAGAAGCTAAAACGTTTAAACCATCGTTGGTTTTTCCAAATGAATCCACGAATTTGTTGGATTAATTTTCTTGGTTTCATTTCTTGAAACTAGTACCTTTCCAAAAAAAACACATGTCGAGACTGTCGTACATTCAAACTAAAATTGTTTCCATTGAAGAAGCAAAGAAGCGTATTGCCTTGTATCAAATGCAAAATGCAAAAGTAGTTTTTACAAACGGCTGTTTTGATGTGCTACACCTTGGACATGTTGGCTATTTAGCTGCTGCCGCTGATTTAGGACAACACCTAGTCGTGGCAATTAATTCAGATGACTCAGTCAGAAGACTTGGAAAAGCCCCGAACCGTCCAATTAATCCAAATGAAGCGCGGGCTACCCTAATTGCCGCACTTGGATTTGTGAGTTTGGTGGTTGTTTTTGACGAAGACACGCCGTTCGAAGTCATTCAAGCATTGAATCCAGATGTGCTTGTGAAAGGTGCCGATTATGATAAAAACGAACAAAATCCAACATCTCCCACCTATATTGTTGGCTCTGATCTTGTTCGCCAAAATGGGGGAAGGGTAGAAACCATTGATTTGGTTCCAGGATATTCTACGACTCAAATTTTAAAAAAAGGCGCGAATTGATTACGATCCATTCACCGCAATTTTAACGCTTGATCCTTGTTCTTTTTCTTGTTCTATTTTCCAGGTGTTTAAGGTCTTCTTCAGCTTCGAATCACTCCTTTTCTTTATTTGATTGGGTGGGACTTGTTTATTCGAAGGGCCAAAGTGAATCTTTATATCCTCTTTTGGGAACACTTTTGGGACGTACTCTTTTACCGAAGTGTCTTTTCCAAAGAACCCAAATTCCGCTTTCAACATTGATTTTGCTTGAATTTTCTCGTTTTTTCTATATTCCTTAGCCCTATCTTTTCTTTCTTCTCCATCCCAACTATAACTAGGATTATCCACTGTTCCATACATGCGTAAAAACAAGCGAATTCCCGTTCCGTCATCGATTACAACACCAAACTCGGACTGGGTAAGTTGTTCCTTGAGGTCTCTAAGCCGAAAGGCGAATCGATAATCAATTTCGTTCTGAAAGGAATGTTTCCCACTTAAATCGATATCCAAAGCAGAGGAGCGGATAGTCGTTTTAGGAATTTCAATTCGCCCATGTTGGATGTGGATCGTCTGCTCCATCGTTTCAAAGGCAACATCGTTCAATTTTCGTTCGAACCAGTCAATGTTGTTGTTGCCCAATACCAGTTTCCCTGATGTCGTCCTTAGGCTTTGTGCAATGTCTCGAAAGGATGATAGATTTTTCAAATGTCCTCCTGTTATTTTCACATTGATTTTTGCCGTTAACTTTTTTTCATCGATTCCTTTTCCAAGATGAAATGGGGCTTTCAAGTCCAAAAATACATCCGCTATTCCACTGATGTTCTCTTCCTTTACTACGCTCTGGTCAAAATTCTTCCATTCACCGAATAAGGATTTAATGTTCAGTTTCTTACTGGTTAGGTTCGTACTCAACTCAAATTGCGCTGGCCATTTTTCTTCGATGGTCAGGCTACCTTCCATTTTAGCTCCGGAATGAATCACCCCTAACTGAGTTAACTCCAAACAATGCTTTTTCAGCTGAACGTTACTTTTAACCTGTTGATAACGGTGTGTGCCGTGACGCATATGTTGGATGAGAAGTTTCAACTCTCCCTGCACATGTTCCGGAAAGGTATATGTAGGTTTAGCATTCATTTTATGATCCTCATTTGTCGCACTGAAGTCTTCCGTAATTAAATGATTACTAGAAAGGTTCAGGTTTGATGTTAAATTTCCAGAACCATTGTAATATGCGAATACATTTCCTAGGTTTCCGTGAACAAGCAAATCACTAGTCCCTACTTTCAAAGTGGCATTCATGATTCCAACCTGATTTCCTTGCAGAAAAATTCCGCCATTCAATCCGCTAAAAACCCTGCTGTCCTTGCGGAATTTGAAACCTATTGCTTTCATCATAAGTTTCCCCTGAAGGTGTTCCAATTCGAGTTGATCGCTCTTCATATTTGTCGCAAGACGCAGTTTTGCATCCACATCAAGATTTCCCTTTATTCGGTCTATATTGGGGAGTTTAAACAGCGCATGTAGGACGGGTAAATGAAGGACTCCTTTAGCATTAGCTCTGATTTTTGGATGCTGAAAATCACACAGCTCACCATTTCCGAAAAAAGAGCCACCAATGGTATGAAAACGGAAATCTTTCAGTGCGAGTACTTCGCCTGATACAGTTTGATTATCGTAATATCCATTCAATGCAATTCCTGAAATTTTTTGTCCGAATGTGGGTTCTATCAGGAATCCTTTTTCTAGGTGAAAATCACAATGGATTTTCAAGGAATCTAGCGCGCCCGATTTCCCTTTCACACTCAAGTGTATGCCAACTTCCCCTTTTCCTTTCAAGGCTTTCACTTGGTTATTCGAATCGAACATCAGTTCTTTTACCAACTCCTCAATGTGGATGTTTTGAGAGTGCACATCAAAATGGAGCTGTTTTGGAGTCGCCTCACCACGGATAGAAAATGGTAAATTTTCAAAGCGCAATGTTGACCTTTTCACGGAAAAGGTTCCATTCTTTTGATCGACAGCAAGTGCTACTTGAAATTTTAAGTCCTTGTTTCTCAACAAGGTGACTTGTCCACTTTTTAATTTTAACATCCTAAGACTCCCAAAAGTCCCTAATTCAAAGAATCGTGCACTAAGATCCCCTTTCAACAAGGTTTCATTTATTTTCGTAAAAAGCGCATGATTATGCTGCGCATCCTCGTAGGACAAATAAAATGACTCAACGCTTACTTCCTTTAAGGACAATTTAAAATTAGCATTAGCATTGCTCGTCATCCGTTTGAAAATGTCATAATTAGGGTTCCCTTTGACATCAAAACGAATTGCCATTTTACCTGGACCTACAACCATCTTTTTCACATGGTATTTTCCCTTGTAAATATCCCAAGGATTAAAGGTCAAACGCAGCAAATCCGTATATATGAGTGTGTCCCTTGACGGTACTCCAGGTGAAAACTCAAGGATGTGTAGCTGATGAAAGTCAACCGATACATTTGGAAAGGTTGACCAAAACGTGAGTTCCACATCGGATACATGCACGGGTGTCTTCAATTGCGCATTCACCTCCTTCAATGCCATTTGGCAAATGCGGTCTTGGAAAAGATAGAGCAACAAGGTGATCACTAAAACCAAACAAACAAGTGGAAGGAAGAACCATTTAAGTAAAAGCCGAGGGAGAGATTTCATGATGCTGTAAGGGATTTAAACGCAGATTAAGTAAAAGCGAAATCACTTTTCGTTCACAATGAACGTGGAAATTCAGGTTTGTCACATTAATTTTAAGCTAATTGGCGCTCAAGAAATAATAAATATGTCGAGATGAGTTATCTTTGTGGTCTTAATTTCATTCCAATGAGTCATATTGAACTTTCTGAACAGGAAATCCTGAGAAGAGAATCCCTTCAAAAATTACGTGATTTGGGCATTGACCCTTATCCCGCTGCGTTATACCCCGTTGATGCCTATGCACAACAGTTAAAGCAGGATTTTGAAGAAGGTAAGGAAGTTTGTTTGGCAGGAAGAATGATGTCCCAACGCATCATGGGTAAGGCATCTTTTGCCGAATTACAGGATGCTTCTGGAAGAATTCAGGTGTATTTCAACAGGGATGAGATTTGTCCAGGAGAAGACAAAACACTTTATAACGAAGTATTCAAAAAACTGCTCGATTTAGGTGATTTTATTGGCGTAAAAGGTCATGTATTTAAAACGCAAGTGGGTGAAATTTCAGTTCACGTACATTCCTTTACCATTTTAAGTAAATCGTTGCGTCCATTACCGCTTCCGAAAACAGATACCGAAGGAAACGTACACGATGCTTTCACTGATCCGGAGTTGCGCTACCGCCAACGCTATGTAGACTTGGTTGTAAATCCACACGTGAAAGATGTTTTTGTGAAACGCACCAAGTTATTCAATGCCATGCGTCAGTTTTTTAATGACGCTGGATACATGGAAGTTGAAACACCCATCCTTCAAGCAATCCCAGGAGGAGCCTCAGCTCGACCTTTTATCACCCATCATAACGCACTGGACATTCCTTTGTACATGCGCATCGCCAATGAATTGTATTTAAAACGATTGATTGTAGGTGGTTTTGATGGTGTCTATGAATTTTCCAAAAACTTCCGAAATGAAGGGATGGACCGAACGCACAATCCAGAGTTCACCGCCATGGAAATTTACGTTTCTTATAAGGATTACCATTGGATGATGGACTTTACAGAACGTTTGTTGGAACATTGTGCCATGAGTGTAAATGGAACAACGGTTGCAACATTCGGTGAACACACCATTGATTTCCGCGCTCCATACAAAAGAGTGACCATGCGTCAGTCGATCATTGATTTCACTGGTTTTGACATTGATGGAAAATCAGAGGATGAGTTACGTGCTGCAGCAAAGGGAATGGGCATTGCCGTGGATGAAACCATGGGCAAAGGGAAATTAATCGATGAGATTTTTGGAGAAAAGTGCGAAGGCAACTATGTTCAACCCACCTTTATTACGGATTATCCGAAAGAGATGTCACCATTATGTAAAGTTCACCGCGATAATCCTGAGTTAACAGAACGCTTTGAACTCATGGTTTGTGGGAAAGAAGTGGCAAATGCATACTCCGAATTAAATGATCCGATTGATCAACGCGAACGATTTGAAGAACAATTGCGCCTGCAAGAAAAAGGAGACGACGAAGCCATGTTCATCGACCAAGATTTTTTACGTGCGCTGGAATACGGAATGCCTCCAACCAGTGGACTTGGGATTGGCATGGACCGTTTAATTATGTACCTCACCAATAATGCATCCATTCAAGAAATTTTGTTCTTTCCTCAAATGAGGCCTGAAACAAAAAGTGTGAAAATTGAATTGAACGAAAACGAACAAGCAATTTTTTCAGTCATGCAAAAGGAAAAAGAAGCGGTTTTACCAACGTTGAGAGCACAGTTTTCTGACATGAGCAATAAAGCTTGGGATAATAGTGTAAAAATGTTGACGAAAAATAACTTGTTGAAGGTGAGTAAGGAAGGTGATATCCTTTACATTCGTCTGGTTTAATCGTATTTAACCCATTTTACCATTTCTGTCTGAGTCTCCCCCAGGTAATTAATCCAAGTGATTCGAACAAAATAGCATCCTGCAGCTAATTCCTCCGGTAATTGGGCATAAGATTGTTGTTGCACGTGAAAATCCGCTATGGTATTTCCATTAGCGCCAACGATGCTAACATTGAATTCCGTAACCTCATCGTTTGGCATTCGGACCAAAACCTCTTCGCCAAGTGAAGAAGGATTAGGGTAAAGTTGAACGTGCTCTAAACTTGGAACAAGGAATTTGGAACGATCAAATTCAAATAAAAAGAAACCGTTGTTTCGATCCGATATCAAAATACGTTCACTGGGTAATAAGGCATGTATTCCCCAAGCTCCCCACATGGAAAAACCGTTCGTTTGTTCATTATCGATGTAGGTATCACATGACGCTATTTCCATGGGCGGACTTTTCCTTAAGTCAAAGATGCGAAGTCCGTCATTGTAATAAGCCACAAATGCAAACTCATTGGTGATTTGTATGTTATGCGGAGTCTTCGGGTATGGACTATTTATCGTTCCAAAGAATTGTTGAACTTGAATTTGACCATTCTCAGTTATTTGGCATTTTTTAATGGGTAATCCTGCCGTTTCATCTGCAAAAACATACATGTTTTGGTCAGGACTCAACCACCCTTGATGGTTATATCCTTGTTGCGGATAAAACGTCAAATTACTCAAGTAGCTTGGATTACTGGTGTTTGTAAAATCATACATGCGCATGCCATCAAATCCGCAATTCAATAAGGCACGGTTATCCTTGACATATAAATCATGTACTTCAGGGATGTCATTTGGTCCTTCCCAAAGTAAGGTCGGCATGATTGGGTTTTCCAAAGAATAAACGCGCATTGGAACAATCCCAAGTTCGTTTCCATTAACAATTGGATTGACTAGTGTTAAATAAAGGCGAGCATTTACGGAATCAACAAAGAGGTTGTGTGATTTTCCAAAATATTGGTCTTGCAAATCTGCTACAAGATGAACGGAATCAGGTAAAAAGGAGAAATCAATGATTTGCAGGCTGCTAGGACCTTCATCACAAATCGCATATAAGTAATTTTGATAGTGTTTGTATTCCCGTGTAATGACTTGGGCGGATTGATACCTCCCAGGAACGAAGTCCACAAAGCGCAAACTATCTTGTTCCGTTAATTCAAAAATATGTGCTCCTTCCGTGGAGCCAATGACACCATATTCTCTTCCGTTGTGGACAAATCCCCAACAACTGCTGTACCTTACTTGACTGGAACTGGTGATGAGTGTATCCGAGGACCAATGATCTAATAAACGCACGTTTTTAACTTCTTGCGCTGACAAATAAGCGACGAGAAAAAAGGAAGAAAAAAACATGCACCATTTCATCTGGCTTAAATATAACGTTTACAAAACTCCCACATGACTATTCCGGCACAAACACTCACATTCAAACTATGTTTTGTTCCAAACTGAGGGATTTCAATGACATAATTCGATGCATCAATCACCGCTTGATTTACCCCATTCACCTCATTTCCAAAAACAAGGACAAATTTATCCTCTTGTAAAGATGAAATGTTTTGCAGCATCGTTGTTTTTTCCGTTTGCTCAACTGTACATATGGCACATCCTTGATTTTTTAATTCCGCTATTAACTCAACGATGTTTGCACGATATTCCCAAGAAACAGTTTCCGTAGCTCCCAATGCAGTTTTGTGAATATCTCTGTGAGGTGGACAAGCCGTAATCCCGCAGAGGAAGATTTTCTCCACATTAAAAGCGTCAGAAGTTCGAAAAAAAGAACCAATATTATTCAAGGAACGGATGTCATCCAACACGATAATCAAAGGATTTTTCCGTTGAAGTTTAAAGGTTTCATCCGAAACGCGATTAAGTTCCCAGAGCTTTAATTTTTTATTTTTTACTTCTTGTGTCATCTTGATTCAAAGTTAAGGCTAATTGTTAAAATGTTCTTGGAAATTGGTGCAGAAGACCACATAAAAATTCCTAATTTTAAATTCAAATAAAAAACACCGGAATTGTCAAAATCAACTACAGAAAAAGTCGTTTCTGAAACGCCTTTAATGAAACAATACAATCAAATTAAAGCCAGACATCCGGAGGCTTTATTGTTGTTTCGCGTTGGAGATTTTTACGAAACCTTTGGAGAAGATGCGGTGAAAACATCACGTATTTTGGGCATTATTTTAACCAAACGCAAAAATGGTTCTGCTTCCGAAATAGAGTTGGCAGGTTTTCCCCATCATTCCCTCGATACGTACTTACCCAAACTTGTAAGAGCTGGGCAACGCGTGGCAATATGTGACCAGCTTGAGGATCCAAAGATGACGAAGACAATCGTTAAAAGAGGAGTAACCGAATTGGTTACACCTGGCGTGTCTTTTAACGACCAGGTTTTGGAACAGTCCAGGAATAATTTCTTGTGTGCCATTCATTTTGATAAAGGATCGATAGGTGTCGCTTTTTTAGATGTTTCAACCGGTGAATTTCTGGTCGCTCAAGGAAACAAAGAATACATCGACAAGCTTATTAGTGGATTCGAACCCACTGAAATCATTTATCAAAAAAACAAACGAAGTGAATTTGAGCAGCATTTTGGGGAAAATCATTTTACTTTTCGCTTAGAAGATTGGGTATACACCAGTGATTATGCGCATGAAATGTTAACAAAACACTTCGGTACAAAATCTTTAAAAGGATTCGGTATTGAAGGACTTAACTCTGCGATTATATCCGCAGGGGCTATTTTTCATTATTTAAATGAAAACCAGCATCACCGGTTAGGGCATATCTCGACCATTTCTCGCATCGAAGAAGAAAAATACGTTTGGCTAGACCGTTTTACGGTTCGAAACCTTGAGCTAATTTATTCTGCAAATGAAAATGCAGTAACGCTCTCTGATATTTTGGATCGTACACTTACCCCGATGGGTGGTCGTCAAATGAAAAGATGGATTGTTCTACCATTGAAAGACCAAAAACCAATTGATGAGCGTTTGGACATCGTGGAATACCTCGTCCAGCAGGAAGAAATTAGCTATGAAATAGGACAAAGATTGAAAGAAATTGGTGATTTAGAAAGGCTGATTTCTAAGGTTGCTGTTGGAAAAGTAAATCCAAAAGAGGTCATGCATTTAAGGCGAACCTTAATGCAAATTGATCCCATAAAAGCCTTGTTGAAAGGAGGAGAACTCGATTCACTGAAAAAGTTGACAGAGCAAATGAATGCGTGTCAAAGTTTAATTTCATTGATTGATAAAACGCTTTGCGATGAGCCAGTTGCTCAAGTAGGAAAAGGCATGATTATTCGCGCTGGATTCGATAGTCAACTGGATGAACTCCGCTCCATCTCTTTTAATGGCAAAGATTTCTTAGAGCAGATTCAAGAAAGGGAAGCCAAACGCACTGGTATTCCTAGTTTAAAAATTGCTTTCAACAACGTTTTTGGATATTACATTGAAGTGCGCAATACACACAAAGACAAGGTTCCAGAAGACTGGATTCGAAAACAAACGTTGGTGAATGCCGAACGATACATTACGGAAGAATTAAAAGAATACGAAGGAAAAATACTTGGTGCAGAGGAGAAAATTTATGCCATTGAAACGAAATTATTCCAAGACCTAGTATTTAGTATGGCTGATTACATTCAGCCCATACAACACAACGCTTTATTAATCGCACGATTGGATTGTTTGTTTTCATTTGCCCAGTCTGCGCTTGAAAACAAATACGTTCGTCCTGAAATCAACGATAGTTTCGTTCTGGATATCAAAAATGGGCGACACCCTGTTATTGAGAAACGTTTGCCAATAGGCGAATCTTACATTGCCAATGACGTTTTACTGGATAATAGTGATCAACAAATCATCATGATTACGGGTCCAAACATGAGTGGTAAAAGCGCGATTCTTCGTCAAACAGCCCTCATTGTGCTCATGGCTCAGATGGGTTGCTTCGTTCCAGCCGATGCGGCAAAAATTGGATTGATTGATAAAGTCTTCACCCGCGTTGGAGCATCGGATAACATCTCATCTGGTGAATCTACATTCATGGTGGAAATGAATGAAACGGCAAGTATTTTGAACAATATTTCGCCTCGAAGCCTCATTTTATTGGATGAAATTGGACGCGGAACGAGTACCTATGACGGGATTTCGATTGCATGGTCTATCGCAGAATTCATCCACGAAAATCCAAAAGCGAAATGTAAAACATTGTTTGCTACTCATTACCATGAACTAAATGAAATGACCAAGCACTTTACCCGCATTCGAAATTACAATGTTTCGGTGAAGGAACTTGGAGATAAAGTGCTGTTCCTGCGTAAATTGACAGCCGGGGGAAGCGCTCACTCCTTCGGGATTCATGTTGCTCGTATGGCGGGAATGCCTCCGATGGTTTTAAATCGTGCCGAACAAGTTTTAAAAGATTTAGAATACTCACATGCCAGTGTTGGAGCAAATAATGGTGGAAAAAAAGGGAAAGGTGATAAAAACCCGAACATGCAATTGAGCTTTTTTCAATTGAATGATCCTGTTTTAGAGCAAATTCATGAGGAACTTATCGGAATTGATATCAATACACTTACCCCGGTGGAGGCATTGATGAAGTTAAATGAAATTAAGAAATTAACAGGTGGATAAAATGAAACAGTTATTTCTTATCGTGAGTATTGTTTTTAGTCTGTTTTCTTGTAGAATTGAAGAAGCAAAGCCATTGGCAGCCAAAAAAATCGTCATTGCCTCTGATTTCTTATATCCAAAAGATGCTAAGTGCTTCGCTGAATTCGAAAAAGATCATAAGATTCATGTAGAAATTATTCATATGCGGGCGGACTCCATGCACTACCGCATGAAAAAAGATGGGTATAATACTGGCTTCGATATACTATTTGTGAAATCACTGCAAAGTATGAAGGAACTAAAGCAACAACCTGTGCAAGTCATAACAGAGGGATTTCAAAAAGCAAAATTAGGAGGACTTCAGCGGATACAGGAAAATTGGTTTTTGGTAGGCAGGGATCCATTTGTGATTACTTTTTTAAAGGATAGCGTGAAAAAACCTGAAACGTACAGGGAGCTAACTACGAATTATTTATGGGCCAGCCCTGATTTACAAGGCGTGGAAGTATTAAAAGCGCAAGTGACATTTCAATTTCAACACCAAAAAGAAACGAAGGAAGCGAATAAAAATTTGAAAGATTGGATGCGCGGATTAAAAGATCACCGCATCAATTATCAAGAACCCGGAAACAATGCCAAAAACACACAATTATTGCTTTTAAGTTATCGGACGTATATCGACTTGCAGCCGCAAATATATGCCAAGAACCGTCGGGTTATTTTCCCGGAAAAAACCTACTACGACTATTTTGCAACAGCAATTGTTCCACAAGCGAAGAATTATACATCGGCAAAATCCTTTATGGCTTACTTATCAGCGCATGGACAGCATTATGAATTCTTAAAACGCCTACATATGAGTCCACTAGGTAAAAATAAAAAGGGAACAAGCTTTTACATTTCTCCCACAGCAGTCCTTTCCTTATTGAATGAAAGAATGTGATATTTGTTTCAATAGAAATTGATTCTTATCCGTAATTTTGTTGTCTAAAAAATAGATAAAATGTATCCACCAGAATTAGTACAACCCATGAAAGATGACCTAACAGCTGTTGGGTTTGAACAATTAACTTCAAGTACTGAAGTAGATCAAGCGATTAATGAAGCATCCGGGACAATGCTTGTCGTTGTGAACTCCGTTTGTGGATGTGCCGCAGGAAACATGCGTCCTGGAGTTAAATTATCCCTTCATCACGATAAAAAACCCACCAAATTGACGACGGTCTTTGCAGGCGTTGATACGGAAGCAGTTGCTCAAGCAAGAAAATATTTCTTGCCTTATCCTCCATCTTCTCCATCTATTGCTCTTTTCAAAGATGGAAAATTAGTTCATTTTTTAGAGCGCCATCACATCGAGGGAGGAAGTGCGCAAATGATTGCGGCGAATTTGGCAGCTGCTTATGACGAGTTTTGTTCGTGAAACGCATTTATCAATTAAATTCATGTGATAATTGTCGAAAACTTCTGAAGGCTTTTGACAAAGCATCGGACTACGAAATCATCGATATTAAAACATGCGCTATCCAACCGCAAGATTTGGATCACATGAAAGAATTAGCAGGGTCTTACGAGGCCCTGTTTTCTAAAAGAGCAATTAAATACAAAACGCTTGGACTCAAGGATAAAAACCTGAGTGAACTAGATATGCGAAACATGATCCTAGAGGAATATACTTTTCTGAAAAGACCCGTTCGGATCGATGGAGGCACCATTTTCATTGGAAAATTAAATCCCTAGTCTAAGCGAAAAAAAGAGGATGCTATTCCATCTGCTTGGAGTTTGCCTTTTTCCGTCAAAACCAATCGTTCTCCATCTTCTGACATAAACTCAGTTTCCAGGTATGAAACGAGTAACTTTCTTTCTTCGGAATCCATTCCGCCGAGTTCTTCAAGGTGTTTTTTCAGAACACCCCATTTCGTTCGTAAACCGGTAAGAAAATATTCGTTCCAACGCGCATGAGGTGAAAGTTCTTCTACTTCAAACCATTGATCATCCTTGCCAACGTGCTGATAATAGATGGTATTATTGGCAATGTTCCATCGGCGTTGAATTCCGTTAAAGGAATGAGCGCTTGGTCCTACACCAACATAAGGTGTAAAATTCCAATAGGACGCATTGTGTTTTGCATAATGCTCTTTAAAAGCAAAATTTGAAATTTCATATTGTTCAAAGCCTGCATTTTTTAAGGTGCTCACCAAAAGTTCAAACTGTTCTCCCTGTTGATCTTCTGAAGGACGTGTCAATTTCCCCTCTCTCACAAGGTGATGTAATGCCGTTTTAGATTCGATGGTTAAACAATAGGAAGAAATGTGTTGGACATTCAATCGAAGCGCTTTTTCTAAATGTTCCAACCATTGTTCGTTGGTCAGATTTGGTAGTCCGTAGATCAAATCAATACTGATGTTGTCGAAGCCAATATGCTGTGCCAAGCGAACAGCCATTTCTCCTTGTTCCGTAGAATGCGTGCGATTCATCCAGGTTAAATCGTATTCTTGAAAGGACTGTAGTCCAATACTGAGTCGGTTGATTCCCAATTGTTTCCAAGCAAGTAAATGCTCCTCCGTTGCATCATCCGGATTTACCTCCAAGGTTAGCTCCGCATCCTCTTTTAAATGGTAATTGGATCGAACGGTTTGAAGGATTGATTTCAATTCATCCGTGGTCAGCAAACTTGGCGTTCCACCTCCAAAATAAAGTGTTTGGACTGATTCATTGTGTAATTCTGCAGCCCTCAATTTCAATTCAAGGCAAATAGCCTCAATTAACTCATCACGATACTTCGAAAAAGTCGTTGAAAAGTGAAAGTCACAATACGTACATCGCTTCTTGCAGAAAGGAATGTGCACATAAATTCCTGCCATTCCTATGCTGGATTATTGTTTAACAAAAGACTTCACCGAGCGTTGGCCATTTGCAAAAGTTACATGGACGAAATACGTTCCTATGCTTAAGTTTTGTGTATTCACCTGGATTAGATTTTCAGAAATCAATTCCTTTAAAATCGTTTTCCCGTAGAGGTCCATAATGCTTACTTCCATTGCTTGACCATTATTAATAGAAAGGTTCAACACTTCTTTTGTTGGATTTGGATAAAGTGACCAATGGACAAAAGCTAAATCACTCAGTCCAGAATCATCTGTGTTTTTCACAATATTTGATGCTGAATTTACGAAATCTGCTTGCGGCAATGTATAAATTACCGTACTTGTGTGATCCATCAACGTTAATTCACCATCCACATTCGATCCTCCCCACTGAGAAGCTCCAAGTCCGTCACCATAATAATCATAAATTGTAAAAGTGTAACAATCAAGCAGTGAAATTGGAATATCGTAGTTATAGCTTGTATTGGCTGCCAATGGAGCTGTTGGGTCCGTTGGAGCCGGGCTATTTCCGGTTCCATAATTTCCAACAATACTCTCGTTTCCTTCAAACCACACTACAGTTCCATTACTTGCGGTCAATTCCATGTAGGTTTCATCCGGATAATTATCGGTCAATAAGGTTACTTTTAAGATCCCCATGGTTTGATCCAAAGGATCAATAGTCAAAAGGGTATTCACCACATCATTCAGGGTGTTTTCATCCGTTCCCATATTTGGGTTTGATACCGAAGTACTCAGGGTATGATTTCCTGGAGATAAGGTTAAACTTGGCAAGGAAATAACTTCTGTTTGCCACTGAGTCAAGGATCCATTCCATGTATAGATTTGATTTGCTCCCCCGTCGATGGCGTATGTTATGGTTGCGGTTGTCAAGGTGTTTGTGCCCGAATTGGTGATGGTTACTTTCGGAGTATACAACGTTCCACACAAGGCATCTAATTCAAAAAGTGGATTAGACAATCCCGCGTCTAATTGTGCGCCATTGGGATTTGCAGGGTCAAATCCGTTATTGAACTGAACACCTAGATTAGTTGGATCCAACCAATATTTCAATTGATTCGTGGAATCACTTAATGCGGGTTCCCATGAATAACTAAATTTCCCATATTCATCTGATAAACTTGCAGCACCACATGCGGACGCGCCTCCATGTAATTGTCCTATAATGTGACGGTTTGCATCATAAATGGGTGAACCAGAGGATCCTCCTTCGGTAACTCCACTATCCCAATTGGTAATTCCCCAGTGGCTATTTGGTGGACAGGTACC
>JACCDN010595616.1_pt1 | contig 14596 bp, 10 predicted proteins | sample 7441691 | NCBI WGS metagenome assembly JACCDN01 (sample SAMN15323439, study PRJNA562643) | freshwater metagenome | isolation source: river surface water | place: USA:Blue River Watershed | collected 2017-08-16
ACCGTATTTTCTTTGGTTAAATTACTAGCCTCTAAATTGATCGAGTAATTTTCCATGAAGGTATAACCAATAGATGCATCCAATTGACCATAGTCATCATTGTAGATTGGCAACCACCAACTCTTATCACCTTGGTCACCTGCACTGAAGCCATTCGAACCAACACCTACAAGATATTTGCTACGCCAGGTGTAAGCCAAACGCGCAGAAATACCATTCTTCTCATACATACCCACTATGTTGAAAGAATCTTTAGATAAGAATTCAACGGGTAAAGTACCGTAGGTTGATTGGTCAGTATCAACTGCTTTAGTGGTATCAGGCACCTTGGATTTACTATTGATGTAAGTGTAGTTTGCTTGCAAACCTAAACCATCAAATGGCGCGGGCAAAGAATCAAAGAATTTGCTGAAACCAACTTCCAGACCTTTAATGTCACCTGAGCCATTGTTGCCCAACCATTCAGTGCTGTAAGTAACGCCATAACGTTCAAACGATCCAAAAGCAGTACGGAAATAGCCGCTAACATCTTTAGAGAACAAGGTTGCATGAGCCATGCCGCCCTTCTCATCAAAGTACCACTCAGCAGAAACATCGAATTGAGTTGCTTCCATTGGTTTTAGATAGGGGTTGGTATTGGCAGACAAAGAAAACTTCAAGTCATTAACTGTAAAGTTATCATTCTGACTAATGCCATCTTTTAAACCAACACTCAAATTCATCTTAGCTTGCAAGTCTGAGAAATTTGGAGCCCAAATTGCTTTAGACGCAGCGAAGCGGAAGAATAAATCATCGCTAGCTTTTAATCTCAAGTTGAAGCTAGGCAATACATTTGTGTAGCTATTTTCAGCATCAAAATCTTCTGCAGTACGGAAGTACGGAGTGCTGCCATCTTTCAACTGGAAGTTTGAATAATTCAACTTACCGTGAGCTACGTTATCTGTACTCACAATACGCAAACCGACGTTACCATCAATTGGCATAGCCAAGTCGTCAAAACCATAGTTGGTCATAACGTAAAGAGCTGTTGTGCTTTCATCTTGTTCATTGATGTTATCGGGATTCGTTAAATCCAACACTTTCCAATCAGGATTTGTTATACCACCACACCACCAACCGTTACAGCCTACATTGATAGCATCCGTAGTTGCTCTGTAATTATAGGTTGCTTCTGGTGTATACAAATATGCAGCAGAAGGCACACTCGTATCACCACGCTGGAAGTTATCGAATGAATATAAACGTAAGTATTTACTGGCTTCATCTTGCGTTACTTTAGGTACGCTGGTTTTGTCGAAACCAAACCACAAAGCATTGCGGGTTTTCCAGTTAAATCCTGTATCGCTGTTGTCGGCTGATTTTTCAGAATAACGTGCGCCGGCTTTTACAGATTTAATAATCGAATCTTCAAATTCATATTCCGCATCAAAACGAATAGCTTTTGATTCGGCAATATTATGGTTCAAATGCGCCATTTCTTGGCCAAGAGAATAATTTCTATAATCTTCTAAGTAGCTGGCATTACTTGCAATGGTCGGTACATCACCAAGATTGGTATAAGAAACTTTTTCTGGGAATACAATTAAACCCAAGGTGTAATCTTCACCTTCTGCTTCTGACTTAACGGATTGAAGATCAAGCGCAAATTTCCAGTGATCATCTGGAGACCATTTAACACCACCCGAGAAATCTGTTGTGGTAGACACGTTTTGCGCATAACGAGTACTGGTACCAAAATCAATACCGAAACGTGCTGGGTCTGCAACGGTTGTAGTACCAGAAACCAAATTACCGCGAGAGTCGTATTTCCAATCATTGTTTCCTGCAACAGGTACTGCCGCTGCATCGCCGTTCCAACCAGAGATAAAGTAGGCATTTTCGTCCCAAGCTGAATCATGCTGACTACGGAACACTGTCAAATAGACTTCTGTGTCATCATTTGGAGCCCACTGCAATGCAGCATAAGCACCATCTCGACTACGGCTGTAATCGTTACGGCGCCAGTCTGCACCTTTTGGAACATAAACTGTTTTGTTGTCTATGGTTCTTGGAATATAAGCGCGCGTGTAAATTTGATCTGAACGGCTAGAAAGATCAGATGTTGAAATATCAACTAAGAAACCCACCTCACCAATTTCAGTATTCCAACGGTTACTGTACAACCCTGAGTATTCACCATTGGTTTCTTTAATTTGATCGCCGTAGTTCGCTTTAACAGTAAAACTTGCGAGTTGGCCAGCTGAATCAAACGGCATACGAGTACGTAAATTTACCGTACCACCTAAACCACCTTCGATCATATCTGCCGATGGACTTTTGTAGGTATCAACTGCGTACATTAATTCTGCGGGAACATCTTCAAAGCTTAAGCCGCGACCAGTAGAAGCAGAAAAAATATCGCGCCCATTTAGTTCTGCACGAACTTGTGTCATACCACGAATTGCAACACCACTACCTTCTACCGCAGGGTGCTCTGCATCACCGTTTGTATAACGGCTAACGGTAATACCAGGAACGCGTTGTAGTGCTTCAGTCACGCTACGGTCTGGCAACTTACCGATATCTTCAGCAACAATAGAATCCACAATTACATTAGAATTCTTTTTGATTGCCTGCGCAGACTGAACGCTCGCACGCTGGCCAGTAATAATAATTTCTTCAGTCTCTGCAACTGCATCAGCAGCATAAGTATGACTTGCTACGCCCATTACACCAACAACCAGCGAAACGCTAGAAGCCATTTTGATGCATAACGGCAATTTCTTTTTCAAAAAAGTTTTTTCACTTTTACTTATCATTGTCTTTCTCCAGTTAGAAAATTTTAACCACCCCTAAGTATTTTTTTGCCACTTAATTGTTTTGTGTGGCAATGCAACATTCGCTCTCGACCATAAATTATAATTTTTTGGCCAAAAGATAACTCTTTCCTCCCTGTACACTAAACGTCCCTATATCCCCGTTAAGTTTTATGACAACCGCTTTGCCACTGGATTGCTCAACCAATGTAAATGCGCTTGCCAACAAGGAACTCTTTACACTTATTTCGCCGTTGCGCTTCGCATGCAATACAGCCTCTTGCAACTCTTGATTGTGCCAACGCATATCAACAACCCAATCACCACGTGCGCGTAAACCTGTCACAGCCCCACTTGCCCATTTGCTCGATAACGCAGGCAATAATTGAATGTGATCGTTTTGGCTCTGCAACAACATTTCTGCAATACCTGCAGTTGCACCAAAATTTCCATCAATTTGAAATGGCGGATGGTTGTCCCACAAGTTTGGCAAAGTACTAATAGTTAATTGCTCGGACAAAACCTTGTGTGCACGGTCACCATCCAATAAACGCGCCCACATATTCACTTTCCACGCTTGCGACCAACCTGTGCCACCATCGCCACGTGCATTCAAAGTTGTGCGTGCGGCTTGCAATAAGTCTTTCGTTTTAGCTGCATCAATTTGATGACCTGGGTGCAATGCAAACAAATGCGAAACATGGCGATGTTGATTTTTAGGATCATCAATATCTTGCTTCCACTCTTGCAATTGGCCCCACTTGCCAATACGCAAACCAGTATCCAAGTTTTCCAATACGGATTTCGTTTCTTGCGCAAACTTTTTATCCCCAAGAATTTCTGCTGCCTCAATCACGTTGCGCAATAAATCGAAAACAATTTGTTGCGACATAGCAGCGCCTATAACAAAAGGCCCCTGCTCTGGAGAAAAACTTGGCGACACGACCCACTTGCCATCGCGCGGGTCTTTTACTAACGAATCTAGCCAAAATTGCGCAGCACCTTTCATTATTGGATAAGCACGCTCACGTAGGAATTTTTCATTGCGTGAAAACAAAAAGTGTTCGTAATAATGTTGTGCTAACCATGCGCCTGCTTCTGGCTGCCAAAAGGCTGTAGGCCATTCAATAACACCTGCAAAGCCCCAGATATTTGTGTTTAAAAAAAGTGTCCAGCCATTTGCACCAAGAATCTGTTTTGCGGCGAGTGAACCTGGTGCAACCAATGAATCTACAAAATCAAAAAGAGGCGGTAAGGTTTCAGGCAAATTTGTGGTTTCAGACAACCAGTAATTCATTTGCAAATTAATATTAACGTGGTAGTCGTCATTCCACGGCGGCGTATTAGAGTTATTCCAAACACCCTGTAAATTGGCAGGCAAAGAGCCTTTGCGCGATGAAGAAATAATTAAGTAACGACCAAACTGAAAATAAGTCGCTTCCAGAGTGCGATCTAAAGCAGCATCACCTTTACGATAATTCGCTAGCAACTGCGGTGTTGGCAGCGCTGTCAAAATTTGACCAAGATTTAACGAAACCCGATTGAATAAGTTCTGATAATCGTTTTTATGCTTCGCTAACAACACTGCGAAAGATTTTTTACTGGCCTTTTCGAGCAAGGAATGTATAGCAACATGCGGATCTTTACCGCGATACAGAGGATACTGCTGTGCGTAATCGGTACCTGCTGTTAGCAACAACACAACAGAATCTGCACCACTGACGGTCACAGATTTGTCGTTATTACTGATGGATTTGTGAGAAGCGATTACTTGCACGGCCGCTTCGTATTTCAAATTATTATCGTGCAAGTTTCCCTGCACACTAATGCGCCCGTTTTTTACATTCGTTTGAACACTGCGGTTCTCTGGAATATTCAATGAAGCAGTAAGATTTATTTTTGCAGCTTGGTCTGCACTCAAGCGAACCACAATCACACCATCGGGATAGCTGGCAAAGTATTCACGTAAATAACGCACACCACCCTGCAGGTAACTCACGCGCACTATGCCGTTATCTAAATCTAATTCGCGGTGATAATCCGTAGCGCCAGCAGCACTGGGGAGTTTGAGCATCAGCTCGCCAAAATTTTGGTAATCGCCATAACCAATCGTTTTACGACCTAGCTCTTTGGCAACCACTTCTGGCTCTATTGCACCCTTTTCCACCAAGGTATTACGCACCGCCGCTAACTTAGTGGTTTGCGGTTCTGGTGCTATGCCAAAGTCATAACCTTGTTTAGAACGGGGGCCACCCGTCCACAGTGTTTTTTCATTAAATTGCAGGCGATCTACATCAAGCCCACCCATAACAACCGCGCCCATAGCACCATTGCCAATTGGCAAGCCTTCGCGCTCCCAATCGGCAGCGGGCTTATCAAATTGAATTTTTAACGCAGGCAATGTTGGCGTCAGAGGTGTTTCACCTGCTGCGACAGAAATACTCTGAACAGCTAAAAGCACCACTAAAACAAGCGGCCGACATAAGCAATTCAAGGAATGCGATAAAGCAAGGAACCAATCCCACATAGATACACCTTATTCTTTATGTTTTGTGGAATGACCAGAGATTTGTCGTATATATGGTATTTATGACTATATTGGCTAATGTTAGGCTAATTTTTTTATATACGCAACAATTATTACATATAATATTTCCATACAAACATTTTTTCAAATTTAAAAAATAGGATCACCATCCTATAAAGAGAACCCTTATAGAGGCTAAACGGGGGGGTATATGGGGGAGAACTGGCTTAGGAAATAGTCGCCCAAGCCAAGTAATGAATGATGTACTAGAGCGTTTTTAAGAAATCCCTGTGCAACGGTGAATAGTTAACTCCCACCGCAATTGCAGATCTCATCTTGTTCAGCATTCTGGTCAAGCCTTCCACATCCTTTTGCTCAAGCTTTAACGCAGGCTGATCGGGGACTATATTGAATCCGTTATACATACTTATCCAACTAGCATCCTGAAAGGTTTCCTGAGCATAACTAATGAGGCGCCCATTCTTTTCAAAAGCCACAATCTTTGCCGAAAGGCTTTCAGGGATACTCATAGTATTCACATGTCGCCAAAACGGAGAATCATCTCTAGCACTAGCCTTGTAATGCAAAATAATGAAATCTCTGATTCGTTCATACTCTAAGAGATTTAAACGATTCGCTTCATTTATTAATTCTGGTTTAAAACTTTTATCGGGGAAAAAATGGAGTAACTTTTCAATACCACTTTGAATCAACGAAATACTCGTAGACTCTAAAGGCTCTAAAAATCCACTAGCAAGCCCTAAAGCAACACAGTTTTTATTCCAAAATTTCTTTCGCACCCCTGTAGTAAATTTAATAATCCTAGATTTCGTTAAGGCTCGGCCACTCACATTCTGAGTCAAGGTGTTAATTGCATCTTCATCAGATATATATTTACTGCAGTACACATAGCCATTGCCCGCTCTGTGCTGCAATGGAATTTTCCACTGCCAGCCTGCCTCTAGTGCAGTTGATCGCGTAAAGGGCGCAGGGTCTTCGACACTTTCTGTTTGCATGGCCACAGCAGCGTCACACGGCAACCAATGGCTCCAGTCTTCATAACCAGTCTTTAAAACATCTTCAATCAGTAAACCTTTAAAACCGGAACAATCTATAAATAATTCGCCGTCAATAACCGACCCACTTTTAAGCGAGACTGATTTTATAAAGCCGGAAGCCTGATCGCAGCTAACAGATTCTATTAAACCCTCTACGCGCAAAACACCCAAATTTTCTGCATAACCACGCAAAAATTTCGCATATAAAGAGGCATCAAAATGAAACGCATAATTGTAAAAGGTGAGCTTTGATGGTGAGTCTAAATCCGGCAATGCAAAACGGCCTTCTGCAGCCATTTGGGTAGCCAAACAAAAATCTTCTAAATCAGCTGAATAACCTTGCTTATATAAAGCCAACCAGCACTGATAGAAGGTTTCGCCATTAATGGGCATGCCATAGTCTGCAAAGGGGTGAAAAAACGAGTGATCCTTTTTATACCAATCCTTAAATTCTATGCCTAATTTAAAGGTAGCTTGAGTCGCCTTAATAAACTCAGTTTCTTTGATTTCCAATTGCTGATTGAACAGTCTAATTGCGGGTACAGTTGCTTCACCTACCCCCACAGTACCAATATCATCTGATTCAATAAGCTTGATATCTATGGGCGTTGCCTTGAAATATTGACTGAGCGCTGCCGCTGCCATCCAACCTGCAGTTCCACCACCCACTATGACTATTTTTTGAATAGCTTGATTCATGCGCACCTTCGAGCATTGTTTTTATATGTAAACTTAATTTTATACTCGAATATAGCATGATCGATCAATACGAATCAGTAAAAATCGCATTATTTGACGCAGTCGTACCTATGCTCCGCTTGTTAAACAGCAGACATGGCAACCTTAAGACTTAGACATGCCCGCAAAAAAGCGCGCAAAAAGGACAAGAAAAGCAAAAACCGAATACCCGCCACTGAACATCAAATGTCATGCGCTACTTTTAGAAAAAGCAATGCATGACATCCCAATGGTACAAATATTCTATAAATAGGCTTAATGCTTTTTGGGCACCGCGCCCGTAGATTCGCGGGTAATAATACTTGAACTCAACATACTGGCTGGCAACTGCACATCCTTGCCGCGCAATTGTTTAATCAATAACTCAGTCGCTTTTTTTGCCATTTGCTGAATCGGCTGACGCACAGTCGTCAATGCAGGCCAAATTTGATGCGCAACCGGGGTATCGTCAAAACCAGCTACTGATAATTCTTGCGGAATTTTAATGCCCATTTGATGCGCAACCATCATTACACCCGCAGCCATGTCATCGTTAGCAGCAAAAATTGCCGTGGGCCGCGATTTTTTTTCTAATAATTTTCGGGCGCACACTTCGCCTGACTCAAATGAGTTTAAACCGTGCTCCACCAATTCATTTGAAATAGGAATATCGTTTTCAATAAGCGCCGCTTTATAACCGTCAAACCTCAAGGTGACTGCGCGATGATCTGGGTGACCGCAAATAAAGCCGATGCGCGTGTGACCCAACGCAATTAGCTTGCAAGTCATATCGTAAGAAGCTTCTTCGTCATTGGTTTCCACATAAGGTGAGAGACCTTTGCTCTCAGTCGGCGCAACCCGCACAAAAGGAACTGACATACGCTTGAGTGTATGCATAAGCGTCATATTGTCTGAAATTGGTGGGGTTAGCATTACGCCATCAATACGCTTATCGCGGATAAGATTGGAAATCTCTAAGGTAATATCGGGGTCTTGGTGATTGCAGGGGTGAACCAAGAGTTCGTAGCCTTGAGGACGACAAATATCGAGCACGCCTTCTTGAATATCCAAGACATAATGTGCCGACGGAATTCCGTAGAGCAAGCCTAATAAATAGGAGCGATTACCCGCCAAGCTGCGGGCCGACATATTTGGGCGATAGTCCAACTGAGCAACTGCAGCGGTCACTTTTTCGCGGGTAGCAGGCCGCACATTCGGCTCGTTATTCATCACCCGCGACACAGTCTTCATAGAAACGCCTGCCAGCGCTGCTACATCATCAATCGTTGCCTTGGCCACACACACCACCTTTTTATTATTAACGCGAAATCGCGATACAACGTCAAACAAACCCAATCCACTAAGTGTAAAGAACAGAAAGCAAAAACCACTAAGAGTGTAATTGACTAGAAGTCTAGTGACTAGCAGACCTAGAATAATGGGCGTTTTAGCCACATAAACCACTATAAACCATGTGACAGTACCAAGCCCTTCAATTATAGTACCGCGCACTTGTCAGACAACTCACTAGAACAGTTGCTGCAGGCATACTAGAGACTAAAAACGCTCAATAACAAAGACAACGAGGTACAAAATGGCAATTCCGCAGAGTCCAACCGTTAATAAAGAGGGAGCCAATTCTACATCGAATGGCGGCCTTGTTTTGGCACTGATTTATATCACCACACTGTTTTTCATCTGGGCATTCGTAACCAACTTGATCGACCCACTGGTTGCCAATACCAAGAAAGTATTTACGCTGACTGACGCTGAAGCTCAGCTCAACCAACTCGCATTTTTTATCGCCTACGGTGTGATGTCTATTCCCGCCGCGTTTTATCTATCAAGAAAAGGTTATGCAAACTCTATTATCCTTGGCTTGCTGGGTATTATTGCCGGCTGCTTAATTGCATTTTCTACAGCCTTCACCAATAGCTTTTCGACTATTTTGTTGGGCTTATTTGTGGCAGCGTCTGGTATCACATTGCTGCAAGTTGCTGCAAACCCTCTGATTGCATCCATGGGTGATCCCAAAGGTGCTGCATTCCGCTTGAATCTCTCTCAATCATTTAATTCCATGGGCGCATTTATTGGCGGTGTTGTAGGCGCTAAATACTTGTTGGATGGCGAGCTGTTTGCGAAAGATGTCGTGATTACTCCAGAATTGAAAGATCACGGCCTTTCATTTGTAACCTCTGCGTACATGTATCTTGCCATTGCACTTGCCGTGTTCACCTTGGCTGTTTTTCTGGTGCGTAAAACCGTTGCAACTCATGCACCTAAACTTCCAGAGCATGCAGAATCTCCCTTCTCTGCACTGAAATCCAAATGGGCCAACTTGGGCGCAATTGCCATTTTCTTATACGTGGGCGCTGAAGTATGTGTTATCTCTGGCATGATCTTTTTCTTAGAACAACCAGAAATTCTCAATGTATCTTCACAAGTAGCAGGTTACATTGCTCCCTTCTTTATGTTGTTTGCTATGGCGGGCCGTTTTCTAGGTTCTGCGTTACTGCGTTTCTACAGCGCAACCTCCATGCTAATTTTGGTGGCCGTAGGTGCAATCGTTTTAACCTCTATCGTAATTCTCACTTATCAATTGCCAGCCTTGCCTATTGGTGGTTCAGTAAATATTGGGGATTGGACCGCTCCATTAACACTCGGCTTTATTCCAGGTATGGCTGCCGTGTTAATTGGCTTGTTTAACTCTATTATGTTCCCCACCATTTTCACCCTAACTCTTGAGCGCTCTTCTGCGCCAGCTTCAGCAACCTCAGGTTTAATGTGTATGGCAATTTGTGGTGGCGGTTTTATTTCTGTGCTTTACGGTTTTACCGTTGACCAATTCTTGGCGCACTTCCCTGTTGGCGCTCGCTCATTGGCATTTATAGTGCCGTTGCTTTGCTACATTTTTGTATTGTGGTTTGCACTGGCAGCGAGAAAAGCTCCAACTCATGCAATTCAAGAAGGCGTTGTTTCTGCTCACTAATTTTTAGAGCACAAACAATGAAAAAGCCCGATTTCTGTAATGGAAATCGGGCTTTTTATTTGCCTGATCCTTGAAAAAATAGAGCGTTTCTATAATCCCAAAATTTTCTTCACAAACGGAATCGTCAATTTGCGTTGCTCAGCGAGCGATGCATGATCCAAGCGATTCAACTGCCAAAACAATTCATTCATATCGCGCGGCAAGCGCTGAATAATATAAGCCGCTACTTCATCGTTTAATTCCAAACCACGTGCGCGCGCGCGAAATTGCAAAGCCGCTTGTTTTTGATCGTCGTCCAAGGTATGCACATGAAAGGTAGTGCCCCACTGCAGGCGCGATTTTAAATCGGGCAAATTCACTGGCAATTCTTGCGGCCCGTGCACGGCGGCAACCAACAACAACTTACCCGCATCGCGCAGACGATTAAACAAATTGAACAGAGCAATTTCCCATTCTGGGCGACCAATCACTTCGTCCAATGCATCTAACACAACTAAATCCAAATCTTCCAAACCGACAAACAATTCATCGGGCGCATAGCCCGCCAAATCGCGCAGCGGGAAGTACTGAAAACTTTTTTGCAGGGTTTGCGCGTGATGACAAGCGCCCTGTAACAGATGCGTTAAACCGCAACCTGCTGCGCCCCATAAAAATATAAAGGGTTCATTAGCCGTTTCAATTTGCAAACGCAAGCCAGATAAAATCTGCGCGTTAGGTGTTGCAGCTGGAGCGTAAAAGTTTTCAAAAGTGGCGTCGTCATTCAGGCTAACGCCGAGCGAAAGTTGCTGCGGATTCATGCTTATAAAACCTATCAATTCTGCCAGCGGAAGCTCAAAGGTCGCTGCGCATCGCCAGCCACCATTTGCAACTTATTGCTCGCACCTAAACTTGTTTTGAGTAATTGCTCGTCGCCATCTAATAAAAGACTAAATTGCATAACGTCTTTATCAACACTCACCAAAGTTAAATTGCGAATTACGCTTAGGGTTTTTAAATAGGCTTGCACTTGTTTAAAGGATGCGAAATCTTTTACACCCACCACATAAAGCGTCGCGCTTTGTGCGGTGGTAGCGGTGGCCGCAATCAATTGCGCCTGCTGTAAAAGTGTTTGAATCGCTTTCGGGGAATAATTAAGGACGATGGTTTTTTCTGAGCTGTAACTGAATTTCGCTAAATAATTGGGAGCATCTTTGATCGCTTGCTGTACAAGGGGATGCTGTAGACCAGCAGTATTGCCCATCACCAGCGCAATCACGTTACCCATATTGGCTTGTGCGGCTGTAACACGCTCTACTTCAGATTGATTGGCAACGGTTGCTTCAATGCGGTAGGCATCCACTACTTGCTGAGCAAAGGTATTCAACGAAATAAGGTTGCATACCCAAAAACTGAACACCAAAAATATCTTTCGAGCCACTGCAAACTCCCGCCTTTTGGCTGAATTATCGCTAAAAAATGCATTGTAACAGGCTTGGCGGCGATTTTTGGCTAAAAAAGCCTAACCAAAAGTAACGATTAAAGCCGCCACAAGCGAAAACAGGTATGTGCAACGATTTTTTTGTACAATGCGCGCACTTACGTTTTAACCACCTAATAAAGATAAGACTATGACCACAACAAACACCACCCAAACAACCACGAGCGCGCAACAAAAAGTTATCACCACCACTATCCTTGTGGCCGCGCTTGGCTATTTCGTGGACATCTACGATCTACTCTTGTTTTTGATTATTGGCAAACAAAGCTTGGCCGAACTCTACCCTGAATGGGCTGGCCAGCCCATTCTTCTAGAAAAGTTCCAGCACCTATTGGATTTACAAATGTTGGGCATGCTGATTGGTGGTGTGCTTTGGGGAGTTATCGGCGACAAGAAAGGCCGCCTAGCAGTTTTGTTTGGCAGTATAACGCTCTATTCAATGGCCAATCTGTTGAACGCCTTCGTTACCAATATGACAACATATGAAATTTTGCGTTTTGTCGCTGGCGTGGGTTTGGCGGGAGAATTAGGCGCAGGCATTACGCTGGTTGCGGAATTAATGGACAAAAACAAACGCGGTATAGGCACCATGATTGTTGCGTCTGTCGGCGTATTTGGCGCCGTTGTCGCGGGCTTAGTATCCCAAGTGGCTAGCTGGCAAACTTGTTACATCATCGGGGGATTACTGGGCTTTGCCTTGCTGTTCTTACGCATAGGGCTGTTTGAAAGCAATATGTTCGCAAAAGCACATGATTCAAAGATTCCCCAAGGCAATTTTTTCATGATGTTTAATAGCCGCGAACGCTTTTCGCGCCTACTTATTTGCGTACTGATCGGCCTGCCGCTTTGGTTTGTTGTGGGTTTGCTGGTTGCCAGAGCACCGGAAATCGCCAAAATTCTGCACATTCAAGGCACCGTACAACAAGCTTACTGCATCATGGCCGCATACGGCGGCTTAGTCTTGGGTGACTTTGCTTGCGGTGGTTTAAGCCAATTACTGCGCAGCCGCAAGAAAGCACTACTGATTTTCTACGGTATCTGCACCTTCATGATGATTACCTACGTAAACCTGGAATCCGTCAGCAACTCTATTTTTTATACCGCCATTTTTTTGCTGGGTTTTTCAGTGGGCTTTTGGGCGGTATTTGTCACCAATGCATCAGAGCAATTTGGCACCAACCTGCGTGCCACTGCGGCTACTAGCGTGCCTAACTTTGTTCGCGGCTCGCTCGTGCCCATCGCATGGTGCTTCTCACTGGTATTAAGTTTTAACAACGGCGATATGATTAAAAGCTTCTACTATGTTGGGGGCGGCGTAATGTTGATTACGCTTATTGCACTTTACTTTGCAAAAGAAACGTTTGGCCGCGATTTGGATTTTTACGAGAAGTAGACTTTGTAATAACAGCTTTTTGGAAGCTGGTTTTTCTATAAGGCGGCTTGGTGTAGTAAGCCGCCTATTTTATCAAATTATCAAAATCCATTTTTTAAAATGCGCTCAAATACCTCAGTAACAATCTAATCCCTCTTCACCCGCACCAAAATCACTCATAAAAAATTCACACACAAGCCCTCGCCGCACCTATAGACTGCCCTGCACCACTATTGCGCTCTTGGCGTAATCCTTGCTCCTCACATAGCTTTATCACTCTCATTACGGAGAACCAATGGGCAGAGTACATTTTATCGGCGGCGAAAAAGGCGGCGTGGGCAAATCCTTAAGTGCGCGTTTGCTGGCGCAATATTTTATCGACAATCAATTGCCCTTTATCGGCTTTGATACCGACCAATCTCACGGGACTTTTTCACGCTTTTACGCGGATTTCGCTAGCCCGATTATTGTTGAAGATTTCGATAGCTTGGATGAAATAGTCGCCACCGCAGAAGAACACCCCAATATCGACATTATTGTTGATTTAGCCGCACAAACCTCACGCAAACTTGAACAATGGATGGACGACAGCGGCGTGTTTGATATTTTCGCCGAGCTGGATTACAAGGTTTTTCTCTGGCACGTAATGGACGATGGCGCAGATTCTTTGCGTTTATTGGATAGACTCTTGGATAAACACCCACATGCCGACGCGCAATTTGTGGTGCTGTGCAATATGGGGCGCGGCGAAAACTTCGACGATGCTAAACAATCGCCAACGTTTGAAAAAGCCCGCGCGCGCAACGCAAAATTTGTTACGCTCAACAAACTGCAACCGCGCTTAATGCAAAAACTGGATTTCAACGATTACAGTTTTTGGGCAGCCGCCAACAACACCGAAGCCATGAGCATTACCGAACGTCAACGGATTAAAGTATGGTTGAATCACTGCTTTTCTGAGTTTACGAAGGCGCTAAAAACTGAAGAGTCATTTCAAGCAGAATTTACTGAATAGTTTCACGCGCGGGTTAGATCGCATTACGACTAACCCGCACTAACGCACTATGGTTTTAATCAAGAAAATCAAATTCATTGCTTGTGAAAAAAATCTTGAACCCTTGCCGCAATTTGATTGTTGGTCAGATTATCTGCTGCTTCAACGCCCGCTATAAGATCTCCCAAACCTTTGTGCTCAACACGCTTTTTAAATTGACCTTTCGCTTCACCAGGGCCAAATATATAAATGGCAGTAGCGCCATGAATATATTCAATCACATCATCATAAAAACGCTCCATGTTGTGCGCAACATGCCTTTCGCGTTGATCCTCTGCAGCACCCGCAGACTCTGCGCCCTGCCCAGAAGAGCAATATGTTTTTCAATTCCAGATGATATGGAATGCTCCTTTATCGTCGGTTCATTGCTAAACACCACAAACGCCTCACGGTGATCTATCCACACGCCCACTTGGTGACTTACAACTTGTTGATGACTCATATTGCTTACCTTGTTAGATGCTAAACAACAATCATAAGAGCGATGACAAATTGCATCTGTACGTAAGCGCACTGTTCAGCCCGCTTTACAGAAAACAACCACTCGCAGAGAATTTAGATTAACCTACCCCCATTCAATTCCAGCACCACGAGGCACACCATGACC
>JACCDN010664631.1_pt1 | contig 14594 bp, 14 predicted proteins | sample 7441691 | NCBI WGS metagenome assembly JACCDN01 (sample SAMN15323439, study PRJNA562643) | freshwater metagenome | isolation source: river surface water | place: USA:Blue River Watershed | collected 2017-08-16
AGTAGAACATGACAGCGAGCGGAAACGAGATTCCCGAGATCAAGAAGATGATCGGAAAGACATACAGCAGAATTTTCTGGGTTTGCATGTACTGGCTGTTCTGAACATCAGGGTTTTGGTTCTTCGACATGATATGACGCTGGGTGATGAACTGCGTGATGGTCATAACCACGACAAGAACTGCGGCCAGAATCTGCACCTCTGCGTTCGACGCGGTCAAGAAAGTTTCAGATAGTTTGGCCCCGAACAAACGCGCATCGCTGAATGAAACCGCGAGTTCTTCGGTCATGAAACCGACTCCGGCCTTTTTGTACTGGGCGTCGTTCAGGGTCAAGAACAAACCACCGAAAATCGGCATCTGTAGCAAGATTGGCAGGCAAGAGCTAAGCGGGTTAGATCCGGTTCTCTTGTAGAGCGCCATTTGCTCCTGGGCAAACTTCTCGCGCGACTCTCGGTCGGTCTTGCCCTTGTACTTTTTCTGCAGTTTTTGCAGCTCTGGCTGCATGACAATCATGTTGCGCTGGCTCTTGATCTGCTTCACAAAAACTGGGATTAGCGCCGCACGAACCACGAGCACCAGGCCGATGATCGAAAGCACCCAAACCAGGCCAGCGTTTGCACCAAGCGGATCGCTGATCATAAGAGCAAACAGCGAGTGGAAGCTCACCAAAATCAGCTCAATGACCCACTTAATCGGCCAAAGAATCGCACCAATGACGTCCATAACTAACCCTTCTTCACCTTGGGCACAACAAAACCTTTTTCTGACACCGCAAAAACTCCCGAACCCGGGGCTACCTTATCGACCCCTCCGTGTGACCACGGATTGCATCGAACGATTCGCCAGGCGGTAAAAACCGAACCCAGCAAAACACCCCTCTGCTGAAACTGCTCAAGCCCGTAGGCAGAACAGGTCGGGTAATACCGACAGACATCGCCGTAGAGCGGTGATATTGCCTTTCGATAACCCTTCACCAGCAAGATGAGTAGGTTTCTTGGTGCCAACCAAATAATCTGAAACAGCCAGATCATGAGGCATTTCTCTTGAGAACCGCTCTCGCGGAACTCAAAAACTCAGATTTCAGCTGGTCGAAACTAGCCGCGGCAGCACCCTCAAGCGCTCTAACCACTATCGAACAGCCTTTAGTGGGCGGATTGGTTTGAATTAACTCTCTGGCGATTGCCCTGAGCCTTCTTTTCACGAGGTTGCGTGAAACCGCTCCTCCCACCGTTTTTGCCACTACGAATCCAACCCTAACGTCGCCCTGGGTGGCATCTAGTTGAACGTATGTGACGAGATGGTCGCTGGCTACCTTTCGACCATGTTTCATGGTCGAGCGAAAATCATCGGCCTTAATCAGCCGGTTCTCGCGAGCCAGCAAGTGGTTAGGCCGAGAGCTCTGAGCGCCCCTTGCGGCGGCGAGCTGCCAAGATCGCGCGACCGGCGCGGGTCTTCATGCGCTCACGGAAGCCGTGAGTCTTTGCGCGTCGACGGTTGTTTGGTTGGAACGTACGCTTGCTCATAACCATTCTCCAATTGAAAGATTGTGGGAACCTCGTTGGTGTCGATAACGACTTTGCTGTTGCTGCCGATTCCAAGCGAGACAACCTGTCAAATCTAGGGCAAAAACAAGGCCTCGGTCAAGTTATTCAAAGCAATTTTCAAAGTATTTTTGAAACTGCTTTTCGATCATAGAAAGTTTTTTTGCGCGACACTCCGTTTCGATTTGCTTTTTGCAACACTTGTTGGCAAGAATTCAATTCGTCGAGTTTTACACAGGCAAATCGCTTGGGGAAAACTTATCCACAGGTTCTCCACAACTGAGTATTCTTGTGGAAAACTGTTCGCAAATCGAGCAAAACAAAGGGAAGCAGGAGGGGGCATGGCCGCAACGCAAGCCATAACAACTCTCTGGCAAGACATCGTCGCCCGGCTCAGCAAAGACGAGCGCATCGAGCGCAATATTCTGGCCTTCCTCTCGCTAGCTGAACCGCAAGGCGTTCTTGGCGAAACCCTGTACATCGAAGTGCCCAACGATCTAACGCGCCAGATGATGGATCAGCGCTTGCGCCCAGCAATTCTCGAGGCTCTGGCTCTGGCCGACAACAACGAGGGCGCTAATAACTTCGCGATCTTCATCAACCCAGACATCGCTCCGGTGCCGGTGACGTCTGAGCCAATCGACGAACCCTCGGCCACGCCGCTACCAAGCTATCTATCGGGCACTGCCGCGACCGGCAAATCTCACGATCACAAACTCAACCCCAAATACAACTTCGATAACTTCGTCACCGGAGCTTCAAATCGCTTTGCCCACGCAGCGTCTTTTGCTGTGGCCGAAACCCCGGCAAAGGCCTACAACCCGCTGTTTATCTACGGAAACTCTGGATTAGGCAAGACCCACCTGCTGCACGCTATCGGACACTACGCCCTGAGCCTTTATCCAAGAATCAAGGTTCGCTATGTCTCGAGCGAAGAATTTACGAACGACTTCATCAATGCCATTCAGAACAACCGCACCACAGCCTTTCAGGCCGAATACCGCGAAGTAGACATTCTGCTGATCGATGACATCCAGTTTTTGCAGGGTAAAGACCAAACGCAGGAAGCCTTTTTCCACACCTTCAACACCCTGACCAACCACAACAAGCAGATCGTTATCACCTCTGATCTGCCGCCCAAAATGCTTACCGGCTTTGAAGAGCGCCTGACCAGCCGTTTTGAGTCGGGTCTGAGCACGGATATTCACGCCCCAGAGCTCGAGACCCGCATTGCGATTCTGCGCAAAAAGGCAGAAAACGAGAAGGTTAGGGTTCCCGAGGATGTTCTCGAGTTCATGGCCACGCGAGTCTCGTCAAACGTGCGAGAACTCGAGGGCGCCTTGATTCGGGTCACCGCCTTTGCCGCACTCAACCGCAACGCCGTCGACATGCAGCTGGTACAAACCGTGCTAAAAGACACCGTTCCCCTAGGTGATGACACCGTGGTTACTGCGGTAGAGATCGTGAATGCGGTTTCGGCCTACTACAAAATCTCAGCCGACGAGCTTTACGGGAAGACCAGAACTTCGGCAATCGCAATGGCTCGCCAGATAGCCATGTACCTTTGCCGCACTATGACCAACCTCTCGTTGCCAAAAATCGGTGAGATTTTCGGTGGAAAAGACCACACAACTGTGCTCTATGCCTTCAACAAGATAAGCGTTGAAATGAAGGCCCGTCGCGAGCTTTACAACCAGGTGACCGAGGTTATCAACAAGATCAAATCGGGCCGGTAAGCGCTCGTTTCCACTGTTATCAAGCCTGTGGATAACTTGGTATAACTCCCTGATTTTAGTGAATTGATACTCATCAGGTGTTAGGTCACTGAAATTGATTCACAATAGAGAGACTTATCCACAGATTAATCCACAGTTGTGTAAACAACTTACAGCGCTGTACTTCCCTTTTAGAATCTGGCCAACAGCGCCTTATGCACAGTTTCCACAACTGTTAATAATGCTGTTAATTAAAAAGAGCTTTAAATATTCGATAACCCTTAGGCAGGATTGCCGGAAGGTTTCGTTTAGCAATGTTCAGCAATGTCTCGTGTTTGTGCCAAGATTATTACCCGAAGCGAATCTCGCTCCTCGATTCAAAAGTTAGGCCAACCCTTGAAATTTCAGGTCAATCGCGACGTATTAAGCGAAGCTGTTTCTTTTGCTGTCCGCCTGCTTCCCCAGCGCACCACCACCCCGGTTCTGGGTGGAATTCTCATTGAGGCAGACGCAAATGCTGTTCGCCTATCTGTTTTTGATCACGAGGTTTCAGCTCAGGTCGAGATTATTGCCCAGGTTGAGACCTCTGGCAGAACCCTAGTTCCTGGTCGTCTACTCAGTGACATCGCCACAAAACTGCCAAACGCCCCAGTTGAGTTCAAACTCGAGGGCACAAAGGTCTATGTGAATTGCGGTTCGACCAAATTTGCCCTACCAATCATGGATGTCGCCGCCTACCCAACACTCCCCGAGATTCCTCTGGTTTCAGGAGTTATTGCCGGTGAGGCCTTCGCAACCGCGATCAACCAGGCTGCGGCAGCAGCTATGAAAGACGACGTTCAGCCGCTTTACACAGCTATTCAAATCGAGACAACCAAGACCGAACTTTCTCTCTTAGCAACCGACAAATACAGAATGTCGCTTGTTGAGTTGCCATGGAAAGCCAACGAGGGTGCAGATGGCCAGAGTGTTTTGGTTCCATCAAAAACATTGCAAGAGGTTGCCAAGACATTCGCAAATCAGGGAGATGTTTCGGTTTCGATCATCAACAATGAAGAGCGTCAGATGGTGGCCTTCCAGGCAAATAACCGATCTGTAACAGCTTTGCTAATTAAGGGAAACTACCCGCCGATCAAGACCATGTTCTCTACCGAGGTAGAAAACTATTCGGTTGTTTCTCGCCAAGATCTTCTTGAATCAACTCGTCGCGTGATGCTGGTGGTTCAAAGAGATCAGCCAATTAAGTACACATTCGGCTCAAGCACAATTGAGCTCGAGTCAATCGGCAACGAGGTGGCAGAAGCTTCTGAAAGCATCAGTGCAGAATTAACCGGCGAGGAGCGCACACTTTCGCTCAAGCCCCAGTATCTAATCGATGGCTTAGCCGGAGTGCACACCGAATTTGTGAAGATCGGTTTCACTAAAAACCAAGACAACCCAAACAAGCCAAGCCCGGTGCTGATTACTAGCCACGGAGCAAAAGACAAATCAGATAGCGAAAACTACCGCTACCTGTTGCAACCAAACCTGTTGGTTCGCTAACAAATCGAAAGGCATTTGCATGACTCACATTGGACTAATCGGTCTGGGCAAGATGGGCGGCAACATGCGCCAGCGTCTTCGCAACAAAGGAATCGAAGTAACCGGTTTCGCAAGATCACGCGATGTTTCAGACGTTGATTCAATTGAAGAACTTGTTGCCGCGTTGCCAACACCGCGCACGGTTTGGGTCATGGTGCCACACGGTCAACCAACCGATGACGTAATCAACGAATTGGTTAAGCACCTAGACAAGGGCGATCTAATAATCGAGGGCGGTAATTCTCGATTCTCAGAAGACATTCGCCACGCGGCCGAGCTTGCCGAGCACGGAATCGCCTACCTCGACTGCGGTGTTTCGGGCGGTGTCTGGGGTCTTGAGAACGGCTACGGTCTTATGGTCGGCGGAGACAAAGCAAACGTAGAGCGCGCGATGCCGATCTTTGATGCTCTGCGACCAGAGGGCGAGCGCTCAGAGGGCTTTGTGCACGTGGGAGATGTTGGCGCTGGTCACTACGCCAAGATGGTTCACAACGGAATTGAATACGGCATGATGCAGGCGTTTGCAGAGGGCTACGAGCTTCTTGCGAAGAAAGACATCATCAAGGATGTTCACGGAACTTTCGCTGCGTGGCAACGCGGAACCGTTGTGCGTTCATGGTTGCTCGACCTGCTAGTGCGAGCACTCAAAGAAGACCCGAACCTAGATCAAATCAAGGGTTACGTTGAAGACTCGGGCGAAGGTCGCTGGACGGTAGAAGAAGCAATTGCTAACGCAGTTCCAATGCCGGCAATAACAGCCTCGCTGTTCGCACGATTCGCATCGCGTCAAGACGACTCACCAGCCATGAAAGCTGTTGCGGCATTGCGCAATCAGTTTGGTGGCCACGCCGTAAAGAAGGCAGAGTAACAACAAGTCAACTGCGGTTGATTTTGAGTTGGGTGGTGAAGAGTGTTAGTTAAACATCTTGCGCTCTCCAACTTCAGAAACTACGCCGCCGCCGATGTGGCATTTTCTGCAGGAGTTAATCTTCTCGTTGGCCCCAACGGCCAGGGCAAAACAAATCTCGTTGAAGCAATTCGCTACATGTCGACTCTTTCGAGTCACCGAGTGTCGGGCTACCTTCCGCTGATTCGTCACGCTCAACCCGAGATTGAACAAGCAATCATCCGTGTGTTAGCAAATCACGATGGTCGCGATGCTCTGCTAGAACTAGAACTAAATCGGTCAACACCAAATCGCGCTCGAATCAACAAGGCAACCGCTACTCGCGTGCGAGATGTTTTGGGTTATGTGAACACGGTCACCTTTGCTCCCGAAGATTTAGACATAGTGAAAAAAGACCCGTCGAATCGAAGAGCTTTTATCGATGAGTTGCTCGTGCAGTTATCACCCAGATTTGCCGGCGTCTTTAGCGATTACGATCGCGTGCTCAGGCAGCGCAACACATTGCTAAGAACCGCTAGGCAAACTGGAGCGAAAGGCACCGCGCTCAGCACTTTGGATGCTTGGGATGAAAGCCTCATCAAGTTTGGAAGCGAGATAGTTGCGGCGCGCAGTTCTCTAGTAGAACGCATGCGACCGTTGCTAACCCAGGCCTACCAGGCAATCGCAATTGCTAACAACGAGCCAAGGGTATTGATGAAGAGCTCTTTGCTGGGCGCAACCGCGTCAGATGAAGACGACACCGATTCGCTCGAATACATCGACACTTCGAACCAAGAAGAAATCGAGACAATGTTTCGCGACAAACTAGGCCAGATTCGCTCGCGCGAATTGGAGCGAGGCATCACGATGGCTGGGCCGCACCGAGACGATCTGGTTTTACTGCTGTCAGACCTTCCGGCCAAAGGCTATGCCAGTCACGGCGAGAGTTGGTCGTTTGCCCTGGCCCTTCGACTCGCCTCAATTGAGCTGCTGCGCGCCGAGACTCGCAGCGGTGACCCGGTTTTGATTCTTGACGACGTCTTTGCTGAACTTGATGCTGGCCGCAGGGCTAGACTTGCCGAACTCGTTTCTAACAACGAACAGGTGCTAATCACCGCGGCCGTAGGCGAGGATGTGCCCGATGAACTCAAGGCCAAGGTTTTCAAGGTTTCGGCAGGGGAGGTGACCGATGGCAGCTGATTTTGCCCAGGAGTTTTACTTCAGAATGCGCGAGGCCGCAACCGGGCGCTCTTCTCGCGACGCAAAGCGAATCGCCGAAAAGGCCAAAACCCACAAGTCGAGGCCCTTCGAGCGCGGTCGCGACCCTTTGACCGCGGGGCAAACCCTTGATTCGGTTCTAAAAGACTTTCGCTGGGAGGCGCAACTCGCCGAGGCCGACCTGTTCAATCGATGGGCAGAGCTTGTCGGGCAGCAGAACGCAGATAACTCCCATCCCGAAGCCTTGGTCTCGGGTGTTCTGACCATTCGCTGCAAGTCGACAGCCTGGGCAACTCAGCTTCGGTTGATGCAGGCGATGCTGCTCGAGAAGATCAATGAGGCCCATCCCGACCTCGAAATCTCGAGCCTGAAGCTGCTCGGGCCCGACGCACCAAGTTGGAAAAAGGGGCCGCGATCGGTTCCGGGTCGAGGACCTCGTGATACTTACGGATAGTCGGCAAGCAACCTGTGGATAACTTGTGGATAAGTGGATAAACTTGACCCGAAGGTTGAAGGTTATTCACAAGGTTCATGGGCTGGTTTAGGGTTTTCCATTTTTCTTTCACACAGCCCAAATTCCGCTAAATTACTGGCCTTCAGGCGTTTTAGAGGCTAGTTTTCCACAGGCCTATGCACAGTTTGCCCAAAGTTATTAGGCGTGTTATCCAAGTTATCCACAGATTGTTTCACAGCGTTGTTTGGTTTGGGTCTGTCGCAGGGCCATGCTAGACATACAATCGAACTGATTTAGGAGGATTCAATGGCCTTGCCAGACGTTCAGTCAGCAGACGCCGGTCGCGCCACCGAGCAGCGCGCCCTCCCCAGCGATCTCTTGGCCGAGCAGTCAACCCTAGGCGGAATGTTGCTCTCGCAAGAGGCGATTGCCGAGGTCTTCCAGGTTGTTCGGGGGGTCGATTTCTACGCCCCAAAGCACGAGATCATCTACGACGCCATCCTTGAGCTATTCAACAAGGGCGAGCCAACCGACGTGATTACCGTCACCGACCAGCTGACCAAAAACGGTGACCTGGTTAAGGCTGGCGGCGCCGACTACCTGCACACGCTCACTTCGATTGTTCCCACGGCAGCAAACGCCGCGTTTTACGCAGACATAGTTCAAGAAAAGGCAACCCTTCGCCGTCTGGTTGAGGTTGGCACCAAGATTGTGCAGATGGGTTATCAGGCCCAGGGCGACATCACCGATCTGGTGAATCAGGCCGAGTCAGACATTTACAACGTGAGCAAGGGCAACAGCGGAGAAGACTACGTGCCGCTGTTTGACTCAATTGAAGACGCCGTCAAGGTCATGGAAAATGCTCAGAAGCGTGGCGGCGAAATGGTTGGCGTTCCAACCGGTTTTGCCGAGCTTGACGACATGACTCACGGATTACACCCCGGCCAGCTGGTTATCTTGGCAGCCCGACCCGCGGTAGGAAAATCGACGCTTGCGCTAGACATCGCGCGCAACGCCGCCATCAAGCACCAGCGACCAGTCATCTTCTTCTCGCTCGAAATGGGCAGGGCCGAGATTGCCATGCGTCTTCTCTCGGCAGAGTCGCGAATCTATCTGCAGAGCATGCGAAAAGGCTCTCTCAGCGACAATGACTGGCAGCGCATCGCCTCGGTTCGCGGCGAGATCAACTCGGCTCCGCTGTACATTGACGACAGCCCGAACATGACACTGGTTGAGATTCGCGCCAAGTGCCGCAGGCTGGCAAAGCGAGTGGGTCTCGAGATGGTTGTAATCGACTACATCCAATTGATGACCTCCGGCAAGAAGGTCGAATCTCGACAGCAAGAAGTTTCTGAATTCTCTCGCGCTTTGAAGCTTTTGGCCAAAGAGCTCGGGGTTCCGGTAATCGCAATCTCGCAGCTAAACCGAAACAGTGAACGAAGCGAAAACAAGAAACCAGAACTCTCGCACCTGCGAGAGTCGGGCTCGCTAGAGCAAGACGCCGACGTGGTTGTTCTGTTGCATCGCGACGATGTTGCAGACAAAGAACACGCGCGCGCGGGCCTTGCAGATCTGATTGTTGCAAAGCAACGTAACGGTCCAACCGGAACAGTTGTGGTTAACTTCTTAGGACAGTTCTCCAAGTTCGAAGACATGAAGAGTTAATCCGATGAGACAATCCAATGCACTGAGGTCAGCTGTCAGCCTTGGCGTTGGGCTCTTCATAACTTTCTCCCAATTGCACAACGCCATCGTTGGCTTAATTGCGTTGGCAATTTTCTCGCTCGGGTTTGCTCTAACCAACTCGCTCGCCAGCATTGTTTGGGGCAAGGGTCTCGTTGCCATCGAAGCAATGCCACTCACGGTGGTTTCGCTTTTGATCGGTGTCTTTTCACTCATGGCGATGTCGGGCGATTCGGCACAGACCGCTTTCATCGGTCTGGTTACTGTCTGGGGTTTGGTTTCGGGGGCATTCGAGTTGTATCTCGCGCGGAGAGCATCTTTTAAATCAACTGACGGTCGCGAATATTTGATGAGTGCGATTCTGAGTGCAACGCTCGGTTTGCTTTTTCTTGTGGCGCCGCTCGACATCGTTTCGGCCGTCGGCTTTTTTGGCGCTTACCTGATAGTTTCCGGTGTGCAACTAGGTGTTGCCGCGGCGACACCCAGTGCGTCAAAGTAGACTTGGGCCATGGCTAAAAAAGCAACCTCAGTAACTACGTTTCTCGTTCTATCTTTTGCTGCGGCTGCATTTGTGGGCGTGCTGGTTCTCGGGGGCACGCGTCGCCCGGTCGAGTCTCTCATTTGGGCTGGCGTGACCTTCATTGTTGTCTTAGTTGGCATCGCAACTCTCGCGCTAACCGTCAAAGACGATCAGCCAGGGCCAGACGAAACCAGACTTAAATAAAGGTTTTTGCTAGCTCTGCGGCAAGACCCGTGTAGTTGTTTGGCTTCAGAGCCAGCAGCCTATCCTTGGCTTCTTGCGAAATCTCAAGTGAATTCACAAAGGTAACCAGCTCGTCGTGGCCAAGCTTCTTGCCCCGCGTAAGGTCTTTGAGAAGTTTGTATGGGTCACTTATCGAAGATTTTCCGGCAGCCACTTCGGCTCGAATCACCGTTTGAATGGCCTCGGCGAGAACCTCCCAGTTCTCAGCTAGATCGGCGTCGATTACGGCCTGGTTTAGTTCTATTTCACCAAGCCCGCGAGTGACGTTGTCGATGGCAAGCAGCGAGTGACCAAGCGCAACACCGATGTTTCGCTGCGCACTCGAGTCGGTCAGATCTCGCTGCAAGCGCGATGTCACCAGCGTGGACGAGAGGCTGTCTAGCAGAGCGTTTGATAACTCGAGGTTTGATTCGGCATTCTCAAATCGAATTGGGTTGATCTTGTGCGGCATAGTTGATGAGCCGGTTGCACCGGGCTGCGGAATTTGTTTGAAGAAGTTAAACGCAATGTATGTCCAAACATCGCTGCAAAGATTGTGCACAATTCTGTTGAATAAGGCGACCGCCGAGTAGAGCTCCGCTTGCCAGTCGTGCGATTCAATCTGTGTGGTCAATGGATTCCAAGTGAGCTTCAACGATTCGACAAACTCGCGCGACTCTTTAATCCAGTCGACATCGGGTGCCGCTACGACGTGAGCAGAGAAGGTTCCGGTTGCTCCAGAAAACTTTGCAAGGTAGTCGGCGTGTTCGATTCTTTGCAACTGACGCTGCAACCTGAAAACAAAAACCGCCAACTCTTTACCCATGGTTGTCGGGGTCGCGGGCTGGCCGTGAGTGCGGCTCAACATCGAGACCTCACGATACTTCTGCGAAAGCTCGCTTAGCTTCTCAACCAAAACTCGAGCACTCGGCAACCACACATCGGTGATTGCGTCGCGCACCGTTAGCGCATAGCTCGTGTTGTTAATGTCTTCGCTCGTGCAGGCAAAGTGCGCGAGCTCGCTCAAGTCTGGGCGACCAATTTCTTCAAGCTTCTCGCGAACAAAATACTCGACGGCCTTCACATCGTGTTTGGTGGTTGCCTCGAGCGCCGCCAGCGCTTCAACGTCTGCATCTGAGAAATCGGTAACAACTGCTCGCAGAAGCTCGATCTCGGTGAGGTCTAGGGGCGCGTTGGTCTTGAGCAAGTTTCTATTTGCCAGGTGAATAAGCCATTCGATTTCAACCTGAATTCGAGCCCGGTTTAATCCCGCCTCAGAAAGGTAGGTGGCTAGGTCGGCCACCGCTGACTTGTATCTACCGTCGAGCGGGCTCAGGGGTTGGCTTGAAAGATTACTCACAGGTCTAATTCTGCCTTATGCGCTCAACAGATAACGGGGTGAGCCCAACCAGCCGAACTTTGCAAACCAAAATCTCTTCATGGATGAATTGGCCCAGCGAATAGGAATGGCAATTGGCAACATCTCAGACTGTGTTCCGCGAGCCGAGGGTTGGGGTGGCCCCGCGGCCGCCGCGCTTACCCGCGAACTAGAGCAGCTTTCAACCGAGTTGGGCGCTGTGGTGCTCGACCTGGTTAGCGGCAATGTCTATTCAGCGCTTGAGCGGTTGCAGATTGGATAGTCGGGCCAATTCGCTTGAAATCGAGCGGGTAAAGACCGCTATTGCCACCACGATTGAGCTTCTCTCTGTAGAGGCGATTGCCGTGGTGCTTCTAACGCCCGTTAGTTTCGGGCAGTTAATGTTTAGGCTCGCACCTTTACTTGTGCGACTTCGCCGTTTGGTTGTAGCCTGCGACGCGGCTCTGACCGGATACACCTCAACCGAACGATCTCTAGTTGCAAACCTGCACGACTTTCAGTCGCCCGTGGCACCTGTTGCGAAGAGTCTGAATTTATTTTTTCAAGCGCCAACGGCAGCGTGGGCAAGGCCTAGAGGGCCGGAAACCATCGCGCAAGCGCCAACAGGCATCGGTCAAATTGCTGCCCGACTCCGTCTGCTAAGCAACTCCGGGCAACCGGTGATTCGGGTTGAAAGATACCAAGGCCTGAATCACCAGCGTTTCATCGTTTACATACCGGGCACACAAAACCTCAGCCTCAGCTCAAATCAAAACCCGTTCGACATGAGATCAAACTTGCAGCTCATGGCGGGCGAACGCAGTAACGCGGCCAGAGCAACCGAACTCGCATTGCGCAGGGCAGGGGCAGCCGAGGGCGATCAAGTAATGCTGGTCGGACACTCGCAGGGCGGGCTGATCGCGCTTAATCTTGCCGAGCGATCGGCTACAGGCGCGCTTGACTACCGGGTCGAGCAGGTTGTTACCTTCGGAACACCCGCCGGCATGCACTCTGCCAAATCGCTGCCGAACGTGGTTTCGTTCGAGAACCGAGCAGACCTGGTGCCGAAACTCGACCTGCGAGAAAATCCGAGCGAACGAAATTGGACGACTTTGGAGGGAAACAATCAGGCTAACCCAGTTGAAGCCCATCGAATGGAGTCATACGAGCAGATTCTGCGCGAAAAATCCGTGTCGGGGGAGTCGGCACAGCAAATAGATGCATTATCGAGCTTCGCCAGCGGCAAAGCAGAGGTCAGCTACTTCGAATTGGGTCAGCGTTAGCGATTTAGTGTTCGCTTGAACACGATTCGGCCAAAGCCACTGATGATGCTCATGATCAGCGCCGCAAGAATTGCCCAGCCGAGAGATTCGATGGCCAAACCCTCCTTGTTGAAGCCGTCGATGCTGAATATTGGCGAGCCGATGAGCTGCGAGAGCCAGGCCACGAAAAGCAATAGCGCGCCATTTATCACGAAGTTGATGAGGCCAAAAGTGAGAATGTATAGAGGTGCCGACAAAATCTTGACGATCGGGCCGATGATTGCGTAAACCAGACCAAAAATGGCCGCAATCAAGATGAATGAGCCAACTCGGGTCCAGAATGAGTCGCCACCGTAAGGCGCGAGCTTCACCGCTGGCAAAATCAGGGTCACAACCCAGAGACCGATGGCATTGAACATTGTGTTGAGCGCAAAACGAACCATGCTCAGATTCTGCCATAAACAAGTAGATTTGACCCTGTGAGCCAAGACCCATCTGAACTCCCTATGGTGCAATTTCTCTCAACAGAGGGCGAAGTTCGTGTGCCTGCGCAGTGGGCCGAGTATGGCGAGTATCTTAAGCAGCTAACCGAGGCCGATTACCTCAAGTTCTATCGCGACATGGCTCGCATCCGCAGGTTCGATCACGAGGCCACCGCACTTCAGCGCCAGGGACAACTCGGCCTCTGGATTCCGGCCATCGGCCAAGAGGGCGCTCAAATTGGTTCGGGTTACGGCGTTGGGCCCAACGACCACATTTTTCCTAGCTATCGAGAGCATGGCGTTGCGCTAACCGACGGCATCGATCTGATGTCGATTCTCAAGATGCTTCGCGGGGTCAACCACGGCGGCTGGAACCCAGACGAGACCCGTTTTCACCTCTACGCGATTGTGCTTGGCACGCAGGTTTTGCACGCCACCGGCTACGCCATGGGCGTGAAGTTCGACGGCAAGGTTGGCACCGGAAACAAGCAAGAAGACCTCGCGGTGATTTCATACATGGGCGACGGAGCAACTGCAGAGGGTGATGTTAGCGAAGCTTTCTTGTTTGCGGCCGTTAACAATTCGCCGATCGTTTTCTTCATTCAAAACAATCAGTGGGCAATTTCTTCGCGCTCTAGCGCGCAAACCAAAGTTCCGCTTTATCAGCGCGGCGATGGTTTTGGTGTGCAAGGTGTTCGAATCGATGGCAACGACGTGCTTGCTTCATATGCGGTGACCGCAAAACTCATGGATGACGCTCGCGCTGGCAAGGGCCCGAGTTTAATCGAAGCGGTTACATATCGAATTGGCGCGCACACAACCTCTGACGACCCAACTAAATATCGCGACGACGAAGAAGTTGAATATTGGAAAGCGCGCGATCCAATCACTCGTCTCGAAAAGTTTTTGCGTCGCAACGGAATCGGTCAAGATTTCTTTGACGAGGTTGAGCAGGCCGGCGAGCAACTCAGTGCCGAAATTCGTGAGGCAACATTCGCTCTAAAGAATCCGCCGATCGAAAACTTGTTTAAGCACGTTTACTCAGAGCAGCATCCGGTTATTGATGAGCAGCACGCTTGGCTCGAAAGTTATGAAGCATCATTTGGTGGTGAGCAGCAGTGAGCAACATGGTAGAGATGCCGATTGCAAAGGCAATCACCGCTGGTCTTCGAGAGGCCATGCGCAATAACGATAAAGTTTTGGTTTTTGGCGAAGACGTTGCCCAACTCGGTGGCGTCTTTAGAGTTACCGAGGGCTTGCTCGCCGAGTTTGGCAAAGACAGAATCTTCGACACCCCAATTGCCGAATCGGGAATTGTCGGAACCGCAATCGGTTTGGCCATGCGCGGATATCGCCCGGTCACCGAGATTCAGTTCGACGGTTTCATCTTTCCGGCCTTCGATCAAATCACCAGCCAGCTGGCCAAGTTGCAGAACCGCAGCGAGGGTTTCTTGAAGATGCCCGTGGTTATCCGTGTGCCCTACGGTGGCGGCATCGGCGCTGTTGAGCACCACAGCGAAAGCCCCGAGGCATACTTTGCCCACACCCCCGGTCTTCGCGTTATCAGCCCGAGCACTCCCAACGACGCCTACTGGATGATTCAGCAGGCCATCGAATCAACCGACCCGGTGCTGTTCTTCGAACCTAAGCGTCGCTACTGGCAGAAGGGCAT